>Ga0315288_10001977_pt1 | contig 26607 bp, 21 predicted proteins | sample YL17G11_20_MG_FD_203454 | JGI IMG/M metagenome (GOLD analysis project Ga0315288, IMG submission 203454) | Sediment microbial communities from Yellowstone Lake, YNP, Wyoming, USA - YL17G11_20 | ecosystem: Environmental > Aquatic > Freshwater > Lake > Sediment | place: USA: Wyoming | collected... | reverse complement strand
GCCCCCAGCATAAGGGTCTCCGGTTCGATGCCGGCAAAACCAGCCGCGTTGACCACTTTTAATATATGGGGCAGCTTCCCAATGTATTTCTTTCCAGACATTTGCCATGTATAAAATTGGCAGCCAAAATTTATCTGGTTCATCTCAACACCTCCTCCATTAGACCGCGGACGAATGGGACAGCATCTTTCCCTGCGGTAGGGGTGTGTGGATTGAAACAGAAATCTACGCACCACCAGGGCATATCCCTGATTACGGGCTTCAATACCTTCAAGACATCTATGAAGTCGATGTGTCCCTGTCCAAAAGCCGTATGGGTACTTGTCTCATGGTTGTGTAGGGTGCCATCGGAGTCAATCAGATGCAGATGACCGACCATCGCACTCAACAGGCGGGCGTATTCAGCTACACCACCGTTCAACAATTCAGGGTTACCCGTTTGCCTGGCTCCGACAACCGAACCCATATAAGCATGGCTGGTATCGAACAGCAGTTTGAAGTTTTCGTGGTTTACTTCGCTAATCACGCGCTGGACCTCAGATGGCTTATTAAGCCAGAAACCAGGTTCGAACTCCCACACCACCTTTACTCCGGCCTTGGCAGCTTCTTCTGCAGCCGCGTGCCAGGTATTCGAAAGGCGGGTGAAGCGCGTTTCGTATTCGTCAGCGGATAATGACACGGGAGGGCTGACCGTATCTACACGCAATATGCTGATGCTACAATTGGTGCAGAAAACCAAACTCTTGCGGAATACACTCAGATAAGCTTCTGGATCTACCTCCGCCGGGGGAACATCCGCAAAGGAAGGAGCGTACCCGGAAATGCCGAGCCCGTATCCTTCGATCTCTTTCAGCAAGTCTTTGCACTTGGCAGGTGTGTCGTAATCATCCGGATGAGGATGAGGACGGAACCCATTGATTTCTACACCATCATACCCAGCTTCGGATATAAACTGGAGCACTTTCGGGAACGACCATGGATCCTTAGAAAAAGGTCCAAATGAGAATGCCCAGCTTCCCAATGATATTTTAGGTTTGTTCATAGTTTCATCCTGCCTGGTAAATTCGTTAGTTTGACAATGTCATCTGATCAAGGCTAAAAGGTCGACCTCTCACAATTTTGAAAACATAAGCGTGATCGCACGGCTTATGCGTCGTTGGCTGGATCTTCAGGCCGTCCGCCTCCATCGACCACTTCAGGGGGGCTTCGACGCCTAACATGTGGACAGATCTGATCTCCTCGGGGTATAAGAGCTTTAACGATCGGATCGTTAGCTGTTCCTTAGGCCAGCCCAGGCAGATGGCATAAAGCACATCGTCTTTGGCTGTGAAGCGGATATCCTGTGCGGTGTAATGGACCTCCTGGTCCTCCATGAAATAACCCGCCTTGGTCATCTGGGTCGGACCTTCACCATAAATCATCCAAGGGGTCGTGTTATAGATAGCCTCACCATTGACTTCCAGCCACTTTCCCATGCCTGCCAACAGTCCTTTAACCTCTTCTGGGATGCTCCCATCCGGTCTCGGACCCACATTCAAGAGCAGGTGACCGTTCTTGCTGACGTTATCAATGAGATAATGGATCAGGATGCTCAGAGGTTTAAATTTCGTTTCCTTCAGATATGACCAGCCATGGCCATCATCTACTGTGGTATCGGTAATCCAGTCATGGTAGGTCTGATTGTCAAAGCGACCCAGTTCCAGGTCTACTACCCCGGCGCCGGGGACGAGATGGTTCCATTTATAAGTCACGGCCACATCCTGGCCCCTCTCGAGGCCTTGATTGTAGAAATAGGCCAGCATTTCACGTTTGTAATGCTCCTGGATCCAACGGAGACCGTAATCAAACCAGAGTAGATCGGGGTGGAAAAGATCAATTACTTCCTGGGTTTTACCGAGCCAATTGTCCAAGAATGCATTGCTGGGTTTATCTTGTAAATCTCCCTGTATTTCCCAGTCATGTAACTCTCTCTCAGCAAAGGGCTTGAGCTTTGCCGACTCCTGATTGTGTAATTGTCCATATAAACCTGAATATCGGGGGTCAGATGTGTCAAATTCTGGGCGCCAATGGGGAAAGTACCACCAGTTCTCAGCGTGGTGGAGGGCGACCATGAAGCGCAGGTCCTGTTTGCGGATTGCTTTTTCCAACTCGCTGACCACATTGCGCTTGGGACCCATCTTAGCCGCGTTCCATTCAGAGAACCGGGTATCCCACATTGCGAAGCCATCGTGGTGCTCACCTACCGGCCCTGCAAACTTCGCTCCGGCCTGCTTGAATAATTCAGCCCATTCATCCGCATCGAATTTCTCGGCCGTGAACAATGGGATGAATTCTTTATATCCGAATTTCGAAGGATGGCCGTAAGTCTTGAGGTGATACTCAAACTGCGGCGACCCCTCACGATACATAAAGTGGGGATACCAGGTTCCATTGGGTCCATGGGCCGGAACTGAGTACACTCCCCAGTGGGTATAAATACCAAACTTGGTGTCTTTAAGCCATTGGGGGGTAATATGAGTCCTGAGAGAGTTCCAGGTTGGTAGATATCTTGGCTCCATCTATAACTCCTTTGGAAACGAAATTCCGCTTATAAGGGTCGGTAACTTTCACCAGGATGAGGTGAGGTGTAATGTAATCTGGTCAATTGAGCAAAAATTGTAATGTGGCCTCATTGAATCGCTTTAGATCTTCCCAGTGGTGGATATGTCCCCGGCCAGGGAAAACGAGCATCTCCGAGTTGGGCCACTGCTCGTGCATTTCAGCCGTCAATCTGAGGGGTGTGAAGATATCAGCCTCCCCGACGGTCAGGAGGGCAGGAATGGTGATCCTGTCAAGCCGGTCAAAGCTATTGTGATTACTGCAGGCAGCGCACTGGGCTTCAAATGCATGCAGCAGCATGTAGTTTTCTTGAGCCTTATTTTGGTCCTGGATCATCATATCAAATTGTTCTTCGTAATAGGCTGCTGAAGCAATCCACAACTGCAAGAGCTGCGTAAAATCGGCTGGTGAGGCGATTGCGCGCATTTTCTTGAAGTGTTCGAGGACAGCATGCGTATACCTGTCACAACGCGACCATGAGCTGATGAGAACTAGGCTGTGAACTTTCTCGGGGTAGGCGAGCACTAACTCCTGGGCGATAGCGCTTCCCATGGAGATGCCAGCTACCCTTGCGTTTTCAACACCTAATACTTGCATCAATCCTGCTGTATCATCCGCCATCATTTTAGTGGTATAAGGACCTTCAGGCTTGCTCGAATCACCTGCGCCCCGATTATCCATCAAGATGCAGCGAAAGCGTTTCTCGAAAAAGGTGGCATGATCCTCCCATAGACCACCAGGGGCTCCTAAACCCATGATCAATATCAGTGGATCACCGCTGCCTCGTACTTCATAATGGATCTTGATCCCATTTGAGAGAAGGGTTGGCATATTTCCTCCTTGATAAATATTCTATCCTTTCCCGTTGCCTTGAATCGGCGCTGCTGCTTCTCAGCCTGTGTTGAGCCATTGACTTTTATGATCTGAGTGACATAACTACTCAGGCAACTGGCCGGTAACCTCCATCACCAGGTCGCGTAGGTATATAAAAGCTTCTGAGCAGTATCGCGGCAGGTTTTCAGGATCTACAACCTCCAGTTCAACCGCGAGCGCTCCTTTGTAGTTAATACCGTGCAGTTCCTCGATATACCCGCGCAGGTCGATCTCCCCTGCACCCAAAGGCACGGATTGAGCCCCTATATGATCCTTTACGTGAAAGTTGTAGATACGTTCAGGAAAACGATGGATCAGGTGCTTCCAATCCACCCCGGCAGCGTGGAAATGCCCGGAATCGAGCGTGATGCCCACCTTAGGGGACTCTATCTGGTCGAAAATGGTGGCGTAGTCGTCGATGTCCTGGATTTGTGAGCCGTAATGCGGCTCCAGAGCCAGCCTGACCGGCAGGTGCTCGACCAGTGGTAGCAGTGCCTTGATCCCGGCGATGGTTGGCTCGAGACCTCCCTCGCGGCGCGGGCGTCCGGTGATCACCACCAGCGGGCTGCCCAAATGGTGGGCGGCTTCGAAGAGCCTAGCCCGGTAGCCGGCTGCCCGCAGCGCGTCTGCCAGCGAATCGGTTGGGATAGCCGCTCCAAATACCTCAGTGCAGCGCTTGAGCCCTACCTCTTCTGCGCTGGCCTTGATCAGGTTGAGATTGACCCAGCGCGTCATTCCCGGCCACCAGAAGAGCGGGCTTTGCGCTGCCCAGGCCGTGTAACCGATCACCGACGCCAACGAAAAGCATTCCTGGATCTCGTCTTTACCGGGAATTCTTGTCGCGCAAGTCGTACACGAAAGAATAAAATTGCTCATCTTCTCATTTTTCCCTCATTCCCACGGTTTAACCACTACCTTGGCGCACTGCCCGCTGGCCAGCAGCTCGAATCCCTCCTGGATGCGGCTCATCGGCAGCAAGTGACTGACCAGCAGGTCAATCAGCGGCGACTGCTGGACCACCTGCATCACTTGGGGATAATCCCCCAGGTTATACAGCCAGGACCCCGCCAGGGTCAGGCCCTTGCGGATCAGGTCCGGGCTGGCGCGAACGACCAGGTCGTCGTTCGATTCGCCGACACAGGCCACTCGGCCCCGGCGGCGCACCGCATCGATGCACAGGCGCTGCGAAGACAGCTTGCCGGAGCAGTCCACGGCGCAGTCTACCCCTTTCCCCCCGGTCAAACTCCGGATTTTTTCAACCACGTCCGCCTCGCCAGGATCGAAGACGGCTTCAGCGCCCATCTCCAACGCCCGTTTTTTTCGCCAGGGTACCGGTTCTACGCCAATCACCCGCGTGCCGCGGAAGCGGGCATTCACCACCGCCCCCAGGCCAACCGGCCCCAGACCGGTGACCAGCAGGGTGTCTGAGACGCCAATCCCAATCGCCTGGAAGGCGCCGAAAGTGGCGCCGATGCCATCGATCGCCAGCGTGGCGTGCTCGTACGATACGCCATCGGGGATAGGCAGCAGGCGCCTGTCCGGCGCAAGCGTGTACTGCGCAAAGGTACCCATGCCGGTCTTCGAGCCAATGAACTGCTCGAAATCGTAATTTTTCTCGCAGTAAACCGCGTCCCCTGCCAGGCACAGCGGACATTTTCCACAGGGAAAGCCGGGCAGAATGACTACCCGGTCGCCGATTTTGGCCGTTCCTGGTTGCGCTACTGCCACCACCTCTCCTACCCCTTCGTGACCACCTAAATTCAATTGGCGCCCTAGCAGGTAGGACTTATATTCCGTACATAACGCCGAAGCGTGGACTTTGACTAAAGTCCAATCTTCCTTGGGTTGGGGATCAGGGACTTCTATTAAGCCGGCTCTACGCTCACCCAGGATGACAACCTTTTTCATATAACTTATCCCTTCGATTGGACACGGGTTAGGGTTGAATTGGTATTTAATCCGTAATTTAAACGTTTATATAAACGTTTAAATGGATCTTATCACGACATTTTGTGAAAGTCAACTTAAGAATCGTGTTCATGGACTGTACCTTTGACCTTTTCAATCGGCAACTTGGCAAGGATGGCTTCCAATGTTATATTCAATTCGGCTCTGCTCTGCGTGGTGGTTTTAGTGTTGCAGCTTAAATTTACCACGTCTGAGCAGAGCTTTTTCCTTCTCACCTATTTGTGGGTAATCACCAGGGAATGATATATTGGAGTCATTTCTAGAGTATCATAGGATCACGCAAAGGTCTTAGAAAAAATTATTATAATAGGGATTTTGTCGTCTGAAGGACCCCGAAGATGAGAGACTTTAAATGACGAACAATACTGTAATAGCCATTTTACCCATTGGAGAATTAAATTCCGATCCCACCCGACACGCATATGAATCGATCATCGGGGTCTTCAATCATCTGGATACGATTCTTGTGATTGCCGACCCTGTGTCCGATGAAACAGGAGTCGGCCATTCCGTTGAGAAATTAATCGGTAAGACTCCCGATCTCCTCCTCATAATACCGTTGCGTGGTTTAAGTGCACAGATAATTGAAAAGGCTGTGATGATGAGCCAGGTACCCTGTTTGATCTGGCCTATCCAGGGCAGTTTCGCACTCCCAAGCAGCACCCTGGCTATCGGAGCATTAAGAGCATCGGGTATTCCAGCCGAGTTGTTTTATGCTCCCCCAGATTACCCGCGTTCGATTGAAAAACTCCAGAGCATCACAAGAGCCGCAACAGCATTTTCTCGTTTACGGAAGAGCCGCATCGGCGTAATTGGTAAGCTTTTCCCGAACCTTGTTTCATGCCGGTATGATCCACAAATTGTAAGTGCCAGGTTTGGCACGGCTGTTATTCCGATCGATTTTCAAGAGATTCGCGATAGCTTACAGCGTGCACGACACAACTTATCTGAGGTTGAGCAATTGCACCAGGAAATCGCCAGTTCTTATGAAGCCAATCCTGATGATACGCAGTTCCTAGATGCAGGCATCCAGCTTCATCTGGTGCTAAAACAAATTGCTCAGGAACAAAAAATTGATGGGTTTGCAGCTGAATGCTGGTCAGGCTTTCCGAAGGAACTCGGATTGAATCCCTGCTTGGGATTTATCGAGGATGAATATTCGCTTGCCTGCGAAGGAGATGTTATGTTGTGCATCTCGTTAATGATCGTCCGATATCTTACCGGTGCCAGTGCTTACAACGGTGATCTTTTTGATTTGGACCTGGACGGGTTCCTCACACTGGTTCACTGCGGTGCTCCGGCAACCCTTGCTTTATATAAAAAAGATGTAGTGCTTTCCCAATCTCAGCTCGCCAAGGAACGGGGATTTGTTACAGTTACCTGCCGGCCTAAACTAGAAAAAGGCACCGTGACCCTTTTTAGGTTCTATGGCCTGGATTGCGATAAAATGCATCTGGCTTCGGGTGAACTATTGGCCTGCGAACAATCCCCGAGCCTGAAGGTCAAAATCGGTATCACAGGTGATCGTTGGGATTTCCTCGAACAGTGTTTTGGCAATCACTATGTCGTGGTGGCAGGAGATATTCGAAAAGAATTAAAATTATTGTGCAAGTGGCTAGGAATCACAGTATTTGAAACATGACTTAGATTCTGGTTTCGCAAGGATAGAGGAGATCAATGGCTCATTTAGCTGCCTTCCCGAAATGTTTTCTGGATGACATCATCGTCCACAAGTCTATGACGCTATTCGATTGGATCGAGAAAGCCAGCCAGCTTGGAGTAAATGGATTGGAGATGCACCATCTTTTCTTCAAAGGGAAGGGAAACTCATTTATAGATGATGTGAAAGGGATGTGCGTTGAATATCATTTAGCCATACCGATGATGTGCTTCTCTCCCGATTTTACACATCCTGATCAGAAGAAACGATATGAAGAGCTCGAAAAACAGAAAAGGGCTATCGATTTAACGATGAAATTGGGCGGACAGTTTTGCAGGACATTATCTGGGCAAAATCGTCCCGGTCTGGAGCGGAAAACGGCAGTTCACTGGTGCGTAGAGATGATCCGTGAAGCAGTTGCTTACGCTGAAGATAAGGGGGTCATCCTCAATATCGAAAATCATTACAAAGACGGGTATTGGGAATATCCCGAGTTCGCCCTCAGATCCGAAATTTTTCTGGAGATTATCGAACAAATCGACTCTCCCTTTTTCGGGATAAATTTCGATCCATCCAATACCATTGTGGCCGGAGAAGATCCCATCGAATTGTTGCAGAAGATAAAAAGCCGGGTTGTCACCATGCATGCCAGTGACCGTTACCTTGCAGGTGGGACGATAGATGATTTACGGAAATTCGAAAGGGATCCAATTCATGATTATGCCAGATCCATACAACACGGTGTCATCGGTAAGGGTCTCAACGATTACGATGCCATTTTTCGCATCCTCAAAGATGCAGGATTTAACGGATGGATATCCATTGAAGATGGTATGAACGGGATGGAAGAGCTTCATCAATCAGCCGATTTCCTGAAAGGTAAAATCCGCCAGCACTTTGGAGCATAAGATCAGAGATTCATATCTCTTATCTCTTCTTGCGTGACCAGGACCAACGGCCGTAATGTAAACCCACCATCCAGGACAATATTTGCTCCAGTCACGAACGAGGTCTTATCCGAAGCAAGGAATGCATAGGCGGAACCTACGTCCTTTGGCAGCCCGAGGCGGCCCAGGGGAATATTCCCCATGAAATTTTCTCCGGTCTTGGGATCATTGGCTGCCTTTGGCAGTACACCTTTGGCCCAATTCGGTGAATTAATCAGTCCCGGCGAGACCGTATTTACTCTAATACCGTAAGGGGCAAGCTCGATTGCTGCCGTTTCAGCAAAAACTTGGATTCCTGTTTTGCTGACCCGGTAAGCCGCTTCTTTGTATGCAGGATTGTATTGGATCGTTGAGGAGGTAAACAACATCACGCCCCTTCTTTCCTCAACCATGTGTTTGGCCACTTCACGGGTACAGAGCATTGCTCCGGTCAGATTAACAGCGAGGATCCGGTTCCAGCAGTCTAAAGTGATCTTGGTGATGGGTTCCCACTCTATAATTCCAGCGTTACTCACAAAGATGTCAATGCAGCCCAGCTCGCGGATGACATCTTGAACCAATTCGATAACTTGTTCCTCGTTGGATATATCGACTTCTTTTGCAAAGACTTTTCTTCCGAAGTCCTTGATCCTTTCCTGGGTGGATCCCTCTCCCTCCTCGGTTTTAATATCACAGTAGGCGATATTAACGCCTTCTTGAGCAAGCACTAGACAGATCTCCCTTCCAATCCCTCTTTCACCGCCAGTCACCAGCGCATTCTTGCCGTGTAATTCAAGGTCCATTTTCTTATTCCTCTCACAGCATCGTTTTGTAACGCTCTTTTACGCCGGCATCGAATGACTCCATCGTGCCTTCATCCATTGGATTATTTTGTGCGCTCTCTTCGCCGAACGACACGGGTAATGGTTTTACCCAATTAACCTCAGGCCAATATTAGGCCTGTTATAAGGACTTTACAACTATATCATGACTCTCCTGCAAGAATCTGTTCTTTAACAGTCCAAACTTAGCTTACGAAGCATCATCGGCGTATTCCAACCGCCCCAAGCAGCTTTCAGCCTGGCAAAAAGTGTTTGACTTCTCGCACTGTGGCTTCAATGGCGGCCCGCAATTTGCGACCTTCTTTCTGGTGGGCCAGGCTGCGGCTTCGCCGCTCGCGCGCAGGCGCGTTTTGCCAGAAATGGCGCGATGATGAGAAGGAGTCTCGCTAGTCCCGCCGCTGCCGCCGAGTCATACCGTTGGTGGTCCAAGCAAAGCTTGACGCTTTCTTGCAGAATGAAAGTCTCTGCCGAACAAGGCCTCGCCAGCCATTCATACCGAGTGTTGCAGTTGTTACGGAGGCAAACACCGAACAAGACAATTGAACCATACACCCTGGCATAGCCCGCCAGGGCAGACAGCGCAACTCCCGCCGCCCTTCCTTGGTGATGGCTTTGCCGCGCACTTTCACCCCGCTCTGCTCCACTCCCGGCATCAACCCGGAATTACTCGCCAGGACCTTCGGGTATATTGGGGATGGCCACTAGCACTGGCTTACATCGAACACACCGCTACTACGCTCCATCACCGCTAAAGCAACTCGCTAGTGCCGCCGCTGAAGTCAAGCTAGATCTTATTGGTTATGTCACGGCAAAGATGCCTTTCAACTCTCCAAAGTAGCAAGTTTCAGTCATCACATAGGGGATCGAAGGAGGACTTTCCTCGCTTTTCCTGCACTTTATTGGTGTTCTCCAACTTGGAGGAAAGTTACGCATTTTTACGCATTTTTGCGTGTTTTCAGCACTTATTAGTTAGTTCCACCTTGAAAATTCTTCTGCCTTGACCATAGCAGCATCCGATACATCGTGCGGATTTACTAGGACATGCTTGGCAACATGATCCCTAGACTAACCTTTTTGTTCAGGAATATTTTCCTAAACAGAATCTACTGGCTTCCTTTTCTGGCATTCTTTTGCCTCTTGTTCATAGAACGGCAATAAGTCAACTGCCAGACAAGCCCTCTGCGAAGCTATCAGATGGCGATGCTCAATGTTCATGGTCACCACAAAACCCACGAGGTCATTACGACTTTGTGAAATCTGCGAAGAATAAAAAGCACATATCTGCTGCAAGGATGGAGCTTTGGCGCTGCTATAATTGTGCTATCGAGGATGGCTTTGATCCCTAAACAGGATTTATTATCGAAGAAGATGAACTTGCCAAGGATTAAAGATGAATAAAAAATGCGAAATCTGTTGGGAAAAACCAGCGCTCCTTCAATGTGATAACCTGCTGTACTTATGCAAGAACTGTGCCATAAGCGCAGGTTACAACTATCAGGTCTACAACCTGAAAGACAAGAGCATTTACGATGACGAGGATGAAAACAATGAGGAAGACGATCTCTTCGAGGAAGATAAGGAACTAGAAGAAGACGAGGAAGAAGAAGACGATAATGAAAATTAACCTACACAAACTATCTAGGAATATTGTGACTTCGTTCATTTACTGCCTTGAGAGCGGTTCATCCCCACGGTTTTAGAGAAAATGGTATTACCGCGTACCCGCTAATATAGCTTCAAAGTTCACTTTGACATGAGAAGGATCCTTGTAGTCTGTATACGTGGGTAATAGTTGTGTCAACTCACGCTCACGAAAATTCATGAAAATTTCATTCATAATATGGGAATGGCTTTTCTAGGAACAGCTGAGAAAATAACGAGGAAAACAAGGTTACGAACGCGGGAGCATGGGTTGCCATTTCAGGGGATGTACAACGTGACGGGGTATGCTTAGGCGAGGGTGGATGGTAAATAGTGACAACTATCATTGCGAGGTCAATCTTCCTCTTCTCCCAATTCTCCCGCAATCCCTTCAAACTGACTGAGCGCGGCCTGCAGGTCTTCCACAATCTCCGCTGCCAGCACATCCGGCTCGGGCAGGTTGGCTGAATCTTCCAGAGATTCATCCCGCAGCCAGAAGATATCCAGGTTGACTTTGTCGCGCGCCACCAGTTCGTCGTACGTAAAAGAGCGCCAGCGGTCGTCAGGTTTCTCGGCTGACCACGTCGGCGTCCGATCATGGCGGTTTTCGGGGTGGTAACAGGCCACGAACTCGTCCAGGTTTTCACGCGCAAGCGGATTCGTTTTCAGCGTGAAATCCATGTTGGTGCGCAGGTCGTAAATCCATAGCTGCTTCGTCCAAGGGGTTTCGGAGGCTGGCTTGCGGTCGAAGAAGATGACATTGGCCTTGACGCCCTGGGCGTAGAAGAGGCCGGTCGGGAGACGCAGCAAGGTATGGACGTCGCATTCGTGGAGCAGTTTGCGGCGCACCACCTCCCCTGCCCCACCCTCGAACAGGACATTGTCGGGCACGACCACGGCAGCCTTGGCCGATTCAGTCAGCACCTGGGCAAAGGAAAACTGCGTCTCAAAGCCGCCTGCGGGGAGATCGCTCTGATCGTGGAGCTGGCGGGCATAGGCGACCCACTCGTCGATCAGGATCAGGCAAGGCCCATACTCAACGAACATCTCACGCAATGCATCACCGGGGCTGGTGGCCTTCTCATCATCGGCCTGGATGCGTGCAAAGGCTTTTTTGCCACCCAATTGCCAGGCCAGTTCTCCCCACAACGTGCGTACCACCGTTCCATCGGGCTTGACGGTGGGGTTGCCAGGTGAGATCTTGTTGCCAACCAGCACCACACGGCTGGCCATGGGCAACACCAACAATCCTCACCTTTGTTAACAGCCTGTTGGATGAGACCACCGAGTAACGAGCTAACCGTTCACCCCATCTCGACGATGACCCGATTGAACGACCCGGCCGGTTGCTGCGGGATTGGATTAGCAGTCAGTTTACCGTTCAAGCGGATCGCACTGACGCCTTTTTGTACACCCACAGGATTTTTTACCTCAATCTGGTAGGTGGCGCCGCGCCACTGGCGGGTGACCTCGAATTCCCTCCAGTCGGCAGGGATGCAGGGATCGACGATTAAGCCCTGATAGTCGACGCGCACCCCCAGGATCCAGTGCGTGACAGCATGGTACATCCAACCGGCGCTGCCGGTCAGCCAGGGATGGCGCGCCCGGCCGAAGGCAGTGTGGTCGCGGCCCATGATGAACTGGCAATAGGAGTAAGGCTCGGCCTGACGGATTTCGATGAAGTCGTTCTGGTTGTAGGGCAGGAGCGCATTATAGAATTTCATCGCCCGGTCGCCGCGCCCCAGCTTGCTCTCGGCCACCACTGCCCAAGGGTTCGGGTGGCTGAAGATCGAGGCGTTTTCCTTGATGCCTTTGTAGACCCGCGTCACGTAGCCGATATCGTCATCCGGCTGGGAATAAGCCGGCCAAAGCAGGTGGATGCCGTAGCGAAGAAACAGGTACTTGTCGACCGCGTCCATGCAGCTGCGGGCGCGCTCGGGAGAGGCGGCCTCAGACACTACGGCCAGGGAATTGCTCTCCAAGAAGATTTTGCCTTCTTCGTTATTCTTCGAGCCGATCTTGATCCCCTTGCGGGTAATGCCGCGGATGTACCATTCCCCGTCCCATAGGTTGTCCTCGCAGGCCTTGCGGACTTTCTCGACCATGGCAGTGTATTTCTTCACATCCTCGTCCCGGTCCAGGAACTTGGCAGCTTCGATGAAATTCAGCAGCGCCCAATGATGCAGAAAAGATGCCATGGCGCTCTCGCCGCCGCCAAGGTTCAGGCAGTCGTTCCAGTCAGCGCGCAAACCCTTGCAGATGCCGGTCGCGCCGATCTGTTCGGCGGAGAAATCCAACGATCGTTTGAGGTGCTCGTAGACGGTGGCTTCTCCGCCGTCGGCAAAGGGCACAACCTCGTCGAAAAAGGAGATTTCCCCGGTCTCCTTGACGTACTCGCAGACCGAGGCGACGATCCATAGGGCGTCATCCGAACAGGCGTCTTCCAAGCCGTGGATGATATCTGCCGGGTTGGACGTTGGCACCACGGTGGGCAGCTTAACCCCGGGAAGTATATTTTCTTTCGGAGTGAATACCTCCGGGTCGAAGAGATGCAAACCGTAACCCCGGCTGACCTGTCCATGGAACAGCTCCAGCAGGCGTTGCTTGACTTTGGCCGGGTTGGTGTGAGGAACGCTCATCACGTCCTGCGAGGTGTCACGGTACCCCAACCCGGTGCGCCCGCCGACCTCGATGAACGAGGCGAAGCGTGACCAGACGACACAGGTTTCGGCCTGGTACAGGTTCCAGGTGTTGACCATCGTGTTCATACCCGGATTGGGTGTCTTGCACTGGAACACGTCGAGCTTCTTCTGCCAGTATTCCTTCAACCTGGCCAAAGCTGCATCCACCGCAGCCGGGTTCGAATACTTCTTCTTGATCGCCTGGCCAGCGGAACGCGGTCCGACGCCCAGCATGAAGACCAGGCGTTCTTCCCGGCCCGGTTTGATCTTCAGCCGTTTATGCAGCGCGCCGCAGTGGTTGCCACCCAGTTCGGCGCTGCCGGAGCACTTGCCTTGGGCGACAGCCTCGGGGTCCGATTCGGTGCGATACTTACCCAGGAAGCTATCCCGGACACAGTCGTAGCTGTCCGGCGTGAAATTGGCAGTCATGTAATGGAAAGTCCAGGGCTCGTAAAAGAAATCGTACTCAATGACGCCGTCCTTATAATTCGAGCCGCTAGCATACAGGCTCATCTGCAGGTTCTGGTTATCGATCTCGATGTGGTGGAAGGAGAACTCGACATAGAAAAAAATGCTCAGGCGTCGCGCTCTATTGGACGTGTTCTTGAGTCGCACGTTCCAGAGCTCTACGTCGTCCTCGACCGGGATGAAGATGACCTGCTCGGCCTGGACATCCTGGTAATCGCACCTGAATTTGGAATAAGAAAGCCCATGCCGGACCTGGTAACTGGCCTTGGAAAGGTCCTTACCGACCGGCTGCCAGGAGATCGACCAGTACTCCCCCGTGTCGTCGTCACGTACATAGACATAGTGGCCGGGTCGGTCCAGCGGGACGCCGTTCTGCCTGAAGCGGGTGATTCGATGATGCTCGGCTGATTTATGAAAGGAGTACCCACCAGCGTTGTGTGAGAGCACCGTGCACATATCCTTCACGCCGATGTAGTTCGTCCACGATACGGGCACGTCCGGCCGCTCGATCACATACTCCCGATTTTCATCATCAAAGAATCCATACCGCATGAGAATCTCCGCCTTGAGGAAAGAATGCTTATTTTGCCATCGAACAGAACTGTTTGAGCCAGTCGATCAGCTCCTGGGCTTTTTCCAGGGAATCCGCTTCGGCCATCAGGCGCAGCACAGGTTCGGTGCCGGAGAAGCGCAGGAGCGCCCAGTTATCGTTTTCCATTAAAACCTTGGTGCCATCAATGTGATTCACGCTGATCACCGGGTAGGTGCCAATGGAGGTAAAAGGCGATTCCTTCATCAGCTTGGGGATTGTGGCTTTCATTTCCGGGGTGGCCGGGATGCTCTCCTCGAGCGAATACAAACGGCCGGTGATCTTCCAAGCTTCCTGCTGCATTTCAGAGATGTGCTTGCTGGTACGCGCCAGCATCTCGACGACCAGGGCACAGGCGAAGATGCCATCTTTACCGAGGATGTGGCCGCGTACAGTCAGGCCGCCGCTCGATTCACCGCCCAGCAGGGCATCGTGCTCGAGCATCGCCGCACCAATGTGCTTGAAGCCCACCGGGACCTCGACGCTCTTTTCGCCGAAGGCGGCCGCCATGCGGTCTAACAAGTGCGTGGTCGCCAGGTTGCGCACTACCCCACCCCGTTCTCCGCGCACCTCGTGCAGATACCAGTAGACCAGCAGGAGCAAATCGTTGGTCGAGATGTACCGCCCGGTTTCGTCGATGATGGCAATCCGGTCGGCATCACCGTCGGTGGCCATGCCTAGGTCGTATTTGCCTTCGATGAGCTGGGTGGTCAGCAGGCGCAGGGCGCCCAGGTTCGGTGCCGGGGAATGCCCGCCGAAGAGCGGATCGTGGCGCTCGTGGATGAAGGTTACCCGGCAGCGCGCCTCAGTGAGGATGATGCCGAGGGTGAGCTGGCCAACACCGTACATCGGGTCGACGATGACACGCAGGCCGGCTTTCCGGATCGTTTCGAGGTCGATCAGTTTCTCAACCGCGTCGACGTAAGCGTTGGTCATATCGCGGCGCTGGACAATACCCGCCAAGAGCGCCAGGTCCAAATCGAGCTTGACCACCTGATTGGAAGTAAGCTGGTTGGTTTCCGCTTCAATCTGGCGCGTCTCCTCGTCGAGCAGGAGCGCACCGTCGCCGCGGAATACTTTAAGACCATTCCACTCCGGCGGATTATGGCTGGCTGTAAAGGCCAGTCCGAATGCCGATTTCAGCAATGCGGTTGCATATGTTATCAGGGGAGTCGGGGCATCCTCAGTCAGCAGGACGACGGGAATGTTGTTGCCGGCAAAGACTTCAGCGGACGATTCGGCGGCGCGGTCGGAGAGGAAGCGCCGGTCGAAGCCAATGACCACGCCGCGCCTCTCCTGCCCCTGGCGGGTGATCTCGTTCGCCAATGCCTGCGACAGGCGCCGGACATTATGCATGGTAAAACCTTCACCGATTACGGCGCGCCAGCCTCCGGTCCCGAATGCGACACGGTCCTCTTCTTCGGGCTGGTGCGGCCGGAAGAGCCGTTTTTGGAGAATGAATTCGGCATTGGCGAGGTCCTCCGCAGTATTGATTCCCTGTACTTCGTCCTGGTCGTAGATCTGATAGGTTTCAACGCTCAATCCGGACCGAATGAGCTGATGAACACAGTCCGTAAACCGGTAAGTCCCATCGACCGGAGAGGGTGACAGATTCTCAAGGGCGGGGAAAATGGTGTCCGTGCGCACCACGTAAGCCCCCACGTTCAGTTCATGAATCTTTCGTACGATACTGGTTGCTTCGGTCTCTTCAATGATATCGATAATCTGACCGGCTGCATCCCGGATGATCCGGCCATACGGAAAGGAATGATCCACGACCGCCGTCAACAGGGTCAGCTCTGCCCGGCGCAGGCGATGGCGGTTGAGCAACCCGCGGATCGAGTCGGTCCGGAAAAGCGGCGTATCGCCATATAAAATGAGAAGATCGCCATGCAAATCCTTGAGCTGCGCCTTCAGCTGTAAAACCGCATGGCCAGTGCCAAGTTGTTCTTCCTGGTGAATGAACTGATAATCGCTGCCCAGGTGAGCGCGCATCTCCTCTTGTCCGCGGCCGACGACAATATAAATATCCTTGGGCGCTAGGACCTGGACCGCGTTCTGGACCACGTAATCGATGACCTTGCGCCCACCGAGGTCCTGGAGCAAAACCAGACTGGCGTCGGGTGTGCTAGACTCTTTCCCGGCGGCTAAAATAACCGCCATCAATGCATTAGGGGGATTGGATTCGCGCTCGGTCATGAGCACCAGTCTTTGCTAGAAAATATTGGATCCTCCCGCCACCATCGCGGGAAAGAACATTCCCATCGAGGAGCGGAGTTTCTATGACTCTACAGCAAACCAATGCAGCGTATACACACCAATACCTAGTCACCGTGCAGTTCCGCTTGCGAACTCCACCGGCGATGAAACAACGAAATGCGGTACTTAACCTTTCAACCCTGAAATAACCACGCTCTCTAGAATGTAGCGTTGGGCGAAGAAGAACGCCACCATCAACGGGATGGTGGTGAGTACAGCGGCTGTCATGATAGTCGGCCATTGCTGGACTGCGCTATTGATGTTGTAAAGAGTGGACACGTACACGGGTAGCGTATACAGGCTAATGGTCTGCAGGTATATCAAGGGAGCCAATAGGCTGTTCCACAGCCCCACAAACAGAAAGGTTGCTATAGTCGCCATCGGAGCCTTGACCAATGGTAGGATGATCTCCCAAAAGATCTGCAAATGGTTTGCACCGTCCACGAAGGCGGATTCGTCCAACTCTATTGGGATTTGCGCCATAGATTGCCGCAGCAAAAAGATCATGGCGGCGCCTCCCGCGAAATAGCCGGGGATCACGATCGGGTTGAAAGTGCCAATCCAGTGTAGTTTATTGAAGAAGACATACTGCGGAACGATCAGTGCTTGCGGCGGGATCATCATAGTGGACAACATCAGGAAGAAAACCAAGTTACGTCCAGGCCACTTGACGCGGCTGAAAGCATAAGCCACCACGGCGACAGAGAAAAGCGTGCCGATCAACGAAAGGGTCGTATAAAAAACCGAGTTGAAGAAGGATCTAAGAAAGTCTATATTATGAAAGATGCTGATATAAGCTGCCAATGTGGGATGTGGGGGTACCCAGATGATACCCGGCGAGTTAGTCTCTTCCAGGGTTTTCAAGGAGGAGGATATCATCCAGAAAAGGGGAAAACTCATCAGAACAGTTGCGCCCGTAAGGAAGATGTAGAGTACGATTCGTTTTGTAATATGCCAGGCGGTATACACACTAGTCTCCTAATATAGGTCGTAGTTGACCCAGCGTTTCTGCATCATGAACTGAATCGCAGTCACAGCCAGGATCAGCAAAAGTATCAGCCAAGAGATGGCGGAACCGTATCCGATCTCAAATTGACGAAAAGAAGCCTGCCATAGGTAATACACCATCGAAATCACTGATGAAACCAGCGGTTGATTGTCACGATAGAGCACATAGATGGGCTCAAAAATTTGAAGGCATGCGATCAAGCCTACCACCATGTTGTAAAAAACGTAGGGCGTGAGAAGAGGGAAAGAGATTTTCCAGAAGTGCTGCCAGCCGTTGGCCCCATCCACTTCGGCTGCATCGTGCAATTCGCGCGGGATATTGTTCAGGCCTGCTAGAAATATCAGCATCATCGCTCCGCAGCCCCAGACCATTAACAAGACAACTGACATTTTTGACCAAAGCGGACTTTCCACCCACATTGGAACTCGGTTGGCGGCTGGGAATCCTGCCGCCCAGATGCGATTGAGCAGGGTGAATTTCCCGTTGCTGATGCCGAGAAAGAATGCGCTGATAAGTTCCTGAATAAAAATAACGGCTCGATTCAGGTAACTAAAGGGCGGAAAGGCTTTGGATATTGCGCGGATCAACTGGTTGATGATTCCGGTCCCGCCGTTCAGCATCAGGCGCCAGCACAACAGGACGGCTGTATTGAAGCCAAGGATAACAGGCAGATAAAACGCCATGCGGAAGATGCGTTCGCCGCGCGATTTTTGGTTCAAAAGGACAGCCAGGAAAAGGGCCACGGCTATCATGAAAGGTAGTCCAATGGCAGTAAGGAAGAGAGTATTGACGATGGAAGCTCGAAACCCGGTATCCTTTAAGATCAACTGGGCATAGTTATCCAGCCCTATCCAGTTAGGTGGTGTATTATCCGTTACGCGGTAGTCAGTGAAACTCCAATACAAAGAATATCCAAGCGGGATGATAACAAAGATCAGGAAGCCAACAATCCACGGAGCGGCAAATAAATATCCTGCAAAAGTATCTTCCTGCTTCCTTTTCGACGCGCCGACCCATCTGGCGATGAGGCGCGCCAAGTATCCTAGACCAAAGCTGGTCGCGACAATGAACAGGACTGTAAATATAGAGTTGTACAGTACATCGATATAAGGATTAGTAGTCATGTGGCTGCCTTCCAGATTGACATCTGCCAACGAATTGGATGGGGTTATCCCCCATCCCCATCCAATTCGTCATCGTTGACTAGGAACACTTACTTGAGAGCAGCAGAGTACTGTTCCTGAATTTGAGCAACCACTTCCGCCGGGGTCAGTTCCTCGGTGATGAGTTTGCCCAAGGCTTCCTGCATGATGACCGATAGCTTGGCAGCTTCAAGGATGCCTGCAAACCCGACGCCGTACTGGGAGGCGAGTTCAGCTTCCAGCTTCAGTTGAGGCGAGTCGGTCACATAGCCAAACTGGGAGTCATTGCGGGCCGGTATCAGGCTCATGGTCGAGTTCCATTTGTTGTTAGCCTCCTTGGTGAAGGCCATCTTGAGCCAGTCGGCAGCCAATTGCTTGTTCGGGCTATAATCGGCCACGGCCAGCCAGTCATTAAAGGCCAACACGACGGGCTTGCTATTCGGGAAGTTCGCGGGATCGCCGTAGAATGGTTCGATGCTAACCTTTGACCAGATCGGCTGAGTGAACGCAGGAGCAGCCCAACCGGAGTGCGCCAAGCAGACGGCGCCGTTGTTCTGGCCAGTGTCAGCGTTGACATCGATCACAGAACCCTGGCCAGCGGGTAGATTGGCTACTGCATCTGCAGCGGGGCCATAGGTAGCCTGGCGCATGTCCAGCAGGAATTGGGTAGTAGCCAAAGCCTCAGGGGAGTCGAAGTTCGGGGTACCATCCGCTTTGTACAATTGACCATCGAGAGAGTAGAAGACCAACAGCCACCACTGCCAGTCGGCCATCGAGCCGGCATCCACCGGGACAAGCGCTTGCTGGGTCAAGGAGTTGGTAGCAGCATCGATCTTGGTGTTCGCCTTGGCGAAGGTAACCCAGTCAGCGAAGCTCTTGGGAGGCAGGGAGCCTACAGCCAGGTCGGTGCGGCAGAAGACATAGCGCGGGGCGGTGAAGATCGGCAGGCCGCGCAACTTGCCATCATACTTGGCATTCTCGAGGGCCGGGCCGAAATTTGTGATGTCAGGCCAGGCAGCTTCACCAAGATACGGATCCATATCAGCTAGGCTCTTGCCGTACAAGGTATTCATCTCGGAGCCGAGGTTGATAATGTCGGGGCCTGCGCCAGCAGCAAAGAAACCGGCGAAGGTAGTATCCCATCCGGACCAGCTGCCCTCGGTGATTTCAACCGTGACACCCGGGTTGGCTGCTTCAAAGGCAGGATTAATGTCGCTCTTCAACCAGGCGATGGTATCGGGAGTGTAGTCCAGAAGGTAAATCTTGAGTGTCACTGACTGAGCCTCTGGGGGTTGGGTGGCAGTCGCGGGGACGGCAGTCGCGGGGACGGCAGTCGCGGGGACGGCAGTCGCGGGACCAGGCGTCGCGGGAGCGCACGCACTGAAGACGACGCTCACCAGGACAAGCAAAACGAACAACTTGGTACGCATATTCAATTCTCCTTCTTCCTAATATTCGGTTGGTTATGTTTTAGAAACAACGGATTGATCATATTCAGTTTTCGAGTTTATTTTAGCCTTTATGCGACCTCCTTTCTATTTTTCGCTGCGCCGATATTGATGCGGTAATTATTATTTATGGAATAAAATCCACAATTCCGCCAGTCAAGTCAACTTATCCGGGACAGGCGATCCGCGACCTCTTGCGCAAAGCGTTGAATATGTTCTTTCACAAATGGGATGATTTCTTTCGGTGGAACAAGTATCAACGGGGTAAGGTCCATTGCGTAGGAAATGCCGGTGGTCAGGTCCACCTCATGGGATTCGAAGTATGTGGCGTTTGCCCGCCGACGGCCCATGCTCGCCAGATCATAGCGTTTGCCGCCGACGATTTGTGAATCAAAAACGCCGAGTAACGCGGCCTGCAGGCTCTCGTGGGCGGTCAGGTCAAAGGAGACTTTATCGCTGTCCACCATCCAGTCCAGGTCTCGCCAGACTTCGCAGCCGTAAAGCTTTTGGGGTCGCTCGACTTCCGGCAGGCTGCGGATGGCTGCAATCACCTTGATCGCCGTACTGACATGGGTATCGTGCTTGTCAGCCAGGTTATGGGTGTAAACGAACTGCGGTCTGGCGGTTTTCAAGAGGCTGGCCAGGTCTTCAATTGCCTGGCGGTTAGTACCATCTTTAATCACCTTGCTTGGATAATCTAACATCACTTGAGCTGCGTACTCACCGACCACGGCGGCCTTGCGTTGCTCTTTGAATCGCACCCGGCGCATTTGCTCGTCGTCGTAGTGCTCATATAGGCCGTTGCGGGGAGAAGCGCGTCCATCTGTCACAATGACGCCCGTGAACCATTTGTTCTCCTGCTGGAAGCACTCGAGGATAGGCGCCGCGGCCATAATTTCGATATCATCCTGATGGGCACCGATTGCCATGTGGGTCGTACGTGCCAAGGCTTTTTCGACCGGCAGGCTATCAGGCACAAATACTTCAGCAGTTGCAATGTAGAATTGCACGACAAGCTCCTATTTCTCAGATATGGTCGCCGGTAGACTAGCCGCGGCGATAGACTGTCCGGCCCTCCGGCTTTTCTCGTCGGGTAACTGAATATGGATGCGGTCTGCGAGTTCGGGGAACTCCGCCTGCAAGACCGATTTTGCTCCCTCGAGGATCAAGATCCCACCCTGCCCGGAGGTGCAGCGACCCAAGATCAGTACATGTTTGATTTCATAAAAATCAGCATAATGGGCCAGGCCATAACCCAAATAAATTCCCATGCTCTGCCAGATCTTTACCGCCCCATCCTGGCCATTTTCCAACTTTTTCTGTATAAATAATAACTTTTCAGCATCTGTCGCCTTAACTGGGATTTGTATTCCGGCTTTAGGCGCAAGACGAAAGACGCATTGCTGGGAAAAGTATTGCGAGCCGCACCCTACGTCACCTGACCACTCGTCACGGGCGGCCAGGGGATTGTAATCAATAGGGGCGAAAGACAACTCATTCAACCAGCCCATAATGTGCCCTTTTGAGTCGACATATCCGGCAGCTTCGCTGGAACCCATTGCAATACCCAAGACGCCATTGTCTTCCAAGGACATCGAACCAGCCAGGGCTGTAACAGCCCCATCGTTGATCACTTCCAAGGGAACATTGAACTCGCGGCGAATGCGCAGGAACAGGTCCTTAATTTCATAGAATCGCTGAGAAGGAATGCCCCGAAATAGCGACGCCACCATTGGCCGATTATCGATAAAGATCCCTGCGCAACTACCGCCAATGGCATCCACATGCAGCATTTTCGATGCAGCTGTTTTCAGAGCAGTAATAATTTCGCGATAGTGGTATTCGGGATCAGAATGCTTGGACGGTTCCCAGATTACTTCTTCGCTGTAGACCACCTGGCCGTTAATGACTGCGCTAACCTTGCGGTCCGATGCTCCCAGGTCAAAACCGATGCGACAACCATCGAGATGACGACCCAATGGTTTGCCAGTTTCGCTTGCGACAGGCACTTCCGACGGATCGCAGGAGACGACGCTGAAAGTTCGTTCGTAAACTTGCTCGCCCATAAAATGGTAATCGAACTTCCGCTCACCGTCCGGTGCGTACGCCTTGCGGATGTAATCCCCAATGCTGTTGGACCCACCAATATAGATCTTGAACCCACCGCGCTGCCAAAGCAGGAATTTAATCATACGTTCCACATAAGGCAGATTAGCTTGAGCGCGTGGGTGTCCTTCCGGGAAGACATTGGTGGTGAAGCGTGCCAGCTCGCCTTTATCACGCAATATGCCAATAACAAGAGGTACACCCACCTCAGCGACTTCTTTTTCAAAAGCACGGTTAGCCAGGACCGCTGGACGAAATTCATTTTCCAGTGGGGGAACTAATTTGGGTTCTATCAGGTTGAAGTGACCCACGCCGACGCACCTCAATTAGCCAGGTTTAGCGGGTGTTGGTTACCGATAAACAACAAAGAATAATTCTTTAGGATCAATGCCGAAGCACCCAGGATGATCCCGTTACGGCCCAATTGCCCGAACTCAATCTGCGTCTCGTCAGCCAATCTCGCAAGAGTCGTCTGTCTCATGGTATCCTGAATTGTATCGAGCCATGGTTTGCCGAAGCAGTTCATATCACCAGCCAGGATCACTTTATGGATGTTGAGCGTCCCAACCATATTTGATATTGCCATCCCCATGTAGCGTCCGGCTTCTAAGATTACTTGACGTGCCAGAGGATCTCCGGCTTTAAATGCCTTCTCGATCATATCCAGGGTTATGTTTTCGGACTCACCGGCAAGGGATGAACTATTCATGTGGCCGAGGAGTGTTTGAGCGCGTTTTACAACTGCCTGAGTGCTTGCCACTGTCTCGAGACAACCATGGTTGCCGCACCGACAGGGCAAGCCACCCTCTCTCACAAAAACAACGTGACCAATTTCACCTGCCCCACCGCCATCGCCGTGGAATAACTGGCCGCGGATAATAATACCGGCGCCGACGCCGTAGCGGACATTAATAACGATCAAGCTGCCTTCCGGCTGATGCCCTTTCCCGAATGTATATTCTCCCATCGCAGCGGCTTGGCTATCATTGATTACCGAAACCGACAGGTGATATCTTTCCTGGATGAGTCGGGCGAGAGGCAGGTTCTTCCAATCCAGGTTGACTGCATTGACGACGACGCCATCATTGGCATTTACAATTCCCGGGGTCCCAATCCCAATCCCAACCAGCGGCCAGCTGGAGGTGTGGACCAATTGATCGAGAATCTTGTAGACTGAGGCCAGAGCGGCGTTCCCATCGAACCCCTTGATCTCATGATCGACCATCTGACGGATTTCGCCGCGCAGGTTGACGATAGCACCGCTAAACTTGTTCCGCGCCAGGTCGAGGCCGATCAAGTAACGCGAGTCGGCCACTAGACTGAGCAGGATGGGGAATTTGCCTCCGAGTGACGAACCCATTCCAATTTCCTTGACGAGCCCTTCGGCAATCAGCTCGGCGACAATCTCGGAAACCGTGGTGCGAGTTAAACTGGTTATGCGAGCAATCTCTGCCCGACTGATACTTTCATGATCAAAGATTGTTTTCAACACAAGATTGGTGTTATGCTCTTTGGTCTGTTGACGAGTGGCTTTTTGCATAGATTATGCCTTAGAAGGGGAAACGAGAGACTTTGTTAGTTCATTGGACTTACAAAGTACATTATAATCATTTTTAAACGTTTGTCAATATATCATTTCCAGTGTTTCTGTAACATGCACGGTTGGTGAGTTTGGGGAACTGGCAAGACAAAATGATATTCCTCAGAACTTCCGGGGTCATTCGGATCCTGGGACTGCCAGCATCAAGCCAGTTTGCGTTCCTGGCGATGTCTTGAAACCCCGCACAGTGCGATTATGAATCTTCATGTGTCCAACAACCTGCTCCGTGCCATTATTGGTCAGGGAATGGTAGGAGGAGCAAGGATGGGCGGGGCAGGGCAGTGCGCCCCCAGCTATGGTTCACCTCAGCACGTAAAGCATTTCTCCCCTTGCTAATCCGCTAGCGCAAATCTAGTGCTATTGGCTTAGAACTATTTCTTGATATTTACTACAGCAACCAGAATAGAAAGCGTAGCAATAATCATTGGCTGGTGCAAAATATACGAGGTGGCTTAAGTATAAGGCGCCTATGGATCAAGCACCTAACCTTATATTTCTAAAATCCTGCATTATCCACTAGACCAGCTCGTTGATGAGCTTCTTCGGTATCCTGGTTTGTTTGCTTGAGATAGCACTGCAAGACAGCAATGCCTTCGTGGCCCATCAACTTTGCCAGGTTGAACATGACCACCCGTTCTGACCCACGACATGATGAAGAATATTTCATGGCTCGGACTGCTCAATATCCCCGCTCGTAACAAACTGGCTATGTTGCCAACCTGCAAACTAGAATAAGAGCAAGCCCGCATACGGGCTAATTATTCGCTACAATATCGCCGTGAACCCATTTCAAAAAAGCGACTGGAAATAATCAGTCCACAAGGTCGACCCAGGCTGGCATGCATGTTTTACTTATGGATCCGGACCCCCACGCCAACCTAACGTTGGCATTCCTATTTGATTTATGCCTGGGAACCCTGCGAATGGCTAAGATAACTAAGTCCTTGACTGACAGGGAACAGATGAATATCCCCCTCCATAATCCAGACACGCCACATTCATTGACTTCATTCCTGATAATTTCTACAGCTACCTTACAGCTACCAGAATAGAAGACATGGAAAAAGTGGAATAAATGGACATATATTCCCCCACCTGTGGTACTAAAAAGATAAAACACCACCATATATACTAGGTAGACATACCCGAGTCCAACTCATAATCGCTTGGTCGCTGGTTCGAATCCAGCCGGGCCCACCTGAATACCACATACTACAAAAAGGCGGTATGTAGTATATTCTTAACCGTCATTTTGTAACAGGCCTGTATAGGTACCTGGCTATTTTATGATCCGGGATGTGATCCTCTCAAGCCAACAACAGCGATTCGAGTCTGCTTGGGGGCATTAAATTCGCCGGAAAATCCGGCGAATTCAATTATATCTAGTCATCATGTTCAGTATGGAAGAAGCTGCCACACGCAATGAGCGCCACGTGCAGTTTTTATCCGTTAAGCAGCGGGAATTTGTCCGGCGCAATCAGGAAATCTATGCGTTGGATCAGCAGAGGGTGCTTGCACACGAGCAGGGCAACCTGGCATATATATGAGTTGATTTCCAACCTATAAGCCCCACAGAAAACGACAATAACAATCACCAAGATTGGGTGATGATTTCTCCCCCAATCGCGGTTATTCTAAGAGCGTAACCCGTATTCGTTTTGGAGGTGAATATGACTACGCTGACACAAGCTTACAAACCTACGCTCGCACGCATCGCCTCTATCAAAAAACGCGATGATTTCATAGAAAAACTAATACCGCGCCGCTGCATGGTCGTTTCGGTGGGATTGATCTTTGCCGGGATGAGCATTCCTTTGCTCATGGTAGTTCAGTTGCTCCCAATCAGTTTGTTTCTCGGTTTTGTGGGTTTCGCCCTCGTGGCGACCGGTGGCGTAATGGCGCTCATCTTTTGTGGAGAAATTTGAAATGGTCGACTCCCCGATTATTTACAAGAAACTCGAACCGGCCCAGATTGCCTTCATCAAAACCCGCATTGATACCCGCGACCAGATTCCGCCGCTCTTTGACCACTTGCAAAAAGCCTGCGGGGATGCCATCTGCGGCGAAGCGGCGGATAAAAACCATCCGCTGGTCATCTTTCACGGCGGGGCGGTGAAGGAAGGATTTCTCATCGAAGCCGCCTACCCGGTGACACGCCCCGTGGAAACGGACGAGGTCCACACCCGCTCGCTCGAAGCTGCCCCGGCGCTGACCATGTTCCATCATGGCCCGCACCAGACTATCCGCGAGAGCGTTATGAAGATCTATGACTATCTCGACGCGCACGCGTGGACAACCTCTCTGTTCCGGCGCGAAATCTATCGGGTGTTGGATCCCGCCGAGCCGCAGAATAACATTACCGAGGTGCAAGTCATCCTGCACGAATGGGATCGCCTGTTCGCCGAAGGTGCCGAAAAAGTTCTGGGGGCGAAAGCCCGCCAGCAATTGATGCAAGGCATCGGAACCATCACCCCCGAGTCATCCTTCGCTGAGTACACAGCCTGGATCCAGGGCGCCATCGCGCGCCTGGATGCCTTGACAGATGACAACGAGAAAAAGTGCCAGGTGGTTTTGCATTGCGCCCATGTTTTCCCGCAGGAACGCATCGACCACCTGCGCGCCATCTACAAGCAGGGCGTTTTCGATGACATCCTGCACGAGATGTATCGCGATCATTTCTGGTATGAAAAACCGGTGCGACGTGGCAATGTACTCTACATGCGTAAGAATCCATTCAATCCCGAAGGCTATGAAAACGCGACCACGCCGGTCGAACGCCGCAAAGCCTACTGTCATT
>Ga0315288_10001976_pt1 | contig 26609 bp, 28 predicted proteins | sample YL17G11_20_MG_FD_203454 | JGI IMG/M metagenome (GOLD analysis project Ga0315288, IMG submission 203454) | Sediment microbial communities from Yellowstone Lake, YNP, Wyoming, USA - YL17G11_20 | ecosystem: Environmental > Aquatic > Freshwater > Lake > Sediment | place: USA: Wyoming | collected... | reverse complement strand
CTCCAGGTAAGTGGAGACCTCCACATCCCCGCTGGTCGCTACCCGCCGTGTCTGTGCTGCCCGTTCCTCTGCATCCTGACTCATAATTCTTTCCTCGACCAAAGCTTATCACTGTGTTATACTTATCGTCAAGGGAGGAGTGTATGGATTGTGCTGTTTGTGTTTACTACTCAGGGGAAAACCAGTGCAAGCTACATGGCAAGCTGAAAGCGCTTGATGAATGGGTCTCCTGTGACGATTTCATTGATGCCTGCCAGAAGTTTGTAGGCGGCTCCTGCTGTGGCATATATAACTTCCCAACTTTGTCCCGGCCCGGTGGCAAGCCTGAGAAGGAAAAGTGAAGCCCGCTGTCCAACGCCATGAGACGTACTGTGGGATTGTCTCTGGGTGAGCAGGCAGAGAGTGCCGTGGAGGTGCTCAGGCGGGGTGGGGTAGTCGCCTTCCCCACTGATACTGTCTATGGACTGGGCGCTAGCGCTATCCTTGAGCCGGCGTTGAAGCGCATCTATCAGGTCAAGCGCAGGCCTTTCAATCTAGCCTTACCACTGTTGCTGGCTGATGTGTCGGATATAGAGAAGGTGGCTGCGACGGTGCCCCGGGTCGCCTGGCGGCTGGCCAGTTGCTTTCTCCCCGGTGGCCTGACACTGGTGCTTCACAAAGCAGCCTGGGTCTCTTCAATCATAACTGCTGGTGGCGATACCGTGGCGGTGCGAGTGCCTGGCCATCCCGTTCCTAGAGCGCTTGCCCGCGGCTTGGGTGTACCTATCGTGGGCACCAGCGCCAATATTACAGGCCAGCCCAGCCCCCTTACCGCCGAAGAAGTACGCCGTCAGTTGGGTAATGAGGTTGACCTTATTGTTGAGGGGGAGTGCCCCGGGGGCATGGAGTCCACTGTGGTGGATGTCACCACAGACCCGCCGGTGCTACTCAGAGAGGGAGCTATATCTCAACAGCAGATAGAGGCTGCTTGTGGCTTGAAGATGGCAAGACAGGCGTAGAAGGGAAAGCCGGGATGCGCATCGCTATAGGCTGTGACCACAGGGGAATTGATCTCAAAAAGTCTATTATCGGCCTTTTGACAGAGTTGGGGCACAGCTATGAAGACCTGGGCACTTATAACACAGACCCGGTGGACTATCCCGACATCGCCCGGAAGGTGGCCACAGGTGTGGCTAAAGGGAACTTTGACTGGGGCATCCTGATATGTAGCACGGGCATCGGTATGTGTATGTCAGCCAACAAGATAAAAGGAATCAGGGCTGCTCTGTGCCACGATGTCTTCACAGCCACCCGCTCTCGCCTGCACAACGACGCTAATGTGCTTTGCCTGGGTGCCGAGGTGGTAAGCCAGGAGGTGGCTCGGGAAATAGTTGCCGCCTTCTTAAACACCAAGTTTGAAGGTGGCCGGCATATCAAGCGTCTGGACAAGATACGCGCCCTGGAGTGCTAGGGACATTTCTTGACAATAATCCCTAGCTGTGTTATTTTAATCCTCAAAAGCACCCGAATCTGTGTAGAGGCTACCTCCGTCTCCAGGAGACGGAGTTTTTAACTTGAACGAGGGAAGGGCAGTGAGAAGCGACGTAGTTAAACAAGGCCCGGAGAGAGCGCCCCACCGCTCTTTGTTCAGAGCGCTGGGTTTGAGCGATGATGACTTCGTCAAGCCCTTCATAGGCATAATAAATAGCTTCAGCGAGGTGGTGCCCGGCCATATTCACCTGAGAGGCGTTGCCGAGGCGGTTAAGGCCGGGGTGCGGGAGGGAGGCGGGGTGCCCTTCGAGACCAATACCATCGCTGTCTGCGACGGCATCGCCATGAATCACCCCGGCATGAAATTCAGTCTGCCCAGCCGGGAGCTAATAGCTGATTCAGTGGAGATCGTAGCCCAGGCGCATGGCTTCGATGGGCTGGTGTTGATCCCCAACTGCGACAAGGTGATTCCCGGAATGCTTATGGCGGCGGTGCGGCTCAATATCCCCGCCATTGTGGTCAGCGGTGGTCCCATGCTGGCTGGCTGTCTGCCCGGCCGCCCAAGCTCTATTGACCTCAACAGTGTGTTTATGGGGGTGGGCAAGCTGATGACTGGCCAGATCACCCCGGCTGAGCTAGATGAACTGGAGCGAGCCGCCTGCCCCGGCTGCGGTAGCTGTGCCGGGATGTTTACCGCTAACACCATGAACTGCCTTAGTGAGGCCCTGGGCATGGCCTTGAAGGGCAACGGCACTATCCCGGCGGTGGATACCAGGCGAATGATTCTGGCCAGACAGGCAGGGCAGCGGGGCGTGGAACTGGTCTCAGAAAATATCTGCCCTCGGGACATTGTCACTGACCAGTCACTGAAAAATGCTTTCGCTGTGGACATGGCTCTGGGGGGCAGCACCAACTCAGTGCTCCATCTTATGGCCATCGCCAGCGAGGCTGGGCTTGATTTCTCACTGTCTCGCATAAACGAGATAAGCAACTCAACACCTCATCTATGCCGGCTCAGCCCGGCGGGCAATTATCACATAGAAGACCTTGACCGGGCAGGTGGAGTTGCTGCATTGATGAAGGAACTGGGGAACTTGCTTGACCAGAAGGTGCTGACCGTCAGCGGCAAGAAGCTGGGGGAGAGCATAGCGCCAGCCCGTGTGCTGGACAGCGATGTTATCCGTCCCCTGGCCAAGCCCCACTCGCCTAAAGGCGGTATCAGCATCCTGTTTGGCAACTTGGCGCCCGAAGGTGCGGTGGTCAAGAGCGCCGCAGTAGCCCCGGAGATGATGAAGCATAGCGGGCCGGCCCACGTGTTCAATTCAGAGGAGGAAGCCACCAAGGCTATCGTGCAGGGCGCTATAAAGTCGGGGGAGGTGTTGGTGGTGCGCTATGAGGGGCCACGGGGTGGGCCGGGGATGAGGGAGATGCTCACCCCCACCTCTATGTTGAGCGGCGCTGGCCGTGAAGGGGATGTGGCCCTGATCACCGATGGCCGCTTCTCGGGGGCTACCAGAGGCGCTGCTATTGGCCATGTTTCGCCGGAAGCGGCCGCCCGGGGGCCTATTGCCGCCCTAAGGGATGGGGATATAATAAAGATTGACATACCTGCCCAGCGGCTTGACGTGGAGCTCAGCCAGCGGGAAATTGAAGAACGTCTTTCACGTCTGCCGGAGTTTGAACCAAAGATAAAAATGGGCTATCTGAAACGCTACGCCGAGCAAGTAACCTCGGCCAGCCGTGGTGCTGTGTTCGCCCGATAGTGAGGTAAGGTCGTGAAGCTTAACGGAGCACAGATTGTTTGTGAAAGCCTGATCCGGGAGGGGGTTGATGTTATCTTTGGCTTCCCTGGCGGGGTACTGTTGCCGTTTTATGACACTCTGGCCACATATTCCCAAATCAGGCATATCCTGGTGCGCCATGAACAGGGTGCGGCTCATGCTGCTGATGGCTATGCTCGCGCCAGCGGCAAGGTAGGTGTTTGTTTGGCTACCTCCGGTCCTGGGGCTACCAACCTGGTCACCGGCATCGCCTGCGCCTATCTTGATTCTTCCCCACTGATCGCCATCACCGGCCAGGTAGCTCGCCCCTTCATAGGCAAAGATGCTTTCCAAGAGATAGACATCACCGGCATCACCTTGCCCATCACCAAGCATAATTACCTGGTGATGAGCGCCGCTGAGGTAGCGAGGACGATAAAGGAGGCCTTTTATATCTCCTGTACTGGCCGTCCAGGCCCCGTGCTGCTGGATATACCTCGAGACGTGTTTACCGAGGAGGCCAACTTCAGCTACCCAGATAAAGTTGACCTGGCTGGTTATAAGCCAGTCTTGCGGGGACACCCAGCTCAAATTAAAAAGGCTGCCAAGCTGATAAATGATGCCTTCCGCCCTCTGATAATAGCTGGCCGGGGGGTTATCATCTCCCAAGGCTGTGAGGAACTTAAAGAGCTGGCGGAGAAGACCCAGATACCGGTTATCACCACCCTCCTGGGTATAGGCAGTTTCCCTGAGGCTCACGTATTGAGCTTTGGCATGTTGGGCATGCATGGCACGGCCTATGCTAACATGGCGGTGGAAGCGGCTGATCTGATCATAGCCATCGGTATGAGATTCGACGACCGGGCTACATCCAAGGTGAGTGGCTTTGCTCCCGGGGCCAAGGTGGTACATATTGATATTGACCCTGCCGAGATCGGCAAGAACGTGAAAGTGGATGTGCCCATCGTGGGCGATGCCAAACACATCCTTCAGGCTCTTAACAAACTGCTGACGACTCAAAATCGTATCTCTTGGGTGCGCCAGATAGAGGAATGGCGGGAGCAGCATCCCTGCACCACAATCAGGGATTGCCCTGAGCTACTGCCCCAGTATGTGGTCAGAAAGATTTATGAGGTCACCGAAGGCAAGTCCATAGTGGTCACCGGCGTGGGCCAGAACCAGATGTGGTCAGCTCAACACTTCTGGTACAATAGACCAAATCAGTTCATTTCCTCCGGTGGCCTGGGAGCCATGGGGTTTGAGCTTCCGGCAGCTATGGGTGCCAAGGTGGCTTGCCCTCAGGAACCGGTATGGTGCGTGGCAGGCGACGGTGGCATCCAGATGACTATTCAGGAACTGGCCACCATCGTCCAGGAGAAGCTGGCCGTCAAGATAGCCATCATCAATAACGGCTATCTGGGAATGGTGAGGCAGTGGCAGGAATTGTTCTACGGGCGCCGCTATGTGGCCACGCCGCTGCGCAACCCGGACTTTGTCAAGATTGCTGAGGCCTATGGAATGCCTGGCCTGAGGGTCAGCGACAAGAGGCAGGTGGTGTCTGCTATTGAGAGGGCTATGGCCCATGAGGGGCCTTTCCTCATTGACTTTGTGGTGGAGCCTGAGGAAAATGTCTATCCTATGGTGCCGCCGGGGGCATCTCTGGCAGAAATTATCGAAGCACCTGAGCGGGAACTGGCTCTCACTTTGAAACCCAAGTCTACCAGCAACCTGTAGCGCTCAAATGAGGATAGGATAACCATGAAACATACGCTAGTTGTCCTGGTTGAAGATAAGCCGGGGGTGCTCAACCGCGTGGCCAGCCTCTTCCGCAGGCGGGGCTTTAATATCGAAAGCATCGCCGTGGGCCATACTGAGACGGCTGGCCTGTCTCGTATGACCATCGTGGTGGATGGTTCTGCCACTTTAGTAGAGCAGGCCAGAAAACAATTGAGCAAGGTTATCGAAGTGGTGAAAGTCACCGATATAACCGGTGAGTCTACCATTCATCGGGAGCTAGCCTTGATAAAGGTCAAGGCTGTATCTACTACCCGCAGCGAGATAATTCAGATTGTGGACATCTTCAGGGCTAATATAGTTGATGTGGCTGCTGATTCGCTCATGATTGAAGTCACTGGTGATGAAGACAAGATAGAGTCACTGTGCAACCTCTTGCGGGGCTATGGCATTAAAGAGATGGCCAGGACTGGACCTATCGCTATGACCCGTGGGCTGTCTGGTCCTATTCAAGTGGAGGCTGGGAAGAAAAGGGCTGCCTCAAAGGAGGCCAGGGACAACAAGCAGAAATAGCAGGTAGGACTTTCTCTGAAGTCACTAGAAGAGGAGAGAGCAATTATGAATATAGACAATCAATGGATAAGTGGGCAAATAAGCTTGGTTCTACTCGCAGAGCCGATTACATTGAGTATTTTTCTATAGCCCAGCAAAAAGCTCCAGCAAAAGAAAAGGATTGCACGAGGAGGAGAGCATGAGTAGGATATTACCACTAAGAAAAGCTTATGAATTCGGCGTGGGAAAGCGGTATGCGAGTGATATTGGCCGCATAAAATCGCTGAAGAAGCCGAAGGGGTGGAAAGACTTCATGGTTGCGAGAGTTCGGAGATGGAAACTGAAAGAATTATTCGAACAGAAGGGAATCTGGGAGGAGTTCAAGCGTCTACATTGGCCAGAAGGCAATCAAAAAGGCGGTCAAAAATTTCTTGACCTATGTAGAAAGGCAGCAGACCTTTATGACAAACTTACCCCAGTAGTACCACCGTTGACTGTTTTGGGGGAGAAGGTAATTAGGGCTAAAATGTACTATGAGAAAGATGCTGACCTGAAGTTGCTCCAGGGCAAGACTATTGGCATTGTTGGCTATGGCAGCCAGGGCCATGCCCATGCCCTGAACTTGAAAGAAAGTGGGGTCAAGGTAATGGTGGCTGAGCTGCCCGGCAGCCAGCCCTGGCAGGAGGCTCAAAAAGCAGGTCTCAGCGTGGCCACCGCTGATCAGGTAGCAAAGCAGGCGGATACCATCGTGATGCTGGTTCCTGATCAGTTGCAGCGTCAGGTCTATCGTGAATCTATTGAGCAGGGCCTCAAGGCGGGCAAAACGTTGATGTTCGCCCACGGTTTCAACATCCACTACGCCCAGATCGTGCCTCCTGCTGACATAGATGTCAGCATGATTGCCCCCAAGTGCCCCGGCCACATGCTGCGCCGCCTCTATACTGAGGGTCGGGGCGCACCGGCAATACTGGCGGTGTATCAGGATGCCTCTGGGAAGGCCAAACAGAACGCCCTGGCCTATGCCAAGGGCATTGGCTGCGCTCGGGCGGGCGTCATTGAGACCACCTTTGCCGAGGAGACAGAGACCGACCTTTTCGGTGAGCAGACCGTCCTCTGCGGCGGCATAAGCTCTCTGGTCAAGGCTGGCTTTGAGGTGCTGGTGGAGGCGGGCTACCAGCCGGAGATCGCCTACTTTGAATGTCTCCACGAGCTCAAGTTAATCATAGACCTCATCTATCAGGGTGGACTGAGCTACATGCGCTATTCGGTCAGCGACACCGCCGAGTATGGGGACTATACCCGCGGTCCTCGGGTCATTGATGAGATGGTCAAGGACGAGATGAGGCAGATACTGGCTGAGGTGCAGGACGGTACCTTCGCCAGAGAGTGGATACTGGAGAACCAGGCGGGGCGTCCCAGCTTCAATCTCTATCGTCGGCGTGAGCCTGAGCACCTCATCGAACAGGTGGGCAAAGAGTTGCGAGCTATGATGCCCTGGTTGAAGGGCTGATAATGCCAACCACATTGCTACCATTTCCTGAATAATCCGCTGTTGCGTGTTTGTTCAGATGCTTTGGTGATATCATGATGGCCCCGGATAAATCGGCCTTTTCGTAGCCTCTGGTGGGCGAGATCCGAGAAGTGGCTATGAAGCACAACGGGACTCTGATGTTAGTGAGTGGCACAGCACTGATTCTGTCGGTCGCTGCATCGCTCTGGCTTGCCTTTTGGCCGGCCTTTTATCAGGGGGTATCAGTATCGGTTCGGCCCAATGGTGAGGAGACAGTAAGAACATCCGCTTCCTTGGTCGCCGTCAACGGCTATCGAGTTGTGTTCCTCTTGCTGATTCCGGTCGTCCTCACTGTAGTTGTATTCTTGGCAATAGCGAGAATGGACCCCCGCCAACTTAGCGGCAAAATTGCTATCTGGGCTCCGCTGACGGTGCTACTCCTCTTCTGTGTAGCTGGGATCTCCTCGATAGGTCTGTTTTACATCCCAGCGGCAGTGGCGTTGCTGGCTGCTGCGATCGTCGTTTCTAGGAAACGAGGAACACAACCGGGGCGGGCCGAACATTAAGCAGAGACCCATCACCGCTGGAAGGGGCGATACAATATTCCGAACCTGAGGGGTTTTGCGGATCGCTCCCGTAGACCCAAGCACTTGCGCCAACCTACCTGGAGCCCGGAAATGGCTTGAACTCCCACATGCTCTTGACTTTGGCGAAAAGGGGTGCCTATACTGAGACTAGAGACTAGTCTCAAGACAGTCCCAATTATCGCCAATTGCGGAGGTGAAAGCGATGGCAGCCAAGGCAGTGCAAATAGCCCCTGGTATCTTCTGGGTGGGTGTTGTTGACTGGCAGCGGCGCTTGTTTGACAGCCTGATAACACTACCTTACGGTACCTCTTATAACGCCTATCTCGTGCTGGGCAAGGAGAAGGTAGCCCTGATCGACACTGTCAACCCCGGTTTTGAAGCCGACCTGCTGGCCAAAGTCTCCACCCTGATCAACCCGCAAAAGATAGACTACGTGGTGATGAACCACGCTGAGCCTGACCACGCCGGGGCCATACTGCAGGTCCTAGAGGCTGCCCCAGATGCATATCTGGTGACCACCGAAAAGGGCGCCGAGATGGCTCAGAACCTCCATCGGGTGTCCCCGGAGCGGCTACGGGTAGTCAAAGAGGGTGACACCATTGGACTGGGGGGCAAGACCTTGCGATTTGTTGAGGCCCCCTGGCTGCACTGGCCGGAGACCATGTTCACCCTGGCTGTGGAGGACAAGTTGCTCTTCTCCTGCGATTTCTTTGGCTCCCATATAGCCTCAGACAAGCTTTACGACGACGAGGTAGGCGATATATTGCTGCCTGAGGCCAAACGCTACTACGCCGAGATAATGATGCCCTATTCTCGCATGGCGGAGCGTGGCTTGGACAAGGTCAGGGAACTCCAGCCCCGCCTCATCGCCCCCAGTCATGGCCCCGTCCACCGCAACCCGCAACGCATCATGGATGCCTATGAGAAATGGACACGGGGGCCGCTGGCACAGAAAGCACTCATAGCATATGTCTCCATGTGGGGCAGCACCCGGAGCCTGGCCAAGGTCATCACTGAGACTATCTCGGTTGAAGGTGTGGAGGCTGTGCCTTACGACCTCGTGGTGGCCGATGTCTCCCACATCGCCCGCGACCTGGTGGATACCAGCGTCATAGTATTGGGCTCACCCACTGTGCTGGGTGGACTTCATCCCCTGGCGGCCTATGCCCTGACTCTGGTGAAGGCGTTGCGCCCCCGCACTAAAGTGGCTGCTTATTTCGGCTCCTACGGCTGGAGCGGCGGTGCTGCCAACCAGGCGAAAAGCCTGTTACAGCCAGGCTGGGAACTCCTGGGGGCGCTGGAGATAAAGGGCAAACCCACTGACAACGATTTGGAAGCCGCCGCAGCTTTGGGCAAAACAGTCGCCCAGCGCATAAAGGCTGGTCAGTAAAAGGGCAGGCAGACCAGGGACCTATTTGGGTTAGGAGGTAGTTATGTCGCAGGCTGATGCTTTGAAGGCGTTGGAGATGGCCATGGAACGAGAGCGGGGAGGCAACAAGTTCTATCTGGAGGCTGCCGATAAGACCGCTGACGCCAAGGGCAAGCGCATGTTCCAGTGGCTGGCCAAAGAGGAGATGAAGCACCTTAAATGGGTGGAGCAACAGCGCCAGGCGTTGTTTCAGGGAAAACCATGGCAGAAGGTCTCCGGTCTCGATGAGCTGCTCATCAAGAAGTCCGATTTCCCTGAACCTGCCGAGTCCGCAGGGCCGGTGAAGCCCAACACCAGTGAACTGGAGGCCCTGCGCCTGGGCATCAAGGCGGAGCAGGAGTCTATCGCTCTATACACCGGGGCGGGCAAGGAGACCGCCGATGCTGAGGGCAAGGCCATGCTCTCCCGACTGGTGCAGGAGGAGCAGACCCATCTGGATATCCTCGAGGAAGAATATGACTGGCTGCGCCAATCAGGCGCTTACTTCACCCTGCATCGTTTTCAGCTACCAGGGAGATAGTTTCCCGCTGTCTGGAAACAGCAGCTTCTATTATAGTCAGAGACCACTGAAAAAGTGGTGCCCTTCCGGGGAAGGGTCTGGGGTTGTCCCTGTAGGGGCAACTCATGAATTGCCCTTTTCCCCAAGGTTAGGGGACTGCAGGGCGTAGATTAAGAATTTTTCAGGATTATCAGTCAGGGAGAGAAAAAGGAGGCAGAATATGGCTTATACAGCGAAGGACTATGGCAAGCTTATTGGCATGGCGGGCTTCAGCGAAACACTGCAAAAGAACCACTTCACCCTGTATCAGGGCTATGTCACCAACATCAATAAGCTGCTGGACATGCTGGGCGCTATGCTCAAAGAGGGCAAGGTGGGTACACCGGAATACGCCGAGCTTAAGCGAAGGATGGGCTGGGAGTTCGACGGCATGCGGCTCCACGAGTACTATTTTGAAAACCTGGGGGGCAAAGCAGCCTTGAACAAAGCGGGCAAGCTAGGCCAAAAGCTGGCTCAGGAATTTGGCAGCTATGAAAACTGGGAGAAGGACTTTAAAGGCACCGGCGCTATGCGGGGCATCGGCTGGGCCATTCTTTACCTGGACAACCTGAGCGGCAGGCTGATTAACCAGTGGATTAACGAACATGATACGGGTCACCTGGCTGGCTGCTCACCCATATTGATCATGGATGTCTTTGAGCACGCTTTCATGCTAGACTATGGTTTGAAGCGAGCAGACTACATAGAGGCATTTTTCAAGAACATCCACTGGGAGGCTGTCGAGAGCAGGCTAAAATAAAGCTCTTTTGGCCGGAGGCGGTTTATGGCTGAATTTATCAGAGTCTGTGCCACCAGCGAGCTTGGCCCAGGCACTATGAAGCATTTTGAGGTGGAGGGTTACGAGGTTCTGGTGGCCAATGTAGGCGGCAGCTACTACGCCCTGGACAATCTTTGTCCCCACATGCGTGGTGACCTTTCGGCAGGGAAGCTGGAGGGCACTGTGGTCACTTGCCCACGGCATAGCTCTCAGTTTGATGTCAGGGATGGCAAGTTCATTCGCTGGGCACAGATGGGCTTCTTGCTCACCACCGTAATCAAGATGCTCAAACCTCCCCGGCCCGCCTATGCCTATAAGGTGAAGATAGAGGGGGAGGCTGTGCTTATAGAGAAGCCGCCCCCATTGGACTAGAGCGTACCACCGTCCTTGCACTCATAAAGAAATAATCTTCTCGGCTCTAAGTAGAGTGTCTGCTATGGTGTACATGTCGGACACTTGCCCAACTGCCACTTTATCGGTCAACTGGAAACGCGATAGACATGTCCCACAGGCCAGGATTTCTATGCCCTGATTTTCCAAATGGCCTAACTCCCCCGCCGTGAGGGAATCTTCTGTCACGAGCTTCACCCCATTGTTAACCAGGATAATGGTTTCTGGCCTCAATGTAAGACCCGCCAGGGTGTGAAGGAATTTTTGCATAAGGAGACTGCCCAATTGGGAGTCCTCGCCCCTTCCTAGAACATCAGAGCCGATAAATAGCACTATGCCAGTAGCAGGTTGAGGCTCTTCTTTAGCTGGCCCGGCTTTTGTCTTCCTCAGGGTCAAATAAATGCCATCCTCCTTTGGCTCAACACTTACCTCACAGCCCTAGGCCTTGCCTAATCGGCATACATTATCTCGTGCTGCTTCGTTATCAACGACAGTAGTGACCTCGTCTGCAGCTAGCGCCATTGCTTTTGTCACCTTACTGACCGTAGCCATTCGGATGACGTTTCATCCATTTCCAGGCGCTTTCGATGATGCTGTCAAGCTCGGGGAACTCGGGCTTCCAGCCCAACTCCTCCCTTGCCTTGACTGAGCTGGCTACCAGGATTGCCGGGTCTCCAGGCCGCCTCGGACACATCCTGGTAGGAATATCAACGCCGGTGATTTTTTTCGATGCCTTGACCACCTCAAGAACTGAGTAACCGCTTCCGCTCCCCAGATTGTAGACTTTACCACTATGACATTGGATATTCTCCAGAGCCAGAAGATGCGCTTTAGCGATGTCCATTACGTGAACATAGTCCCGGATGCAGCTTCCGTCCTTAGTCGGATAGTCCTCGCCGAATATATCCACTGAGCCACTCTTATTCAGGGCCACCTTCAATACATTGGGGATGAGATGGGTCTCTGGGCAATGATCCTCGCCCAGATTCTTGCTGGCGCCAGCAGCATTGAAATAACGAAAGGAGATATGTTTGAGGTCATAAGCCCGTCCATACCATTCCAGTATACGTTCGAACATTAGCTTGGTTTCACCGTAAGAATTCACAGGAACCTTTGGATGGTCTTCCTCAATAGGTGTTGCTTTTGGCTCCCCATAAACTGCAGCGCTGGAAGAGAAGACATTTTTTTGGACTTCGCTCGTCAGCATAGTTTCTAGTAGACTCAACCCTCCGACCACATTTTTCAAAAAATATCTTCTGGGATCAGTCACGGAAAATTTCACCACTGTCTCCGCGGCCATATGGATTACGGCATCGATTTCATGTTCTCGAAACACCTTATCTAACGCCGCAGAGTCACAGATATCAGCAAGGACTAGTTTAGCTTCAGTGGAGACGGCGCTCCTATGTCCCTGCTGGAGACTATCCAGGACAATGACCTCATAACCTTCCTCAAGGAGCCCCTCAGCCACAATGCTCCCTACATATCCTGCCCCACCGGTGACCAAAATCCGCATCTTAGAGACCCTCGGGAGGGATTCTTCTCAGACAGATAGTGATGAGATGACAAAGTGTGAGATGGACATCCTCGATTTGCTCCATGGAATTGCTGGGCACCGTAATGCAGATATCCATTGTGTCCTTTAGCTTTCCCCGGAAGCCAGTGAATCCTATGGAACTCTAAGACCGGTCCTGCCCCCTACAGCGCTATTATAGCTCTTTCTTGCCTGCATTGTCATGTCCTTGGCCTCTCTGCGCTGTAATACCTCCAGATATCGCCCATTGTAGACATCGAATGGAGTTACGTTTTTAAGGCTTTCATGATAACGCTGGTAGTTGTAATTCTCAACAAATGACCTGATGGCCTCGTGTAGAGCACTGGGCATATCGTATGGCAAGAGGCTTAGCTCACTTTTGACTGTGCGGTGATACCTTTCAACCTTACCATTGGTCTGGGGATGGTAGGGTGAGGCTATGATGTGTCTTATGCCAACTAGCCTCAGGTGGTCACCAAACTGCCTGGAGAGATACCCTGATCCATTATCCGACAATAGTTGCTGTCCTGTCCTCAACAGGCACGCCGGTCTCAGGGTTCGTATTTTAATAAGCCTGTCCCTTGCCAACAACGAATTTGCCGGTGAAATACTTCTTGCGTATTTGTCCTGCTTCCTCCTCGATCCAGCGCTCAATGCCAACCTTCTTGATTCGGCAGAGGTTGTAGACTTTCATATTGTGGGGATATTGAGCAGCCTTATCGGCTGTTGGGGCGAGAAAGGCACATGGGAAGTCTGTGCAATCGCAGCATAATTCTACTCCCTTGGTTTTGGCACAACTGAGAGTGGCGCAGCCCTCTGGGGGGAGATGATAATGCCTACCGTCCTGTTGCCGACAGCCTTTGCAGGGAATCTCGTCCTTGGGAACACCCAGTTTGGTGTGAATCAAGTCCTTTAAATCCTTTGTCAGATTATCCTCGTGAAGTTCGCAGTTGAAGCAATCCAGTCCGCACGGTGCGGTCAAAGCCTTCTTGTCTTTCATCATCCCTCCACTGGAAATGTATGCAGTCAACAAAATTGAGACAGTCAGGCCTTCAGAACAAATGGACACTTCAGAGGCCACTCTTCTGCTCCCTGACGGCTCTATTATAGTCCCTTCTGGTCAGTTCCTCACCCCAGCGGCGCCCTGTAGAACTTCAGGCTGTCAAATAGACTGCCTCCAGCCCTTACCACAGGCCCAACAGAGGGGAAGAGTGCGGGAGTTGACACTCTGCCAAGAGAGTGTATAATGTAGTTCGTGGCTTAGTGCCGGTGTGAGAGGTGGCTACGGTGTTGGCAGGTTCAAGCGAATACTATAGGCAGTTTAAGGGGTAGTCCGGTGTAGACCGGGCCAGCCTCTTTTTATGTTGCAATGAGGTAGGATATGGCTAGATCGAATTTCCACCAGTTATGGGACGCAGCCTTCCAATAAGGAAGGAGAGAATGCACTGGCAAGTAGTTCTGCGAGTAATTTTTGCGGTAGCCCTTATCTTGATTCCCACATCTTGCGTCTGGCTGGTTAATGCTTTTGGCAACCAGGCAGCTAATAAAAAAATCATTAGGCCAGAAGCTGACTTAGAGTAGACGAACAGAAATATTGTTGCATTGAGACCGGCATCATTAAGTATAACCATATAGAGAGGAGTTTAATAGATGGTTGACGCACAGGTCTTGAAGGGGTTTGAAATATTCAAAGGTCTAGGTGACAGCGAGTTATCGAAGATAGCAGAGATTTGCCAGGAGCGCACCTTCAAGGTAGGTGAACGCATTTTGGAGGAGGGGACGAGGGCAAAAGAGATACATTTTTGCCGTAGCGGCAAAGTCGATATTACGGTCTGGATTCGGGAGCCGTGGAATAACAATGTTGCGGTTCATCAAGTGCAGGCTGGAGAGGCCTTTGGATGGTCTGCCTTGGTAGCGCCATATATTCACACTGCCTCTGCTGTAGTTGTGGAACCTGTTCAAGAAATCTACATCAAGGGCACAGAATTATTAGATCTATTCGACCAAAATCCTCGTATAGGATATGTGGTCATGACCAATGTTGCCGCCTCGATCCGCGAGAGGTTAGCGCACACCACGAAAAAACTAAGCATTGATTGGCTAAGCTCAGGTGGACCCACAAGCTCTCTCTCTTCTCCCTGGGGCGAAGCTGGCAAGAGATAAGTGATGTGAAGTCTATCCAATAACCCGAATGGCAGGGTTCCACGGGCTTTGCCCGTGGGTATCTACGAGTAATTGCAATAACGTTGGACTGCTGGGACAAACTACTATTTGGACTTTGGCTGCAGTCGCATGCCCTAGCTTGTGAACTTTGAGATCTACCAAATTAAATGTAAATCGTCAGCGCAAATAGCACAGAGGTCTCTGAAAAAAGGTGCAAGACACGTCCTGCTTGGGGGCTGGGGGTTGAATAAGACTTTTCAGAGATCTCTACCCAATCACCGTGATGGACCCCCATTGGATACTGCTATGTGTGATGCCATCAGTAGCCAGTACCGTATTGGATGTAGACCTGCAAGGAGCCGCTGCCCGAACAGTGCACTGTCAAAGAGTGTTGCGGTGGCAGGTACTGATTGGAGATGGATGACTGCCTTCAGAATTCACGTGTGGTCCATTAACCCCCGCTCAGCCAGAAGCCTGGCAAATGTCTGCACAACAAGGATGTACACTTCCATAACCTAAGGCGGTGACAAAACTGATGACTGCTCATAAGTATGACCTGATTGTTCTTGGCTCTGGCCCGGCGGGCGAGAAAGGAGCCGCACAGGCTGCTTACTTTGGCAAGAAAGTCGCCATGGTGGAGCGGGATTATTATCTGGGCGGTGCCGCAGCTGGCACTACTGTTCCCAGCAAGACACTGCGCGAGACGGCGCTGGCGCTCTCTGGGCTGCGAGCACGCCAACTGTATGGCGTTGACCTCTCCCTCAAGCGCCGAGCTACGGTCCAGGACTTTCTCCACCATGAGAAAGTAGTAAAGGACACAGAGCGCCTTCGGGTCGCAAACAACATGCTGAGGCACAATATTGACACTTATGAGGGGAACGGCTCGTTTGTTGATAGGCACACAATCAAAGTCGAGGCTCGGGGCAAGACGGTTCAATTTCTGGTAGGCGATATTATCTTGGTGGCAACTGGTTCCAGTCCGCGTCGTCCTGAGGAGTTCCCCAAAAACCAACGCATTTATGACTCAGACACGATTCTGCAGATGAAGAGCATGCCGAAAAATATGGTAGTTATAGGCGGTGGCGTAATCGGCTGCGAATACGCCTGCACTTTGGCTGCGTTGGGCATTCATGTTTCCCTAATCCACAACCGTGACATTTTGCTGCCGTTCCTGGACCGGGATATCTCCTTTGCATTGGAGAACAGCATGGTAAAAATGGGTATCAACCTGTTAATGACGATGAAAGTAGAGTCCTGCATAGCCAAGCGAGATGGGCTCAAAATCAAACTTAATTCTGGCGAGACTATTAAGACTGAGGCAGTGATTGTTGCCGCTGGCCGCACCAGTAATACTGAGGCGTTGAACCTTGAGGCCGCCGACATCATCCCAGGCAAGAATGGCGCGCTTGTAGTGGATGCAAACTACCAAGTTGTGCATCCGGAGACCCGAGAGCCTGTGTCAGGCATCTATGCTGCTGGGGATGTCATCGGCGCGCCTGCCCTAGCCTCCACTTCGATGGAACAAGCCCGCTTTGCAATGATCAAGGCCTTTAACCTGGAACCTTATAAAAAACACGTTGCACCGATCCTGCCCTTTGGGATTTACACCATTCCAGAGTGCTCTGGGGCAGGCAAGACCGAGGAAGAGTGTGTTAAGGACAACATAGATTATGTCGTGGGCAGAGCTGGCTACAACCAGAATGCACGCGGCATGATTATTGGCGATTATGACGGTTTTCTGAAACTGATCTTCCAATTAAACAACGACCTCGAGCAGCCAATGAAACTGCTAGGCGTGCACGTTATCGGCGAGATCGCCTCAGAATTGGTCCATATAGGGGTCACCGCCTTAATAATGGGTGCAGGTCATGATATGTTCATTAATACTTGTTTTAACTACCCCACCCTCGGTGAACTCTACAAGTATGCCACGTATGATGCCATGGGGAACCGCACAAAGCGCTTGAAGCCGAAATAGCGTATGGTTCACTGGCGCAACTCAAGACTGTATGTAGTCAGCGGAAGTGGACATTTAGGCCTCGAAAATGCTGGACACCTCAGAGGCCACTGAGGATGTATTCTACTCGGCAAGTGCGCTTCTTGCCACCTGGCTAAGAGCCCTAAGCCACACCTAGGTCTTCCGGATGTGCCTATTACACTTAGATATACTTTCGCCACCAAGAATCACAGAAGCCTCGCCTTCGGTGTTCTGCTAAACTGCCTCACACAAGAAACAACGATACAGAGCGCTGTCCACGAAGTCTGTCGCTTTGTGCACGCTTAAAGTAACAAAAACTCATAATGTGCAGCGAAGCCCGACAAGCAGACCGAGCCACTATACCTCTGCACCCTCTCCATGCTCTCTCACCTGCCCAGGTCTTTGGACGGTCATGCTTTCATAGGCCCCATAACAAGCCCAACAGAGTGGAGTAGTGACCGAATTGACACTCTGCCCAGAGGGTGTATAATGCGGCTAGTGGCTAGTGCGGATGTAAAAGGTGGCTTTGGCATTGGTGAAGCGAATACTAGAGGCAATTAAGGGGGGCCAGTTTGTCTAAGGCCGAGCTTGCCTCCTTTTGTTTTCCAATATTCGTGGGACTGGTAAGGAGGTTGCAGGCATGGGTGTACAGAAGTTCGGTGAGAAGTACAGGTGCAATGTGTGTGGCAACGAAGTGGTGGTGACAAAGGTAGGTGGTGGCACGCTTGTCTGCTGTGGCCAGGAGATGGAGAGAATAGAAGAATCGAAAGAGTAGCCCGGCCAGGCGAACTTGTTTACGTACAAATTACCGGACGGTACAATGAAGCCACATTATCCGACCTTGCCCTTTTAGACTTCTACATCGCACATAGGTTACTCGACTTTACCAAGATTATCTTTGATATTGATAGCAAAGAGTTCTTCCAGCATTATAAAGATTGGCACAAAGAAATAAAGGACTAGCCAAGTGAACCTCAAACCGACCGGCCAACTACTCGCCCCAGGAAAGGAGGGACTATGGATGTGCCTGTTTTCTCCATGAAGGGCAAGGTTGCCATTATCACCGGTAGTGGCAAGGGAATAGGCAGGGCGCTGGCACTGGGCTTTGCCAAGTCCGGAGCCTCTGTGGCGCTGGTGGCTCGCACTGTAGCTGACCTGGAAGCTGTAGCAAGTGAAATCAAGGCTGAGGGTGGCAAAGCCCTGGTGGTGCCCACCGATGTCACTAAAAGCGCCCAAGTGTTACAAATGGTGCAGAAAACTGTAAAGGAGTTTGGCCGCATAGATGTGCTGGTGAATTGCGCTGGTGGGGGCACTTTTGTTCCTCTGCTGGACATGAGCGAGGAAGCCTGGGATGAGATGGTCGATTTCAATCTCAAGAGTGTCTATTTGTGCTGCCGCGCGGCGGGTAAAGTGATGGTGGAGAAAAAGAGAGGCAGCATCATCAATTTCAGCAGTGGGGCGGCTGTATCACCCACTCCGGGATTGATTCACTATTGTGCCGCCAAGTCCGGGGTAGACCAGTTTACCCGAACTCTGGCTGCGGAGTGGGGCCCCTTCAATGTGCGTGTTAATGCTATTTCGCCTGGCCTAATGAACACTCAACACAATCTGGATGTTATGGGGGCTTCTGTGATAGAGCAGTATGCCAAAGCTATCCCCCTGGGACGCATCGGGCAACCCGAGGATATACTCGGACTGGCAATCTTTCTCGCTTCAGAAGCCTCAGCTTTCATTACTGGGGCTATTATTCCTGTGTCTGGAGGGCCTCAAAGGTAACTAGATATTGAGGATCATGAACTCGCGCGCAACACTGAAATAGGAACAGCTTTATAGGAGGACTTTTATGAGCGGTGATCTCATAAGAAAGGTTGAAGCATTAGAGAGGCGCCTGCAGGTGTTGGAGGAGGAACGAGCGATCCTGGCAACACTCTATGCCTACGGACATACGATTGACTACGGTCTAAAGGCAGAGTGGCTGGATTGCTTTACCGAAGATGCCGTTTACAAGGTGCAAGCATCTGGGGTTACTCTGCCCGAACTACTTGGGGTGACACAGCCGCCGACGGGACTCAAGGGACGGGACGTCTTGTCCAAGTACATTGCCAAACACACTAATGCCCCGGCGGTGTGGCACAAACACTGCCTCAGCGAACCGATTATTCTATTGGAGGGCGATAGCAAGGCATCGGTGGAAAGTTATTTTGCACGCCTTGACGAGGATCAGAATGGAGCATATATCCTCGCCTTTGGGCGTTACCGTGACCAAATGACCAAGATCCCAGACGGGAAATGGCGCTTCAAGGAGCGTATTTGCGAGATGGAAAGCCGACCTGCCAAGAGATAATGAAATACCCCCCAGCAAGCTGCGGCGCATTCTCGCTAGTGTAGTAAGAAGTGTGATGAGGAGAAACAGGATGAGTATGCTAAAAACCATTTTCAGTCCCATCAGGATTGGGAAGATGCAGCTAGACAACCGTATCGTTATGTCACCCATGGAGGTGAATCAAGTCGCACCAGACGGCAGCGTCAGCGATGCCATGATAGCCTATTATGAGGCTCGCGCCCGGGGTGGAGCGGGGCTGATCATTGTAGAGCAGAGCGCCGTTGACCCTCGGGGCAAGGCGGCGCTTCCAGCGCAAACGGCGGTCTGGGATGATGCTTATATCCCCGGCTTGACTAAACTGGTCAGGGCAGTCCATGCACACGCGGTCAAGATAGCCCTTCAACTGGGCCATTCCGGGCGGCAAACCAGCCCTGTCTTTATAGGGGGACAGCCACCGGTGGCTCCTTCACCGGTCCCCTGCCCCGTCTTCAAGGCAATGCCCCACGAACTGACAGGAGCAGAGATTGAAGATATAATTGAGAAATTCGGCCAGGCGGCCAGGCGAGCCGAGGAGGCAGGTTTTGATGCGGTAGAGATCCACGGCAGCCACGGCTATCTGGTGGCCCAGTTTATGTCAGCCTATTCCAACAAACGCACCGATGAGTATGGCGGCTCCATAGAGGGGAGGCTGAAGTTCCCCCTGGAGGTGATAAAGAGGATAAAGGAAAAGGCTGGCCGAAAGTACCCACTGATGATGCGCTTGGCTGGCTATGAGCCAGTGCCAGGGGGGCGCACTATAGACGAAACGAAGTGCATAGTTCCCATCTTGGTGGAGGCGGGGCTTGATGCTCTGGACGTCACCCTGGGTACCTATGCCAACATTGAGTTGCTGGTTCCTTCCTCCCAAGTGCCCATCGCTTTTAACGTGTCCTCCGCTGAGGCGGTGAAAAAGGTGTCCCGGGTGCCGGTGGCTGCTGTGGGCCGGATCAATGACCCCCTGGTGGCTGAGGCCATCATCGCACAGGGCCGGGCTGATCTAGTAGCCCTGGGGCGGGCGCTGCTGGCCGACCCCGATTTGCCTCGGAAGGCAAAGGCAGGGGCTTTGCAGGACATCAGGAGATGTATCGGCTGTAATTCCGGCTGTCTGCCAGTGAGCCCGCCGCCGCCCGATCTGATGTGGCGTGTCAGTTGCATGGTCAATCCCTTCGCCGGCAGAGAGATGGAGCGGGTGGTTGTCCCTGCATCAAAGCCGAAAAAGGTGCTGGTGGCTGGCGGTGGCCCTGGCGGAATGGAGGCGGCGTTGATAGCTGCCCAGAGGGGCCATCAGGTTACCCTGTGGGAAAAATCAGACAGGCTGGGTGGCCAGTTAAACGTAGCCGCCATCCCACCCTACAAGCAAGAGTTCGCTGAGGCCGTCAGGTGGTTTTCCACCCAGGTGAGGAAATCGGGAATAAAGGTGGAGCTGAATAGGGAAGTTACTGCCTCGGCGGTGGCCGAGATGAAGCCTGAAGTGGTTATCGTGGCAATTGGTGCGGTTCCCCTGATCCCAAACATTCCAGGGATAGACAACCCCAAGGTGGTTACCGCGCTTGATGTGCTGGCGGGCAAGGTTATGGTGGGGGATAAGGTGGTCATCCTGGGTGGGGGCAGAATCGGCCCTGAAACGGCTGACTTCCTGGGCCACCAGGGCAAGCAGATAACCATAATAGAAATGCGTCCGGAAATAGGGCTGGATCTTGCCATGGGAGTGACGCCCTTCTTGATGGCCAGATTGATTAAATATGGAGTAAGGCAAGTAACCTCGGCTAGGGTGGTGGAAATCACGGATGACGGAGTCACCTATGTCACCGGGGAAGGCCGACGGGAAACTCTGTCTGGCATGGACAGTATCATACTGGCGCTGGGGGCCAAATCAATGAATGAGCTGGGAAAGCAGCTTACTGACCGGGTAGCCGAGTTGTATGTCATTGGGGATGCCAAGGAGCCCCGCCTGGCTTTCCATGCCGTTGCCGAGGGGGCCGAGGTTGCCCTGAAGATTTAGAAGCTGGGCTCAATCCCTAGGGCAGCACTGTTGCGCCTCGGCTATGTCGGCTTAGCTGAAGCGCTCCCATCCGCTATAAATGCAGCCGCAGCATTGCTGGCGATAGAGGTCATGCTCTTTGCGCAGCCGCCGACTCTGGCTGAGGCCTGACCAGTGCCATTTCAAAGATGTAAGAGAGGCCCTACAACCAGAGCGACTCTCTGCGACGTGTCGAAAGTATTTTCTGGTCAGACTATGGCCACCCTGCAGTCTGATCTGGAGAAGGTCAATACCTTCAGAAATACACGCGTTGCACACGTTGACACAAAACTCGATAATGCGGAAGAGGCGTGGGAAGCAATGCGGATTTGGTTTCGATGTTTGAGCATGATGATACAAATCGCCTCTTGAGAATGCTCCCCGAATCTAGTGTGATCTAGAAGCTTTAGTTTGAACCAGCTTTAGAGTCACAAAATAGCGTTCTGTTCAATCGAGTCACAACTTAGCGCATTGTTTCCGTAAATATCCGACAGTCCATGTAAAATCATGGACATGACAAATTAGATGTTAATCGCTCTATACTGGGAGCTCCGTGAGCAAGGGACCCTTAAAAGCCATATTGCCCAGAAACTGGGCAAACACCGTATTGAAGATCATATCCTTAGTTCTAGCTATTGACTGATTTGGGGAGCCGGGCGACATTAGAATAGGTAACACTTAATCGAACAAGACTCGGGCAAATATCTGGTTGGAGGTAAGTACCCTGGAGGGAGCTAGCCGGTAGCTCGAGCCGTCGAATAAAAGGTCTCCAGCTCTGGCCATTTCCTCGAGTCTGCCAACCAAATCGTTGATATCTTCCTGCCCAAATCGTTTGATAAGGTCATTCTGATTTAAACCTTCCGAAAGCAAACGTAATCTCAGCATCGTCTCCTCGGCTGCCTTGTCCTTGTTTTTCAGTTCTTCCACATCTTCCACAAGATGTGCCGGGGTCTCTATATAAGCACAAAGATCAGGCCGATTCCTAAATCTCCTTCCGCCGAGATGAGAGGCTGCCGCCGGACCAAGCCCAAGGTATTCACCACCCCGCCAGTAGTTCAGGTTGTGGAGACATTCATGTCCCTTAAGGGCGAAGTTCGATATTTCGTAGTGAACAAATGCATTCTTGTCAAGAAATAGACTTGCCCTTTCAAAAAGATCAGCTTGCATATCATCGGACGGCAGGTCAGCAGGCGGATCAAGCGACAGAGGAGTGCCATGTTCTAGTGACAGACAGTATAATGATAAATGATCCATGCCAAGACTGATCAAGGTTTCCAGAGAAGCTCGGAGCATCTCCCATTTCTGTCCGGGGAGCCCGATCATCAGATCGGAAGATAGTGTTCTGAAGCCGAGTTTCGTGGCTCTACCTACAACTTCAACCGCTTGTACTGCAGTATGGACTCTACCTACCTTTTCAAGCTCCTGTTGGGAAAGAGACTGAACACCAATGGATATTCGAGTAATTCCTGCTGCTTTGGCAGCTTCAAGCAAACTAACGGTCGCTGACTCAGGGTTAACTTCGACTGTCGCCTCGACAAGGTCAGATAGGTCGAAAGCCTGGTGAAGACCGTCAATTAGCCTAATAAGATTATCGGCCCCCAGCAAACTCGGCGTCCCACCACCCAAATATAAAGTGTCAAAGGAAAACCCCAGGTATGAGTGACACTCAGCCATGATTGCTTGAACGTAGCGATCAATTAATCCATTCTGCGCCGGCACGGAATAGAAGTCGCAGTAACTGCACTTTTTGACGCAGAAAGGAACATGGACATAAAGCCCTCTCAACTTACTACTCCATCCGCAACAACAATAGGAAGGCTTCCTGTGGCACCTCTACCACCCCGACCATCTTCATTCGTTTCTTGCCCTCCTTTTGCTTTTCGAGGAGCTTCCTCTTACGTGTAATATCGCCGCCGTAACATTTTGCTATGACATCTTTCCTTATCGGCGCTATGTCCTCTCTAGCTATTATCTTCTTGCCGATGGCAGCCTGTATTGGAATCTCAAATTGATGCCTGGGTACTAGCTTCCTTAGCTTCTGTACCAATGCTCGGCCCCTAGTAACAGCACTGCTACGATTGGCTATAAAAGAGAGAGCATCAACCTTGTTATCTTTGATTAAAATATCCACTTTGACCAGGTCATCAGCTCGATATCCCACAAAATCATAATCCATACCGGCATATCCCCGGCTTACACTCTTGAGTTTGTCATAGTAGCCAGCAAGGATTTCGGCCAATGGGAAATGGTAGGTGAGTAGGGTTCTTCTCCTGTCAGAATGCTCTATGTTTATAAATTTACCGCGCCTGGATTCAGATAGTTCCATGCAAGGCCCAACATAGTCTTCCTGGACAATAATTCGAGCCATGATGATAGGTTCCTCAATATGGTCGATGTACTGAGGCTCCGGGAATTTCGATGGGTTATCTATCATCAGCGCTTCCCCCTTGGTAGTAACAACCTTATAAACAACCGAGGGCATGGTAGCAATTAACTCTTGACCATATTCCCGCTTGAGACGTTCCATAGTGATTTCCATGTGCAACATGCCCAGGAAGCCCAGGCGATAGCCATGCCCCAAAGCCGCAGAGCTCTCTTTCTCGTAGACAATGGATGAATCGTTGAGCTGGAACTTCTCCAGTGCCGTGGTAAGTTTGCCGTAGTCACTGCTGTCAATCGGATAAATTCCGCAAAATACCATTGGTTGAGATTGCCTGGATCCTTCTATTGTCGGCGTCTGTGGATAGTCTGGTGAGATGATGGTATCACCAACATGAATAGTACCTACGTCTTTAATGGCAGCTCCGAGGTACCCGACATCTCCCGCCTTCAAAGTGTCGCAGGGGGTCAACTGTGGGATGAAATAGCCGACTTCTTCCACTGCAAATATTTTACCGGTAGACTTAACCATGATTTTAGCCCCCGCACGTAAGCTGCCCGAGAAGACACGTATATGAGGTATAACGCCACGATAGGCATCATAGTAGGAATCAAAAATAAGGCATCGTAGTGGCTCCTCGCCACTTCCACCAGGTGGTGGTATTCTCTCCACCACTGCCTCCAATAAGTCGATTACACCGGTCCCCTTTTTACCGGATAACAGCAATACACCATCGCCAGGTATATCCAGAAGTTCTCCCAGTTGTAAACGGCACTCATCTATCATCGCATTGGACAAGTCAATCTTGTTTATAACTGGAATTATCTCGAGTCCGGCCTCAATGGCGAGGTAGGCATTGGCAATAGTCTGTGCTTCTACACCTTGTGAAGCATCAACTAACAGGATAGCGCCTTCACAAGCTTTCAGACTTCTTGACACTTCATAGTTGAAGTCCACATGCCCGGGAGTATCAATGAGGTTCAGAATATAGTCTTTGCCGTTTCTTGACTTATATGGAATTCTGACTGACTTGGCTTTGATAGTAATCCCACGCTCGCGTTCAAGGTCCATACTATCCAGAACCTGTTCATTGCTAATAGTGGGCATCATTCCGGTCAGCTCAAGAATGCGATCAGCCAGAGTCGATTTGCCATGATCGATGTGAGCGATTATACAGAAGTTTCGTATGTTTTCCATTATTAACCATTAATATTATCATGAGATCTTCTTGGGCACAATGACCTGCCCCCCAAAAAATCAGTCCACATAAAATGTTAGACTTTGGGCTGAAAGCAAGGGGGCTTTCTCGCGGGAGGAGTAACTATAGATGGAGGCAGATTTAGCATATCTGAAATATCAATCGTTCAACAATTGGGGGGGGGTGTCTAATTTGGGCGCTTGTCTCACAGTTCTCCACATTGTTTAGTACCCGGCAAGAGTTGCTAATGTGAACTGCTGGCGTAAAGGGGACACATTTGGCGCTTTAGTATATGGATTAAGAATTAGGGATGGCTCTGGCTACAATGGAAGAGGTGCCTAGTTTGGAGCATCGATTCTACAGTAGAAGGAGCGGTCCAAATGAAGAATAGCGCAGCAAGGAAACTTAAGCAAGTCCCAGCGGGGTATCTCAGGGTAGGAGTGGACCCGCACAAGAAGAAGCATGCGACAGTGGCCATGACCGAGGATCTTCTGGTTCAGAGCAAGTTTAAGTTTGATACCTCTCCCATGGTCAACATATTGTCCATTTGAATAATACCTCCTATCCCTGTCGCCATCAGGATGTTTTTCCACCACCTTTTGGATGCAACCAAGCTACCGAAGTTATCTGCTAATGGTGAAGTTGGCGTTACTTATATCAAAGACGGTTGGGTAAGACTTGCTAATCACCCTTATCCTTGCCTGGTCTGTTGGCGGCCCGGTTACTTTCCAAGCTTCAGAACCATCGTTTGTAGTGGAAGAAATGATGGTTTTCCAGGTTGCGCCTCCATCTCGTGAGAGCTGAATCATGATCTTACCGATAACGTCGTTAGATGTCCAGTTAATTGTTTGTTTAGTTCCAATCTGCCAGCTCTCACCTCCATCAGGGGCAGTGGCCCAAATAATTCCTGCAGAGATGGCGAAGTTGGCGTCACTTATGTCAAAAACATCTGGAAGAGTAGTGCTAATCACCTTGATCCTTGCCTGGTCTGTTGGCGGCCCGGTTACTTTCCAAGCTTCAAAACCATCGTTTTTAGTGGAAGAAATGATGGTTTTCCAGGTTGCGCCTCCATCTCGTGAGAGCTGAATACTGACCTTGCCAGTGAAGCCGGGAGAAGTTGTCCAGGCAATTGTTTGCTTAGTTCCAATCTTAAGACGCTCACCCCCGTTGGGGAAAGCGACCTTAATGGTTGGCGCAAAGATGATGAAGTTGACGTCACTTATATCAAAGATATCTGGAAGAGTATTGCTAAACACCTTGATCCTTGCCTGGTTTATTGGCGGCCCAGTTACTTTCCAAGCTTGAGCACCATCATTGTTGGTGGAAGCGATGATGGTATCCCAGGTTGCGCCTCCATCTCTTGAGAGCTGAATACTGACCTTGCCAGTAATGCCAAAAGATGTCCAGGTAATTGTTTGCTTATTTCCAATCTGCCAGCTCTCACCTCCATTGGGTGAATTGACTTTAATTGATACAGCGGCTTCTGAGACGGTGAAACCACCTGCAAGGGTCGCGGTGCCTCCCGGCGTCGTAACCGAAACGCCCCTTAAACCAGGTGTGGCACTAACAGCAATGGTTATCTTGGTAAGGATCCAGGTTTGGGTGAACGCTCCAAAGTTGCTGACAGTTACCCCGGCACCAAAGCTGACCGCTGTAACTCCAGAAAAATGGTCGCCATAAATGCTGACTAAAAGGGTCTGTCCCCGAAAGCCGGAGTTATCAGAGAGTCTTGTTACGGTGGGCGGAGCTTGTATTACGATGAAACCACCTGCACGGGTCCCCGTGCCTCCTGGCGTCGTTACCGAAACGTCTCTTGAACCAGGTGCGGCATAATGATCAATGGTGATGCTGGCGGTTATCTGGGTATCACTGTTAACAGTAAAGCTGTTGACGGTTATCTCCGTACCAAAGCCGAGGGCACTGGCGCCAGTAAAATTGATGCCAGTGATAACGACAGTAGGGAGGGTCTGTCCCTGAAGGCCCGAGTTGGGGGAGACTGAGATCACGGTGGGTGCTGTCGCTTGGACGTACACAACCGTCAATGCTGTCACCAGACTAAGGCTAAGCACCAGCAGAATAGTTATTATTAGTCCGAGCTTTCTTCCCATTTTCCTTCACCTCCTTACCACTGGAACATGACCAAGTGCATTCTTGATCCGAACAAGTAGCACTCCCACGTCCAAGGACTAATTAATGGACTTGTCTGCCACCATCTCTAAAGCTTTA
>Ga0315288_10001975_pt1 | contig 26622 bp, 38 predicted proteins | sample YL17G11_20_MG_FD_203454 | JGI IMG/M metagenome (GOLD analysis project Ga0315288, IMG submission 203454) | Sediment microbial communities from Yellowstone Lake, YNP, Wyoming, USA - YL17G11_20 | ecosystem: Environmental > Aquatic > Freshwater > Lake > Sediment | place: USA: Wyoming | collected... | reverse complement strand
TGGGATCCATCTTCGCCGAGTGGCAGACCATCACAGCGCTCGAGAGCGTGAAGATGGCCCGCGTGGGCGGCGAGCCCGCCATGACCGACGTCGCCGTGACGTCTGACAAGAAGTCCTGGACACTGTCGTCGAGGCAAACCCGAAAGGCAGCACGATGAACCCCCCGAAGTTCTTTTCCGAGAGGCGGACGTTTGCGGCCGACGTCGAACTCGTCGATCGCTCGGCCCTCGACTACTCCTCCGGTCTCGACAAGTTCGCGCCTCTCCTGGGCCGCACCGTCACCGCCGTTCTTGGTGTCGGTCACAACGCACGCCTGTTCTTCACCTGCTCGGATGGTGAGACGCTGGCGTGGAGCGCCCAGGGGGACTGCTGCGCGGACGCGTACTTCACGGAAATCGACAACGCCGAGGCGCTCATCAACTCGCCCGTGCTTCGCGTGGACACGGCCACGACCAGCGTGGAAGATGGCGATGTCCACGACGTGGAGTGGATCCGGCTCCACACGGCGAAGGGCACCACGACGATCGAGCTGAGGACCGATCACAACGGTTACTACGGCGGGTGGGCAGAGTTCGAAGGCGTCGTGGAGGTGCCCGCGGGCGCAGAGATCTTGGCAGGCGAAAGGAAGGCAGGAACGATGAGCAGCCCCATGAACCAGACCCCGGCGATCACGACAGCGATTCGAGCGTGGCTCGACGCCAACAACCACGCCCGCGAGACCGGCGACTCCATCGCCGCAGCGAGGACCGAGCCCGCGCTGAAGGAAGTGGCGCAGTGGATCGTTCACGTGAAGCAGGGGCATGCGCGCGTGCCGGCGACGACGATGCCGCTCCTCCTGACCATCGACATCCTGATCGCCCTCAACGCGCACGTGAACCCGCTCTACCAGGCCAGCCGGCCGCTCGCCCACAGCCTCGTGCGCCTCCTTCGGGCCGTAGAGGAAGACGTCCGGGCGAAGCTGAGCGCCGTCACGGGCACGCCCGTCCCGCCCAGGAGCACGGCGCACGACGCCGTGGAGGACGCGCTGCTCGAGAAGCCCGCGCCCGTCGCTCCTGAACCGCCGCAGCCACAGCTGAAGCTCGTGCTGAGCTGAGGGTGCCATGGACGAGCACGACAAGAGGGCGCGGGCGCTCGTCTCAGACGGCGCTCGTTCCGGGCGGGGATAGTCGCTAGACTGGGGAACCATCATGCCACGCATGCACATGACGTTCACGAACGGGCTCTTCGCGGTCCGCACCTACAACCGCGACGACGGACAGGCCGCGAAAGCCGCGGGGGCGATGTGGCACGGGCCGCACTCTGCGCAGTGGCCCGCGGCGACGTGCGCGGGGTGCAAGGCGGGGATCCCGCTGAAGGAGTGGTGGTACTTCAGCCCGAAGAACGCGGACCGCGCGGTGAGGCTCCGGGAGATCGCCGACGAGCACGCCCTCGCCGTGCTCGAGCCGGCCGTGGCGAGGCTCGAGGTCTCGCGGTCGGCAGGAGAGGTACCGCTCCGCGGCGAGGCTGCCCAGGCGCTCCTCGAAGCGCCCATCGAGGCCCCTCCGGGGCTGACCTACCGCCCGTATCAAAAAGCCGGCATTGCTTTCATGATGGCGGCAGAGGGCGGCGCGCTCCTGGCGGACGAGATGGGGCTGGGGAAGACGCCGCAGCTCCTGGGGCTCATCAACGCGCAGCACATCCGTCGTGCGCTCATCGTGGTGCCGGCGTCGCTCCGGCTCAACTGGTTGCGGGAGGCGAGCCGGTGGCTCGCGAAGCCGACCCGGATTCACCTTCTGGCGGAGCCGAAGATCATCCAGAACCTCGGACCGACGCCGCACTACGTGACGGCGGGCCCTGTGCTCCCCCCTGACGTGTGCTCGGGCGACGTCATCGTGATCGCGAACTATGATCGCGTCCGAGACGCGAACGTGCTCGCGCAGCTCCTCTCGTGTCGGTGGGATCTCCTCGCGGCGGATGAAGCGCACTACCTCAAGAACCCGAAGTCGCAGCGCACCGTGGCGGTGCTCGGGAAAGAGGTGAAGGGGGTGCTGACGGAGAAGGGGCTCCGGCACGCGAGCGACAAGATCGTCGTGATGACGGGGACGCCGCTGCCGAACAAGCCCGTGGAGATGTGGCCCATCCTGCACGCTGTCGCGCCCAAGACCTTCCCCGCGTTCTTCCCTTACGTCAGAAGGTACTGCGACGCGAAGCAGGTGTTCATCAGTCCGAGGGTCGGGAGCAAGTGGGACTTCAACGGGGCGAGCAACCTGGGCGAGCTACAGGAGCTTCTCCGGAGCACGTGCATGGTCCGCCGGCTGAAAGCCGACGTCCTCCACGACCTCCCTCCCAAGATCCGCCAGATCATCACGTTGCCGACGGAAGGCTTCGAGGACCTCATCGCCGAGCAGGAAGAGGACGAGGACACCGAGAACTTCGTGCAGACCCTCGCGGGCGCGCTCGACACCTTGGGCAAGGTCGTGACCATGGAAGAGGCGTACGCGAACGCCGCCGCGCTCCTGGGAAAAGCCGGGAAGCTCAACTTCAAGACCGTGGCGAGGCAGCGGGAGAAGCTCGCGCTCCGGAAGCTGCCGGACGTGCTGGAGATCTGCGACAACCGGCTCGAGGAGGAGAAGAAGATCATCATCTTCGCGCACCACCACTCCGTCGTGGAGAAGGTGCTGGCCCACTACAACAAGAAGGGGAAGCCTGCTCAGGCTGTCGCCGTCTACGGGCCTGTGGACGCGAGGCGACGCGACGAGGCCGTCACGGCCTTCCAGAACGACGACGCGATTCGCGTGTTCGTGGGGAGCATCGCTGCCGCAGGCGTCGGACTCACGTTGACCGCGGCGTCCACGGTCATCTTCGCCGAGGTGGACTGGGTGCCCGCCAACATGGTCCAGGCCGAAGACCGCGCGCACCGCATCGGACAGGTCGACGTGGTGAACGTGCTCCACGTGGTCGTCGAGCGCAGCCTCGACGCCCGGATGGTGCAACTGCTCGTGGCGAAGGCCGACATCGCAGATCGCGCGCTCGACAAGCCCGCGGTCATGGTGCTGCCCCAGGCCGGCGTCGACTGGGGCGCCGAGAAGCGCGAGAAGGCCGCAGCAGAGGCGAAGAAGTGGCCGCCCGTGACGCCGCTCCTCCGGGAGCTGGTGCAGGAAGCGATGCAGTTCCTGACCGGTCACGATTCGGACCGTGCGCAGAAGCAGAACGACATCGGGTTTTCGAAGTTCGACGGGGACATCGGGAGGAAGCTCGCGAACGCGGCCGACCCGACGCCTGGGCTCATCTGGGGGATCGGAGTCAAGTTCGCGCAGAAGTACCGTCGGCAGCTCGGAAACCTCAGCGACAGGATCGCCGACGAGGCGAAGGAAATCCTGGGAACGGCGGGGGCTCCGGCGCTGCCCGTGCAGGAGAGCCGGGCGCAGCGGGAGGCTCGGGAGGAGCGAGAGTTCCAGGCGGCATGGGTGCTCACGCGGAGCCATGTGCCGAACGCGAGCTACGAGCGGCACTCGATGTCGGGGGTGATGCCGATCCGAGCCGGGCGTGATCTGCAGGAAGAGATCGCCCGAGTGAAGCGGGAGATCTGGGACGCCGAGGAAGAGATGGAGCGAGAGGACCGAGCGCGGCAAAAGCGCCGCGATCGTGACGAGTGGTGAAGGAGGAAGCGCATGAAGAAGACCAGTCGAGGCGAGACTCTCAACAAGAGGAACCGAGTGGAATCCGTCGATCGCGATCGTCTCGAAGACGATCGTGCGATCAGATCGCTCGTGTGGAAGCCGGCGAAGCTCAGCGAGGCCGCGAAGGCGTTCTACGGCGTGGAGGACATGCTCCATCGGCTCGCGGAGCTTGCGGCTCGGGGAAGCGTGGAGCCCGCCGTGATGGAGGAGTCTCTCAAGATCGTGCGAGACGGGGCGAGGCCGCGGACCGAGGAAGAGGAAGTGGCCATGGTGGTCAGGAGCGTGATGACAGCTCACCCGTGGGTTCCAGATCCTTCGGAGGGCGAACGCCTCTCACACACCAGTACCATGATCGGTGCTCAGGGACTCGACGGGGACGAGCTGTGCGTGCTCCTCGGAGCCTTGCTCACGGCGCGGGGGATCGTCTGCTCCATCGCCGTCCGGAAGTACGACGGCGAGTTCGTGCATCCCGTGCTGCACTGGCAGGACTACCGAGGAGCGTGGCGGGCGATAGATCCCTGCGGAGGGGACGAAGCGACGATGACAGCCGAGCTGTCCGTTCCGATTCGGAGGAAGCCATGAGCCGCGGAGCCCCCTCGAACGAGTGGACGGCACGCCAGCCCATCCGGTCTGCAGCCCCGGCCGTGGTGGGCGAGGAGAAGGAGAGCGAAGAAGATCACCGCATCCGCGAGGCCTTCGCCCAGTTCAAGAAGTCCCTGGGCTACGAGAGCAGCGACTACGAGGACGGGGCGGTCCAAGATGACGCGACGCGGGCGGCGTGCGACGGCCTCTGGGGGCGTCACAGCCCGCCCCAGGGGGCGTGCGAGCGCTGTCTCGAGCTGGAGACTCAGATCGTCACCTTGAAGCGCACGGCGCAGCGCCTGAGCCGTCAGCTCGTGGGCGCCGTGACGCGAGTCCGGGAAGAGGAGCTGGCGACAGGAATGGCGGCCGGCGTCAAGCTAGCCCAGGAGGTGGGACGTGCTGGCATCGAGCTGGGGGAGGCGAAGGCGATGGCTCGTGAAGCGGCCCGTGACGACGAGGACGCTGCGAAAGAGCGTGAGGGAGCCGGGTGGTGAGGAAGCGCGGCGGGAAGGCTGCTCCGAAGGATCCTAGGCAGGTGGAGATGTTCGTGACCCGGGCGTCGGCGGCGCGCGTGGTCGAAGACGAGGAGGAGAGGGTGATGGTTCGCCTCGAGGAGATCGAAGAGGGGATGACGACGTCGTGGGACGATGACTCCGTGTCGTCCCCGGCGCTCGATCTCGAGCGCGTGATGCTCCACGAGTGCGCGAGGCGCCTCCGAGAGGTCCGCTCTCGCATCGAACAACTCGTGGGGTAAGATGAGCGCCATGTCCCTCGACTCCTGCAGGTGCTCGACGTGCGTTCTCCACGAGCGCGATGAGCGCGAAGACAACCCGGTGAAGAGGCCCAGCGCGCGCGGTCTCCGTCAGGAAGATCTGGAAGAGGAGGCGATCGGCCGCGACTTCATCGAGGAGCCCCTCCCGTACTCGGAGGAGCGGGCCGTGGCCTGCCGCGGGAAGAACCAGGGCTCGGGCTTCATCCGGGACAGCCTGCGCCATGCGATCTATCTACGGGACGACTACACGTGCGCGTACTGTGGCTTCCAGGACCCGTACCGCATCGGAGGGACGTGGTACGAGCCGCGCGAGGGCGGAAAAGAGATCGCCGGTCTGGGGCCCGCCGTCCGCATCGGCGTGACCGTCGACCACGTGCTCGCGTGCGCGCTCGGAGGCAGCAACAAGGCCAGCAACCTCGTGACGGTCTGCGGCGGGTGCAACAGCGCGAAGAAGCACCTGACGACCACGGAGTGGTACCTCTACCTGAGCAAGAGGCACGGATTCGACGCGGCGCGCCTGGGCGAGATCAGAAAAGTGGTGAGGAACCGCCTCCGTCGGAACCTCGACCGTCAGGCCGGACAGCTGCTGGGGGAAGAGGCTGCGAAGGCTCGTCGGCTCGCCGCCGAGACAGCGCTCGGTGGGAAGCCCAAGGCCGCAGCGAGGAAGTGGGGGTTCGGTCGGGAGTTCGACCTGCCCCCGAAGATGCGGGAAGAGATCGTTCAAAGGAGCAAGCGATGAGGAAGCTGGAGTTCACGATGCCGCCTCGGCTGAGAGAGATGTTGAAGGACGCTGGGTACCGCACGCACGTGTTCCCTCCCAGGGAGGTCTGGCTCGAGCGAGCGGACGGCCAGCCCTGGACGGAGCACGACGAGTCCGTGGTCCTGGCCATGGTCGACGTCGCAGGGGAGCGATGAAGCTCTCGAGCGCCGAGTACGCGCTCCTCGGGCTCTCGCTGGGCAGCCGAGTCCTCTCGCCCTTCAAGTGCGATCAGGACACGCTCCACAAACTATGGGACAAAGACCTGATCGACGTCTCGTGGCTCGACGAGCGCGTCGTCGTCACCGATCAGGGCCGGAAGGTCTGGACCGATCGCCTTCGCGTCGAGTCCAAAGGAAGAGCGACATGAAAGAATTCCACGCAGGCAACCTGATCCGAGAAGCTCGGGAGTTCCGGCAGCTCAGCCAGGCGCAGCTCGCCGACATCACGGACATGGAGCAGCCCCGCATCGCGGAGCTGGAAGGGCAGGCGTCCTGCACGACGTCCGTGCTCGCGCGCGTGGGCGAGGCCCTTGGGCTCGAGATTGGCTTTCGCGAGGCCCGCACGTGATCCTCCCCGAGTCTCCGTACGATCAGCTCCCGGGCGAGAGCGTGGTGGACTGGTGCAGGCGCCGGGTAGCCGTGGCTCGCGAGGAGGGGCGGGATTGCCGCTGCGGCCTCGTACAGAGCCACGGCGAGGGCGCGCGCTTCTCCCTGTCGCACGGCCGGGGCTGCCCAGCAGGAGAGGCCAGCAAGTGACCGATCCCCAGGGCCCCTCGCGCTTCGTCCTCGTGCGGTCCCGCGAGATAGCAGAGTCCCTGCGCCTGGTCCCACGAGGCCCGGTGCCGCGCCACGTCGAGCTGGGGGATCTGCTCCCGTTCGCGACGGAGTCTGACAAGCCCGAGGACAAGACCGTCGAGATGTCCCGGGAAGAGCTGCTGCGCCTCCTGCAGGACGAGCTGCAGCTGTGACCGATCCCGTCGAGACGATCCGGAACCTCTTCGCCCTCGCCGACCAGGACAACGAGGAGGGGCGAACCGCCGCCCACACGGCGATCAAGATGGTGAAGAAGCACGGCTTCGTGCTCACGGTGGCGTCGCAGGCCGAAGCCGAGGCGGGTCCAAAGACCACCGCGCGCCCGTGGCAGCCGCCGTCGTACTCTCAGCAGAGGCCGCAGCCGCAGCCCGGCACGCAGCGCTGGAACGGCGCCATCGCCATTGTCGCTGACGAGGTGACCCGATTCTTTCAGACCTTGAACGTGCTCCCGAAGGACATTCCGGTGACGGGCGTGCAGCTCGCGCCGGCGCAGCACGCGGGGTTCTGCTCGTGCGGGCACCGGTACCTACGCGGGGAGCTGGTCTCGCGCGGGCGTCCGATCCGCTGCGCGCGTTGCCTCACGCAGCGCGTAGCTTCGCGATGAGGGTTGATCGTCGCCTCAACTTGTGAAAGGTTGTGGCGTAGAGGAGGGGCGGGCTCAGGCCGCGCCCACACGACGAATGACCACGACCACGACTACGAAGACCAACGTCATCGGGGACACCAAGGCGAAGCTCATGGCGCGCATCGAGGCGTTCTGCTCGGAGCCCCGGAGCTACCTGGCGATCGTGAAGCACGGGAGGGTGTCGGACTCCCAGACCCGCTACGTGCTCCGGCAGTTGATGAACGCGGGGAGAATGCTGAAGTCAGGCGCTCGAGAGAACACGGTGTACGTCCACTTCCGCCCGCTTCCAGCGGCGAAGAAGGCTGCGAAGAAGGCGAAGGCGGCCTGATGGGGACGAGCGGCTACGGGCCTTTCGGGAGCGACAGCGCGTGCGACTGGTTCAACGAGATTCAAGAGAAGATCGAAACGACGGTGAACCGCGCGCACGCCGCCGCGGTGGCGAAGAAGGTCCGAGGCGGGCGGAAGGGCTGGCGGGACCATTACGAAGTGGCGCGGGCGGCGATCGTGCTGGCCGTCGCGATGGAGCGGACGGGGCACGTGCAGTTCGACGGCCCGCCGCTTCGCCGGCGCGTGGGCACGGACGACATCCTCGGGACCGTGAGGCGGGGGAAGCGCCTCAAGTCCACGGCGAAGAAGTACCGGAGGCCTGCGAGGACGGGAGCTTCGCTCGAGACGGACGATCTGTTGGGAGGGAACGAGACGCCCACGTTCTGGACCCGGGCCGTGGCGCTGCTTGCGCTCATCGCCGACGACGAGGAGTGGATCGAAGGCTGGCGCGCGCCTCTGATCATCCGGACCGCCATCTGGACGGAGATGGCCGACGCGGCGTCGATGACGGGCCGCCGGACGGTAGCGGCCCTGTCCTACCGCCACAGCCTCGCGAGGAAGCTGCAGATCGCCGGCGGGAAGCGCTGCGCCTGGTGCGCGGAGCCCGCCACGAAGCGCGTCTACGGGCGCTACTGGTGCGAGAAGCACGAAGCCTGTCCGCTTCGCTCCGCTCACAAGTCGAAGTCGAAGAGACGGTCGAAGGGGGCGGAGACTGGAGCGGCGTGGCTTCGAGAGCATGATCGAGTTGCCAGGCTCAGGAAGGCCAAGGCGCTGAAAACCATCGCTGCGAAGGCGAAGCCCCGAAAGAAGGTGATCTGATGGCTGAGCCACTCAAGAAGAAGATCGTTCAAGGCCAGGTGACGTACCGCCTCACGCTGACGCCCGAGCCCCGGACCGCGGTGCTCCTCTGCGAGGTGACGGTGGAGGGTCCCGGGCAGACGCCTCTGACCGCGAGCAAGGCGACGTTCAAGCTCACGCGCGACGAGCTGACGCCGATCGTCATGGCGTTCCTGATGGGAGGCTGACCCGTGGAAATCGCGACCATCATCACCAACCGAAGAACCGCGTCGTTCCTCGACTACCGCGGCGGCTCCCTCACCCTCCGACGCCGAGACGATGAGTCCGAGGCGTTCTTCTACCTGCGCACCGGCATCGCCGGAAATCTCCTCCGCCTCGCGCGCAGCAGTCGACAGGAAGGTCGCGTGAACTCCGAGCTGGACTACCTGGGGCTCCTCGCCGCAATGGTCCGCGGCGACTCCCCCTACCACTGAGCGCCCAGGGGAAGAAAAGCAACGCCAAGTTGTGAAAACTTGGTGACATGGTCGAGCGACCGACGTACAACAAGCGAAGCACCTCGCGGGACGGCGAGGAGCCAAGGCGAAGAGCCAGGGCGAAGAGCCTGGAAAGAGGGAGAGACCATGGCATCGAAGAAGAACGCAAAAACCGATAAAATCGCGGCTCGAGCGGTCGAGCTGTACCAGCTGATCCAGCAGGCCGAAGAGGAGCTGTCAGGGCTGAAGGATGCGCTCCGCCGTGACGCCGAGACGGCGCCGTGGCGTGAGCTGGTGACGCCGCTGGGGAGCATCCGGGCTGCGTTCGTGGACCCGTTCATGGGACCGAAGAAGGGCAAGGACGGGAAGCTCGTGTCGCTCGACCCGGCGCTCGAGCTGTCGCCGGTCGGTTTCGATCTCCTCTTCCACACCGAGGTCGTCGTGTTCCTCGACTGCAAAGATCCGAGCTTGTGCCGGAAGAACCTCTCGGCGCTTCGGCCCAACGAGAGGAAGATCGTCCGCGAGCTGCTCGAGGAGAAGCCTGGGCAGGTGCGGCTGACGTTGCCGGCGGGGAAGAAGTGAACGACATCTGCGTGTGCGGACACGACCGTTACCTCCACATGAGCCCGTCCACGGGGGGCGAGTGCGGGCACTGCGACTGCGAGGACTTCGAGCCCGAGGTCGAGAGCTTCTTGAATGCGAAGGCCAGCGCAAAAGGCATGACGCGCGACCAGATGCGCGACCGCATGCACGACGCGTTCGAAGAGTACGAGACGGCGCGGGCGGCGGCGCTGAAGGCGCTTCGGGAGGCTCACGACAAGGCCGTCGAGGAGCTGATCGCCGCGGAGACGTGGCTCAAGGACGCGGGGCTCGACGGCGATGATCTCCCGGGTGAGTACCCACTGACGTGGCCGTGCCGAGTCGAGGCGCCGGACGATCTCGTCGACTTCGGTTCGGAGTTCGCCGAGGTGGTGGCGAACCTCGAAGAGGTCGTCGAAAAGCAGAAGCTGAAAGACGGCCTCGCCGCCATGGCTCGAGAGACCTACCGGCAGACCATGGCGGAGGCCGAGGCGCGCCTTTACCGCCAGGAGGCGCTCGCGAAGGTGAAGGGCGAGACGATCGTCAAGAAGATCTTCGACGGCGGTGGCGAAGACGAAGACGCGGGGACGGGCTGATGGGCGCGCGCATCAGCTCTGGCTCGGAGAGCAAGCAAGACTTCGCGACGCCTTGGGATCTCTTCCGGGCGTGCGAGAAGAAGTTCGGGCCCATCGGGTTCGACCTCGCGGCGCACGATCGCAACACGAAGCACGAGCGGTTCTTCTCGATGAAGGACGACGCGCTCAAGCAGGACTGGCATGCGATCGACGACGCGCAGGACCCTCCGCTCCTATGGCTGAACCCTCCGTTCGCGGACATCGGGCCCTGGGCGAAGAAGTGCGCCGCCGAGCACAAGCTGGGGGCGCAGATCCTCCTCCTCGTTCCGGCCGCTGTGGGGAGCAACTGGTTCCGCGACTTCGTCTTCCCGCACGCGCACGTGTTCGCACTGAACGGGCGGGTGCCCTTCATGCCGGACAAGCCGACGTGGGGGTACCCGAAGGACTGCATGATCTGCCACTACGGTGACTGGGAGCAGTACGGGTTCGGAGCAGCTACGCTGCTGCTCCATCGCTTCGACGTGTGGAGCTGGAAGAACGACGTCACGAAGAAGGAGAAGCCATGACCTACTTTTTGGCCCCTCTGGCGCTGCGGGTTTGTGCGGCCCGGGAGGGGCAGCCCGTGACGGTGCGGGTGATGATCCCCGTTCTGTTCCCCGACGGCGGGAGCAGTGCGATCCCCCTCGATGTGGAGATCCTTGGATCGCCGCTGCCGCCCTCGAGGCTGCAGGCCGTCCTGCAGACGCTGGTGGAGGAGCATGACGTCCAGATCCTCTCCGAACTCTCCGACGCCAAGGTCGAGATTTCCGATCTGACGCAGCAACGGAACAGCTACGAGGACGAGTGCCTCAAGCTCCGCGGTGAGCTGGCCAAGGCCCGCGTCTCCACGGGGTGCTGCCCAGGCTGCGTCAGCGCTGAGCAGCACGCACGCGTGATGGGCGAGCGCGACCAGGCCCTAGCGTCGGCCTTCCTGTCGGCGGGACTCCGCCCTGAACGCGACGAGCTGGCGCTGCAGCTGATGGAGGCTCGCGATCAGACCGCCGTCGAGCGTGACCTCCTGCGCGAACGCACGTTCGAGCGAGACCGGGCTCGCGGCGAGATTTCCGAGTTGAGGCTGCAACTGACACAAGTCCGAGAGCTGCTCCGTGCCGTGAACGGCCAGCTCGACATTGCAGAAGCCAAGAGAGCGAAGAAAAAGGAGAAGCCATGAACCCCCGACGACGCAACCGACGCCGCACCCAGAAGAGCTGCGAGGCGTACCTCGCAAAGCACTACGCGAACGCTCCCCGCGGCACCCGACGCTGTCTCGATCAGGCGCAGTGGATCGTCCACCACATCGCCGGAACAGGCCTCGCGGGGCTCATGCACGTCGGCTTCGCGGCCTTCCCCCAAGGCCCGGTGCTCCGGTGACCGGCCGCGTCATCCGGCAGTTCGCCGAGGATCTGAACGCGAGGGCCGAGCAGCCTGACGAGGAGCTGCGCACGAAGTGGAAGCAGCCGCTCTCGAAGAAGGAGATCGCGGACGGTGACGCCGTGGCGACGTGTGGCCACGTCGAGCCGGGGATGGACGTCTTCACGTTCGACGGCTTCTGGAAGCACGAGGACGTGCCCGTGTTCTTCATGGCGTGCTGCCCGGCGTGCGCTGTGGCGGCAAACTACGATCTCGCGAAGGTGGCGATCGTCGAGGTGGTGACGTTCGGAGGCGAGCCATGAGCGCACGTACAGGCCCATGACCAACACCCCTCTGGACTCTGCGGTCGTCACGAGCCTGCGCGAATGTCAGCCCACGACCGTGAGTACCCTCCTCATGCTCGAGGCCGTCCGCACCGGCGCCCTTCGCAGCTTCAAGAACTTCCCCGAGCCAGACGCGTCGCTGCTCCGCCTGCGGCTCCTCTCGCTCCGCGCGGAGGGTTTCGTCGTCGGGACCATCGGCCGCACGCTCCGGCTCACGCCCGCGGGCGAGCAGTTCCTGATCACGGGCGGCGACTACAAGGCTCTGAAGGCTTGGGAAGAGGCGCAACCATGAAGGGCTGCTACCTCTGCGACCGTCGCCTCGACGCCCCACCAGACGATCTCTGCCGCTCCTGCCGTACCGCGGTCGTCCGCAAGTTCGGGATCTTGACCTCCGGCTCCCTCGAGCGATGGATCGCCTCCCGCGTCTGGAGCTGCGCCAGAAAGGTTCTCGGGAGTGATCGCAAGCGACTCGAGCGACCGAAGGCGACTCGAGGTTTCGCTGGGTTCAGGGCCACTTCTCCGTCATGCTCGCGCCCTGCCCGAAGTGCTCCGCCCCGGCAGGGACGCCCTGCTACGGCGTCGCCGGCACCACCGCCGGAACCCACTACGTCCGAAAGCACAAGGCTCGCGCGAAGCGCTTCGCGCTCCTTCGGGCCGGAAGGGCCTGATGTCGGCGATCTGCGAGTGCGCCAGCCTCTCCGCCGGCAACGTCGCCGTGGTCGGCGGCGTGCTCGTCGCGACCTGGGCGATCTGGCGTCTGACCATGAAAAAGTCGCTCATTCCCGGCATGTGAAGTAGCCTCGGGGGATGCGACGAGCATTTTCCCTGGGAGCCGCGTTCACCGACATTGCCGAGGCCGAGTGCAGCAAGCACGGCGGGGTTGCTTCTGAAGTCGTGTGCATGGGGGACGGTCTCCAGGGGTGCCCCGATGGCTTCTACGGCCAGCACTTCGTCTGCAAGGACGCGACCGCGTGCGACTCTTCCGAAGGGGAGACCATCTGCAAAGGCCCCGAGGCGTGTCCGACCGGACAGGTCAGGAACGCGCAGGGCGTCTGCGTCTGGGCGCAAGACGCCGACCAGCGCGGCAAACCTTGCAAGATCAACGGCCAGGATGGCGTCGTCGACGACAACAACGACTGCGTCGCCTGCAAGCCCGGCGAAAAGCTCATCGGCGGAAAGTGCCAAGCGGCGCAAGGCGGCTTCCCCGAGGCGTGTCCGACCGGACAGATCAGGAACGCGCAGGGCGTCTGCGTCTGGGCGCAAGACGCCGACCAGCGCGGCAAACCTTGCAAGATCAACGGCCAGGACGGCGTCGTCGATGACAACAACGACTGCGTCGCCACGCCGAAGGGAGCGGCCGACGACAAGAGCGGCGGCGGAAGCGGAGCCCTCTGGGTCGCCGGTGCGCTGGGGCTCGCCGTCGTGGCCTACTTCGCGATGAAGAAGAAATGATGTGATAACTTCGCCCGATGAACATGGACGTGGCTGTTGTCTCCCTGGCGATCGTTCTCCTGGTGACCGTAGGAGCCGGGAGCGTGTGGCTCTTCCGCCGCCACCAGCTCGAGGTCCGGAAGCAGGAAGTCATCGAGCTGGCCGAGCGCCGACGAAAAGAGATCGACGACAAGAAGCGGCGCGAAGAGGGTGTGACAGCGGGAACGCTCACCGAGAGCGGCAAGCCCCGCTGTAAGATCCAAGGCTGCCCGCGCGAAGCGGGCTTCGCCCGCTCCCACATCGTTCAGGACGAGCTTTCGCTGAGAGCTTGGGTGCGTAGGCAGTTCGGGGCGGCGAGGCGTTACGAGGCCATGAGGAGCGCGAGGACGGGCGACTACTGCGCGACGTGCGCGGTGCTGGGGAGCCAGGTCGTCGAGCACGGCCTCTCTCAGTCCTCGGAGAGAATAGCGAACCTGTACCTCGAAGAGGACGCGGCGCTCGCGCACCTCGAGAGCGACGGCGTCGACGCGAGAGTCGCGGAGCTGGTCGCGGAGCAGAAGACCAGAGCATCGGTGCCGCCGTCGGCCACGAAGCCGTCTCAGATCCGGAGGGTCGGCTCGTGAAGGCCCCCGAAGAATCCAAGATCGCAAAAAAGCTCGTCGTCGGCGCCGCACTGGGCTTCGGCCTCTGCGTCGCGCTCCTGATGCGCAAGACCGATCACACGCTCACGAGCGCGAACAGCTCGACCAGCTCCGCCAACGCGATCAGCCCAGCGAGCACGATCCAGGAAGCCGAAGCCCCCGCGAGCAGCAGCACAGCCGTGGATCCTACGGTCCAGCCCGCTGCCATCCGGACCGCAGAGGATCTGGTCCGGCTCTCCGTCGGGCGCTGGCGCGGCGACGACGGCACCGTCGTGGAGGTAGATCCCGTTCGGCCACGCATCGGCGCGCGCCCGCCGTTCCACCTCATCATCGCCAAGACCGAGAAGGAGAAGCGCATCGTCTTCGGCTGCGACTTCACGGACGCCGAGACCGTCAAGAAGCCGCCCGATCAGAGCGAGCGGACGTACCGAGCGTGGTGCGGCGGCGACGGCAAAGGGAAGCGCGCTGCGCTGGGGCTCACGCTGGACGCGGGGCTTTCTGTTTCCCTCATGGTCGACGGGGAGTGGAAGCTGACGGCGACGGGGCTCGCGAAGCAGCGCTTGTCTCCCGCGCCTTCTGCGTCTGCTCCGTAGCGACGGGCCCTACCAAATCTCCAGCGGGGAGTTGCCCCACGCCTTCGCTCGCAGGAACACGTTTCCGTGCTCGTCGAAGATCCAGAGGAGGCCCAGTTGGTTCGGCGGAAGCGGCTTGTGATCGGCCGGGAGTGGCTGCCCCACGCGAGCCCGAAAATCCTCGGCCTCCTTCTTCGTCATGGCCATCCTGTCGTCGGTCTGCCCGGCCGGCCCAGGAAGGACAGAACACGTGGCAGGGTCCCAGAGCATCCCGACCAGCTGGTACGAGTCCGCCGGCATTCCAGGCGACCGCGTGGGCTGTGGCGGTAGACACACCGGCCCGTCATAGCCGTCTCGGAAAAGCAGGTAGAGGGCTCCGCCTCCAAGCAGGGCGAGAACGATCTTGGTACCTGTTTCCATGCCTCAACTCTACACTGAATCCCATGAGCAAGGGACGTGACGCGGCAGGGGTGCTGGTCGTGGCCGAGTCGACGGGCCGCGTGCTCCTCGCGCTGCGATCGTCCTCCGTCCGGAACCCGGGCACCTGGGCGGTCTTCGGGGGCGGTATCGACCCTGGGGAGTCGCCGGAAGAAGCCGCGTCGCGCGAGCTGAACGAGGAGGCGCAGCTCGACTACGACGAGCGCGATTTCGAGCTGATTCACGAGCGCGACAAAGGATCGGAAGGCGTCTACTTCACGTTCATGATCGTCGTGCCGAAGGAGGTGCGCGCTCGCATCGACCATGAGTCGGACGACTGGGGGTGGTTCGACCTGGGCGATCTCCCGGAGCCGCTTCACCCGGGGGCAGAAGCGCTCTTCGATGACGTGGACGTCGAGGAGCTTCTCGACGAGTGGTAGGCTGGCCGCATGGACGCTTGGAAAGCCCTGGGGCTGCGGAAGCCGAAGCCCCTCGACGAAGCGAAGCTCGTGGCGCTTCTACCGAAGCTCCGGAAGGGCGGCGGCATGGCGTCGACGGGTGCGCTGGTTCCGGTGCTGGAAGCACTCGGGTGGACCGTCGAGCCGGTGTTGATGATCGTGCCCACGGACGACGCCGGCGACTTTTCGATCGTGAAGGACGCGATCGTGAGGGGTCGGCGCGTGGAGCACTCGCGCGATCGTACGTTTCTCGAGCAGCGCCGACGTGACCTGATCGAAAGCTCCAGCGATCCATCGACGCTGCGCTTGGGCGAAGGCACCTCGTTCGACTTCTCGGAGGTCGAGTGCTGGACGAGAGAGGGCGGAGGCGAGAGCTGCGAGCTGTCGTACCAGGACGTGATCGCCGTGGCGGGGCTCCGGTTCACGGACACGCGAGGCCGCTCCTACGAAGCCGCGCCGTCGTCGACCGATCGCCGCTACAACCAGACAGTGCTGTCCAGGAGAGTCGGGCTTCCAGCCAAGGAGTCGTCGTGGCTCGACGACATCAACCAGCGCCTGGGGACCGAGGCGCACGTGGCGGGGGCCGTGAGGACGCGGGAGGGCACAGCGACGTGCTGGCGCTGCTGGAGGAACATCAAGCTGACCGACGATCGTACGATGGTTCACCACGGCTACCAGCGTCCGGGCTCGGGAGAGATTTTCGGGGACTGCGCCGGCGTCTTCTTCCCTCCGTATGAGCTGAGCGTCGAGCCGGGGCGCATGGCGGCGACGGACGCGGAGCGGAAGCTCGAGGCTGCGGTCACGCGCCTCGAAAGGTTCGAGGCGGGGCCTCGGGAGATTTTGAAGGCCGGGTACCGCAGCGTGACGGCGCTCCGGCCAGATCCAGCTGCCAAGGAGTGGAGCGAGCGGCAGGATGGCAACGTCCGATGGCTCGGGGCGGGGCGCTGGGCGGAGGCGGTCAGGTCTGAGATCGCCGAGCTGACACGCGTCGTGGCGACAGCCCGAGCGAACCTCGAGTTCTACCTGCACGCCGTCAGGACGTGGAAGGAGCGGCCGCTTCCGACAGAGCGCTCCTTCGAGTTCGAGCACTTCCGGAGGCTCTCGAAGGAAGTTCTGCGCTAGACGTCAGGGCAGGAAGATCGCCCCGCCGGGCAGCACGCCGATGGACACGAGGTTGGGCCCCACGGGCCCTGGAATGATCCCCAGCACGTTCGCAGGATCGACCGGAACCTCCGGCGACGCGCTGTCCACGAGGTAAACCTCGAGGAACCCCGGCGGAAAAGGCCCGCTCGATCGGAAACGGATCCCACACCCTCCGATCAGATTCGGCCCCGCGTTGTTGACGAACGCCGCGAACAAAAAGTGCGGCACGGGCTGAAAACCCGGCGCGAGCTGGAGTATCCACGATCGCACACCAGGCGCCGGCGTTCCCTCCGTCAGCGCGTCGACGCCGACGGCTCCGATGACCTGCAGGCCTCCCGGAGGGCTCCCCGCCGGCGTGGTGACCGCGAGCAGGGCGCCCACGTCCACGCGCGACTCCTGGTTCGCGAGCGCGCGGAGCGCTTCGGCCGTGGGGCCTTCGTGGACCTGGGCTCCGATGGCGATCTCAACCAACGCGGACGACTTGGCGCTCATGATGGCTCATCGTACCCGATGATCTGATCCAGTGGTAGCCTGAGCCCATGCGACGAGGACTCTCTCTCTCCGGACCCGCTCCCGCTCCCCAGCTGGGAGGAATCACGACGGAAGCCATTCGCCTCCAGTGCATCGCCTCGGGAGGCGATCCAGAAGCGTGCAAGAAAGCCGCGTCGGGGGACTTCTCCGGCGCCGTGGAGGTAGCGGGCGGAGCGGGCGGGAAGGCTGCCTGCGAGGCCGCGGGGGTGCCTCCAGGAGCGACGGGCATGTGCGGAACGCTGGGGAGCTTCGTGGGCAAGACCGTGTGGGGAACGGTTTCCGATCTCTTCAGCTCGACGGCTCCGTGCGAGTGCCAGCTGGGAGCCTGCGACGGCGACGACAACTTCGACCACGCCAAGTTCAACATCCTGATGAGTCACTGCAAGTCGCCGGTGGCTCGAGCGGCCATCGACAAGTCCGTGGAAGATCGCGTCGGGCCGAACGGATCCGAGCGCGATCACGACAAAGACGATCTCTACAACCGGCTGGAGATCTGCATGAAGCTCGCAGCCTACGCCGAGTGCGCGAAAGCGCCCCCGTACGTTCCGAACGAGAAGGGCACTTCCCTGGTCGAGATGTTCCAGAAACAAGACGCGGCCTGCAAAGCTGCTGGCTACTGGGGCTGGGTGACCACGGAGTCGCGCATCGCTCCGGACGGTACGCTGGTGCTCAACGGAGCGTGCGGCGACAACCAGGCCGCGACGAACCAGGCTCTCATCGACTGTCTCGGCACCGTGACCGACGACGCTGGCGGCGCTGCATGCAAAGCCAAGTTCCCCGACGCGGTGGTTCCGGGGGCGACCGATGGAGCGCACGACGGGAGCGGGAGCGGCGGAAGCGGCGCGGGGATGGTCGTCGCGGCGGGGCTGGGGCTCGCGGCAGCCTACGCAGGCTGGCGGCTCTACAAGGGGAAGAAGATTTTCTGAGTCACGCCGCGCGCGTGACGACGAAGTCGCCTGTCGCTGCGACGCCCACAGCGGTGGCTGTGAACCCCGCGGCGGTCCGAGCGGTGATGGATGCCGACACCGGGGCAGCTATCACGCCCGTGGGAGTGAACTGAGGCGCGTACTGCGTCGTCACGGTGCTGGGGAACGGAATGGCGAACACGACCGGCGTCCCGGCGAGCGCGACGGCGACGGCCTGGATCGTGACCTTGTCGCGGTCGATCGTTCCGCCGCCTGCGACGGCGAGCGCTGCTTGCGCGAACGAGGCCCCGCGCAGATCGAGATCGATCAGAGCGCCCGCGGTGATGTTGCCTGCGGCCTGAGCGTAGAAGCTCGCTCCCTTGGCAGTGACGCTCTGGCGGACCACGCCGCCGCCGGTCTTGTCGATGGCGACGGTTCCGTAGAAGCTCCCTCCTGTGAGGTCGAGCACCATGCGTGGGAGGCCGGCGGTGGTCAGCGGGAGCGTGATCGTGATCGTGCCCACTCCGGCGACGGGCGGCGTCAGGTACCCGGCCACGGGATCTATGAGAGCGCCGAACGATCCGTTGAGGTAGATGACCGGACCCTGATTCACGCCTCCGGCGAAGAACGTGAGCGCGGTCGTCAGCGTACCCAGCAGCACACAACCGACTCCCACCGAGAAGATGGGCTGGCCTGAGATGATCGTGTTGTGGCTGACGAACGTGCTGTTCGAGAGGTAGAACCCTTCGCGACCGAGGCCAGGGATAGCGGCGCCTGCGTTGCGGTCCCACCCGAGATCGAGAACCGTGGCCGGAAGAAGGCTGCTGCTCGCAACCGAGCTTTCCGTGACCTGGAACCGCGAGCAGTTACGGATGCGGACACCGCCTCCCGTGTTTCCGGTGACGGTCGACAGGCTCGTGATGACCCTGCCCACGCAGATCATGTTCATCGGGATGCCGGCGCCCGAGTGCGTGACGGCGATCTCATCGCAAAAGAAGCTGCCGCAGAACGTGTTCGGATTCGACACGGCCGTGCCGTCCACGAAGATCGTGTCGCTCAACGGGTCGGTGTTGCTCACGGTGAGCTTGGCCAGGTTGAACGACTTGACGAGCGCACCTGGCCCGGCGGCAGGTACCCAGGAGATGGTGCGTCCCAGTGCTGCCGTGATGATCGTGGTGGTCGTGTTCTCGCCGACGATCGCCAGGCCGTCGATGTCAGGGATCACCAGGTTCTCGGCGTACGTGCCAGGCGCGACCAGGATCGCGTCTCCAGCGAGCGCCGCAGTCAAGGCCGCTTGAACGGTCAGGAACGGGAGATCTATCCGACCTCGACGGGCCTTCGCGTCGTTGCCGTTCTTGGCTACCCAGACGAACGTGCTTGGTGAGTCGGCAAAGGTGGTCATGGCTCGTCTCGGTGGCTCACGTGAGTGGCGTCACGGCGATGTAGATGGAGTACGTTGGCGGCGCGCCGATGAGCAGGTACGTGGCCGAGTATGTGATGGGCGTGCCTGCTTTTGCCTTCACGGTGGTCACGAGCTGAGCGAAGGCTCCCAGAACGCTCAGGGACATCGCCGGGATGGCCACAGACTGAACGGTCGTGTCGTCCGTCCAGCCAATCGCCACCGTCAACGTGCTTCCGCCTCCGCCAGCGACCGTGCAACTGGCGTATACGCTGATCTGATACTGCCCGTCCGTCGCCGGAGTGAACAGCGTCGTGAGCGGGATGGTAGCAACCTGTCCTGGGAGTTTGACCGACGAGGACGCCGAGTCGTCGAGCACGGTGCGCTGCGTGCTGTTCAGGAGCGTGCAGGAGTTGGTCTTGAAGGACCAGTTACTGCTCGCATCGAGGCGAAGCGGAGCGCCAGCTGTCCCGGTGAATCCGCCGCCTGGTGTGCCGCCGATGTTGCCGAAGGCGCAGCCGAAGAGTCCTGGCACGTCGAAGTTGTTGCTGTTCGCCGTCCAGATCCAGCCACCCTTGAAGGCGACGCTCTGAAGGTGACTGTACTGCGTGCAGGCAACGAACGTAGTGAACTCGACGTTTTCGACCATGCCCAGCTCGGTCTTCAAGCCGTAGTACGTGCCTCGGAACCGCGACTTGTAGAACGAGCAAAAGTTTGTCGTCGTCGCCGACAGCATCGAGCTATCGAACGCGAAGACGGCAGGAACGAACGTCACCGCGACCGCGCCGCCGGTAGCCGTGGCCGCCTGGCTCATCTGCACTGTCGTGGCGGACAAGATTGCCGCGATGCAGGTGTTCGTCGGGATACCCGCCCCCGTGACCACCTGGCCGACGTAGAGGCCGGTGGTGGGGTTTACGCCGGGGAGGGTGAGCGTCGTCGTGTTGATGACGGTGGCGCACCCGGCGAGCGTCGAGCCGGTGATCTGACCCGGATTGAACAGCAGGGATACGCCAGGGGACGGCTGCGTCGCCGTGGCGGCCACGGAGAGGTTGAAGGTCGTGCCGCTGGGGATCGTCGCGATGAAGGCGCCGGCTGGGATCCCAGGGCCGCTCACGAGCTGTCCTGGGTAGAGGCACGTGGTGTCACCGACGATCAGCGTCACGAGGGTGAGCGCGATCGTGGTCGAACAGATCCGCTGGCTCTGCATGTACCGGCCTGGGTTCCCGAACATCTCCAGGTCACTCAGCGTGAATTGCTGATTCGGCGACGATCCGAACATCGGATCAAGCAGCTCGATCGTGCCGCTGAGACGCGATTTGTTGAGGTACGCGAAGTGGGTCGACCAAGCGTCCGAGTTGCTGTCGACGCCGACGAACGCGAAGCCCTGTCGCGCCCCGTAGATCGTAGCCGTCCATCCGAGCTGGAGATGCAGATCGATGAAGTGGTCGGCGCCGGGCGTGGGCGTCAGGAACTGCGGCTGCGGCACCTGCGTGGGCAGGCCCGCCGCCATGAGCCCCAGCTCGACCGGCCCCTGGCAGATGTTCACGATCTTGCGCCGCTGCATGTCGCAGAAAAAGACGCTCGGGATCTGAAGCTCGAGCGTGACCGTCGCTGACGCCGTAGCGACGGCGCTCAGCGTGAGCGTGCCCTGGTTCGTGGTGGCGCTGTAGCCGATCGCCGTCACCGTGGTCCCGACGGGCACGCCAGGGCCGGTGACGATCTGCCCGATCATCTGGTTGCAGACGTAGCTCGCCGCCGAGACCGTGTTCAGGCCGATGGTCGTCGTGCCGACGATCTGGAGCGGCAGGTTCACGGCGAAGTTGACCGCGGTGTTCGAGGCGGTGGCTGCCGCGCTGAGCACGGCGACCGGCGCGCCGCTCGCGGTCATGCTGACGGCCCCGGTGGTCACGAGCGCGTTGATGCTCACCTGGATCGTGGTAGGCCCGAGGATGGCGGTGATGGCGCAGTAGGGGAGCGCTGCGGCGCCGCCTCCGGAGAATACCTGCTGGCCGACCCAGAGCGCTGCCGTGGTCGGGACCGTGACGATGTCAGAGCCTGCCGTGTACGTGACGCCTGCCCCGAAGAACGATCCGAGCTTCGGGTAGATTCTCGTGATCGTCGTCCCTGGCGCGATGCCTGGACCTGTGACGACGCGCCCGATCAGGTTGGGGTTCGTGCAGCCGAAGTCGATGATTTCCGCGATGCCCGTGACCGTCGTGCCGATGACGGACAGGTCGTTCGAGGCGGGCGTGTACGTGCCGGGCGGGATGGTCACCGCCCACTCGTTGTTCTGGTCGGCGTAGACGTTGTCGGCGCGCGGGATGCTCGCCCAGGCCGCGTTGAGGTCCGTTCCGAACTGCTTGACGCCGTAGCCTGGAAAAGCTGCCGGGTTGTTCGGCTGGACCGTGATGGAGTCGAAGACCGCGCTGCGAAATGTGGTCATGGGGTCGCGGTGAGCTGGAGCGTCAGATCCTGCGGATTGCCCGTCCTGACGGTCAAGCGCGCGAACACGATGTCGTTCGCCACGAGCACTGGATCTGCGATGGCCAAAGTCACCGTCTGGAAGTCACCTACGCCGATGACCGTCGTGCCCAGCACGGTCATCACGCCGCCGCGGTTGCGGATGAACTCGGCCTCGCACGTGCCAGCCGGCATGGTGCGGAGGATGCCGCGCAGCTCCAAGATCGTCGTCGGCACGGTGACGTAGAACACGCCATCGAACGTCGCTGTCCCGCCGTCCGGGGCGACGGCCGCGGTGTCGACCGGGGCGAGTGAGAGGTCGCCGTTCAGGTGCCAGAGGTGCGTGGACTGGCCAGCGGAAGAGAGGATCCAACCCGTGTTCGTCGCGACGCCTGTCTTTTTGACGTAGAGAACGCCACCAGTCTTGTCCGAGTAGAGATCGCCTGGGCTTCCAATGAGGACGCCCTCGGGGGAGCCGGTATCGGACGAACGTAGAGAGCCCGTTGGGACGGCAGCCGCCGCGAGCGCTGGCGTGGCGTACACGGCGGTCTCGCTGCCTGCTCGTGATCCGCGCAGAAACTGCCCTTGGCCTTCGCTCGTGGTTTTCCTCACGACCGTGGCCCCGTTGATGGGGCCGCCGAGCGGGACGAGTTGCAGCTCTTCCTCGGTCGGGAGCCAGTTCTGCGCGACCGGGATGAACCCTGCGGGAACCTGGCAGGTGAGTAGCGCCGCGAGCGGGGTGCTGACGTTGTCCGGCGCGACTCCGATCGCCGTCATGCGCCAGAGGATGTCGCCCGCGATGCAGCCAGCCAACGCTCCGATCGTCGCCCCTCGCGACTTGAATCCTGTAACCCCAGGCGCGCCGGTGTTGGCGCCGAACAGGTTGCAGCGGAGCTGTGCTCTGTTGGCTGTTCCGCCACCCGCTGACGCGAACGAGTACTGAATGCCGGCGTTGGAACCGACAGCCGGCGCAGTCGTGTTGACGAACACGATCCCCGTCGCGTCCTCGGAGACCAGCGCCGTGCCGCTGATGTCGGGCAACCGGAACGGGCGTGAGATGGTGCCGCCCAAGGTGATCGTGGCCGTCGTACCAGGCGCCTGCGCTGTCGCATCGACCATGAGCAGCTTGGTGGCGTCCGCCGCAGCCTTGACCGCGAAGATGGCGTCGGAGACGGGCCAAATGCTGTTCGGGAGGTTGTCGAGCTTCGTCTTGTCGGCGCCCGTCATGAAGCCAGAGAGTCCCGCAGGGATGACATCCGCGTGCAGCGCCCCGCCGGCCTGGTTGCCGTGCGCGTGGACGTGATCCCCACGCGAGTACGTCAGCGCGATACCGGGTGTAGGAGCACCCACGTCGGCGGGGTTGACGTTGGAAGGGAGCGGGCCGCCGCCTCCAGCGACGGCCAGCTCGCGGAGCGCCTCGGCCGTCGGTCCTTCGTGGACCTGGGCGCCGATGGCGATCTCGACCAGAGCCTGAGCTTTCTGGCTCATGCTCGCGTGAAGCCGGTATCGACGACGGCCCCGACGACGCTCGACAGGAAGTACCCTGCCGGGGTCTTGCCGGACACCACCACGTCGTTGGGCGGAGCGCCAGGTACGGTGAGCGCCACGCTGACCTGATAGAACCCGAGAGCTGAAGCGGGCAGCGCCGGGATGATGAGCACAGGCACGGGCACCACTCCCACGGCGACCGGGACGAACCCGTTTTCGATCGACCGGTCGACCGTGCCGTTGCCCGACGCCGTGAACCCGGCGACGGCCTGAGACATTCGGGCGTCGACGTCCACTTCGGGACCGGTCCGGAGCCGGCCGATGAAGACCGCGTTCGTGGCGAGGACCGCAGCGCGTCGGACCGAAGCTGCGTTGCTGCCCGAGAAGTCCACGGCGAACCCTCCCTGCAAAAACTCTCCGTGAGAGAGATCTGCCACGTTGAAGGCGGTACCCGCCGGATCGGCCGCGGGAAAGTCGATCGTCACGGTGCCTTCGAAGCGGCCCTGAAGACCCAGATCAGGGGAGTAGTCACGAGGCGGAGCGGCTGAGAAGAACGAGCTGAGCGTCGTGGCGGTGGTCACGCCGCCAACAACCGAGGACGGCAGGAGGCGAACCTTGACCTGGCCGCTCAGGACGAGAGATCTCACCACGCAGCCGTCGACCTGGCACTCGTCGCGATCGAGAGCCGCCACAGCACCGTCGTAGCCCAACGCGAGACCCTGCGTCACCGAGCCTCCGCTCACCCGAGCGAACTGGCAGTTCGTGATCGTGACGTCGCGAAGACCGATGCAGTCGGTGAGCTGGACGATAGCGAGCGACGTGATCGTCGAGTCGCCGAAGATGCAATCGATGGCGCGAAGCTGCGCGTTGAACGGAGCCGCCATCCCGATCCCGTTGACGTTGAGTCCGTTGACGACTGGCGATCCCAGCGTGACGTTCAGCAGCTCGAGCACCGCGTTCGCGTTCGGCGTGGCCGGAGCCCACGACAGCGCGGTGCCCGCCGGAGGGAGCACGATCACGCCTTCGCAGCCGCGGAGCGTGAGCTTCGCCCTCACAGGCGAGACGATCAGGTTCTCGGCGTACGGAGCCCACGCGGTCTTGGGAGAGACGTCGATAATGTCGCCGTCGAACGTCGAGTCGATCGCCTTCTGGATCGTGAAGAACGGCTTCCCGATGTCGCCGCGAACTCCTGTCAGGTCCGATCCGTTCGGGCCGACGTAGGTGGTGGTGATGGGACTGCCGATGGCTCCCGAGGTTCCGGAGGCTGCGGCCAGCTCGCGGAGAGCCTCGGCCGTAGGCCCCTCGTGGACTTGGGCTCCGATGGCAATCTCGACCAGGGCTTGGGCTTTGGCGGACATGTCGCCCATCCTACCCCCAGAACCGAGCGCTTCGCCCGCTTCTTCTGAGGCCTTCGAAAGCGTGTACAGACGCTCGTGCGCACGGCCATGACACCCCTCGGGCACCGGGCGAGCACACGTATCCCTTGCCAAGAAGTACGGAGGTGAGTCATCCTCGACTCCCATGACGAACGCCCCCACGACGAACCCTGAATCCGAGGAGGAGCCGCAGGCTCCGAAGGCGCCGAAGATGCTGCGCCTCTTTCGCGACGGCGTGTTCTGGCAGCTCAACGCTCCGTGGCCGTCGCCTGGGAGTCTCCCGCAGCTGCCGTTCGAGGTCAGCGACATTTTCTACGACGACGACGAGGAGGGCTTCGTGGTGTTCGGGATGCCTCGGAAGCCGAAGAAGGGTGAGACCGCGTCCAGGTTTTTCGAGAACGGGATCTGTATTCGAGCGAGCGTGCCGCTCGAGCTGGGCTCGGCGATCGTGGAGGCGATCTTGCCGATCACCGAGGCCATCGCCGAGGCGAAGAACCACGTTCTGGCGAGCGAAGATGCCTGGGCAGATCGCTGGACCGACGACGACGACGAGCCCGAGGCAGCCCCTCCGGGAGAGCCGTCGTGAGCGATCTCAAGCCCAAGAAGACGAAGTCGAAGGCTCCGCAGAAGCCCAAGAACCGCTACCGCATCTCGCATCAGATCACGATCAGCCCCGAGGCGACGAAGCTGCTCGAGAAGTGGATCGCCGTTCACGGACCGGGCACGAAGAGCATGCTGGTCGACATGGCGATCCGAAGAGCCGAGCGCGATGGCATCTTCAGCGGTGACATCCCGGACGCGAGGAAATCGAGCACGATGGAAGAAGCGATCGTCGAGCACCTTCCGATCTTGATGGCGCGTCTCCTCGCCCAGAAGCCCCAGGCGGGCGGCTGATGGCGGCCAGGAAGCAGCCTGCTGCCAAGCCGCCGCCCGATCGGATACCCTCCCACACGAACCCGAAACAGACGCTCGCACGCGTCGCTGCCGTTCGAAAAGAGCGCCAGGAGAAAGCCCGTCATGACGATGATCAACTTGAAGTACAGGATCCCGAAGATGCTGGGGACGACGAACGCGGCTCAGATCGCCGCGTATTCCTCACTGGTGCTGGATCAGGGCGAGCTGAGTCTCCTGATGCTGAGGATCACCGCGGACGCGGTGACGGACGCAGGGACCTACCTCGAACGGAACCTCACGTTGACCGAAGTGGTGCCCGACTTCGTCAACGCCTTCGGCGCCTCGGAGAATCCGGCGATCTGGGGACTCGAGAGCCTCTGGGGCGAGAGGATCCAGAGGGCGCTCAACACGTCCCTGGTCCCGAACTGATGGGACGCCCCTACGTCGCCGAGGCAGATCTCGAAGACTCCGGCGAACGCTACGACTCCCGCATGCTCGCTCACTTCGCCTCCGGTGACGTGAAGGTGCGGCTGAAGCGCGTCATCCCGAGCCGCTCCGACGTAGGGGAAATCCAGGCCCACATCGCTCCCAACTTCGGAGCCCTCACCGCGTTCATCCGCCAACACGCCTGGTACGGCGACGACGCCGAATACCACTACCTCATGACCCGCAAGGGTCGCAAGATCACGTCCGGCGACGTCGTCTTCATCAAGGACGAACGCGTCAAGCGCCTCGTCGAGGACGGCGAATGGCCCACTCACCACGACGCGCTCTTCAACCCCGCCCCGCCTCCGCGAGCCCCACGAGCGCAGCCGCCTCCACCGCCGCCGCCCCCGCCCCCGCAAGCTCCCCCTCCAGATCCCTGGGCTCAGATGCAGCAGCCCGGAGGCTTCGACGAAGCGCCGCCACGAAGCGACTACGGCCGAAGAGTCATGGGAGACGAACGCTTTCGCGAGAGAGAACGCGGACGCTTCCGCGACTTCCGCGACGAAGACGAGGAGGAGCCGCCGCCCCGACGCCGTCACGACGAGCCTCCGCCACGCCCTCTCGAGGCCCCTCAGCCTCCTCCCAGGTCGAACGATCCCGTGGTCAGCATGCTGATCAACGAAATGAGCGACATGCGGACGCAGATGTACGACGTCCTCGATCGCTCTGCCCGCGAACAAGCCGCCACGAAGGCGCAGTTCCAGGCGCTCATCGACAAGCTCTCCG
>Ga0315288_10001970_pt1 | contig 26646 bp, 25 predicted proteins | sample YL17G11_20_MG_FD_203454 | JGI IMG/M metagenome (GOLD analysis project Ga0315288, IMG submission 203454) | Sediment microbial communities from Yellowstone Lake, YNP, Wyoming, USA - YL17G11_20 | ecosystem: Environmental > Aquatic > Freshwater > Lake > Sediment | place: USA: Wyoming | collected... | reverse complement strand
AAACCATCGGTAATTTTAGATTTGTTCAAACAACACGCTCCCGAAATCTATAAACACTTAGAAAAGATATCCCATAACCCCGCACTTCTGGAGAAAGAATATGAGAAGATCGAAAATATATCTTTTGACTACGCCATTGCCGAAAAGGCAGATAAAGTCGCGGTGGTGCCGGGCGATTTTAGTTGGTCTGATATTGGTAATTGGGGGAAACTTTTAGAAATATTAACCGAGAAAAATAAGGATAATGTGGTTATCGGTTGTGAACACTACGGGGTAGAAACTAGCGGCTGTTTAATCCACGGCACAGAACGGCTGGTAGCTACAGTCGGTTTAAAAGATATAATTGTTGTCGATACCCCCGACGTTGTGTTAGTTTGTAATAGGGATAAAGCCCAGCAAGTAAAGAAAATTGTGGAAAAGATTAAAGAGCAACGTCAGGATAAGTATCTATAGGAGAGTATTTTGCGACGCAATTTGTGGATTATCTTTGGAGTAATTATTTTGATCACTGTTTTGGCTGGTTTAGTTGATTGGCCAACCGGGCCGGATCTTTCTCTCGGTAGCTTCCAGCGTCAGCTTAAAATTCATGAAGGTCTCGATTTGCAAGGCGGGGTTCATCTTGTTTACGAACTCGACGAGTCTAACATAGATCAAAAAGATAAGGCTTCGGCAGTCCAGTCGGTAATCAATGTCATTGATCGGAGAATTAATGCTCTTGGGGTGTCTGAGCCGGTGGTCCAATCAGCTAAAGTCGGCGATAAGGATGCCGTTATCCTTGAGCTGCCGGGTGTGACTGACGTCAATGAAGCAATCAGCTTGATCGGTAAGACTGCCCAATTAAAATTCATGGAATACAATACGGACGCCAGCTCGCAAAATCCAGCCGATCAGTGGAAAGATACGGAGTTAACCGGTGCTAATTTAAAACATGCTGATGTCCAGTTTGATCAAAACTCCGGCGAGCCGCAGGTTGCTATTCAATTTGACGCCGAGGGCTCAAAAATATTTGCTGATCTAACACAAAAGAATTTACAAAAACCAATTGCCATTGTTTTAGATAACGAGATTATTTCGGCGCCGACGGTGCAAACGGTAATCGAAAACGGCCAGGCGGTTATCACGGGCAAATTTAGCATTGATGAGGCCAAAAAATTGGCGATTGAACTTAACGCGGGAGCTTTAAAAGTACCCATTAATCTTGTCGAACAACGGAACATTGGGGCAACACTTGGATCTTCCTCGGTCAAAAAATCTTTGATGGCGGGAATTGTTGGTTTGGTTTTAGTCGCCATTTTCATGATAATCTATTACAAAGTGCCGGGAATTTTGGCAACAGTGGCGTTGTTTATTTATGCTTTAATTGTGTTAGCTTTATTTAAATTAATTCCAGTAACATTAACTTTGGCGGGAATTGCCGGGTTTATTTTGTCAGTCGGGATGGCGGTTGATGCCAATATTTTGATTTTTGAGCGAACCAAAGAAGAATTATTAGCCGGTAAAACGATTGGTTTAGCAATTGAGGATGGCTTTCGCCGAGCTTGGTCGTCAATCAGAGACTCCAATTTTTCTTCGCTAATTACTTGTTTAATTCTATACTATGGGACCACAGGTTTAGTAAGAGGTTTTGCGGTAACTTTGGCGGTCGGGATTCTAGTTTCGATGTTTACCGCCATCACCGTCACGCGGACATTTTTGCGGTTAGGGATAGGCACATTTTTAGAAAAGAAATTGGTGGTTAAATAATGAACATAATAGGCAGACGGAAAATTTGGTATTTGATTTCTTTGATTTTAATTATCCCCGGGATTGTCGCTTTGATTTTATGGAAGCTGCCGCTGGGTATCGATTTTAAAGGCGGTACACTTTTAGACATTCAATATGCTAAAACTACTTCTAAAGAACAGGTTCAAAATGCTCTAAATGACACGGGAATAAAAAATGCTTTTGTCCAGGAATCGGGCGCAGATTTTATTATTCGAACAGGCAACCTTGATCAAACTGGTCAGCAAAACCTTGAAGACACCTTGAAAAAAGTGGGGGAGTACAAGCAAAATCGCTTGGAAACTGTAGGTCCGACCGTCAGTAATGATTTAAAGAACAAGGCGATAATCGCGGTGATCATTGCTTCAATCGCGATTATAATTTATATCGCAATCGCATTTCGGAAAGTGCCTCGTCCAGCCAGCTCGTGGCGTTTTGGCGTTTGTGCGGTAATCGCTTTAATTCACGATTTAGCCTTTGTGGTTGGGGTATTTGCCATTTTGGGTCATTTCTTAGGTTATGAGATTGATTCTCTTTTTATCACTGCTCTTCTAACAATTATGGGGTTTTCGGTCCATGATACGATTGTCGTTTTTGACCGAATTAGAGAAAACTTACGTAAATCCCCTTCTAATGATTTCGAGACCAATGTTAATAATAGTATTTTGCAAACTTTAAACCGATCGTTAAATACATCGTTTACGGTCCTAATCGTTTTGCTTGCTTTATATTTACTCGGCGGAGAGACTTTGAAAAATTTTATGTTGACACTGCTTATTGGCATTGCCATTGGCACTTATTCATCGATTTTCAATGCTTCGCCCTTATTAGTAAGTTGGCAGCTTTGGAGCACACGACGTATCAGTCATGCAGCCGAAAAAGTCACGTCCTAGGGGCTTCTAGAGACCTCATTAACAGGTATAATATATTAATAGTACATTGAACGTTATTCGCATGCTAATCCCGCAAAAAGCGGCTTTTTTTATATATACATCTCTTAAAGTAGGGAAGACTAAAAATTTCTAATCCTAATGCCTGAATGTTAAACAACTAATAATAAACTGGGCTGGGTTTTGCGATGAATCTTTAGATACGTTGCAAAACCCAGCCATATTGAGCGTGCGCATTTGGCAATGCATCGCACATTATACCTTTTGCGTCTCATTATTCCTTTAATCTTATTGGGGCATTAAAATAGACGTTAATAGCCATACTTATTTAGAAGATAAAAATTAATCCAAATTATACAAATTCTCTATTTTGCAAATCGATGCTGGGTGGACTCAAACTAGATTACAACAAAAATAATTTTGAAAAAATGCAAAAACATCAAATTAAGACCACTCCCCCGTCGAGAAGGGAATTTTTACTGAGGTCAACGCCTTGGCCCAGGCCTAATTTATTTTAACGACCTGACCATCTTCAAGCTTATTAACATCTGACTGATCGCTTTGGGCCACATTAGTTGAGCTATTATTTTCTTTGCCAAAATGCTTTAAAATTGTTGACTTATCGTTCTCTAGGTCGTGATCGATTTCTTTTTTTATTTGCGGAACTTGTGCTGTGTTCGTTGCTTTATTCTTTTCCAATTCTAACGCTTCAAGCCGTCCCTTCATCCATTCGGGTATTCCCCTCTCTTTATATTCTTCTTCAAATTTATTCATTTTTTCCTGAACTGTTTCTTCGGTTAATGGCTCGTCTTCGGTCCCGCCGCCAAAATACCAACGCTCATCGCCTGGCGCTTGAATTTCGCGAAAATAGGTCTCCCCTATTTTGGGCGGTAATTTGGGAATTTTATTTTTTTGCGCTTTGGTTAAAATCTCATCAAGTTTGGGCATCCCCGCTAGATTGGATATTTTTTCTTCGACATATTCGCGTCGACGAGAATAATTTTCTCGTGAGAGTTGGATGACTTGCTCACGATTATTGTTAGCCATGGCTTCCGGAGGCAAGGTGGTGGCGGAAAATGCTGGCGAGGTAACCCCATCAATCGACATCTTGACGTAAATATGATAATTATCTAAATTAACTAAATCAACTTCCTCAAAAACTGGTGCCACTTCTTGTTTTAATGCTGCGGCATCGGGGGCACCGACTCTGAAACTAACTAAAGTGCCGACATTGCCGAAAACCGCCGCCATTACCTCCTCGGCAACCTGAGCGATGTATTGATTGGTCATGATTAAATTAAGATGGTATTTACGCGCTTCAGATAAAATAACCGCGAACGATTCGGTGGCAAAGTTTTGGAATTCGTCGACATAAAGGTAGAAATCGCGGCGTTGATCCTCCGGCAAGATCGCTCTTCTCATTGCTGCCAGTTGGATTTTAGTAATCATCATTGCGCCTAAAAGCGCTGAAGCGTCTTCACCGATTTCGCCGATGGATAAATCTAAAAATAAGATTTTGCCATTATTCATAATATCCTCGATATTGATCGTCGATTTTGGCTGGCCAATGATATTTCGAATTGTCGATGACGAAAGAAACTGACCAACTTTATTTTGAATCGGGGCAATTGCCTCGGTGCGGAATTTTTGATCGTACTTTTCGTATTCGCTAACAAAGAAATCTTTAATCACCGGGTCTTGAATTTTATCAATCACGCGATTGCGGAAATCTTGATCGACTAAAATTTTGGTAACACCGAGCATCGTGGCGTCAGGATAATCAAGCAAAGCCAAGATTGTATTTCTTAAAATATATTCTAATCGTGGACCCCAAGATTCGCCGAAAATTTTTTTGAAAATCCCGACAACACCAGAGGCCACAATGTTTTTTAATTCCGGATCAACATTCTCTAAAAGATTAAATCCCAGAGGATAAAGTCGGTCAGCCGGAGAAAATAACACCACATCTTTAACGCGGTCATCGGGGACGTAATTTAGCAAATGCTTGATTAAATCACCATGGGCGTCAACAACGGCAACGCCCCTCCCCTCTTGCATATCATCAATAATCATATTTTCGAGCATGGTTGATTTTCCCGTACCGGTTTTGCCGATCGCATACATATGGTAACGCCTGTCAGGCAATTTGATACCAAATTTATGCATCACGTGACGATAATCAGTTTGAGCAAAAATGGTTAATTGTTCTTCAGAAACGTTTTCTTCAATCGGTAAATCAGCTGGCGGCTCCCCTTTCTTCGAACCAGCCCAAACAATATTGGGCGTTTCGACGGAAACGTTAGGCAGGTGAAAAATGGAAGCTAACTCTTCAATATTTAAAACATAACCTTCATCCAAAAAGACGCGCCAGCGATACTTGTTATAAAAATTTAAATTTGTTTCGACTGGCCCAGATTGAAAGCCGTTTAAATTCAAAATATTATATTGTTTAAAGGCAGCGACAATGGCGGATAATTTAGTTCGGGCAACGTTTTCATCGTGAGCCAAAGCCATAATCCGTATTTTTGCCTCAAAGCCCAGCTTAGTTGATTTTAGTTCAACTCCTTTTAGACCTTCTTCAACCGTGCCCGGCAGTTTGGCTTGTTCTTTGCTGAGCGCTCGGGAAATCGCCCGGCCGGTTGTCTCTGGCCTTTGCTCGGTTAAAACGTAGTTAAAAATATCGCTCAGAAATTTAAACCCCACGGAAATGATATTTCCAAATATGTTTCCTTCTCCGATTACTCCCATTTTTACGCCTTGAATGTGACTTTGACTTTTTTTCTGCCAGTCATCCCCTACTGGTTTGATTAATATTTGGGCCCATATTTCCTCACCTTTTGCCACGCTTGAGAACACCCCCGTGAGCCCCGCCAATGGATCAACGTCAAAATTCAAGAAAGTTTTAAGAGGATAAACATCTAAATTTGTCGTTTTAAGTTCGGTCCCGACGAATTTAAGATTACCAGATTCAATATTTTCCTTTTCTTCAATCGTGTAATCATCGACCTCGGTAATTTCCGCAGTCGGATATTGAGAATAAATTTGGCCTTCAACAAATTCTTTAAGATGAATCGGGATATGAGCATAAAACTGAATATATCTTTCTCGAGAAGCAATTTCAAAAGATAATAAATCTTGGAATTTATTTTCCGAGCGAAAGATTCCATGTAAAGCGGCAAACATTTGCTCGGCCGCTAAGGGGGTCTTTTCATTGTTTTTAGGGACTAATATTCTTAAAGTGACAAATTTTAAATTCGCAAACCACTTCATTAGCTGGGCGTTGTGTCGGGCACGCATAATTAAGACGATGACAATAATTGGTACCCCGATCAAAATCGCGTATAGAATGACTTTATAGATTACACCCGAGAATATTTCGACCAATTTATTCCTTTACTTTTTTATTTTTTTAGACAAGCAATTTTCTAAAGCGGCCCAATCACTCTCCCCCACTTTTGGGATAATGGCAGTAACTTCATCACCTGATTTAGCATGAAAATAAGTTACTGATGCCTGTAAAACAGAATATTTTTTTCCGCCGCAATCAAGCTGCCAACGGCCATTATGTTCGACTAAAATACCAATAATTCTTTTTCGATCAGTCGGTCCAATTTGTTTAAAAATAAAAGTTCCATCGGCAGCGATTGTTAACTTTAATTTGTCGCCAGGAACCAGTTTTGATTTTGAGGCATAATTCGGTGGTACTGGATATTTTTTGCCAGCACCATCAATCATTTCTTCCCCATCAAAAACACCCTCGATTATCGTATTGGGGCCAGATTCAGTTCGATCTAAATCCTGGGCTTGCTCGGTATAAACCTGTTCAAATAAAATTCTCTTAGCGGCCGCGAGCTTACTTTCCGCTTCGTCTAAGAGATTTTTTAATTCTTTTAAATTCCTATCTGAGGGTTGCATTTTTGCCTTTCTTTTAATCTTTGTTTTTAGTTTGCTCCCGATGTTTTATCGGAAGATGCTCATCGCATAATACTGGCCGCATTCTACCATATGTTGCGCGTTTTTGCAATTCTAATCTCGTAACTACAAATTTTTAATGGGCTCATTGGCGCCAGCTGGTGGATTCACCCCTGGCGCGGACATGGCGGTAATTGCTGCTTTTATTTCCGTTTCAACTTCCGCTTTTGGCCTGGCAAGCTTTCGGCAATGGGCTCTCGCTTTCTCGCGAAGTTCCGATTTTGAAGCAATCGCTGATTTCAGATTTTTCATACTGAAGGGTTTAGAGGGCGTTCCGTCTATCAAAAGTTTGGTATAAGTATTGAATTTATCTAAATTGGTAAGATCATCGATTGAGACGCCGGGAAATTCTTTGACTATAAACTCGGCATCAGCGGCGCCAATGCGATAACAGATCATGGTGCCAGCATTGCCAATGACCGCATCGCGAATTTTTTCGACGAGCTGGGCAATATATTGGTTGGCAACCGCTAAATTGAGTCGATATTTTCTCGCCTCTGAAAGTATCGTCGCAAACGAATCAGTTGTAAAGTTTTGAAACTCATCAACATATAAATAAAAATCCTTACGATTTTCTTCGGGTGTATCGGCGCGGGAAAAGGCCGCCATTTGAATTTTGCTGACTAAAATCATGCCTAATAGATTTGAGTTAACTTCGCCAATTTTCCCTTTACTAAGATTAATCAAAATGATTTTGCCCTCATCCATTGCTTGACGAAGGTTGAAGGCCGATTTTTTCTGACCGATAATATTGCGCATTAACTCGTTGGTCGTAAAGCGGCCGAATTTGGAAATAAAGTAATTGTACATTTCCGATTTATGAAAATCAGCGGTTTTGGCCAATTGCTGCTCCCAAAAGGCCTTAACAATCGGATCTTGGACATTAGCGACCAAGCGACTACGGAAAGCGTCATCAGTAAAAATTCTGGGCACATCGATTAAGGTTCCCCCGCCGGGCTGAGCCATAATTGTTAAAGCGGCATTCCTAAACCAATGCTCCCATTGCGGTCCGACAATACCGGTTTGGCCGGGATCAAATAATTTATAAAAGATTTGAATTGCTTCTTGAATTAGAAAATCACGCTCATCTAAAGTGCGCCATTCAAGTAAATTTAGACCCATCGGATAATCCGTATCCGAAGGATCAAACAAAATAACATCATTTAATCGATTTTCGGGCACTTTCCCAAGTATTTCCTCGATTGCATCGCCTAAAGGATCAACAAAACAACAACCGCGACCTTCGAGCATATCCTGCTCCATCATATTGGTATAAAGGGTGGTTTTACCAACGCCGGTTTTACCAATCATAAAAACGTGACGGCGGCGGTCATCAAGACGGATTCTGACTGGTTTTTTTTCGCCGCGGTAGATGCTTTCACCGATAATTACGCCCTCTTGGGGTAAATTTGTTGGCGGCGGCATTTCCTTGGCCATCATCCAGTCAATATTTGGCGTTTCGACATAATGGCTGGGAAAATGAAAGATGGACGCCAGTTCTTCTGAATTTAGAATCATCCCTTTACTAGTAAAGCGTCGCAAAATGTAATCCTTGATCGAACGGTTATCGGCCATTTTAGCCTTAAACCCATTCAGCTCAGGTGTAGAATATTGGCCAAAAGCGGTGGTGATATTCTTGAGATTTAAAGCCGCCTCCTGTTCGGTCGGGGCGACCGTAACAATCCGAATGTTGGTCGCTAAACCAGTTTTCGAGGCCTTTTCGTTCAATAATTTAAGGGTCTGTTCCTGCATGGGAGTAAGCTGCACCGGTTGTTTTAAATTGCCAGCCAAAGTTTTATTGGGATCATTGCTTTTGGCCCCGTGAAAAACACCAGATAATAATTCAAAGATAAAATTGATCGCTTTCATATACCATTTCTGGGCTTCCACTGATTTTCCTTCTTGAACCTTAAAAGCGGCCATCCCCACCGCCCGGCGCCAATCATCAGAGATCGGTCTAACGATTATCTGAATTGCAATCGCTGAAGAAGAAGAAAGTTTCGAAAGCGCATTAGTGACGGCATTCAGAGGGTCGGCTTCAAGATATTTATAGGTTTTTATTGGTAAAACAAATTTTTTTGTTAAGCGAAAATTACAAACAGCCATCTGGACATTTTCGGCTTTAAAAATGTCTGGAAATAAGGTTTTTTTGACATGGGCGGTCGGCCAAAAAGAATTGATCTGTTTTTCGACAATGGTTTCTATTTCTAAAGGACAAGCGCAATAAAATTCGATTTTTCCCTCTTGAGCCACAATTTCCATTGATATCTGTGTATCAATCCGGTACATGCTTTTTTGCAGACTTCTCTCATAGAGTTGCGATAAAGAAGAAAAGAACTGATCAGCCACCGACATTACTTCACGAAAATCTTTTGGCGGCTCATTGGGCTTTGTCTGGGCTTGGGTGACCTGATGAGGAATACTAACCTCAAAAATCCTTAAGTTTTTTACCCTTTGGAGTTCATGACGGGTTCTATTAGAACGGTAAATAAGATTTATCAGATACAAAATCATCAAAACAACAATAATAAAGGCCGCTGTTACCATAATACCAATGAGTCCGCTATCCAATCCTCCTCCTTTTCTCAATAGCTATTCTTGCTTATTGCCTGCTTCGGGCCCCTGCTCAAGACCGGCGTTTAATTCTCTGGTCAGCTGAGACCCCGCGTTTGAATCTTTTGTCTCTGTATCAGATACATCTTCTAAACTCAATGTTGCCGCTGGAGCGGTTGTCCCCTTTTCAGGTGTAACGGGGGTTTCAACTGGTGGCGAGACGGATGGAGCTGGCGCTACTTCCGATGGGGGCGCAACTTGAGGTGCTTCTTGCCTCGCCTCTTTTTCTCCTGATATTACTGGTGGCTCAGCTACCTCCCCAATCCTCTCTTCTTCCGATCGAGGAACCGATATCCCCTCTTTTCTACCTGGATAGTTCATTTTCCCTCCCAAACATATCCCCTATTCTAAAATTAACGCAAAATCTTTAGATGCGCTTAAGCCGTATCTATAAATATTATAGCACTATCAATTATTCAATACTATATATAAGATATAAGAGATCGGATTTCTAGATCGATCTTCTAATTCTTCTAATCAATTCAGCCAAAATCCAAAGATTATGCAAAGAGGCCAAACGCAATCCTAACATTTCATTATTTTTAAATAAGTGATTGATATAGGCCTTACTATAGCCGGCTTTGCAGGAAGGACAACCGCAACTTTCCATTATCGTCTTTTTGTCTTGAGAGAATTGTGACTTTCTCAGGTCGATTTTATTAAATTTTGACCAATTTTTCGTTACCCAGCAAGTGCCATGACGACCGAGACGGGTGGGTAAAACGCAATCAAACATATCAAAACCATATTTCGTGGCAAAAATGATGTCTTCCGGCTCTCCGATTCCCATTAAGTAGTGAGGTTTGTCTTTAGGCAGTATTGGCCCAACATTCCTTATGATTTTCTTCATATTTGCTTTTCCCTCACCTACTGAGACGCCACCAACAGCGAGGCCATCGAAACCTAATGAAGAGATATATTTTACCGATTCTCGGCGTAGTTTTGGGTAGACCGAGCCCTGAACAATCCCAAAAATGGCCTGTTTTTTGTTGCCAAAACGCCGCCAATAGTCAATTGAGCGTTTGGCCCAAGTATGGGTTATTTCCATCGAATCTTTGGCTCTCTTTAAGGTTGCCGGATACTCGGTGCATTCATCCAAAACCATAACGATATCACTACTTAGGTCTTTTTGAATTTCAATCACCTTTTCTGGCGAAAAAAAGTGTTTTGAACCATCGATGTGTGATTTGAACCAAACGCCGTCATTTTTTACATTTACCAGTATTGCTTCTTTAATTTCTTCGGCATAGTCGCGAAAGTTCTTTCCGAGCGAAAAAACCTGATAACCGCCAGAGTCCGTTAGCATAGGTCTATCCCAGTTCATGAATCGATTAAGTCCACCTAATTTTTGAATTTCTTTTTCTCCAGGCCTCAGAAATAAATGGTACGTGTTAGATAAAATTATCTCAAAACCAATATTTTTAAGTTCTTCGGAAGAAATACCTTTAACCGCCCCGGCCGTAGCGCAAGGCATAAAAACGGGAGTTTTGAAATTCCCATGGGCTGTTTCGATAACACCCGCGCGTGAAAGCGTTTTTTTAGATTGTTTTTGAATTTTAAATTTAAACATTGTTAATACATTTTAGCAAAAATCCCACCCTTGATAAAGAGGAATGGGATTTTTGCCGGTATCTTTTGACGGATACTGCGAGCTAATTCTTACTTCAGTTCTACTTTTGCTCCAGCAGCTTCAAGTTTTTTCTTGGCTTCTTCAGCTTTTTCTTTTGGCGCTTCTTTCAGAATTTCTTTAGGCGGGGCATCAGCAATATCTTTAGCTTCTTTAAGACCTAACTCTTGATTAATCTCGCGAAGAGCTTTAATAACGGCAATTTTTTGAGCGCCGGAATCAGTTAAAACAACGGTGTAGATAGCTTTTTCCTCTTCTTCAACAGCACCACCGACGCTACCAGCACCTGCAGCCGGAGCGGCCGCAACCGGAGCAGCGGCAGAAACGCCAAAGCGTTCCTCAAGAGCTTTAACTAATTCGGCCAATTCAATGGTGGTGAGCCCTTCGATATCCTTGATTAAATCTTTAAACTTGCCGGTTGGCTCAGGTTTTTTTTCAACTTTCTTAGGCTCCTCAGCTTTCTCTTCAGCTTTTCCAGCCCCTTCCGTTGCTTCCTTAGCAGTTTGATTATCAGTATTAATTGCTTCAATTTCAGCCGGAACTTCAGCTTCGGCATCAGCGGCTTCTTCGACTTGTGCAGCAACTTCTGCTTTTTCATCAGGGCTAGAACCGGCTTCTTCCTCCGAGGGCTCTTTGTCTAATTTGGCCTCGGCTTCACCCTCAACTTCAGCCTGTTCTTCTGATGCTTTTACTTCATTTTCCTCTTTTTTTTCTTTTTTGTCTGCCATGGTATTCCTTTCTATAAATTATTAATTTATGCTTTTTGTACTCTATATTGTTCTAAAATATATACTAATGATCTTAAATTACCTTGTAAGGCATTAACCAAACGGTACATTGGAGCATTCAAACTGCCAATCAATTTGGCATAAAGCTCATCTCGACCCGGAAGAGCGGCATATTGTTTAATTACGGTTTCATCAGCATATGATCTATTAATAATTCCGCCGATAATTGTTAATTTTTCCGCCTCTTTTTGAAATTCTGCCGTTAATTTCGCCGGAATCACCTCGTCATCTTTTCCCCAAACAACAGCGATTGGCTGATCCAGCAGTTTTTCATCTAGCTTAATCCCCTCTTTTTTTAAGGCGATTTTAAATAAGGTATTTTTAATAATTTGAAAACCAATTCCGTATGCTCGTAATTTTTTCTTCAAAGATTGGATTTCGTTAACCTTGAGACCCTGGTAGTTAACTAAAACAATGGATTTCGCCTGATCCAAATCCTTGACTGCTTTTTCAACTAATTGTTCTTTTTCACTTCTTGTCAGTTTCATTTTATCCTTCGACTTCCCTCGATTTTACTCGGGACAAGTCGCTCAGGATTAATCTCTTCGTCTTATGACGAAATAGATTAAAAAAATCTCGCTTCGCCGCGAGACAAAAATAGTAACTAGTCACTATTTTATTGCCTCGATAGGTCTTACGTTTTCACTGCCTATTTTCTTCGGCTGAATATACTGCGATTATATTTTAATATATTCTAATAATCTTGTCAACTTCAAATTTGGACTTTTATACCCGGGCCCATAGTGGCGCAGATTGTGACGGATGTAATTTTTTCTTTTGGTAAAACATACAGCAGTGCGTTGAAATTTTCTTCGAGCTTTTTTGATTCAGCGGAGACCTTGCCAATTACTTGGTGAATATTGCCTAAAGAATCGGTTTTATATTCGAGCTGTCCACCCTCAAGCTCTTTTTTGACTTTTTCTGGATCAGCGGCGATTGTGCCTGATTTTGGATTGGGCATTTTGCCTTTCGGCCCTAAAATTTTGGCAAGTTTGGCAATTTTCGGCATCATTTCGGGGGTGGCAATATAAATATCAGCTTCGGCTTTACCGGTCTTTTCGATCTCAGCGGCAACCTTTTCATCTAAAATGACGACTTTGATAGATTTTCCCGTTGGGTGCGGATATTTTAACAGTCCCCGAATATTCTCAGGTTTTCTCGATTTAGAAATAACCCTAACATGGACTTCAACATTGCCATCGAACTTGGAAAAAGACGTTTTTTTAACTAGTTCTAAAGCTTCCGCCAAATTGTATTTTTTCTCGTGATCGATGAGAGCATTTACTTCTTGATATTTTTTAGAACGGACTTTAGCTTTGCCGACTTTGACTTTTTTAGATTTTTCTTCAGATTCCTCGGCCGGTTTTTCTTCCTTGATCTTCCCAGTTTCTTCGTTCTTTTCCGATACTTCAATCTCTTTCTTAAATTTCTTCTCTTTAATTTTCTCTTCTACTTTTCCCTTTTTACTTTTGCCTTTTTCCTTTTTTCCGTGATGTTCGGCAACTGGTCCGCTGATTATTGCTTCAGGGCTTTCGCCGATGACTACTGATTTTTGGGTTCCCATCTAAATCCTTTCGTGGTAATGGCGAACGATATTATCGCTCTTCCACCATATTAATTGTTTCTTCTTTGATACCTTTGTCTAACGATTGTAGCACATAATCTGCCACCCAGTCAATAATTTTATTAAGTTTTTCTTGATCCGCTTTTTCAAAATTCATCAAAACCCAATCATCAGTTGGGATTTGATCTGACTTGCCAATACCGATACGGATGCGCCAGAAACTCTCCCCTATCGCCTCAATAACCGACTGGACCCCTTTATGACCGGCCGATGAACCGCTAAGAACAATGCGAACTTTACCAAACTCTAAATCAACATCGTCATGAATTACCCAAATATCCTCACTATCAACTTTCCAATAATCTTTACACTTTTTGACCGCCCGGCCGGACTCATTCATAAATGTTTGCGGCTGGATTAATTTAATTCGGTGTTCTAAATCTCCCATTTCGGCAAAGCGCGATTCGTAATGTGGCTCAAGCCGAAAAACGATCCCCCGCTTTTGGGCGATTTTATTCAAAATCATAAAACCGATATTGTGTCTGGTTTTTAAATATTTTTCACCAGGATTTCCTAAACCAACAATTAGTCTCATATGCCTGCTTTCGATAAAACAAATATTATTAAAAAGCCTAGAATGGTTGCCAACGAAGCATCGATACCACTTTCCTTATATGCTTCGGGCATCATCGTCACTGCCAACATTGCTAAAATTGCGCCGGCAGCGAAAGATTCAAAGGTCGCTGTAATATTTTCAGATATTTGAGCAAACACTGTGTAACCTAAAATAACAAATGCTAATCCTGCTATAGCAACAAAAGCCCAAGTTAAAATTATTTGTCGATTTGATTTTTTAGTTCTCTTTAAATCGTAAGCTGAGGAGATCGCTTCGGGCAAATTAGAGATGATTATTGCCACTAAAACTAATAATCCAACCGTTTTATTTAAAAGTAGCCCAATTCCCAATGCGATCGATTCCGGGATACCGTCTAAAATTGCTCCGAAAACTATACCCCAGCCAGTCGAGCTCTCGACATCGTAAAAACGCCGATGCCCGCGACCACCAATCTTGATAATGATTAAGTCCCCAATAACAAATACAATTCCACCTGCGATAAAACCAATGATAGAATTATCTAGGCCACCGAGCCTGAATGACTCTTCCATCAGGCCAAAAGTTAAAGCGGCAATGAGAGCGCCTGCGCCGAAAGCGGAAATCGCCCCGAGATATTTTTCTTTAACATTTAAGTACGCCCCGGCGAAAGCACCGATTATTAATGGTATAACTGATAAAATCCCGTAAAAAATTACATTTGTCATACTAATAACTAATAGCTATATACTAATTACTTTTATTACATCCCCGGAATATTTAAATCGCCGGCAATTGCCTTCATTTTGTCAGCGGCGTAGGCCTGGGCCCGCGAGATTGCTTCAGCAATTGCTTGTTGTAAAGCTTTTTCTAAATCTCTTTTCTTTTCTGGGCTGAGCATTTCTTCGGCAATTTCGACTGACTGGATATGCTGTTCACCGTTAAAAACTACCGTAACCAATCCCCCGGCCGATTTGGCCTCGACTTCGGTATCTTTTAATTCTTTTTGGATGGCTCTGGCTTTTTTCTGCAAATCCCAAAGTTGTTTGGCTTTGCCTAAAGTTCCCATCATTTTCCTTTCTTTAAATAGCTTTCGATAAATTGATCTAGATTTCCGTTTAAAACTTCTGTTGGATTACTTGAAACTGTTTCTGTCCGATGGTCTTTCACTTGTTTATAAGGATGTAAAACGTATGAACGAATTTGATTGCCCCAGCCCGCGGATAAGTGCTCACCACGAATTGTATCTCTCTCAGCTTTCTCTTCTTTCAATTTTAATGTTAGAAGTCGCGATTGTAAAATTTTTAAGGCAGTGGCTTTGTTTTGTAGCTGCGAACGTTCGTTTTGAACGGCAACGACCATGCCAGTTGGAATGTGAGTAATGCGAACAGCCGAATCGGTGGTGTTGACCCCCTGCCCGCCATGGCCGCCTGAGCGATAGACATCAATTCGCAAATCTTTTTCTTCGATATTCAAATCAGCATGCTCAATTTCGGGAATAACTTCAACCAAAGCAAAGCTGGTATGACGGGCTTTGTCGGCATCGAAAGGACTGATCCTCACTAAACGATGAACGCCCGCTTCGGATTTTAAAAAGCCAAAGCCGTAAGGACCAGCAATTCTTAAAGTGGCTGATTTAATACCGGCTTCTTCGCCCGGAGAAATTTCTAAGATTTGATAAATAAATCCGCGTCGTTCGGAAAACCTTTCAAACATTCGAAGCAACATTTCGGCCCAATCCTGGGCTTCAGTCCCGCCGGCCCCAGAATGGATAGAAAGAAGAGCATTGTTGAAATCATATTCGTCCTTGAGCATTGCTTCCAGCTCTAACTTTTCTAATTCTTCTGGAGTTTGGGCTTTCTCATATTCATCGATAATCTTTTGTAAATTGGCCATTTCCTGAGTGGCAGTTTTTGATTTTTCCTGATCATTCCAAAAAGAGGGATCTTGCATTTCCCGTTGCATCTCCTCGATCCGTGTCTTTTTTTCTTCGATTTTGAGCAGCTTTTCTAATTCATCCTTGTTTGCCATACTATAATTATACCTGAAAACTCTCTTATACACAAGAAAGCCCGCCGATTAAGGCAGGCCTTCTTGCTTGCCCCGTTAAAATGCTGTCGCATTTTTAACTGGGGTTTTCTATTGCGAAAGTACGATTTACTTCATAAGCCTCTTTGACGCTTTTGGCTCGGATTACCTCGCCATAAAAGCCAAAGTAGCCAATTTTCGCTTTTGTCCCACATATGCGGCAATAGAAACCGCTAATGAGGCAAGAGCTGAAGGGATAACAGTGTCAGCACCAGTGTTAGGTAGCTCTTTGCCACCTTTAGTGGTAGATTGAGCAACACGAGCATGCTGTTGCTGTTGTTGTTGCTGTCCATCACCTTGCTGTTGGGATTGAGATTGCTCAATATCACCAACACCCTGTTGCTGTTGTTGCTGTTGACCTTCGTCGCCACCTTGCTGTTGCTGTTGCTGTTGGCCGACGTTGATGTCTCCATCTCCGTTGCCATCACCACCAGTGTTCCCAACAACTACCAGTTGCTGTTGTTGCATTTGGTTGTTGTTGACATTGGTGTTGTTGTTGATGCTGGTTAAGCTATTGCTATTAGACACCGAGACAGATGTTGACTGAGAAGAACCCGAATTTGCATTCGAGCTATCGGTATAGCTTCCAGCATAAGCCTCAGCATCCCCCGCAATAGCCATAGCGTCGGCATACGAATATGCGCTGGCGGCAACAGGAAAAGCTAGGGTAAGAACCCCAACTCCTAAAGCCATTAATAATTTGTTCATTTTACCTCCATGAAAGTTAAATCGACCTTTAGTTTTTATCTCTTCTGAAACTCGATTATCTCTAATCGGGTTTCAGAGAGATGCGCCAAGTCGATGTGGCTTGGCGCAGCTCGTTCTTCTAGCCCCGGGCCAGCGGGACTAATTGTTGTCGACAACAACCCCTGTCTGAACACCCACCTGGGTCTTGATGATATTGGTGGTATCCTGAATCGCCGTGAGATCGTTGTCGTTTGCGACGGCGGTAGACTGCTGTTGGACCATCATGACTCGGTCAGGTTTGCGAGCAGCCATGGCTGCTACGCCCAGGGCGCCTCGCACAATTGTCTTGCCCCAGCCCTCGACCCAGTGGGTCTCATACTTCGATCCTGGGTTCTGGAGCGGCTTCTCTTCCTGTGAGGTATAGACGAGGACGAACTCGGTCTCTTCGACCGTTGTCCGCTCGTTCACCTCCCAGTAGGTCGGCCGTTCAGGTCCCGGAACATACTGGATCTTCGGCTTGCACGGAGGTGCCGGTGCCGGGAAGTAGAACTTCGGGGTTGGATTCCCACACGATTGGACCGCTTCGCCTCTGTAGCTGTAGATCGTGCCTACGGCGGATTGGGTAGAAACGGGTCGAGCAACCATCAGCTTTCCTTCTGGCGCCCAGCCGCTCACCCATTCGCCGCTTGCCCCCTGCATGGTAATCCAAGTATCGTAGGGCAAAGGCACGATCACCTGACCGTCCTTGAGCTCCGACTGCTGGACCCCGTCGGGGTCCACTGGGTTCCGGTTGAACTGCAGGTACTTCCGTCCCGGCTCGGCTTGCGCCAAGCTCGTGACGGCCAACAGCAATACGGCGATTGTCAGCAGCGGAATGCGCTTCATGACGCCTGACCTCCATTCCCGGTGTTCCGGAACCGGTGTAGATCGAACTTCTGGACCTCGGGGTCCGGGATGGTGCCGCTCGCGGCCTGCAATGTCGCCAGGCCGTTGCCGGGGTCAACCACTACCATAGTCCCGAGGACTTTGCCGTTCCTGACGGCAACGTAGGTCTCTCCACGGCTCATTGCCCTGGTTGGGACCTGGATGGTCCTCGGCGTTGTCAGAGGCCAACGCCTCGGGTCCGGATCTGAAGTACTGCTTGGCTTGGACTTGAGCTCTGGCAGATCGGCCGGCGGCCCTGGGAGTTGTCGAATCGTCCGGTCAGTGGTCACTTTCGGTGCAGTCCCTTGACCGAACTTGGCGGCTGATTCCATGTAGTCCTCGTAGGTGTCATCTGTCAGCCAGAAGATCTCTGTGTTGCTTCCCCACTTCCTACCGTTCACCTTGAACAGAACCTCGACCAGATGAGGGCCGGGACCCAGTTCATCGGTGTGAATACGGTAGTCGAGAAGCTTGGCCGTCAGAAGCCGCCTGTCTCCCTGCTGCTGCGGTGACCAGGCTGAGTCCGGTATCGGGATGACAACCCAACACACGGAATCGATGCGGTATTCCGCCTCGTTCGCTCTTCTGTCCATGCTTGCGCACATGCCACGAGCTAGGACATCCGTGCCACGAGTTACGGCCTGGGACGTCACCTTCTTCCGCGAACCGTCAGGCTGCGGAATGTAGACGGACTTCCAGTCGGCGTTGACCGGATGCAGCCACAGGATTGCCTGCGGATCTCCGATCTTCAATTGTCGATCATCCCAAGCGGCATACGCCGGGATTGTCGCCGCGATACAGACGACGGCGACGATGATGAACACTACCAGTGTTTGAAACGTGCGAGTTCGCATTCGCGCGAACCTCCTCTCCGAGCATTCAATTTGCGATACGAACTTCTTCCCGTCCAACACAGCTGGCCCTGTGCTTATGGACAAGGTGTCAGCCAAGACAAGGGAAGGAGGGGCAGACTTTAAATTTTGTTTGAAAGTCTTCTCTCCACAAGTCTCAGCTGACACCTCGACCACAAACGGCTCGGTGCAAGCAACTTCACCTATAAGCTTATTGGCACAGAAAAAAGGCCCTTCCAGGCCTCCTTTCCTTGTTTTTTAATCTACAGGAATATTGTAACCTAATACCTTACCACAAAAGTAGGCATTTGTCAAGGTTTAAGAGTACTTTTTACTAATTTTTCTTCCAATAGCGCGTCCCAGTCGGGCCATCTTCAAGCATTATCCCCTCTTTTTCGAGCTTCTTCCTCAGCTCATCAGCTTTTGCATAATCACTCTGACTACGAGCTTCGTTTCTCTCCTTATATAGCCCTTCTTGTTCGACGGTTAATTTTGTTTCGGGGTTTAAACGTAAACCAAAAATTTTTTCAATATAGGCAAAGTCATTTCTCGATAATTGTGAGAGATTTTTTAAGATGATGCCTAAGGCCTTGGGTACATTAAAGTCCTCTTCCAGCGCTTGATCAATTTCCGTTGGGTAGCCGGTTTTAATCGGTTGAGCGACTTCTTTGGCCCTGACCAATTTTATCCTCGTTTTTTCCGCCTCAGAAATGGTGCTTTCTTCCCAATTGAACGGCTTTCGGTAATGAGTCGTCATAAACGCCAGTTTAACCGTATCCGCATCATGTTTAGCTAAGATATCTTCGATCGAAATATAGTTTTTCTTGGATTTTGACATCTTTTGGCCCCCTACCAAAAGCATGCCGCCGTGAATCCAATACTTGGCTAAGGGTCTCTCATATCGCGTCTCGGACTGAGCAATCTCGTTTTCATGATGCGGAAAAATATGCTCAGAAGCTGAACCATGAATATCGAAAGGTTGGCCTAACAACTTCTCGCTCATTACCGAACATTCAATATGCCAGCCCGGGTATCCTTTACCCCACGGTGACTGCCAAGTTTGTAGATGGGACTCATCAGCATTTTTCCATAAAGCAAAATCGGCTTGATTTTTCTTTTCCGGGTTAGCTTTTATTCTGGTATCCTCTTTGGTTTTTTCAATCTTTCTGCCGGATAATTGTCCGTAGTCGGCAAATGTGCTGATATCAAAATAGACGCTGCCATTTTTTTCGTAGGCATGCTTTTTTGCGAGAAGTTTTTCAATATAATCAATGATATCTTTAATATAATCGGTGGCTCTCGGCGAAAAATCTGGTTTGAGAATGTTTAAAGCCACCAGATCCTGAAAATATCTTTGTTCATAGAAACGGGCAATTTCGCCGGGTGTTTTGTGGCTCTCTCTGGCAATTTTTTCGATTTTATCCTCCCCCTCTTCTTCATCGCCGATTAGATGGCCAACATCAGTAATGTTCTGGACATATTTCACCCTATAGCTTTTTTCCGAAAGATATCGTCTTAGCCAATCAAAAAAGATCCAAGTCCGAGCGTGGCCTAAATGATCCGGCCCGTAGACGGTCGGACCACAAACATAAATACCCACTTTTTGATCACTAAGGGGCTTAAACTCCTCAAGTTTTTTACCAAGACTATTGTAGATTTGCATCTTTTTAATAGTTAAAGGCCTCGTCTTCTCCTTCGGATTTCTTTAAGGCGTCTTCAGGATACTCTTCCGGATCATTATCAACGTTTTCTGAAGTCACATCCAGGGCGGTGATTGGCTCACCGCAAATTGGGCAGCCGGTCAGACCCTCACCATCACCGTGCCACTCACAAGCGGTGCAAAATGATTCCAAAATTTGCTTCATTCCTCCTCCTTTTTCCTTAGTACTCTCTCCTACCCTCGAGGGATCGTGTTAGGGTGATCTCGTCAGCATATTCGAGATCAGAGCCAACGGGAAGACCTCTTGCCAGACGGGTAACTTTCACTTTCGAATTGCCAAGCTTGGCAATTTCTCGGGCTAAATACATCGCCGTTGCCTCTCCCTCAAGGGATGGGTCAGTGGCTAAAATGATTTCCTTAATACTATCTTTCTTTTCTATTTTGGCTAATATTTCTGAAATACGCAAGTTTTCGGGGCCAATACCTTCGATCGGTGAGATAACTCCACCCAATACATGGTAGACGCCGTTGAAACCGGTCTTTTCCAGCGCCACAATATCAAGGGGCTCCTCGACCACCATAATAATGGATTTATCTCTCTTTTCGTCCTTGCAAATCAAACAAGGTGAGCTTTCGGCAATATTAAAACAGATATCGCAATAAATAAGGTTTTTGCGTAGTTGAGTTACCGCTTCGCCTAAGCTTTCAACATCTTTGGGTGATTTACTCAAAAGATAAAAAGTTAATCTTGAAGCGGTTTTGGGGCCGATCCCAGGTAGTTTTGACAATTCTTCAATTAATTTAGAAACAGAATCTGGTAGAATTTGGGGCATTGTTTAGAGTTTAATGGTTAAGAAGCTAGTTTGGTTTAGAATCTATGGTCAATAAGTTCCCATACCATTTACCCTAAACTTTAAACCATACCAGCATCGTAACCCTAGCCCACTCACCTATTATTCCAATCGCACTGACTACATTTTAATACTTTGTTTTTATGATTTAAAGTTGTCAAGCCATTACACTCTGGGCATTTCTTTTCCTGCGGCTCATCCCAAAAAGCGGTTTTGCATTTGGGATAACCCGCGCAACCCCAGAAGATTTTTCCCTTACGAGTCCTCTTCTGAACAATTTTTCCGCCACAGTTTGGACATTTCACGTTGCTAGAAAGCTCGATATTTTTAGTAAATTTGCATTTAGGATAAGCCTCGCAAGCAAGAAATTTTCCGAATTTGCCCTCTTTGATGACTAAATTACTCTGACAGTTGGGACATTTTTCCATTCTTAAAGGTTTTATTGCTTGATGAATTGAACTGCCCTTTTCAAGATATGGTTTGGTGAATTTACACTCCGGAAAGCCAGAACAGGCCAAAAATTTTCCGTACCGGCCTAATTTGATCTTTAAATTTTTTCCACAATCAGGACATTTCTCATTAGTTTCTTCCTCAGTTATTTCTTTCTTGGAAACTTCTTTCATTTTCTGAGCCAAATTATTCTGAAATGGAGCGTAAAAATCTTTTAAAACGCTTTGCCACTTAAGTTTACCCAGGGCTATTTCATCCAAATTTTCTTCCATTTTGGCCGTAAAATCATAATTCGTAATTTCAGGAAAATGCTCTACCAATACATCATTCACGATCTCCCCCATTTCTTTGGGTATAAGCTTTCCTAGGACTTTTTCAACATATCCTCGGTCGATGATAGTAGAAATAGTCGGGGCATAGGTTGATGGCCGACCAATACCCCTTTTTTCAAGCTCCCTGATTAGAGTTCCTTCAGTGTATCTCCCTGGCGGTTCGGTAAAATGCTGGTTATTCTCGAGTTTTACAAGTTCGAGGGTTTCTTCTTTCTTGAGTTCCGGAAGGGTTTGCCCAAAGGCCTTATCTTGAAGTCCATTACTTTTACCGATAATTTTCAAAAAACCGTCAAATTTTATGATGGCGCCGATAGATTGGAAAATAAATTTATTGGCCTTAATTCTAACATTCGTTTCATCCAAAATTGCTTCTTTGGCCTGAGAGGCGATTATTTTCTTCCAGATTAAATCGTATAGTTTATTATGATCGGTCTCTTTATTTATTGCTCTGAGCTTCAGATTTGTCGGTCTGATTGCCTCATGCGCTTCTTGGGCACCACGGGTTTTGGTTTTGTAAAAACGCGGCGTTTGGAGAGAGTATCCCACCCCATATTCTTCCTCAATAACCTTTTTGGCTTGAGAAAGAGCTAATGATGAAACCTGAACCGAGTCAGTGCGCATATAGGTGATTAAGCCGTCTTCATATAGGTCTTGGGCGATTTTCATTGTTTTTTTGGCAGAATAGCCGAATTTGCGCCCCGCTTCCTGTTGGAGCGTTGAGGTCGTAAAAGGTGGTGACGGATAACGCTTTTTTTCTTCAACCTTAACGTCTTCTACCTGATAACTGGCCCCATTTAGTTCATCGAGAATGTCTTGGGCTTGTTTTTGATTTTTAATTGTTAATTTATCGATTTTCTGAGTATCTTGCTCTATCAAAAGGGCCTTAAATGTCGCCTTTTCGTTCTTTTTCGACAATATCGCCTCAATTTGCCAATACTCTTCAGGTTTAAAGTTCTTAAGCTCGCGCTCTTTTTCAACCACCAAGCGAACCGCGACTGTTTGAACGCGTCCGGCCGAAAGACCCTGGGCAACTTTTTGCCATAAGAAGGGTGAAAGTTTATAACCGACTAATCGATCCAAAATCCTTCTTGCCTGTTGGGCATCGACTAGGTAGGGATCAATGTCTCGGGGATGTTTTATTGCATCTGTAATTGCAGGTTTAGTTATTTCGTGAAAAGTTATTCTTTTTGCTTTTTCGGAGCCGGTGGCCTTGACTATGTGCCAGGCGATCGCTTCTCCCTCCCGATCATAATCAGTCGCCAGATACACCCTTTCGGCTTTGCCAATTTCATCTTTGAGAGTCTTAATAACTTTTCTGGCTCTAGCAGGAATGACATATTCCGGCTCAAAATCTTTCTTTAAATCAACGCCCAGCCGATCTTTGGGTAAATCCCGAATATGGCCAAAAGAAGCTATTACTTCATAGCCCGGCCCAAGCATCTTTTTAATTGTTCTCCCCTTAGCCGGGGATTCGACGATGATTAAATTCACTTTAACTTTCCATTTATAACATACCTTGTGCCACCCAAGTTGCGAATCAAACCTTTAATCTCCATCTGAACCAATAGCGAATTGACGAGTGAGGTATCATAACCTGATTTATTGACAATCTGGTCAGCCAACAATGGTCCTTTGAGTAGTTTGAGCAAATTTTCCTCCTCCTTATTGGCAGGCAGAATTTGCCGGGCCGTGACCGCTAAAGTTTTTTCTTCCAGCTTAAGTTCTTCCAAAATATCCTGATAATTGGTGACTATTTTCGCCCCCATTTTAATCAGTTTATTGGCACCAGCGGAATTTTCAGCAAAAATTTCTCCTGGTACGGCAAACACCTCACGATTATATTCAATCGCTGCCGCTGCTGTCAAGAGCGAACCTGATATTTCGGTGGCTTCGACAACCAGTGTTCCTAAACTCATACCGGCAATAATTCTATTTCTAATGGGAAAATTATAGCGAAGCGCGGGCATGCCAAGGGGAAACTCGGAAATGATCGCCCCTCCTGTGGCTAAAATCTTATCGGCTAAACGGATATTCGAGGTTGGATAAATCTGATCCAAACCACAGCCTAAAACCGCAATTGTTCTTCCTTGAGCGTCTAAAGCCGCCTCATGGGCAATGGCATCAATCCCCAGAGCCAAACCAGAAATAATGGTTAAATGATTTTTGGCCAAGGAGTAGACAAGTTGCTCGGTTACTCTTTTACCATACGAAGAATATTTCCGACTACCGACCACTGCCAAGGAAATTTCGTCTTCAGGTAAAATTTTACCTTTACGATACAAAATACCTGGCGGATCAGGAATTTCTTTAAGAATTTTCGGATATTCCTGATCGGGATAAATTAGAACATCGACTTTGTACTTCTCGAGTTTCTTCAGTTCTTCCTCGGGATTAACCTTCGCGATAACTTCTCTGACCGCTTCAATTTGACCCAAATCTAAATGAGCATCGGCGAGTTCTTTGGCCGATGCCTGCCAAACCTTATTGAGCGTCTTAAACCTTTTGAAGAGTTTTAAAAAAGTCCTGGCACCGATTTTTTTATGGCGTGATAGCGCTACCCAGTATTTTGCATCGAGATTCATTTCCCCTCCACTATTCCTCTTAATTTTACAATAATTTTTCGGAAATAGTAGAGCCGACTTTTACTTTATCTTGACATTTGTTAATATATAAGGTAGAATCATTCAGTTGTACAGTACACCAGGAATCCAAGAACAGAGGTGGAATAGCATGAGAGGACGACGGCCGAAGCCAGGGCAGATCGAATTTGGAGGAAATACGGTGGTCGGGGTTCTCAGGGTCGACATAAGTTCGACCCAGAATCAAATCAGCAACAGACCGAAGACCCCTTACGTCATCTTCTGTAACGGCCGGGTGGCTCCGGGGTCTCAGCCTTTCGATGCCTATAGCCCCGATCAGGCAACATCGCGTTACCCGATCGCACGCCAGGTCATCTTGAGAGGAAAGCTGGAAGCCATTCCGCTCGGCGAGCTCAAAGGCCCGATAAGACGTGGCATGACGATCGCCCAGGCCAAGGGCGCGCAACGCAGGGCCCCTGAGAATGCCGTCTCCTGGATCGTTTTCAACGGCCACCTTCAGGTATGCGACTACGACCGGCGACGATTCCGACGGGTGGCGATAGAGGCCGTCTCCGGGCCTCAGGCCGTCCAGGGCTTCAAGCACAAAAGGGGCGTTGACCCCGGCAGTCAAGGTTACGCCATGAGGGTCTCCGACCTGATCGGCAACCGCGACATCGACCCAGACGAGTTCTGCCGACGGATCCGCCCCGGCATGACCGAGAACCAGCTACGCGGCATTTCTGAGCCAGGCCGACCGCGCCGAACCAACCCATAGTGGACGAGATCCACGAGCCCAGATGCCCATCCAGATGTACGGATGGGCATTGTCTTTCTTAAACCCTTGACAAAATAATTATTATATGCTAATATCGCAAGAGTCGTAATAGTAAGAAAACTGGTAGGGGCAGTTTCCTTCCTATTACGCCCAGCCCCAGTCTTGTACATTAAATTTAATTTCGAGGCTGGCATATATACCTTGCCTTCGGGCGGGGTGGCTGGGAAAGTAAAGGAGGAATTAGAAGAAGGTTCTGCTGCAAAGCGGAGCCTTCTTCGTTATCTAGAACTTTTTATTTCTCGACAGTTATCCCCATACTTTTGGCCGTACCCATAATAATCTTTTTGGCCGCCTCTAAATCATTGGCATTGAGATCTTCCATTTTGGTTTTGGCGATTTCTTCAACCTGCGCCATATTTACCTTGCCCACCTTTTCTCTATTAGGCACACCAGATCCTTTTTCTAAACCAGCTGCTTTTTTGAGTAGAACTGCTGCCGGAGGTGATTTTAAGACAAAACTAAAGGTTCTATCTTCATAAACCGTGATTTCGACTGGGACAATGGTGTCGCCCATTTTTTGGGTTTGGGTGTTAAACCGATTAACAAAATCCATAATATTCAAACCGTGCTGACCCAAAGCTGGCCCAACGGGCGGCGCCGGGGTAGCTTTCCCGGCTGGACACTGCAGTTTGATTATTGTCTTAATTTTTTTAGCCATATTTTTATACTTTCTTCGCTTGCAATGAATCTAAGCTGACCGGTGTTTCGCGGCCGAACATCGAAACCAAAACCTTAATCTTTCCTTTATCCTCATCAATCTCGGTCACTTTCGCTTCAAAACCTTTTAACGGGCCATCATTTATTCTCACCAAATCGCCCGGTTTAAACTCAATCTTATATTTTGGCTCCTCAACGCCCATGCGTTTTTGAATCCGTTCAATTTCTTCTTGAGACATCGGGGTTGGCCTCACACCTAAACCGATAAAACCAGTAACATTGGGGGTGTTTCTAACCACATACCATGAGTCATCAGTGACGATCATCTCTACTAGAACATAACCGGGATAAATCTTTTTTTCGACAGTTTTTCGGCGGCCATTCTTAATCTCAATTTGCTTTTCTTTAGGCACCAAAACTTTAAATATCTTATCCTTCATTCCCATCGATTCAATTCTTTGATTTAAGTTTTCGGCTACCTGCTCTTCATAGCCAGAATAAGTGTGGATAACATACCAACCTTTTTCACCGGTTTGTTTTTGGGTTTTGAGGTCGGCTTGCTCTTTTTCCTCTTTTTCAAGGGCTTTTTCCCTGATGTCGCTACTCATTTTTCCTTCTAACGTAAATTAATTAAGTATTGAACTAAATTGAATAATCCATAATCAACGGCGGCAATGATCGCCATTGAAATTATGATTGAAAGAATAACAATAATTGTGTGGCTGGTTACTTCCTGACGGTTAGGCCAGACAACTTTTTTCATTTCCTGATATGAGGTGACGAAGTAATTTTTAATCGAAGAAAACATTTATTTAATACTTTCTATCTTAATTTCAGAATATTGCTGAGAATGGCCCTTGGTTCTTTTGTAGCGTTTTTTAGGATGAAACTTAAATATCTTTACTTTCGGATGTTTACCTTGTGA
>Ga0315288_10001969_pt1 | contig 26657 bp, 55 predicted proteins | sample YL17G11_20_MG_FD_203454 | JGI IMG/M metagenome (GOLD analysis project Ga0315288, IMG submission 203454) | Sediment microbial communities from Yellowstone Lake, YNP, Wyoming, USA - YL17G11_20 | ecosystem: Environmental > Aquatic > Freshwater > Lake > Sediment | place: USA: Wyoming | collected... | reverse complement strand
CAATTTCAACTATTTCATCGTGTACCATCAGAGCAATCCAGCAATCTAGATTGTGCTCTTTAATCATCCGAACTTTTCTGAGCATAGCCCTATTAATAATATGTCCAGCAACGCCTTGAATCTTAAAGTTCTTGGCATTATTAAGCATATTCTTGAACTTATAACGCACATCCTTTAGATGATTCTTGGAAGCAAAGATAGGATTAAGTATCTTCCAACCATATTCCTTATAGATCTGCTTTGCCTTTGGTAGGTGGCGAACCCTGCCAAACTTTGTCTTCACGTAACCTTTGGTAACAACCTCTACCTCTGTGTCAGAGATGTACTTCTTTAATCCAGGATAGGCATTAAGATAGGCATTGATAATTTCTTGTGCTTCTACTTTAGAACAATCTAAGAGATAGGATACTTGTCCAGCCTCGGCCCCATAGACAATGGCAAGCACAATTTGTTTGAATCCATAGCGCTTCTCTGCTTTATGAATACCAAAATAATTCTTATCTTTCTTTCTTGCGCTAAACTCTTTGCAATCCTTTAAGGAAGCAATAGCAATAGCACTATAGAGATCTAGATTATCTTTGAATACTTGTTGTAATGCGGGATCTCCACTAGCCTCAGCATAACAACGAGGTTCCAGTTGTGAGTAATCTGAGTCAATAATCTTATAACCTTTAGGTGCAACGAATCCTTTCTTAATCTCATTAGAGTAATGCACTACTAAAGGAGACAGCCCGCTATCCTCATCCTTTGTTCGAGGAATGTTCATTAAGTTTGGGTCTGTGCTGCTAAAGCGTCCGCTTGTAGTGCCAAATTGCAACATCGATGTGTGGAGAACACCATTGATCTGCCGCTCAAGAATACCTATGATGTAAGTGCCAAGCAACTTCTGTAGTTTCTTATAGTCAATGATCTTATCAGCAAAGGCGTGTTGTCCAGATAATTCTTCTAGTGTCTCAGCATCAAGACAGGGAGCACCCTTCTCTGTTCTACTAGTGGGTTTCATCCCCAACTTATCAAAGAACAACCAGGATAGTTGCTGTGTGCTATTAAGATTGAATATCTCTTTGCCTTGATTTGCTTTCTTATTGCTCCATAGATAGCGCCTAATGTCTTTTGCTATTGTCTCATAGGGATCAGGTATGTAGTTGTCATCTGCAATAAGCCAGTCCTTGACCCACTGTTCCTCTCCATGCCTACGCTTTAATTCTTTAGCAAAGTTGCCGCGCTTCTTTGGGGGATGTTCTTTAAGTAAAGTCTTCTCCTCAAACTCTACGATGTAGTCTTTAATCTCTTCCCGTATCTCATTACTAAGTTTCTTTATCTCTAATTGGATCTCATCCCTAAGTCTTTCAAAATGCTTTACATCAATAGGGAAACCTTTATCCTTCATTGGGATAGTAACCTCTTTATATAGAGGCATAGTTTCATCAATGTAAAAGAGTTTGTCTAATCCTTCGTCTATGATCTTCTTCTGAAAGACATCAAATAGAAGACGAACTAGTAAGACATCCCAACAACAGTAGTCCCCGAGAACATCTGTGTCTGCCTTGTACATATCCAAGTGGTCCTTGGTTGTACGGCCACCATTCTCTTTAATGTTTTCGTATAGTCTCTTCTGTGCCTTATCGGCCCAGGGACCAAGGTACTTTACTGCTGTTCCCTTTAAATCAAAGGGGCGTTCTTCATCAACACAATGCTTCATTAAGATTGTGTCGGCATATACATATTGTGTGAGATCTAACGAGAGGCTATTCTTGAGAACAAGAATGTCAAAGATAATATTGTGGCCGAGCAAATAATGCTTACTACAAAGAGATCCAAAATGAAGTTTGATGCTTTCTTGTTCTTGTAAATTGTACCAAGGTGTTCCATCTTTTTTCCTCCAAGGAATATAGAAAGCTTCATGGTCATCAAAGCATAAGCCGATGCCATAAAGATTCGTGGTCTTCTCAATTAAACTGTCTGTCTCTGTGTCGATTGAAAGATACTTACTGGGGTAAGACTTAGCGTACTCGAAGAACTCGTCAACATCCTTCGCTGTTTCGAGTATGTTGATCATCGGATTCAGCATTAGCATCCTCTTCTAAATCTTCTTGGCACAAATACTCATAGACGAAATCCATTAACTGTCCACGACCCATATGTGTATTCTCAAAGAAGTCGATGCGATTCTTTGTTAGATCGTCATACACAGCAAAGCCACCAAAGTTCTTTACAATCTTCAATTCAAGTTTTTGCATTCTTTCTTTTCTTTTTCCTGGGTAAGACCAGCATAAAGCAGTCCCCACTCATAAAACACAGCTTAAGTATATCATACTTTGTCCATAAAGTCAAGGACTCTAGTGTATCATCATCCCAATCAGGGTCACAACTTTCTCGTATCTTATATGTGGAATGCTCAATGTCATCGTCTGTTGACATATCAATTAGCTCTTTGACAGTGCCCACTCCCCCCCTAGTGTCAAACTCAATAGATTGAATCTTGTATGAAAGAATATTTAATGGTAGACTTCCATATAGTTTCATTAGTTTAACTCCTTCTTATCAATGGGGTGGAAGGATTCAGAGTCCTTTTCTTCTTTACTCTTCGGCCTAGTTATCTCAAGCATTATGATATTATGCTTATTAAGACAACGATTAATCTTATCTCTAACTTCGCCTATGTATATGAAGTCAAGATCAAGGGCTAGTAAATAACCTTCAACTACTAGTGGTCCTTGGGAATGACGAATAACTTCCCCATCCTCCTCATGATTATTAATCGTTGAGGTTGTATAGATGTATACATACTTACCTAGTAAAGCCTCAAGTAAGTCGTGTCCTTTAAAATGTACTACTTCCGTACTACCAGTTTTCACGATGCATCTCTCTTTCCTTTTCCTTCTCTACTAGAAGCGCTTCAAGTTGATCCTGTTCACCTTGTTCGAGTTCAGATATCTCTCCTCGTCTGCCATTCCATTTAAAAGCAAACTCGTCTAGTTCTCCTAGATCATTCTTAAGGATAGCCATCTGCATGAATCTATCATTCATCTTATCTCTTGGATTACAAAAAGGTCGCCAGATAGAAAGGATCTGACGTGCAGACTGATACACGAAACCAGAACCTTTGATCTTTGTGTAGTCTCGAATAGGACTATCAATGCCTCCCGCCAATGCCATCTTGTTAGGTTGTACTAGAGTCATTAGACAGATATTAAGATCCTCAACCATGTCCTGAAGTTCACCAGCTACACGTTTACTTGCCTGAGTATCATCCGTGAAGTCAGATACAATACGCTCGAAGTAATCAATCATTACTAGTTTGATCTTATCTCCAGAGGAGTCCTGACAATCCATTACATAGTTCTTTAGATCTTCTACTGTTGGACAAGTCTTGCTAAAGAAGAACACATTGCCAAATTCCTTGGCTAACTTATCCATAAGAGATTTCTCTTGATCCCTCTTGAAAGTCTCATATAAAGAATCGCGGTTGAGGTCAGAGATCTTATACATTATCTTCTCAAACATCCTTGTTCGGGACATATCAAGAGAAGCGAAGACACTCTTCACATTAATCTTACTTGTGTTGTTTAAGATGTTAAGAGCTAGACTAGTTTTACCAGATCCCGAGCTACCCACTATTAGTACTGAACTGCCGGTACTGATGAATAGTCTTTTGTCTACCCCAGAGATTCCTGTCTTAATAGTGTTTTCTTCAATGTTCTTTACGTATCCTTTGAAGGATTCACTAATATCTGATATAGTTCCTGGCCTATCTTTAGAAGTGAGTACACAGGAATGGGCACCAAGTTTAATGCAGTACTGTCCAAGCCAACTGTCCTTATCTCTACAACTATATTGGCCACCACGAAAGCCTTCACTAAAGACATGCATAACAATCTTGTTATATAATTCTTCATCGTTAAAACGTTCATCATTGAACTTCTTAGACTGTAGTTCTGCTACTCCCTTGAGCAAACGATACACATGCTCAATGCCAAAGCCTAGATTCTTATAGGTAGCAGCTAGACAATGGAGTGCTTTGTTGCGCTCACCCTTCTGGAAGTTCCCATTCTGTAAACTCCAACGGCAGTTACTAAGGAACTTAGGTTTGAGTGTCCAATCTAATTCAGGAAAGATACTTATCTCTTTTATTGATTGTGCATCTTTCTTAGGTAAGAATAGATCTCCAGGCAACTCAATAGGATTAGATTGAAACTTCTCTAAATCAATATTGTCAAGACTAGAAGCAAGTTTCTTAATGACTTCAATATCCGACTGTAGTTGGTCACGAGTAATAGGGATCTTATACAGGTTTGTTGTCTGGTGTTTGGTTAAAGGCACACGAAGAATCTGTGGGGCATCATAGAGAGAAGAGTCAAGAGTCTTGAGTCCCTCACCTAAGTGCCCCACGGCTACATTACGCGCTTCGTCTGGTGTCACTGCTTCTTTAGAAGTAATAGAAATATGGAAGCCCTTATTACCCGTAAAGTAAATATCAATATCTTTTTCGGATATACCTAAAGCTATAAGTCTACGAACTAATATAATAGCATCTTCCTGTGCTGCTAGGGGTGGGATACTGTCGAAATCCCACACGATTTGATGCGTTACTACATCTGTGATACCCTTGACTGTACCTGTCTCTCTAAACTTCTTTAGTTGTTCGTCGTTGTAGAGGAAGATAGAGTAATAACAATCCTTCTCATGTTCCACATAATCAAAGAGTTTCTCTGGGGGAATCAGTTGACCTTTATCTGCGAGGGCACGACAGAAGCGAGTATAATAAGCCACGTACTAACCTCCAAATATAGTAATGGGGGAGGGACGAAGCCCTCCCCCTGTGTTGTAAGTATCGGGACTCACCGTAAGTTGCCCCACGGATATGTCCGTGAACATTACTCGCCGCTTAGAGCAACGATTTCGTATCTTACAAAAGCCGGAATCTTCTCCACTCTTGTACGAATCTTTGTGGCAATCTCTTCTGTTAGTTTGCCATTCTTAACAGCAGTATCTAGACTTGCTAATTGATCCTTCTGGCTTTCAAGATTTAGATACATACCATCTTTCTTGTTTGCTTTCTTGAGGATCTCAATAAAATCATCAATGGTATCTCCCCGTAGTTTAATGTAGACAGACTTTGTCTCGTCCTGAGGTTTACAAATAGAACCAATTGTCAAACGTTTAAGCTTCGCCATTTTTATTTCCTTCCGTTTTTAGTTTGCGTTGCTTCTCATCTTCCTGTGCTTGTTGATACATTGCGCACAGTACCATGTTTAGTTTGGCCTGTCCTAATCTATCCCCAAGCTCGAAAGCTTTCTTAAGTCTATCAGATGATTGCTCAATGATGAATGCTCTGCTATCTTCGATAGGATACATCACAATAGCTTTGCATAGCGCTTTGAGTTCAGCTACGTTGAGTTCCTCCATTGTCTTAACGAAATGCTCTAGCTTTAGATAGAAGATCATCGAAGGACCACGGAAGTGATCAGCATCGAAGAAGTCAATACCCTCTTCGGCAATCATTTTCTTCTCCATCTCTACTGGAGATGGGATCTTAACTTCCTCAGTCGAGTCCGTCATTGGCTACTTCCTTCTTTGCTGCTGGCTTGCGGAACGTAGGACGAGGAGGAGTAGCTTCAGGCTTCTCTTCTACTCCAACGACTACAGTTGAGGGGGCTTCTACTTTAACTGCCGGGAGCGGTGCTGGCTTGGGTCTAAGCCCACTCTCTGCATTATTACCATCATCGTCATCTTCTGTGCAAAGTCCCAGCAGGGTACCAAGTGAATAACGACGAGCATAAGTAACTGAACTTCCTAGTGCTTGTGGCCCCGGCCTATCTTGAACCAGCGGTGTCCAATCTTGGATTACTTCGCCAGAGTCAATATGAACAACGGTTGTGCAAAGAAACTTTTCGTTGGCAGACTGAAAGAAGGCGAGTCCACAATCAACAAGAGGCTTACGGATTGTATCTAGAATTGAATCAAGAGTACAGTACTTGCTCCTGAAGTGTGGATTGTTCCCATCCTTTTTAACTGCTGGACATACTGAATGAAACTTACTAATAGCTTTTGCAATCTCTTTCATGTTCTCTCCTTACATATAGTTTTCAGCAGACTTAATCTTAAAGCGTTCTATTGCATCCATCCTATCATCACAGGTGTGTATGATATTAGGTTGACTAGCCATCTCTGTCTTCATATCGTAATAGATTTCCACTACTAACCACTTGCCATTGTACTTGACAATTCCCAAGGCTTTATCTTTAAGCTCGGCAACTGGCGTGCTAACCACTTCCGTATCCATATTAACCATTTGTTTCTCCTTACCCATGACCTCAACATACTTCTTACCTTTATTAAATAACATCTTCTGCCTCATGCCCACTATTGTATCAAGTTTTCTCTGGTTTGTCAAGAGGCAAAGCAGAAAGTTGATCAACTCTACCCTTGTGGCAATACTCGAAAAAGTCACACACAATGCCTGGCTTCTTACATGCTTCAAAGTTAGCAGCGAATAGTTTGTGTTTTATCTTAAAGTTTATCTCGTCGAAAGCTTCCATGACAAGTTCTTCCGCTTGTTGACTAACTTTGTCTAACATCATAGTAATATCACAAGTAGGATTAATAGTCTCAATCCATTCGCCACCACAACGTTTACCTTCTATCTCATTGCTACAAGTCTTGTGTCTTGCTCCTGATCCATCGAATCCACAGACAGAACAAACTTTCTTTTTATCCTTGTCCAGTCTCTTGAGCATCACCACAAAACCCACACCCTTAAGATTATACTTCTCTCTCGTCATTGCATAATAAAGAATCAACTGCTGATTACGCATAACTGCATCTGTTGCATAGGGTAGAGTACTTGTCTTGTTATCTAATAGATATCTATCGCCATTTTCTAGTTCTACTACTAGATCTAGATAGCCAGTTATCTTATCCCCCTCTTCATTCTCTGATGCAATCTGCTCTTGAACAGCAAGCACCTTAGTAAATTTAGGCATGATCTTGAGATTATAATCCCGGATCATTACGAGTCCTTTGCGATACAGACAGAACCACACGATATGATTGCATAACTTCTTCTTATGCTCCGGTAGTTCCTCAAAGCCTACGGCTTCTTTATCTGACATAGCTTGTTTAATAGCTACAACAGCATCAGATAACCCATACTCTTCCTTGAGTAACTCTATATCCCCCTTATCTAAAAGGTCAAAGTCATAGTCTGATGCACTATAGATAATATTCAGACTAGTAGGGGCAGGATGATCCGTGCCATTGACAGAGACAGTGCTCCATTGATTAAGAAATTGAGTCTTAGCTTTATCCAGATCTTTAAGAATCAACAATTCATTAAGAGCGCAGTCAATAGCTTTACCAAAGAATAAAGAAGAGCGTACAGCCACAGGACGTAACCTATTGATGTACCATAATTTATAACGTCTTGGGCATTCGGCATAAGATCTCGCCTTCGTTTGAGATAGTACATTAAACATGAGTCACGTTCTCCGTTCTTATCTGTCTGATTGGTACCTTTAATAGTTGATGTGTTTCATCCATACCAACTATTACAAAGTCATCATATAAATTATGGGGATTGATTTCCCACTCAATAATCTGTCCCAACTTATCAGACATAAAAACAAGTTTATTCTTGTTCTTAATGTCTTCACAGAAGCCATAGACTCTACATCGTTCTTTCATTCGAGCCTTCCTAAGGGATGTCCGCCACCATCATTAAAGTATTCTCCACGTAACTGAGTAATACCATTAGGAAAATACTCAAGGAACTTCTTAGAGAACTTCTTCGCTTCTTCAATTCCAAAGAAGGTTGAACCTTTTAATATTGTTGCGGCAAAGACCATATAGTAGGACATAGCCCATTTGTCGTAAGCAGTACGTGATTGAGATATCGTATTATTGATTGTCCACTTCCACGCTGCTCGATCAAACCATGTTAGGTTCTCTCCACTAACTAATTTTAAATGAGCAACAAAGGAAGGACTACGCCCTAGCCAAGAGTGAAAGAGAGTTACCGTTCCAGGATTAACGTTATTATAATTGTAATGTACTGGAAGTATATACCACCATTGCCTCTTCTTTCCATAGTCTAGAATCCTACCATTACATTCAAATAGTTCTGGTCGTTGCTTTATAATACCAATTATAGCATTAACAGAAGTCAACACAATATAATCATCGAAGGCTTGAAGATCTGTTTGCCCTGGGCCACGAGTAAGAAGTCCTCGATCTGTAGTTGTTTCACAACTTTGTATTACTTTCCCAAACGTTTGGATGTCAAGTTCATTAAGCCACCCACGAACAAACAACTCAAAGAAATACTCAGAGGTATAACGTATACCATTACCTGATGCTTTAGTTCCGGGATATTTATCTGTATGGACTAAACCATAGATATTAGTATAATCTGCAGTCTCAGATCTAAACTTTTCTTCAGTAGTCATATTATTGATTCCCATAGCAGGATAATAGAAAGCTTTCGAGGGCATCACCATCGAGTTCTTTAACAAGGACGACTCTTCGTTCGTAGGGATTATACCCGTAGAGTTTGCACATCCCGCGTTCCACTGTATACATAGAAGCATTGATGCAACTAGAAGCTCTTTCACAATCTCTCCTTGCTATTGGATCTTGTCCACAGGCAGATAAGAGAAACAAGATACAACTAATGACTTTGAGTGTTCTCATAATACTCTTTAATTCCTTCCTTTGCGAGGTTGTTGATTATCTCAATCTCTTCCCTAACAAATGGCATTTTATTCCATCTACTGCCGCTTGTTATTGTATCAATCTTTTGTAGAATTGTCAAGAGCAAAAGTGCTTTACTTGTAATTTTCTCATAGTGTCTATACAGGATTGCTTCTTGTACTTGGAATAAACGCTCTCCTGACTTGACAGACTTTTGAATAAATCTTAAGCTTTCTGCTTCGTTCATAATACCATCGTCCCTTCAAATAAAATATAGGCCAACAATATTCCAAGGAAGGAAGCAAGAATCTTTAGTCTTCTTTCCTTACCAAAGTAGTTCTCAAAGAATAAAGTACTAAGCATATCCATTAGAAGAAGTGTTATAAAACCTGCCCAAATAAAATTGAGTAGTCCCGATAGGAAGAACATTATGGAGCAACTCCAGAGTACTAGAATAAATATATGCATACTAAATCCTCCAAATAAAAGAAGGGAAAAGCCCTTACGACTTCCCCCTTCTGCAACATTGAATGAGAGATACAACTACCTAACGGATAGCCGCATCCGCATCAATCAAGCCTTCACCTAATATATTAGTCTTAACTGTTTCTCCTAGTTTATTAGCAGACTTGGAGAGCAGTTCTTTAATCTGTACCACTGTAAGTTTGGGATATGCCTGACGAACTAGCACAGAGATACCAGCAACATGTGGTGTTGCCATGCTTGTGCCGCTCATATTAACATACTTACCACCAGGGGCAGCAGAGTAAACCGATACTCCAGGAGCAGCAATGTCAGGTTTTACATATGCTTTACTTGACCCATCTTCCAGTTTCCAGGTAATAGGCCCACGACTTGAGAAAGAAGCAACCTTGTTGTTCTTATCAACAGCAGCAACAGCAAAGGCTTCCGGCAATCCACCAGGAGAACCTACTGTGTTAGCACTTGGTCCCGAATTACCAGCAGCAAATACCCCAAACATATCAAGGGAATTCCACGTATCAACCATACGTTTGAAGGATTCTTTCTCCAGTTCCTGCGTATCTGGCGTACCCCCCCAGCTATTGCTAACTACTGAAACCTTCTGTTCTGTCATCCATTGCATGGCAGTAAGCAATACTGTATCTGTTGCTCCACCTGTGGCAGAAAATACCTTAGCTACAACAACATTTGCATCTGGAGCAATACCAATACGATCAACTGCTTCTGGATAACCACCAAGAATAGTACCGGCACAATGCGTACCATGTCCATGATCATCATATGGATCGGGTTTGCTTGCAATGAAATCCTTCCAGCCAACAACCTTACCCGCTAATTCTGGATGCTTAGCATCAATGCCCGTATCAATAAGACCAACACGCATTCCTTTACCCGTTAGACTTGGATAGCGAGACTGTAGTTTAATAACATTTGTATTCTCTAAGCCGTATGTAGGTTTGGCTACTTTGTCTTCTTCTATAAGTGGCCCAATCCATTGACGATACTTACTAGGAACAACAGAAGCAACGTTAGGAAGAAGACGTAGGAACTGTGCCTTACCCCAGTTAACATCGTTGGTTGTAAATCCATTGATAGCCCATAGATGATTCCTAACTGCGATCTTAGAGAAGGGATCAAACCAATTAGGTAGCCAGGAAATCTCTGCATTATCCAGTTTAGTTAGATTCTTATTTAGTTCTTCTTGCATAAAGAACTTCAACGTATTAACATCTAACTTCTGTTGGGTTTCAATCTTCCCTGTATTTTTAAACAGAACAATATACTCATCAGCATTACACACGCTACCAAATAGTAGCGCTAACATTAGCAAATACTTCATTACAACTCCTTAACTATTACAACTACCCCCCTTCGTAATATCACAAACGTCAACAGATTCCATAAAGATCTCACCCGTCTGCTTTGCAGCAGTGCTCCACTTGACAGGAGTAATGGGTTGGCCGCCTCTTGCGCCGTCTGGGTAGCATGTAATACCACGAAGTTGTGGTAGATATTTCATTAACATATTTCCGAAGGGAACTATTGTAGCTTCATTATTGAATTCAGTTCCCCATGCTGGAAGATTAATTGTTGAACTAACTCCCATGTCTACATACCTTTGAATAAAGGCTTGAAAGGCAACACGCCTTTCCACATCTCCCGCTAACATATAGGCATCCTCAATGTTCTCGGGACTAATCCCTTTGTCTACAAGTCTCTTGGCCACTGGATCAAGAACGTACTGATAAGCAATAGCGGACATACCCTTTGTATATCTGCGCTTATAAGCTGCACAATAGATAGGTTCTATGCCACTAGATGTTTCCATCACAATTGAAGTCGTGCCATTGGGAGCTAATGCTCTGGTGGCTACTGACTTAGATAGATCTAATTCCTTTTCATAACTATGTGCAATCTCAGTACTATGGGTATAGTACTCTAAGTACTTTTGTAATTCTTCATCTATACCATACTGCTTATTGTGTAGAAGCAACCACTCATGGATACCCATTAGTCCTAAACCTATACGTCTATTTTTTGTACGTACTAGATCTACTTTGCCATAAGGCACATCTGAATAAACTGAACCAGCTACTAGAAATCTAACGGCTAGTTCCATTGTCTCTTTGAATTCCTCTAACGAATTGATACGAGATAGGTTGATACTGCCAAGATTACAATTATGTACAACTAAACCATTAGCAATAAAATGATTGTATTCTGGCATAGTAATATCAAATACTTCTTTATCTCCACCATCCTCAATAGCAAGAAGTGTTGCAAACTTTGTCGTGCTCACTCTTGATTTGCGTCTTCCTATAGAATCAATATGTTCTTTATCTTTTTCAAAAGCGAGTTTATTTTTCTCTTTATGGAAACCAAACCCACCGCCAAGTAAAAACTTATGAAGATTTTTTCCACTTATACTAAGCACCCCGTTATCAGATTTTCTATTTTTTGTTGGCATCATACGCGCCCAAGAGGCAATGCCTAGAGAATCTAATATCAGTTGAACATCTTGTAAAAGATGTTTTGAGTTTGAAGCAAGTTTAACATTTCTTCTGTTGGTTTTGGCTGTTCCATCTGCAGCAAATAAGCCAGAGATAAAAGACATCTTTTGTGTTGGTGAAGAAGTAAAAACACTAGAAGGAACTTTTTTATGACAAGCAGTTGCCTCTTCTATTCCATAAAGTTCTTTCATTTTTTTAGCAAGAGAGGCGTGGAAGTGCAGACAACGAACGCCGTTCTTTTGAATTTGAAGATGGCCTTGAACTCCAAGTTTCTTTCTAATAAAATTAGTTATTACTTCTTCTGCATAAGAGTCTTCTTTCGAGCCAAACACATATCCCCAACTTTTTCCTCCAGTAAACCAACCATCCCCAATAAGCCAACCTAAGGAAAAATATTCTGGATCTGTTTCTAAGGAAGAAGTTGAGTATTCATCAGAAATACTAAGAGAAACTTTGTCGCCCACGACAAGTTGATCTGCTCTTGCCCAACCAGTGTCTGTCATTACTTTATGATTTCCAGTTAAACAAAGTTCTCTAAGATCATTAAATTTAAGTAATAAGGTTTTCTTCATTCCGTTGGAGAAAATCTTTTTTGGTTCTTGGATAATTCTCTTATCATTGACAAAGGAAAACAAATTAGTTTTTGTCCCAACTAAGTCTTCAATATTTTCATATCCAAATTCAGTAAGTACTTTGGTTCCTTGAGCTAGGCAGATATCTGAATCTTCATTTGTTAAGAACTCTGAACAGGCGTTCCTAAGTATATGATTTGATTGATCTCCAAGGTCTATGCTTAATCCTGGTTCACCTGTTCGACACATACCTCTTAGGCAAGCCCAATAGATTGAACGAGCGTGTTCATGATGTGAACTCTTCTCATTATGATATGCTTTAAAGAAGTCATCATCTAAACATACAGAGATATTAGTTCCATCCATGAAGGCTGGGAAGTTATAATCCTTTTCCTTCATTGCTTTAATTTCAGGACTCCAATCCTTGGCATGTATGAATTTAACTACGTCCTGATGCTGCCAGTTAAGTCCAGCCCACAAAGCTCCACGTCTATTACCGCCTTGCCTAATGCCTTGACTAACTCTATTAACCATCTCAATAAGAGCAATCGGTCCAGTAGATACCCCACCAGTTCTACGAATTAGTTTACCTTCTCCACGAAGAAGACTATAATTAACCCCGACCCCTGCGCCTGTCATCAAGGCCATTGCAACCTTGTGTAATAGATCTGCCCAACCTAACCTACTGTCTTCAGCAAGCAAGGCCAAACAATTTTGCGTCTGGTGTAGTGGCATACCTGATGCAGCAAGATAGCGACCAGCAGGTACAAACTTCTTCATTGTAATCTGTTGCTGTATATCTTTAATCAATGTGGGTGGAGCATTGACCGCTCGCATCACATGCTTAGCTACCCTATAAGCTATATTACTCCACTCTTCTTTCTTACCTTCCTTTGTATTATGAGAGTAACGATCATACATTACATCCCTAGCAAACTTCGACATGCTGTCCATTATTAAATCCCTTTATCTTTTGAACGTTCTGCTGTTGTAACCATAACGACAACCCATCTCTGCTAACTCTTTCTCTTCCCCTTTTAAGTTCTCTATAATCTTCCTAGCGGCAAAAACAGAATCCCAACTTTCATTTAACTGCACAATATAATTAGATAGTTCAGAAGATGCTTGATAAAAAGTACGTACTCTATCTAGTATTCTATAGGTTATTGTTCCTGTTAAAGGGTCTACATATTCTGTACGAAGGTTTTCTCGTGGTAGAGTTTGCGGATTAAAATAAGTACTACCCCATTGTCCAGTTGAATAATTAAAAGTAGAAGAGTCTATGGGTCTTCGCGGTAGGGGTTCTGAATAAACTCTTTCAAGTTCTTCTCTTGTGCGCCAGCGAACTTGATTAAGTTGTGGTTGTTCTGTTGGCATTTACTTTGTCTCGAAATAGCGCCATTGAACAGGGGTTGATAGTCCATCCTCATGCATAGTAGTAATATTAAACACACGATAATGTAGAGGTTCTCCCCTTACTTTAGATCGCCACTCATAGGGAGGTATGACTGTCTTATCACTAATAGCGCCAATGCCTGCACGTACTGCTGCATCTGCTAACTCTGCATAGAGATTACAATATTCTCCCAACTTATTAATACAGAAAGGATAAGCTAGTCCTTCCTCAATCATAGTAGCGCCATAGTCTTTACCTTCTTTAGCAACGCGAGCAAGAGCGCGTCCATATGAATCACATTGGGATTCAGCATCAAAGGATAGAGTTACATTAGTTCCGAGAGGAAGAACTTCTTGTGCTCTTTCAGAGGCTTTGGTTGCCCATGCACCTTGGTTCTGACCTTGATAGTAACTCTCTGGTGTATCAATACCAATGATACGAATCTTGCGTAGAGTATTAGTAGTATCCTTTACTTGTACAGTATCTCCATCAACACCTTTAGTAATAATACCAGTAGGTGCTCCAGTCCAACACGCTGTTGCTGCCATTAAATAGATAATACCTTTGTTCATGCTACCTCTTCAAGGGCAAGGGGATCGGTTACTTCCATAACTAAATCAACTCGAAAGGTTGGGGAAGGTCCAAGTACCTTTAAATCTTTAGGAAAGATAATGTTAAGTTTTGTACCGGCTTTAAAAGTATTGCCACAATTAAAGCAAGAACAAAGCGCAACATCATTAACTTCAAACTTTATGTCTAACGGAATATAGTTGTTAAACAGATAGATAATCTTTTTAATACAAGAGGTTTCAGGCACAACAATAAAAGGGGATTCCTTGCTAAGGAATACCAGACTATAGTACTTACCTGGATAGCCTATTACAGAATTAACTGGCACGTACTTTCTCCTTACAACAGTCATTACATAAAACTTTATCTTCTACTTCTTCCCAACCTTCACCATTCATTTCTCCCTGCGAATTAAAGAACATACGTGGACGCATAATAATAATGCGCCGTGCATCTTCAATAATAATATTCCTTATTTCCTTACCGCAAGTTTTGCATGTGTGGGTCATGTTGATCCCTTATCTTTTGGTTGTAAGTTATGAATATCATTTCTTATATATATTAAGTCTTGTTGTATGTTACGGTTATAATGTTCAAGATTCTTGGTAGTAACAAGTGTCTGTGTCCAACTATACCAAACTTGTAGAGCTTTGAATAAAAGAAACAATCCCCAACCAATTAATGCGGCTGTACCAAACGCCATCCACATAGTTTCTATATCTGTCATTTCTTTTCCTCCACATTTTGAATTGTATCTTTCAGAGCATTAACCTCCTCAGCAAGATAGCCAATTAATTTTTGTGCTAGTTCAAGGTGTTCTCGGATTAACCTTATTGAACCGTGTGGATGAACACAACTAAAAGAGTAACTCAAAAAATGTTCAATATCTTCAAAGAGTCTTTTAACATCGCCCACTTCTACTTTACACATGTCTCCTCCGTGCTCTGCCTGTCCAGCGCGGCGATCTTGGATAATATTTCCCTCGCATTGGCCATGTAATCACTGTTAGGCCAACAAGCGTGATTGGGTTCAATATTAAAGTCAGCAATATTTGTAATGTGCTCCACCGCGATTGCAAACTTCTGGTTTGCTATCTCCAGCTTCCGCTCCGCAAGGCCAGCGCGGGTTTGCGCATCCTCCAGTTCCGGTGGTAATCGGTGAAGTTCTTGTTTCAGCCGCTCAATCTCGGTCTTCTGATTGTTGTGCTCCACAAGTATCAACCATCCCGCAGGGCCAAGCCGCTCTCTTGCTAGCTTAACCTCGGCTTCTAGTCTCAGTGCTTTCTCGGCCCAACCATCAATCTCTTTTTCTTTCTCATCGACACAAGCAACGGCTTCCTCATATATACTAAGATCGTAACTCATCAATACTCCTTAGTAGAAACCCTAACAGTTTGAACTCTATACTTATTATCTGCTACGCATCTTGGACTCTGCTTCTCAAGCCAAGCAACAGCAGCAATCTTTGTATAAAACAACGGACCATAAAAAGAGTACTTCATCTCGCCCTTCTTGTTAGGCTGAGGAATGAGAAGGCGTACCCCTACTTGCTTTCGTGCATGGCGCTGTAATGAATTAGTCTGCATTTTTGTGTTCCTTCTTATATACCTTTCGCACTGTAGATAGAACTACCAAGGCTTCTCTCTTTGTTTTAAAAGTATTACAAGCTAGTATGTTTCTTAGATCAATAACATCATTCTGATGCACCATCTTTACAACATGTGGAAAATCCACAGCCCAGTACTTATCTCCAACCTTTGGACTCCAGCCCCCCATACATCCTCCTTCTTAACCGCTAGCTTACTTAAGCCATAACCTGTTAGATCTTGAATCCTCAAAGCCAGCATTCTCAAACTTGGTTTTCCACCACGCTCTATCTGCAGTAAACTTTCTGTAATGATCTGGTGTTACAGATTCTCCTAAGTATCCCGCATTCCAATAGACACCATATTTAGATATAGTATACATTTGCTTTAAAGCCAAAGGTACGTCTTCAGATGGAAGATACATGAGGGAATTAGTATATACTATATCAAAGGAATTCTCTTTGAAATGCATCATTAATTTACGCATATCTGCTTGGAAACAGAAACTCTTAGAGCAAATATTGTGCTCGATAGCATACGTACTATTATCTATACCCATGGCAAAGATACCAAGATTAAGATAGTCTTTAACAAGTTCACCAGTAGCACAGCCAACATCAAGAATTGTATCAACAATAATATTAAGAGCAGCACAGTCGGCTAATAACTTAGTGGGCATCGTGGTATAGAATCTATAACCACGCGCATAACTATCCCCGTTAGCACAGTATTTGTCAAAGTACTCTTGATTAATATCCAGAGCTTTACTATTAACTTCTATCTTCATTTGAGCGCCTTAAAGGTTAGATCATCATCCGCATCCATAGGAGCTTCTCCGTTCGCATTCCAAGCAACTTCTACCCAACCTTTAATACAGTTAACTGTACAGGGGGAAGTATACCACACCGCTCCATGTATTGTCAAGGGTTCGCCACCATCAAGTGCGTAGATCCTAGCCCGAAAGCCGCCGCTAGTCTTATACTTCTTCCCTATTTCCCAAGGATACAATGTCCTCACAATCTTTCGCTTTGCCATCCATCCTCCGTAGTATAATGTATATGTTTAATGCCAAATACTTTCATGATCTTACGACAACAATCACAAGGTTTAGCTAAAGCTAATGACCCATTTCTCTTTGCCCTATAGATATACATGGTTGCTTTGTCTATAGCGTTCTTATCCTTCATCTTAACAATAGCGTGTACCTCAGCATGTATAGTCTTGAACTCATCATACTTGCGTATTAAAGGATGAGTCTTTGTGATTAGGTTATGTCCTGAGGATAGGACTCTATGCTTCTTGACAAGACAAGCGCCCAGTTTAAATGCCGGATGATCAGAGAGTAGGCTTTCCTCCTGTGCTATGGTATAGTACTTAAGCACTTATAGATCCATACCCTTAGCAGCTTCTGCGTAAGCTCCATCTAATTCATTTTCTAATACACTAATACGACATCTAAGTTCTTCTACTTCTTGTTCTGCTTCCTCTGCCCTACATTGTTCCTTATATCTATCCTGTGCTAGTTGCTTAGTCTCATCTTGCAATGCCTCAAGTTCTCGAAGTACTTTGTTGAAAGCTACTTGAGTCAATGGATATACTTTGCCTATGATATGCGTCATATATCTTTACCTCTCAATGTATACACAGAGTTCTTTGTCTTGAATCTAATCTCTGTATCTGTTGCGCTAATGAACTCAATAATAGGTGTGGTTAACCACCAGTCCTGCCATTGCATGGTGCGTGCATGCTGGCTACCACATTGGATACAACAGCCTAGATACACATCTCCATTCTTTCCTTTAAACCCCATTGTCTTTGGATCAATGGAGTTAAGCATTGATCCTTGATCTCCCCAGCCATCGCTATCGCGGAACAGATTGAATGGGGGTTCAAGATGATATTTCTTTTTCATATATCGCTCTCCACTGGTTTCTCTAATAAAGTATCATCAATTAGTTTGCACATATACTCTTTTAGATCTATAACAGACTTCTTAAATAAGTCCTCTGTCATTGTGTTGGAGTTTTGTCCCCAATGTTCTTGGCAAAACATAGGAAGATATACAGAGATTCTTGTAAAGTATCCTTCATGTTCTAGGTGCAGAAGAGTCTGCTTTGTAATCCTACACTTATCTTCTTCATAACTACGCCCTTCATCATCCTTAAAAGTATGGAAGGTGCGCCAAGTTTGTTTCATATAATTTCAACTATTACACAACAGACAGCCACAAACCCTAATCCATATAGTCCACCAAAGCAGAAGCTAGCAATAGCAAGACAACCCCAGAAAACAAGACCTCTAGTATTAAGCATTAGCTAAACTCCTCATGTTTACTTATCCTATACCCTTCTTCATCTCTTACTTCATGCTCACTAGGATGTTCCCCTGGCATCCAGTTGCCCGGCTTATCCTTAGTGCTTTTAATTAGCGTGATTAATTCGGATACACCAATATCTCTTCCATACTCATCCACAAGACTCTCACTATTATTTTGTAGAACGTCAACCCAATCTTTAAACGAAGGGTGCTTGGGGTTAAACAGAAAGGGCCAACCAAAGGATTGCTTACCAATGTGCTGTCTAATCTTTCCTGTTCCCCCACATTCTGAACAAACACCGGCGTTCTTAATATAATAATTAGTCCCCATTTGCTGTCTCCACAAAAGACATTGGAGTAATACGAACAGGCTGAACAAGTTTCATGTCCTGTCCGCCATATCTTGTATAGTTCCTGCCACCATCAACCATGGTCCTATTAGGACAGGAGCATGTCTTGAAGTTATGCCCCCACCATGACACCAACACTTCACCACAGGCAAGACACAACATCCCATCTACACCCTCTCCAATAACGTAATCACCAGAGTTGTATATTGTTTTCTTGGAGCAACTCGTAGAGTTTGTCCCTGATTTTTTGGGCAGCGTCTTGTTCTTTCTCGTCTTTGAAATCTTCGTGGCCATGTTTATTTATACTCCTTAGATAGTTGTCGAAGTCTTGAATGACTCCCTTGAATAAGCCAGCCTGAAGGGCTGTCTCGAACTCTTCCCCTTCTTCCAACAGATTGAATCTTAATGTGCCTGTAGACATCCTGCCTCCTAACGACTTCTTGGGTCGCTCAGAACCCATTGTTTCCAAGCTTCCTTTTGTTCTGTGCTTGTCTCATAAGGAATGCTTCCACGAAATACACAGCCATAGGTGGACTTATCCCAGTACTCGTGTTGCTTCTTTCTATCGTTATTGAATAAGCCTTCTATCTCTGGACCCCAGCCTATGTACTGAGGCAGGGTTTCCCATACATCTTTTATTTGTTCTGGAGTCATGACAAGGGAGCATCCTTCGGGTGCACTATCCACTGAAAGTTGCCCTTACCTTCCTCAATCATGCCCCTCTTCTGTTGTGTCATTAGATTAAAGAAACGAAAGAGATCATCATAAGATATGTCCAAGTCCTTGAACAACTGCTTCTTGTGATAGTAGTATTGATAGGGATCATTCTTCTTACTTCTACGCCCCTTCTGAAAGGTTTCATAAATAAGTTGATTCTTTTCCGGTGTATTACTTGTATCCATCTTCTCTCCTTTTGTTACTAGTCACAGTTATTAAAACAATTCCACCTAGCCCTAAACATATGTCCATTAGCAGTCTCTACTTGAAACCCAAAGCATCCATATCCTCTAGGATCATATCCAATCCTAGCCTGTATCTCTTGACATTCCTCCATACTTAATGGTTTCTCCCCCGTAATAAGGAAGCCGTGAGTATGTCCGTGATTAAATATATAGCATGTCCAGTTATCGTTTACCTTACGCACATGAAAGACACAGTCTGATACAACTATTACTTCCATTATAGTATCCTCAAAGATCTACATAGATTTGCACAGGGACCGTAAGACTGTGACCCGACCAAGCATTATATCTTTCTAGTTCTTCCACCGAAGGAAACCAATCTGTTGTGGCATAAGAACCATCCCTATTAGGTCTATCCGTGTACACTCCAATATATCCCATTACTTTAATCTTACGTAAAGGTTTCGTTGTGTCTAAAGACTTATCAGAAGTAGTTACAATATCCATCGGTCCTCCTCCGTCTTGCCGCAGACATTCATAGTCCAAGGAACTAAACCCCAGCCTTGCTCTTTGCACCATGTAGTAATCTCTTCAGTAATCTTCTTATCCTCTACCCATAGTCTCCTAGACTTGAGTCTCCACTTATGATTAGAGCACCAAGCATAACCAGCAAAAGCTAGATACTTTATTACTTGCTCTGTGTTATGTATACTGACATTAACCCCGTCTAATTCTTCTAATAGATCTGTCCATGGAGATTGAGTACCGTTAGTATATAGATACCTTTTAATATCTCTAGGTATATTGGTTAGTAAGTGAACCAGTTTGTCCTGTGCTAATAGGGGTTCTCCACCAGTGAAGTTTATTACTTCATACTTATGAGACATATCAATGAAGTCCTGCACAGTAGTCATCTTGAATGTCTGTTGCACTTCTGGTATACGGTTGCAACAGTACTTGCATTTCAAATTGCAATCAGTAGTGATGATTACTCTGGCTACTTTGGGCATAGACTTCCTTTCTTCAGTACATATTGTATCATACTAGTACAAGCAAGTCAATATTAAAAATGGTAGATAGAGTGGGACTCGAACTCACAACCTTTCACGTATCAGGCGAATGCTCTAACCAATTGAGCTACCTATCTATTAAAGTGTGGGGCGGGCAGAAGTGTCTGCATCTCCTGTTTATCAAGTCAGGTGCTTTCGTTAAGCTACCGCCCCTTGACCATCCAGGGTGTACATCCCCAGTCCAGTGTGGCCCGCACTAGAGAGTTATGTAGGATCTCTCAAACCTTCCTGGCTAATAACGTGTCCAGGTTCACGTCCTTATGGAAGAGGTTGAAACCTGCGGACTTAGTCACCAGTATAGGATGTTATCTTATACTAGTATGTGACGTACCGGGCCGTTCCAACTTTGCCACAAGGCAACTTGTTATCTTATCTTTTTACATTCCCAGTCTGAACAACTCTCCCAATCTGAACAACTCACATATTCATAAGCATTAGCAAGAAAGTCAGTTAATCTCTCTGCTTCATCCAAAGTAAACTGCATTTGTATTCCATCATATGTTAACACTATGGGCTTATCATCAGAGTTAATAGTATAGACCCTACCATAGAGAGGAAGTTCTTTGCTATCATACTTAGGCTTCTTCATTTCCTAAACCTTTCTATCTCTCTGATTGCTGAACTAGATATATGGGATAGCCTACGATCAGTAACAAAGTATACAACAGGAATAGTCAATCCTAAGTCCTCGTTCCAATACTGCATGTTGGTTTCATACTGTAAGTCACTACCATTACGTAGACCGCGAACAATAGCATTTACTTTTAGTTTCCTAGCAACATCAACCAAAAGTTCCTGACTCTTAACAACCCTTATGTTTCTATCACCATGAAGAGGAACACCATATTGAGGTTCTGCTTTACTTGAATTAATCATCTGACATATGATTACTTTATCAAAGACTTGCAAGGCTTTATTAAGTATATCTGTATGCCCTCGATGCCACGGGTTGAATGAACCAGGATATAAAGCTGTCCTCATATCAACCTCCTATCTCGCACATACCACAATAGTACCAAACATTTTGAGAGGATTCAGTAACCTTAAATTTAGCCGGGGAGGAACAATCTGAACACAACTTTCCTCTTGAGTAGGTTACTTTAAATTCTTTGTTGCTTGCTCTACTAGGAAGTAATTTAATCAGTTCTTTTTTTACAGCTAGTAACGACCTTGGGTACTTCACTATGCACATATATACCTCCAGGATAATAGCAGCAATGTAAGATGTATTGCTTGATCAAGTCCTATCACAACAAAGAACCAATGTCTTTCATTATTCTTCCATAGATAACTTGTTGCTCTAGAAGATAAGCCATCAATACTAAAGTGCATTACTCCATTAGCAAGAGCAAACCACAGGCCAAAGGGAACAAGGAAGATACTATACACTAGGCAATGGATGCCTAGCCACTTGAAAGACTTACTCTTATTCAGTGCCATCTTATCTGTCTGACATATAAAGTCAGCAATGAAGTGAAGCCACACTAAAGCAAACACCGTAAGCATACTATCTCCCCTTTGTTTTACCTAGAATGCCACGAGCATTTATCTCTTCTGCAATCATCCAATCCATTCTTCTCTTAGCTCTAGCCAACTCTTCCTTGTGTCTTGGATATTGCTCTCCCTCTAGTTCTAACCAACGATCTACAATAGCCCTCCACTTTCTATATCGGGGAGAACCAAAGTAAAGCGTTAAGCATTCTTGGAAAGAGATATCTTTATACATAATACTTATAAGAGAGCACACCAAGAGCGATCATCCAGAGTATTCTCTCTGCCCATCGGATAGTATATCTCCCGACGAACATACCAAGGATGAATGCTATTACTCCTTTTTGCATGGCTCACTCGCAAGAAGCTTCTTCTCTGCTCCATTGATGAGCTTCTCCACCATTGCCTTAATCTTATCACGCAACGCACCGCCTAGAATGAAGTGATCCAACAGCACAATGAGTGCTACTGTAAACACTGTATCCTTATGCGCCTCGAAATATTCCTTAACATACTTTGTCATAGTACTTCCCTTCTTTGCTTCTTCTATTAGAATCCAACGTTCACAATCTGCCGAACCCCTAGCTTTAAATCCGTTAAATATCCAGTGCTTCTCTACCTTTCCGTTCTGTCTAATCCCAAGAAAAGCCACCTCATCATTTTCCCAGATCCAGTTTCCTGTTAAGACAATCCAATTGCTACTATCCCAACTACTCCACTTTATTCTACACCCAGCAAAATCATTAGTCCATTGCATCCTCTCTTCATCTGTCATGCTCTCTCCTTTCTCCATAGGTAATCTTTGTATTGTCTTTCCATCCATTGATATAAAATATCTAAATCCTCTTTCATAAAGATCTTTAGCATCAGGATTATCTTTTAACTCCTGTATCATTCCCGATAATGTCTTTGAATAATTAGTGGGCTTAACTGGGGCGCTCTCTATCAGAGGAGCGAGCTTCTCAAGGATTACTTCGAGAATAGATAAGCCTACTATTATTATAATTGCCCACCACATATTAGCTATTATACCACACAATACTACACAAGTCAATAGATATCACACTCAGTAGCATCCATCTCTTCTGTATCAACCTCGTTAATATCTAGATCATTCCAATAGATTGTTGCTTCACTTATTACTCTGCTCTTAGGGAAGCAATGCTCAAGTACTAATTGTATATCTACATAAGGCGTATCATCAGGAGCGATGCCCTTCTTTACTCTTATCTTCAAGCACTTAATTAATACTTCTAATACTTCTTCTGTTGTATCCATTTGTTTTTGCTCCTTGTTTTAGGCGGCTTATCTGCTAGCCTTTTCCCAAAAAGAAAAGGCGAAGCACTCTACGTGCGCCGCCTTATGTATAATATAATGTACGCTATTACTCATTGCACTATATAACATGCAATATGTTGTATGCTATATGCATACGTTCGTATGCTATAAGCATACAGCAGCAGGCATGAGTCCTAAGATACATGCATGTATATCGTATGCAATGTACACGTATCCCTAATAGAACCGGATACATATGTTCCTCTAGGCAGTTCAGTGCCTCAGTCAATGGAGCATATCGTACTAAGCTCCACCCCGATTGCAGTTAAGTCTGCTCAGTCTTTGCTAGTTGCCGTTACGTTCGGACTATACAAGGCTGCAGGTTTGGTCCGTTGATCACACCCTTCAAGCATCTTGCTTGATACAGATATGAGAGCACGGGGCTAGGAGTTCCTGATCCAATGTGGTTTCTATTCAAGGGTAAGCGGTTGGTAATAATACGTGTTGTTTGTCTGTCGATTAAGAGAGTATTTGAACATCCTGTGAGCCGCCCCGACAGGGTCTTATTCCTCTTCATAAATTGTAACCTTCTCGACTTCATCCCCGACACTAACCACACAACCCCCAACATCAGCTACTGTATTTTCCTTGCCTAGTAGTAAGGACTTCTGTTGGGTTTTAGATGCTGCTATACTTGGCTCTATGCGTGTGCCAAGTTTAATTAATTCCTTTCTTATCTGTGCTCGAAGATAACATCTCTTCTTTGCTGATCCAGAAGCAAGTTCAATCCTGCCATCAATTGTCTGGATTGAATACTTCTTTCCTTCCAAGTAAACATATACAAGGAATCCACCCGCCCATACAGGCACAGTAGATCGTAACCGGATGCCTCCCACTGATCGGAAGTCCATACGCTTGAGTGTTTCTCGGCCTTTAATCATCTGGTGTATTGTACCACGCCATACCGGAGAAGTCAAGAGCGCTTCTGTTGACGCGGCATTTTTAATTGTTGCTCTATTACTTGCGCTTCTTCGCCTCGGACATAGCTATAGCCATTGCTTCATCCTCTGTCTTAGCCTTATGTCCGCTGCCTGAGTATAAGGTACCCCGCTTAAACTCACGCATGACAGCAACAATGTTCTCTGCCTTACTCAATCCTTTTCGTTTAATTGCTCCTGCTCCTAGCTTATCGGGATGTTTCATTGCTTCTTGAATCTTTTTCTCATCTATAGGCATGCTTATATATCCTCATAACTTTCTTGTAATAGGTATCCTGCCAAGGATACTGTACCCTACTACCCTTTGCTATTCCTCGATTGTAACAGACTAACCAGTAGTTGTTAACTCTGTGTTTGCATCTCTTCTTCGCTTCTTGCATTAGTTCCATGCCAGCAGTAAGATTGTATTTAATATCAAAGAGTTGCTGTCTACCATATACTTTAAAATGTACGGGATGTATTTGCATAAGTCCTATCTCTTTATGCTTGCCTATTGCAAACTGATTCAGTTGACTTTCCACTTGTGCAACAGCAAGCACTATATCAGGACTAAGTTTGTAATAAGGTGCATTAGAAAAGAGGATAGCCATTAACAGGATTTGATTTAGGATAGCCATATCGTATGCCCATAGTTGTTAAGTCTCTTAGTTCTTTCTCTGTTTCTGTTAGTGCTTTTGCTAAGACAAAATATGCAGAGGGGAAATGATATCCCTTTAATTCTACAAAGAAGAACCAATCATTGGCTGGCCAAGAACCATAGGAAGTTTCTATCCTTGTTGTTCCCCTATTAAGTATCTTCTCAATAGTAACTGTATCTGTCTTTAATTCTCGATGTTGCTGGAAAATATAATCCAAATGTCTACTAGGAATATTTGCCACATCTAGAATTACTTTATCACCTATATTAAAGGTAGCCATAATGCCTTTCTTCTACGTTTTGGTATCAAGGATTATCTTAAAGGATAACCGAAACGTACACCCATTGTATTTATATCCTGCAACTCTGCTTCTGATTTAGTTAATGGTCTTAAAGATTTAAATAAAGCTAATGGAAATCTAAACCCCTTTACTCCTTTAATCTCAAACCAATGACCCTCCGGCCAATGCCCACTCCCCGGGGAAAAAGTCTTTTCAATACTATTTATAGTATACACTGTTTGTATCTTAAGTCTGCAATCTCTTATTAAATGTCTAAAGGCCCAGGAGTCTTCACCCTCAATTAAGACTACCTCATCTCCAACTTTAAAACTAGTAGCCATAACGTCTCCTTTGTTACGGTCAGTAACCGTAACGAACTCCCATAGTTTGTAATGCTTCCTCTTCTGTTTCCTCTCTTGCTTTTTTAAACATACTCTCAGGGAGAACACAGTTCCACACGGCACTCTCTATGATAGTTAGATAAGGACCACGTATGGAAAGAGAAGCATTGAATATATAATAATTAACTCTATACTCTTTACCTAAAGACAAACCCATCTCTCTAATCCAGCGCTGTGCTTCTCTGTTATTAAAGTCTGTAAATAAAAGAACCCTTTCCCCATCTTTAAACTTGGCCATCAAACTTCCTCCCAATTCTTTATATCTTTCTTCTTGATAGTAATTGTATCCCAAGCAAGGAAGTTGTTTTTGTTCTTTGCAAACCACATACCAGAACAAGTAATGCTTCTAATATGTTTCTTGATATGAGCAGGCATGAAGATAACATCAATAAACTTCTTGTGCCTATAAACTTTACCTATCTTAAATATATCCATACCTTACTCCCATACTTTTTAAATCTTCTATCTCTTGTTCTCTCTTTGTGCGAGGTTCTACTTTAATGAAGCGGGAAGCCCAACAAGAAAGATCCACTTCTTTCAATTGAACAAACCAACGCTTACCATCTTGTTTATTCTGACATAGCTTTTTTATGGTATATTCTTTACCCTTCTTTATTGTTTCTTCATAACCAAGAGCATACACACAAACAACTTTATTCCCTACTTTATATAAAGGTTTCTTCTGTGCTAATTTTCTTGCGGATTCTCTATCATGAATAGCCCTATCTATTCCCCATAGACTGCAACTCCCTTATCTCTTGTTCACTTATTGTTAACAACGTAGAGCATTCAAAGCGAGGAGCAATGCAATGATTTCTTATCTGCTTATCGCCCACAAATTTAACAAACCAAACGAGGCGATCGCCCTCCCCATTTGTAAAAATAGATTCAGCGATATACTCTTTGCTTATTGTTAGACAGGAAGCATAGCCACAATTGCTAACACATTTAATAGTATCTCCCACCTTATAAGAGGGTTTCTTCATTGCTCTTTCCCACAAGGTACTCTCAAAATCAATTGTAGCCATAGCGTTCTCCTTTTGTTATGGATACTTTAATAAGCATAACTCTTTTAGAGTTATGTATATCCATAACGTACACCCATAGTCTGTAGTTCTCTTTCTTC
>Ga0315288_10001968_pt1 | contig 26663 bp, 12 predicted proteins | sample YL17G11_20_MG_FD_203454 | JGI IMG/M metagenome (GOLD analysis project Ga0315288, IMG submission 203454) | Sediment microbial communities from Yellowstone Lake, YNP, Wyoming, USA - YL17G11_20 | ecosystem: Environmental > Aquatic > Freshwater > Lake > Sediment | place: USA: Wyoming | collected... | reverse complement strand
CGTCGGCGCAACCACCGAGACAGAGATGAAGGAGAGGAAAGCCCGGGTAGAGGATGCTCTCCATGCTACTCGCGCCGCAGTAGAGGAAGGTATAGTCCCCGGTGGCGGCGTTGCCTTCTTAAGAACCTTGCCCGCTTTGGACAAATTGAAACTGGAAGGTGACGAAGCGGTTGGCGTTTCCATCGTAAAGAAAGCTTTGGAGGAGCCGATCCGCCTGATCGCTGAGAATGCAGGAGTGGAAGGCTCGATTGTAGTAAATCGAGTTAAGGAGGAGAAAGGCGCTTTCGGGTTCAATGCCGAGACCGAAAAATATGAGGATTTAATGGTCTCGGGAGTGATTGACCCCACGAAAGTTACCAGGATCGCCTTGGAGAACGCCGCTTCCATTGCCTCGCTTTTGCTTACCACCGAGGCTTTGATAGCAGATAAGCCCGAGGAGAAAAAGCAAGGACCAGCCATGCCACCCGGCGGCGGATACGGCGGTGACATGTATTAACATTAGGCAGACATCAGTGGTTCGACTACGCTCACCACAAGTAGACAGTAAGCAGACAAAAGACCATGCTAACGGCGGGTGTTCTTCACCCGCCGTTTTCTCTTGCCCGTCCGCAGGATCCATAGGATTGGTGAAGAACACCAACGGGCAGCAAGCGAATCTACTTAAGTTAGGTTCTGGTTTTTTATTTAGTCGGAACATAATGCTGGAAAATAGAAGATCATGAAAATGTAGCGTCCGAGCTTGTCCTGAACCATACGGTTCAGGACTTGCCGCGGACGTTATATGGAGTGGGGGGCATCCCGCTCCAACGAGTAATCCGTTTAATCCGCTCCATTCGTTTACGGTGAATCCGTTCAGGATGAATCCGTTGACTATTTCAGCAAAAGCATCTTCTTTGTCTCAGTGTAATCTCCTGCCTTTAACTGGTAAAAATAAATTCCGCTTGCCACGTCTTTCTCCATATCATTTTTTCCGTCCCAGATAACCGCATGGTTTCCTGCGCTCTTTTGCTCATCCACCAAAGTTCTGACCTTTTGTCCCAGAATATTGTATACTTTAAGGGTGGTGTGGATGGGAGTCTGCCGACTGCCTACTGTATACTGAATACTGGTTACAGGGTTAAACGGATTGGGATAGTTTTGCTTCAATGTGAAACCCGATATTATTTGTCCTTCTTGGTCCTCATCTACAGAGCTGAAGGGGGAACAAGCGATAACCGAAATGCTCGAACCATAAGAATTGACGCTGTAGACTTTGTTGTTGGTGGAATTGTGGGCTAAGGCGCAAGGATAATCTCCCACCCCCACGGTGGTTAGCACCGAATTACTTGCTCCGTCAATGATGGTGACATTGCCACTTCCAGAATTGGCGCAGTAGATTTTGTTGTTGGTGGGATTGAAGGCTAAAGCTTGAGGATGATACCCCACCCCCACGGTGGTTATCACCGTATTGCCCGCTCCATCTATGATGGTGACATTGTCACTATTACCATTGGCGCAGTAGATTTTATTGTTGGTGGGATTGTAAGCTAAAGCCAAAGGATAATCTCCCACCCCCACCGTGGTTATCACCGTATCACCTGCTCCATCTATGATGGTGACGTTGTCACTATTACTATTGGCGCAGTAGATTTTGTTGTTAGTGGGATTGTAGGCTAAAACCCAGGGAAAATCTCCCACCTGCAGGGTGGTGATCACCAAATTACTTGTTCCATCAATAATGGTGACACTGTCACTATTTCTATTGGCGCAATAGATTTTGTTATTGGTGGAATTGTAGGCTAAAGCCCAAGGATAATCTCCCACCCCTACCGTGGTTATCACCGTATCGCTCGCTCCATCGATGATGGTGACATTGTCACTCCCATAATTGGCGCAGTAGATTTTATTGTCGGTGGAATTGTGAACTAAAGCACGAGCACCACTTCCCGCGTCTACCGTAGTTATTACCGAATTACTTGTTCCATCAATGATGGTGATATCGAAATAATGGGCGCAGTAGATTTTGTGGTTGATGGGATTGGAGGCTAAACCCTCAGGACCATTTGCCATCCCCACGGTGGTTATCACCGAGTTACCTGCTCCATCAATGATGGTGACATTTTTAGTCCAGTAATCGGCTGAGTAGATTTTGTTGTTGGTGGAATCGTAAGCTAAAGCATAAGCTTCATCCCCCACCCCGGATGTGGTTATAACCGAATTACTTGCTCCATCAATGATGGTGACATTGAAACTACGGTAATTGGCGCAGTAGATTTTGTTGTCGCTGGTATTGTAGGATAAAGCACAAGGCTCCCATCCTGCCGGCGTTGTGGTTATCACCGAATCACCTGCTCCATCAATGATGGTGACATTCCAACCGTTAGAATTGGCGCAGTAGATTTTGTTGTTGGCGCGATTGTAGGCTAGACTGTAAGGTAGATCTCCTACCTTCACCGTGGTTATCACCGAATTGCCGGCTCCATCAATGATGGTGACACTGTCACTCCCCATATTGGCACAGTAGATTTTGTTGTCAGTGATGTTATGTACTAAAGCATAAGGTTGATCTTTCACCCCTACTGTGGTTATCACCAAATTACTTGCTCCATCAATGATGGTGACGTTATCACTATTTCTATTGGCGCAATAGATTTTGTTGTCGGTGGGATTGTAGGCTAAAACATAAGGATAATCTCCCACCCCCACTGTGGTTATCACCGAATTACTTGTCCCATCAATGATGGTGACATTGTCACTATTTCTATTGGCGGAGTAGACTTTGTTGTTGGTGGCATTGTAAGCTAAAGCATAAGGCTGATCTCCCACCCCCACCGTAGTTATCACCGAATTGCTTGCGCCATCAATGATGGTGACGTTGCTACCACTACTATTGGCGCAGTAGATTTTATTGTTGGTGGGATTGTAGGCTAAAGCCCAAGGATAATATCCCACCCCCACGGTGGTTATCACCGAATTACTGGCTCCATCTATGATGGTGACATTGTCACTATTATAATTGGCACAGTAGATTTTGTTGTTGGCGGGATTGTAGGCAAGTGCTATGGCATACTGGCCGACGGTGATGCCAGCTAACCTTTGGTTGGTTGTGCCATCTATGGCTACCACCCTTTCGCCGCCGCAAACAAAGATTTTGTTGTCCACAGAATCGTAAGCAAGGGCGCACGGTTGCCCCACTCCCCCCAGGCTATCCGGAAGCCAGATGGTGGCGATGACCGAGTCGGATTGAGAAAAACAGCTTGAATTAAACAGCAAGAATAGAAATACGGAAACGGGCAGAAAGAACGTTACTCTCTTTAACATGTGAACCTCCATTGTTTTTACATTTGACACTATAACCGTTTACTTAATCATAAACTGCCTTGGGTTTTTTGTCAAGATAAAACCTCAAAAATCTTGCTTTTGGTTAGCATTTAAATATCTTAGTTTGTATAAATATTTGGGCATGAAGCCGAAATCAAATATGGGTGATATATTTTTAGGGTTATATGAAGTTTTAAGGTAGCCACAAGCTTTGGTCTGCCTTGTTTTCGCACCCTGAAAGGAGTGTTGAATAGCACTTTAAAGGAGTGCGCCCCGCCTCTGGCGGGACGCTGCGGAAGCTTCGCTTCCGCACTCCGTAGAAACCACTTTTTCAACGCACCCTGAAGGGTGCGGCTACAAAAAAACAGAACCCCCTAAATCCCCCTTATCAGGGGGACTTTGTAAGCCTTCGTCTCCATGACAAGGGGTTCACCCTGCCCTTCGGTCCTGAGACCTCAGGGTCGAAGGAAAGGGATTCACCCTGAAGGGGACAATAGCGGATTGAGTTTTTCAACGCACCCTGAAGGGTGCCGGATACAAAAACGCAAGAAATGAATAAGATAATATCAACAAGCATTCTGATTATTCTGTGTCTGCTGATTCCGCTTTCTAATGTTTTTTCTGCACCGCAGGAGACGAAATCTTCATCCGAAGAGTCATCCAAGGAGCCGCTTCAGCTTTTGAATGCGGATTTTTCTGAGCTTAGGCTGGAGAAAGATAACACTATGGTTAACCTGATCGGAAACGTTTCATTTAAACATGGTGATCTAAGTTTAAGAAGTCAAAGAGCAGTGTGGTATCGCACCGCGGGTCAGGTAGTTTTTATCGACAGCGTCAGAATCGAAGATTCGACTCAAACCCTTTCGGCTGACCGGGTCACTTATTACAGAAATTCAAGAAATGCGGTAGCGGATGGGAGTGTGGTGCTTTTCAGCAAAAAGGAGTTGACGCAAATAAAAGGAGAACATGGAGAATATGATCGGGTCAAGAAGTATGTTCGGTTCACCGGCTCTACCTCCTTAACGTTAAAGCCTGATAAAGGCGATAGCACCATCACGGTGACCGCTGATTCTATGGAGTATTATCCTGATGAAAAGAAAGGTATCGCCAAAGGTAAAGTGCATATCACCAAAGCGGACATGACCTCAACCTGCGACCAAGCCACTTGGATGAATCAGGAAGATAAAATAATCCTCAACGGGAACCCGGAATCGGTGAAACAAAATGATCGCCTGGTCGGTGAAGAAATGGAGATATTCATTCAGAATGAGAAAATCAAAAGAATCGAAGTGGAAGGAAATGCAAAGGCTTCTCATATAGAGGTCATTGATTCTCTGAATCAAACCAAAAGGGAAAGTTTTCTGGGCGCCAAGAAGATGATCTTCTTCCTACAGGACGAAAAAGTAAATCAGGTAACGGCAAGCGGTAACGCTACCAGTATCTACTATCCTAAATCATCCAAAGAATCTGCTAAGAATCTCGGGACGGAGAAAAACGAAGCCTCCGGCGATACCATAGACCTTTTCTTGTTGGATGATCGCATCAGCCAGGTGTTGATCAAAGGCGGAGCCATGGGAAATTACGTTTTCCCTAAGGAAAAGACCAAAGACAGCTCCACTGCCGTGGATACCATCCGGTATTCAGCAGACCATATCGATTATCAGATAAAGAAAAATCTAATCACCTTACAAGGACAGAGCAACCTCAAATATGGACAGGTTTCACTTTCAGCCGGGCAGATTATTTATCAGACTGAGGATGAGATTATGGCAGCGGAGCGGATGAAAATCCAGGAGGGTGAAGAAGAGAAATGGGAAGGCTCTCCCGTGCTCAAAGAGGGAAAAGAGGAGATCAAAGGGGAGAGGATGAGCTATGATCTCCGCTCTAAAAGAGGGAAAGTCAAATCGGGAATAACCGGCATTCAAGAAGGAACCTATAAAGGTGAGCTTCTAAGAAAGATAACGGACAAGGTGCTTTTAGCGGACAAGGGCACTTACACCACCTGCGACAAGCCGGAGCCTCATTTCCATTTTTATGCCAGAAGGATGAAGATCATCTCTAAAGATAAGGTGATTGCCGAGCCGGTGGTATTATATATTGCCGATCTTCCTGTAGCAGCTATACCATATTATATATTCCCCATTAAACCGGGAAGACATTCCGGACTTTTAACCTTTGATTTAGGAAATTTAGAAGCGGGACAGAGGTTCATTCGGAATCTAGGTTATTATTGGGCTATCTCCGACTACTGGGATTTAAAAACCGCTGTGGACTATTATGAGGGATCAGGATGGTTAGTTAAATCTCAAGCCCGATACGCCAAACGTTATATGTTGAATGGGAATATAGCGGGATCATATAATCGTCAATCCAGCTGGAACTTAGCATCCTTCACCAAAATGAAACACGATCGCTGGGACCTAACTTTCAATCATCAGCATATTATCTCCCCCACCCTTTCCCTTGCCGCCTCCGGAACTTTCTTAAGCGATAAAAATTACTGGCGCGATATGAATTTAGACCCCCAAGAGCGAAGGAACCGATCTTTATATTCTCAAGCCAATTTTAGCAAAAGCTGGGGCACCTCCAGCGCCACCTTAGCTTTGGATCATAGATGGAACTTAGATACCGACGAGCGTACGCTCAATATTCCTGTGGTCAGGTTTTCCCGATCTTCCTTGCCTCTTTTTCCTCCGAAAGAGTCCAAATCTGGATCCATAGGAAAGGAGAAAGGGGGAATTGGCTCGTTTAATCCTATGGATCGGAAATGGTATAATTCAATTTATTATTCCTTCTCTACCAGCTTTCTGAATTATCAATACAGTCGCAAAATGGATGGATATTTTGATCGAAAAAAGTTTACGGCTTCTGACAATTCCTTTTCCTTTTCTGCTCCGCAGAAACTTTTGGGCTGGCTGGTTTTGAATCCTGGCTTTCACTATCAGGAAACCTGGTATTATATTTTCAAGACCAATCTCTCAGATAGCTCCAAAATACCCGGAAACAGTTCTGCCCGGCGCGGGACATACTCCGCCAGCGTCTCCGCCAATACCGCTCTTTACGGGACGCTCAATCCAAAATTAGGAAAACTAATAGGAATAAGACACGTGATGACTCCGGGCATGAGTTTCTCCTGGCAACCGGCATTCAATCGCAAAAACGAATATCTGTCGTTTACCGGAGCGGGCGGCTCCGGATCAAAAAGCAAGTCTATGTCCTTCGGGCTGAACAATCTGGTACAGATTAAGACTAAATCTAACGATTCCGGAAAAGAGGCGGAGAAAAAGTTTGATCTTTTTAATCTAAATTTCTCTTCCGGATATAGCTTCTTAGCCAAATCACATAAGCTGTCCAATCTCTCCTCCACCCTTCGATCCGATGTCATTAAGAATGTGGATTTTTCTTTTTCTATGACCCACGATTTCTATGACAAGACAGGGGATTTGAATGCTCTTTCTCCCCGGTGGATTTATTTCAGCTTCGATACCCGGATAAGTTTTAGAGGAAGCTGGGAGGAATCGCCCATGGAAGCCTCACAGAAGTTAGAAGAATCGGGGAGCGAAGGGGAGACGGAAGAACTGAGTGCGGGTGAAAACGAGAAACCTAAAGGGAAGTTGAGTCAATTTTGGAGCTTAAACATTACGCATCGATACAGTAAAAACAGAGGAGGATACAAAACTCACTGGGTTAGCACCTCTTTGAGTCTTCCTTTAACCCATGGATGGCTTATGAATTATCTTAATCGGTATGATTTTTCTGAAAACAAAATTACCGAGCAGACCTTTGAGTTTTATCGGGACATGCATTGCTGGGAAGGGAGGTTTACCTGGATAGCCACAGGTTATCGAAAAGGTTACTACTTCCGTATTAACATCAAAGCCTTGCCCGCAGTTAAGTTGGAGAAAAGCAGAGGCGGACTTAGAGAGATATTTTTCTAAGTCATTTGAACTGTATTTCTATTTGAAATCTTGAATCTGGAATCTTGAACCTTTGAACTTTTGAACCCCTGAATCCGTGAACCCTTAAACCCGAAGATTTAAATATGCCTACCTTAAGAAGAGACCCGATCACCGGCAGATGGGTGATTAATCCGGATAGTCCGAAAGAACAGCCATCCGGTTTAGTGGAGATGCAGAAAATACTCCCTGAAGGAATTTGTCCCTTTTGTGAGGGAAATGAGAGATATACCCCACCAGAAATTTTTGTCTTAAGAGACAAAAACCGTCCCAAAAACGGACCAGGCTGGGAAGTGAGAGTCGTCCCCAACACATCTCCCGCATTAAAAGTGGAGCTGGATTTAGACCGAAGGGCGGAGCGGATGTATGACCTGATGAATGCGATGGGAGCCCATGAGATAATCATCGAGACGCCCAAACATATAGCTAATCTGGCTGACTTGGAAGTAGGTCAAGTCAAAAAAGTGGTGGAGACCTACAAGGAGAGGATTGCCGATCTGAAAAAGGATGAAAGACTAAGATCCATATTCATATTTAAAGACTACGGAGAAAAAACGTCTTCCTCCATAAAGCATACCCATTCTCAGCTGATCGCTGTCTCCGTTACTCCCAAAAACTTAAAAGAGGAGTTGAAGGGAGCAAAAGAATACTATGATTACAAGGAAAGATGCGTCTTTTGTGACATGATCAGAGAGGAGCTTTATTTGGAGAAAAGGGTAGTTTCTTCCAATCCCGATTTTATTGCCATTGCTCCTTTTGCCTCCCGCTTCAGTCATGAGGTTTGGATTTTACCTAAAAAACATGCAGTCGATTTTGAAAACATGAGCTTGGCACAGTCTGAGAACTTTGCCTTTTTGCTCAAGGATATATTGCTCAGATTAAAGATCTTTTTGAACGATCCACCATACAACTACATCCTCCACAGCGGTCCCAACCGCACCCGAAGAATGGGAGAGGCGTGGAAGACTCTGGATGAAGATTACCACTGGCATTTAGAGATAATGCCTCGCTTTGGCCGGGCACACGAATTCGAATGGGGAACCGGACTTTATGTCAATCCCATCACCCCGGAAGAGGCAGCGGCGAATTTGAGAACAGTGCAAATATAAATCGTCCACATTCGGTCGATCGCTGTCCGTCGCAATAGCAGGACAAAGGAGCTTTTAGCGGCGGTTGACGGACTACGGACGGCGGACAGATAAATCACATGTCAAGAATTTTAGCAATTGATTTTGGAGAAAGGCGAATCGGACTGGCTATTTCCGATCCATTAGGGATTACTGCGCAGGGACTTCCCACCATCGACACTAAGAAGACAAAGGACGTTATTTCTTATATTCAGAAAATAATCCAGGAGAAAAATGTAGACCGGGTAGTAGTAGGAATGCCTAAGAATATGGATGGGAGCATCGGTTTTAAAGGGGAAGAGGTGAAAAAATTCATCCGAAAGTTAACTCAAGGAACACAAATGGAGGTTTTAACTTGGGATGAAAGATTGACTACGGTTGAATCTTTGAGGAGTATGCGAGAGATGGGAACCAAGCAGAAAGAAAAGGAGACCGTGGATCGAATCTCCGCTACTCTGATTTTGCAAAACTATTTGGATAGCCAGAGTAGAGATTGAAGAGTAGAGAGCGAAGAGCGAAGAGCTTAGAGCAAAGAGCAATGAGTATAGAGGAAAACAAAACCAAGAACTCTAAAGTCAATTCCCGAAATGTAAAAAAACACTCCACATCATCTTAGTCCTGCTATGGATTTCGCCCAGACGGGCGTCCGTCTGGACGCTTCGCTCAATCTCTCACAAGGGGAGAGGAAGAATTACCTTCCTAACTTCCAAAATATTCATTCTCCATGAAATCTGAACATAAATACATCACCATAAAAGATTGGATCACCTTTTTCATTTCCACCTTTTTGATTTTTCTCTCCTCTGGGCTTCTGGTTATCTCTGGAGCAATTTATTATTCCGTGCGTTTAGCCAAGAAAAGACCTCTTCTGGTTTTCTCCTCAATATTTGGTTTACTTCTTTTATATTTTATAATTGAGTGGATAGCAGTTCCGGTTTCTTGGCGAGCAGAGGGGGATACTGTCAGTGTTATAGTAAGAGAGGGCGATAGCATGTCCCGAATCGTTCAGAGATTGAAGGAGGCAAACCTGTTAGATGATGGGACCGGGATTCTGATAATATCAAAGCTTCTGGGAAAAGATCGACATATCAAAGCCGGAAGATATGATTTTAAGAAGGGAATAACTTCGTATTCTATTTTCAATCAACTGATCAAAGGAGATGCGATATTAAAGGAGGTGACCATTCCGGAAGGATCGACCCTTTGGGAGATCGCCGGGATTTTTAAAAGAGAAATCCAGATAGATTCTTCAGAGTTTGTAAAGTTAGCCACGAATAGTCAGTTTGCTCAAAGCATGAAAATTCCAGCTTCCGGTCTGGAGGGATATTTGTTTCCGGATACTTACAAACTTTCCTGGGGAATATCACCGGAGAAAGCAGCGCGCTTGATGGTGGAACAGTTTCATAAAATCTTAAGTGACAGCCTACTTAGGAGTGCCGATGGGATCAATATGTCTTTACCTGATGTGATAACGCTGGCTTCCATGATCGAAGCCGAAGCAAAAGACGGAAAAGAAAGAGAGATTATTTCGGCAGTATTCCATAATCGTTTGAAACAAGGTATGCTTTTGGAATCCTGCCCTACGGTGACCTATGGACTTCCTCACATCGACCGACCGCTTTCGATTACTGAGCTGGAGCGGGATTCTCCTTACAACACCTATAAATATCCCGGTCTTCCCCCCGGACCGATCTGCAATCCCGGAAAGGCTTCCATCCAAGCCGCACTCCATCCCGCAGACGTAGATTATCTTTATTTTGTAGCCAACGGAGATGGAACTCATATCTTCTCTGTCACTTTGGAAGAACACAATCGAGCGAAAAACAAAATAAGGAACGCCCCAAAAAAGCAGACGTAAACTGGAAAACGTGATTTTAAAATCTTTCTCCTATTTGTCAGTGTGTGATCTGTTAGTTTTAACTTTGAACATTGATCTTTGAACTTTTATTTTATATTGCTTGACAATTCAAACGTATAGCATATATTGGAAAATATCGCGGGGTGGAGCAGGCTGGTAGCTCGTCGGGCTCATAACCCGAAGGTCGTTGGTTCAAATCCAACCCCCGCTATTTTTTATTTCTACTGTTCGGGCGGGGGTTCAACCCCCGCCCGATCTGTTACTTAAGGCTGGTAGCTCGTCCCGCCCTTCGACAAGCTCAGGGCAGTGAGCAAGGTAGAACTGCCATAGGTGGGAAGGTCGTTGGTTTCCTTCGACAAGCTCAGGATCTTCGGCCCTTCGATAAACTCAGGACCTTCGGCCCTTCGACAGGCTCAGGACCTTCGGCCCTTCGACAGGCTCAGGACCTTCGGCCCTTCGACAGGCTCAGGACCTTCGGCCCTTCGACAGGCTCAGGACCTTCGGCAAATCCAACCCCCGCTATTTTTTATTTCTACTGTTCGGGCGGAGGTTCAACCCCCGCCCGATCTGTTACTTAAGGCTGGTAGCTCGTCCCGCCATAGGCGGGAAGGTCGTTGGTTTCCTTCGAAAAGCTCAGGATCTTCGACAAATCCAACCCCCGCTATAAGATAATCCCCTGAATCATAATCTGTTCAAGGGGTATCAATTTCCAATGCAGTATCTAATAATAAGGGGCTTTTGTTAGAAAATGCTTCTGCCAATTTGAATTCAATTTCTTCGCTCTTGTAAGTTGTTGTTTATCAAAGCCCGATTTTTTATATGGTGCTTTTTTTACTACCTCGTTTCATAATCAATCGCATGGCATGATTGCTGTTGGTAACGGAAAATATAAAGACATATTTCCTAACGGCGCAGTAATTGCGACAATATTACCATTTTATTGTCGTCGTCCCAGCAAGCCTGGATTCGAGAGAATTTGACTTGACAATATTATGCAATCCCTTCGTATATGAATATGTGTTGATATAATAAATTGAAAGAGCACCCCCATGCGACCTAAAAAGGCTCCCATCTGTACGTGGTCGAAGGCACGGAACCCGAGCCCAAACCAACGACTGCGAAACCGACAACCAAAAAAGCAGGAGGTTCTTTATGAAGCGCATAAGTATCATGGTAGTCATTCTCTTTATGGTTTTTGCGATGGCCTGCAAGAATTCATCGAAAAACCCTACTCCCAAGGGTCCAGGCTCTAATTTAAGCACGACACAGTCTGCACCCGCATCTTCTCAATCATCAACCATAGCTCCGGGCATGAATCCACCGCATGGACAGCCGAATCATCGGTGTGATATCGGCGTGGGTGTGCCTCTCGATTCACCTCCGGGGACGGGGAAGACAGCACCTGTTGTCTCGCAGCAGAATGTTCCTGTCCAGACCACCACACCCACCACGACGGCTCCGGGCATGAATCCACCGCATGGACAGCCGAATCATCGGTGTGATATCCCCGTGGGTTCACCGCTCGATTCGCCTCCGGGGACGCAGCCGACACCACCTGCCACGGGCGGAAAATAAAGGAAAACACCAGACACTTTGTTTGCCGTAATTCATTGCTGCAATTACGGATTAGTGTCTGGTGCTTTCTGTTGTCTGGACTATTGAACGGGCTCATAATCCGAAGGTCGTTGGTTTCCTTAAACAAACTCAGGACCTTCGGCCCTTCGATAAACTCAGGACTTTCAGCCCTTCGATAAACTCAGGACTTTCAGCCCTTCGATAAACTCAGGACTTTCAGCCCTTCGATAAACTCAGGACTTTCAGCAAATCCAATCGAAGATGCATACGTACCCCCGCTATTTTTTATTGTTATCAGACCATGTTCGGGCGGGGGTTCAACCTCTGCCCGCTATAGAGATCAGTAGATGATCTATTCGTAACTATTTATCGCATCCTCTTGGAGCAATCCATTGCCGGAGTACGAATCCCATCTCAATTTCCTCTCCAGTCTGTCAATAATATAAGAAAAAGGTTTTGTCTGAGTATTCATATCAAAATAGCAGCAATTCGGAAATCTTTATCGTGTTCTCTTGAACAATCCATATGAAAAGGAGGCGGTATGGAATACAAATGGGATCAAAGCTTAGCCACGGGTAATAACATCATCGACTGGCAACACCAGGAGCTTTTTAGGAGGATGGAAAAGCTGATCACAGCAGCTAATAATGGCGAAGGACAAGACGTCCTTTCAGAAGCAATTACTTTCCTGGAAAAATACGTCGTTCATCATTTTGAGGCGGAGGAACAAATTCAAATTGCCAACTCCTACCCCGAATATGATTCACATAAACAGCAACACCATGAATTCCGGAATAACATAACGGAGCTGAAGAAGGAATTTGAAACGGAAGACGCAAATGCGGCTGTGTTAGTCAAATCTATAGCTAGCCTTGGTAATTGGATAGATAATCATGTTAAACAATATGACAAGGTTTTAGCCGAGTTTCTGCGCGATCGTGCCAAAGCGGGAACATTGAGAGAAACAGTAGACGTACAATAGCTTATTTTTGAATCAGTCCCGCCCATGGCGTGACATGGTTAACCTACAAGGTAACAAGAAGTATCCCCGTTCTATCAACCCCACCCACGCAAGCCGAAGTCTGCGGTATGAACCAGACGGTTCATACCTGAGGCTACCAACCTCCCCTTCCTCTGGTAAGCTCTAGCTGGTAATACAATAGCTTGGCTTCTTGGGATCTCATACGCTAAATATAGCCAACATGAAGGGTTCGGGCGGGAGTTAAATCCCCGCCCGATCTATAATAGAACTATTGCATCTCACTTCGATCCTGAGTTGAGATCAAAGGATAAAGCCAACCCAAAATGCTTGATAAGAAAAATTATCAACATTTTCATAAATTACATCTTGACAAATAGGGAGTGGGTGTATATTTTATTTTTAACACATATTGATGTGTTTTAATAAATTTTGTCCCGATTCATCTTATGGGCAGAAACCTCAATCTTTCTGGCATGAGTTAAAAAATTGGAAAATCCTTATGCACTCATGCCTGTTTTATTTTCTTAATTCTTGTATGAAGGAATAGGAATCAATAAAATTGGAGTTAGAGCTTTTTGAGCTTCGCCCTTTCGATAACATCTTCTTAATATTGCCTCCTTTGAGGCAATAAGTTATCCCTTTCGGGGAAGGAGGTGAAGAAGATGAAAGTCACCATAAAGTGGCTGGAGAGAATCGATACCACCAATCCTCCCATGCAGCCGATGGTTATAATTGGAGGTGGTGCGTAGTAAAAGGTGTGTTGTCGTTGTGTGTGGACATTGTCATTAGGGCAATGTCCACACCCTATTTATCTTGACGTTAGAGCTTGAAGTATTGCCCCATGTGGGGTAATAACTTAAATCTTTCCAGAAAGGAGGTGAAGAAAGATGAAGATCACCATCAACTGGCTGGAGAGAATCGACACCACCGGACCACCACTACAGCCTATGGTTATGCCTCCGGGTTAATAGAGGAGGAGGAAAAAAGGAGGGAGTTCTAACGTGTGGGCATTGCTCTTTTGGGGCAATGTCCACACTCTATTTGTCGGCGGGTCTGGACTAATCATTACCATCTAGCTCTTGAGGTTATTTATTTAGGGTCTTCTTCAAAAGAGTTGCTAAAAAAATGGGAAAAATGTATATGAAGCTTCGATGAATTTGGATCCCCCCTCACCCTGACCCTCTCCCCAGAGGGGAGCGGGAAGAGTTTTCCTCCCATACGGGAGGACTTCCGCCAGAGGCGGATCCCGCTTTGCGGGAAAGGTGAGGGGGAAGCTTAAGCTTCTAAAACATGATCTTAGTCACGTCATTAGAGGTCATCCTCTTACTAAAATTTTCAGCCACTGATCTGGAGAAAAACCTTTATTTATAATCTGAACTTGAAGTGATTTTTTGCTCACGTATGGATATGTCTTAAAAGGGAACTATCCACCCAGGTTAAAAACCAGATAAAAAAATGTCTCCACGAGAATTAGTTGATCGCCAGCAATACATAAGCGAGCATCCTCAGAAAACCAAAGAAGCTATCCTTGAGCGCAATCTTCGTCTGATCGGCTGGGAAGCTACCAAAGATTGTGATATGGATTGTCTGCACTGCGGCAATCCGGAGGAATGGAAGGAAAACGAAGGACCAGATCTGACCACGGATCAAATCAAGAATATCTTCAAGGAAATTGCGGAAGATTTTCCAGCCGACAAGCTAACGGTTGCCATCACCGGCGGTGAGCTTACTTTACGTCCCGACTTATTAGAGATAATTGAATTTTTATCTTCATTGGGTTTTAGAGTGGCTTTGTCCACCAATGGATACTTCCTGGGGAAAAATCTTGGGGATATCGACAATTTGATAAAGGCAAAGGTACAAGCTTTTGCCATATCTATTGATGGGATGAAAAAGTCCCATAACAAACAGAGAAACAAAAGAAGTTTTAATCAGGTAATAAAATCCATAGAATATTTACGAAAAAGCTATCCCGAGATGTATTTGCAAATTACCACCGTAGTCACCTCTTTAAATTTCTCCGATTTACCTCAAATATATCAGTTTCTTGTAAAACTGGACGTAAGAGACTGGAAAATCTGCCATCTCATTCCCATGGGGAGAGCTAATACTCGACTTGATTTACAAATCTCTGATGATCAAACCTTTCAGCTTTTGTCCTGGATCGCATCATTGAACCTGAGATACAGGCAGGAAAAAACCAAGCTGAAAGTGAGTTTAGCTTGCGAAGGGTGGTGCGGGGAGGAATTCGAGGGTCGAATCAGGGATTTCCTTTTTCTGTGCACGGCTGGGATTCAAACCGCCACCATCACCCATGATGGCAAAGTGGGCGGGTGTCTGGAGATTCCCAGAGAGCTTTCCCTTCAAGGAGACCTTTTAAAACAAAGATTTAGCCAAATCTGGGAGAATGAGTTTAAGATATATCGGGACAAAGAATGGTTAAAACAAGATCCGCATTGTAAAGTTTGCGATGCCTGGGATTTTTGCCAGGGAGGGGCGATTCACCAGAGAACTAAAGAAGGAAAACTTTTGGAATGTATCTATCTTTCCATTAAAGATAAAAAAGAAAGACCAGACGTTTTGCGCCAGATGGAAACTACAGAAATTGAAGAGGTGGAGTTCAATCCTCTTTTGAAAACTAATGTAGAAGGGAAATGGATCGTGGGGCAGGAAGATACCGGAACTTACGGTGAGTTCCCGGAGATAGGGGTGAGGATTTTGGAGGAGCTGGAAAAAGAAAAGGACGTGAAAAAAGTCACGGAGAAGATTTATCAAGAGACTAAACAATCATACGACATACAAGATTTCATAAAATCCATGCTGTTTTCCGGTTTCATAAAAAGCGTCAATGGGCGACTTTTGGATAGAGAAAAGCTTACTCCCAAAAAGATCGAGTCGGTCTTCAACCGAATCAATCCGAAGCTTTTCACTTGGATTTTATCCTGGCCCATAGCTTTCCTGTCCTGTGTTATTGTCGGAATTGCTCTGATTTTAATGATTTCTAATCCCGTTTTTCGACCACATTATAGCAACATGATCGTTTCCGATTTCTATACTATAACCGGTTTTGCGGTGGTCTTTGCAGGCTTAATTTTAGCATCCAAACATGAGCTATTTCACTTTTTTGTGGCAAGAAAATATGGGGTTAAAAGCGCTTTTAGATTAAGCACGAGATTATATGTATTAGTGATGGAAACAGACGTCTCCAATGTTTGGGTATTGCCTAAAAAGAAGAAACTCTTAGTCTACTTAACTGGACCATTTAACGATATGGTGACTTTGTCAATATTGGTAATCCTTCTATACCTCGGCTCCAGCCAATCATGGTTAGCTAAATCAGCATCGGAGAGTAATGGTGGAGTATTTTTGTCGATTTATAGCTTTTTGTCTCATCCTTGGTTTAACAAGATAGCCAAGCTTTTTATCTTTACAAGTTTATACATGTTAGTTTTCCAGTGTTTGTTTTACATGCGCACTGATTTATACTATGCCATCGCTCATAGCTTGAATTGTCGGAATTTGATGGAGGATACCCAAAAATACGTTTACATACATTTTATCTTGCCTCTTTTGAAAATATTATCCCAAATCAAAATATTACCCTTTAGAAGTAAGGTTAGATCGCACATAGAAAAAACCAAAGATACTAAATTAGCCGTTTCCGCCCAAGAGCTTAAGGTTATTCATTTCTATGCTCCCTTCTTTGTCATTGGGGTAAGTGTGATGCTCTGGTTTTTCATCTTCAACATGCTGCCTGTTCTTTTAACTCTTTATGTAGGTGCATTCGGAACTTTGATTAGAGCAATTACTATGGGAACGAAAACCGTCGGATGGAGAAACATAGCGGATGCCTTTACCTTCATATTTATTCATGTGGCCTACTATGGGACAGCAGTTTATTTAATCAACCGCTCGCGAAAAAGAAAGGCACAACTGAGTTTAGTTTTGGAAAATCCCTAATAGACCTCACCCTCTAAGTCCCCCTCTCCTTGGCAAGGAGAGGGGGATATAGGGGGAGAGGTTTACAGAATCCACGAGCTAAAGCTCGTGGCAAATGCAAAACCAACGCAGTCTGAAGTCTGCGGCTACAACTGCAACCCACCCTAACCCTCCCTTGTCAGGGAGGGAACAAAACAAGTCCCCTACAAGGGGGATTTAGGGGGGTATTGAGTTTTTTAAAACTCACGCTACTGAAGTGGCTTTGAATACATATTATGGATCGGGTGGGGGTTCAATCCTTCGGGACAAGCCCCCCACCCGAACAGGTAAAAAAAGGAGGAATCTTGAGCAAGAGGATTATGCTATGTTTGGTTCTGATACCTTGGTTAATTCTCTCATTGAATTCTATAACCAAAGGAACCGAACCGATTGAAGGTAAACAGATAAAAGCAGTTTTTGTTACTGAGCCACCCAAAATCGACGGGAGATTGGATGATCCCTGCTGGCTGAAGCAGGAGCCGATCACGGATTTTATCACCATGTATCCGGTGCAAGGAGAAAAACCGGCATTCCAGTCCAAGATTAAAATAGCTTACGACTATCAGAATCTCTACATCGCGGTTGAATCCATTTTGCCCGAGTCCTTGAAAGTGACAGCTCGAACGTTAAAAAGAGATGATGCTCAGGTCAATTATGATGATTGTGCTTTCATCTATCTCGATTGCATGAATGACAAAAGAAGCTGTTATTTCTTTGGGGTGAATGCCTTGAACTCGCAGTATGATGGTCATGCGGAGGCGGAAGGCTCCAAGATGGACTTAAAATGGGATGGAATCTGGCAGTCCGCCACCAGTTATTCATTACACTCCTGGTCTGGTGAGATTGCCATTCCTTTCCGAATTCTCCGTTATGATCCCAAGGCTCCCCGTTGGGGGATAAACTTCTTGGTGGATTTACAAGGAAGACAGATCAGTTACTGGTCCGAGACCGGGATGAATCCTGCGGGTGTATCCAAATTTGGAAGCCTGGTAGGACTGGAGCATATTCAATCCGGGACACATATCAACTTATTCCCTTACTTGGCTTACAATCACGACAAATATGCGGAAAAAGAGGATAAATTTCAGACGGGTTTAGATGTGAAAAGTAATTTGACCAATGCCTTAACTTTGAATTTGACTTTGAATCCGGAATTTGCGTTAATCGAGGCGGACGTAGATGAATTCAATCTCTTTCCCAAGGAGAGATTCATACCGGAAAAAAGACCGTTCTTCCTGGAGGGGCTGGAGCTTTTTAAAACCCCTTTGAATCTTCTTTACACTCGCTCCATAGGAAGCCGGAGGGAGAGGAACAATCCGGTGGACATACTGGGTGGCGCAAAATTGGTGGGGAGAGTAGCAGGATTCTCGCTGGGGACCTTGGACGTGGTGACAGATAAAGCTAAAGATATCCCAAGGCAGAATTATAGCGCTTTTAGACTGCAAAAAGACGTATTCAAATCTTCCACTGTTGGAATATTGGCGACCTCTACCCACGAATTAAAGGGAAATGAACCCAACGACTCTCGATGGATTGACGGTGCTTTAGCTTTCGATTCCTATCTATCTTTGGGCAAAGATTTAGGTCTTTATCCATTTGTATCAGTTATCCATCATCCTCAAAGCTCTGATAGAAAAGACAAATGGGCGTATTACCTTGCCTTCCAAAGATTAGGGAGCGCTCCTCTTCAGTTCAACCTCAAATACCAGGACATCGCCGAGAATTGCACCACCTCGACCAGTTATATCCCTTATCCGGATATTAAGGGAGGCTCTGCTTATTTAAGTTACAGCTGGTGGGTAAGAAAGCATGGCTTTTACAATTTGAATCCTTATGGGTCATACGAGCGCTATGATAATCATGACCAGAAGAAAACGCAGGAGCATTTCTATTTAGGTTTTGGAAGCACGTTAACTAATATGACCGACATCTACCTGACGAGGTATGAATACTTTTTCAATTTTCCCCAATATAAATATCCTTATCACTTGCCTTATGATTTCTCGGTCACTTATGATTACTGGGAGCTTTACTTAGGCACGCACACCTGGAAAAGCGTGGTGGGAAGCATCTCCTATAGAATAGGCACACAATACTATCTTTTTGCTTCAGCCAAGACCAAATGGGTGGTGGTAGGTGACAAGTATTTTGAGCTGAGAGACAAGAATTGGGATAAATCCTATAGGCATTTGATTTTTTCTTCACAGCTCAAACCTTTAGACAGGTTGCAACTTTCGATCAACTTGGAAAACGTTCATTTAGATTTTTTGAATTACAGCTCTGCTGATACCTCCTCCAGTCAATGGATATCCTCAGTGCGCTCCCATCTTTTGATTACTCCCCAGCTTTCCTTCAAAGCATTTTATCAGGACGACCGAAAGGATAAAACCACAGATGTGAATCTTTTGATAGAATATAATTATATGCCCGGAAGCTATATCTATTGGGCTTATAATCACAATGAGGATTTAATTTTAAACCCGGATCGAACTCTCTTTAAAAGAAAAGAGGATTTATTCTTTGTGAAGATAGATTACTGGTTCAATTTTTAGTATAATCGAAAGGACTAAGGCATCTTGATGCTTCCGTAATGAGAGAAATTGTTTCCCGATAATATGTCAAGACGGTTTCGTTGATGTAGCGTTTATCGTGGGGTCGTTATCGTCTATCATATTAACACAAAAAACGAGACCGATCTTCGAAACCGTCCAGATGGGTGGGCGTCCTGACCTCCTCTGGAGGAAAAGACGAAACCCAGAGATGTCCTACGCTACGTAACCGACTTGTAGTGAGCGAAGCGAATCTAAACCTCAACCGAAAGACGAAACCGATTGGAGCGGCACTCCCTTCCAATGCCGATGCATCATGCAATAGTTTCGTCAAGGCGTTCTTCCCCCGTTTGTTCATATCTCCAAAATGTGAAGAGCCAAATAGGGGAGAGGTAACCGGAAATCAAACTTTATTCTCTATCGTTCCAAGCCACTTCAGTGGCGTAAATTACAAAACCTGACTAAAGTCAGTTAGAACGATGACAAAGGTTTTGGTCATTTCTAAATCTTAGTGAGACCACTTATTGGGGGATCATGCAGTCAACAAAAAGCAGAGAGGGGAGAGGTAAATGTAAATTAAACTTTATTCTCAGAAGAAAATTTGTATAATGAAATCACATATCCCATGAAACTTTTTGCGGCTCCCTGGATAATGGATATAGAAAGATGATAATTATTAGAGTCTATTTTTACCTCTTGTTTCACTAAGTCAAGTTGTTCCTTTTCCATCTGTGTTTTTAATTTTCTCAGATCTATTCCCAGAACGTTTTGAATAGGTTCAAGAGTTAAGTTAGAAGAACCTATGATTTTTTGAGCTACCGGATTTACCAGCACTACCTCGAAAATTTCATCAACGATTATCACTCCATCGGTCATATTTTGCGCCAATTTATCCACTCGGCTCCGCTCTGCCGCTTTAATCCCATTGAGTCTTTGCATGGCTTTTGACACCTGACTGACGATGGCATATACCAATCCGATGTGATCGGCGGAAAATGCTCTGTCCCGATGACTGCTGAGGTTAATCATCCCTATCAAACTCCCCTCCTTCAGCATGGGGATATTTAAAAAGTAGCTTAGCTCTTTGGCCGCTGGTCCATTAGGCTGGTTCTCATCTTTTATATTTTCTTCGCCCAGTATTCTATAAACCATCAGGTCCGAAGGAATCTTAGAGCGGGAGACAGCATTGAAAGCGTCGATAAGATTACGCTTGACCTCTTCAACTAAGCTGAAGCTAGAGGGCTTTACAACTTGCACTAAGAGTTCTCTTTGATCCGACTTATCCGTTAGGATAACAGCCGCCATCTCATAGTCTGCAATTCGTTTAAGCGAATCCAAAAGCTGGCATACCATCTCCTGGTGATCCAAACAATTCCCCAGGATTCGACTGGTGTTATAAAGAACCTTAAGCTCGTATATGTTTCTTTCTTGACTGGCTTTTAGAGTCTGTCCTTCCAGACGAGGTTTTCTTCTTTCCCACGCCCGAAGAATGGCATTCGCCACCTCCAGTTTATCGAATGGTTTCTTTATATAATCAAAGGCACCGTATTTTAAAGCTTCGATGGCGGTGTCCAGACTTGCATATCCGGTCATGATTACTATTTCAATATCCGGATCCAAAGTCTTGATCTCCTTGAGAGCGGTGATCCCATCCATCCCCGGCATTTTTATGTCAAGCAGAACCACGTCCGGACTGGCTTTTCTAACCAGATTGAGTGCGTCTTTGCCGCTGGCACTCAAGACCACTTGAAATCCTAATTTTTTTAAAACTTTGTCAAAAAGATCAAGAAGCACCGGGTCATCGTCTACCACCAAGATATTGGGGCTTCTTTCCTCCGTTTTCTTGGGTGTCCTGCTGATGGCTACAGAGCCATTTGTCTTTAGTCCGCTCATAAGAAACCTCGGTTTCGAATGGTATTAGCGCATGTATATCGGTAGTTATATGGCTGATTTTGGGTTTCTTAAACCATGAATTTTGCTTGGCGGGGACGTAATAGAACGATATTATTAATCGATTTTTTCTAGCTGGGGGACATTCATATCATCGGAGGATTTCTCTTTGACTTTATGATAAATCAAACTCAACCATCAGCATGCTATCATAATACTTTTAACGCGGTGGGGGATGAAATGAAAAAAGTCTCTTCATTTTTCGGAATACTGACAAGTTCTGACAAGAACGTTAGTATCTTCATAAAATGAAATTGGTGTCATTTACCCATTGACAAATAAGGTGAATGGAGTATGTTAATATTACTTCTAACCTGGGACCGGAAAAGCTTGTTATTTCTTTTGTTTGACTAACTACTTAACTAAAATAAACGATAATGATTATGGATAAAAATCGAATACTGATAATCGAAGACGACAAGAGATTGCGGGAGATTTTAAAGAAGATCTTGGATAGAAAAGGATTCCGGGTGGATTTGGCGACTAATGGCTCAGACGGAATAGCCAAAATAAAGCAAGATTTTTATGACATGGCTTTAACCGATTTGAAAATGCCCGGAATGGATGGAATCGAGGTCCTTAGAGCCATCAAAAGAATCTCTCCAAAAACCTACGTGATCATAATGACCGCCTATGGCACCATCGATTCTGCGGTTGAGGCTATGAGGAATGGCGCTTTCGATTACGTTACCAAACCGTTTAAGACGGAAGAAATTTCAATCGTCTTAGAAAAAGCTTCAGAAGATAGAGAGCTTAGAAGAAAGATAGAAGACTTGACCAAAAAAGTCGAGCAAACATCCAAATTTGACAACATAATTGCCAAAAGTAAAACCATGCGCGCCGTTTTTGAGATGATCAGAAGGGTGTCGAAAACCGATGCCACCGTCTTGATAACCGGCAAAACCGGCACAGGAAAAGAGCTGGTGGCAAGAGCGATTCATAATAACAGTGAAAGAGCAGGCAAATCTTTTGTGGTAGTTAACTCTAGCGCCATTCCGGAAACGTTATTAGAGAGCGAGCTTTTTGGTTACGTGAAAGGAGCTTTTACCGGAGCCTTGAGGGATAAGCGTGGTTTGTTTCAAGAAGCGCATGAGGGGACTTTATTTTTGGATGAGATTGGCGAAATTCCTCCATCCACCCAGGTAAAATTACTGAGAGCCATCGAAGATCGAGTCATCACGCCAGTGGGAGGGACAAAGGGAGAAAAGGTAAACCTAAGGCTAATCACCGCTACCAATCACGACTTGCAGGAGGAAGTTGGCCAAGGCAGATTTCGGGGTGATCTTTATTATCGACTCAAGGTCATGTCCATACATCTGCCGGAGCTTAAAGAGAGAAGAGAAGACGTCCCTTTGTTGGCAAATCATTTTCTAAAAAAATATGATACCGCTTTGAAAAAAGAGGTCAAGGTAATTTCCAAGGAGACTCTGAGTCTGCTTATGGATTACGATTGGCCCGGCAACGTGCGTGAATTGGAGCACGCCATAGAGAGAGGAGTGTTGGTGTGTGATTCCGAAGAGATTCTGTCCGAACATTTACCAGTAGAGATTCAGTTCCCGGAAGAGGCACATATCCGTCGAGCGGCAAAAGAGGGTAGAAGCTTGGAAGAAGTAGAGAAAACGCACATCCAACTAGTTTTGAAGAAAACCGGCGGACATAAAGATAAGACGGCTTCGATTCTGGGCATAGATAGAAGAACGTTATATCGTAAACTGAAAAACTATGGCATAGAAAAATCTTAAAGCTTGGGGCTAGTGGCTTGGGGCGGGGGACTTGAAGCTTGGAGCTGGCAACAAGGAAAATTAAAACCAACCACAATTAATTTCCTCCTTTATTCCGTTTAATCTGTCAACCAATCTTTTGGGATCTGCCTACTCAGTTGTAGTTTCGGTTTTTTTAGATTGTGACAAAATCTGACACTACGTGTCAAAATACCCCGATTTCCATAGAGTGGTCAAAATTTGAGCTACTAACCACTCTTACACCAGTGACTTGAGAATCAACGCCTAGTTACTGTCACTAATTGTCCCATTCACCTTTGTCTGTAGAATTCAATGTCTCTCGTATCTTATTCAATTAAAATAGGTTACATAAAGCTACACCAGTGGCACGAAATTTGCAATTCTACCTTAGATGCGATATCTTGGTCAATTCTTAAATCGGTTAGGGAAGCTTTGGGCGACAACAAAAAGTAGATCGCAGCCATCCTGAGTGGATCCATTCGCACAGAGGGGAGAGAAAGGACTCTCTCCCCTAAATAATAAATTTAGAAATGGAGTTCCAAAATGGCAAAGGCGGATAGACTTTTTTACCTAATAAACCTAATTAAATCTAACCAGGGTTTGACCTCCAAAGAGCTGGCGGAAAAATGCAGAGTGTCCGAGCGCACTATCTTTAGAGACATAAATAGCTTGGCTTCCGCCAGCCTTCCGATTTATTGTAAACACGGTTACAAATTTCTCGAAGGAACTTTCTTGCCTACCTTAAATTTGACCGATGAAGAATTTTCCACTTTACAATTTGCATTTGAATACTCTCCAATCAAGGCTGACCGTGCACTGCAGGAATCTGCCAATAATCTCCTTAGTAAATTACAAACCGCAAGAAAGAGTTTGCCTCGGGAGGAGCTCACCATAGAGAGATCCTCGCCCACCAGCGGGCGTGGCGTTCTCGATAGACAGGATACATCACCAAAGACTAAACCAGACCTGACCAAGGCTGCATACGAAACATCCAAGTTTTCTTTGATGGTTAAGCTGCTTGCTTTAGCCATAGATCAGCAAAAAGCGATAAGAATAAAAACCAAAAGACGAGGGGAGCAATTAGAAGAATTCTTGATCGAGCCTTATGCTTTGCTATCGAAAAACGGAGGATGGCTAGTCCTGTGCTATTGCTGGCATTGTAAGCAAATCGCCCTTTATGATCTAAGCAAGATAAGAAGCGTATCTTTGACCACACAGTCCTTCAAATCCAAGCTCAGTCTGGATAAATTAATAGCTGTCCATCAATAGCCAGTTGCCAGTTCCCAGATTCCAGTTCCCAGTTTCCAGTGCCTAAAGTTTTGATAACGTGTGTGTCATACAACATCAATGTCTATTTCTCAGCCACTTTAGTGGCGTAAAGCACAAAACCTGACTAAAGTCAGTTAGAACAATGAAAAGGATTTTGCGGTTGTATCTGTTTAATCTGTTGGAAAACTCAAGATCAACCCCCTCACCTCAATCCTCTCCCCCTTCGACAGGCTCAGGAAAGAAAGGGACGAGGGGTGAGGTCATCCGCTACATCTGTTTCATCCGTTGACAACTCTCCCTATAGCTTTATATAAATCCTCATTCTTGAATGGCTTGGTCAGAATGTGATCTGCTCCTGCCTTTCTGGCGGAATTCAGCTTTTCTTCGGCTAAATGTCCGGTTAACACAATGAGTCTAACCTTCCGATCAATACTTTTAAGCTTCGAGATAAGTTTTATGCCGTCCATATCGGGCAGAGTAATGTCGGAAAGAACCACGTCGAAAATCCTATTCTTAAAGAGCTGGAGTCCTTTCTTTCCACTGGGGCAGGCTACCACTGAATGTCCTTTTGACTCCAAAAATTTCTTAATGGAGCTTAGGATCGGCTTTTCATCATCCACGAGAAGGATGTGGAGATGAGGGGGAACATCCACCAGTTCGTCTTCTTCAACGGAAACAGGCAATGTTTGATTCTTAGAGATGGGAATTTTAATAGTAAACTGGCTTCCTTTGCCCACCTCGCTTTTTACCTCGATTTTTCCCTGATACCTGCTTATAATACCGTAGGATAAGAACAGACCTAAGCCGGTCCCCGGTGTTTCACTTTGCCCCAATGCCCCTTTGGTGGTCACAAAAGGCTCAAAGATTCTTGACTTTATGCTTTCCGGTATTCCACCGCCGGTGTCGGTGAAGATCATTTCTATATTATCTTTCTTTTTGTTAATCTCTATGGTCAGCTTACCTCCCCTGGGCTGCATGGCATCTCTGGCGTTGGTTATCATGTTAAGAGCCACCTCAGAAAGTTCTCCCAAATCGCAGACTATATCCGGAATAGGGTTGAATTTCCGCTCCACCTTTATGTTTCGTTTTTCTAATTCTCTCTCTACCAGTCCTAGAACCGACTCCACCGCACCAGTGACATCCGCTCTCTGTTTTTTAGTTTCCCGCTGTCTGGAAAATGCCAACAAATGGTTAGTGATGCTTTTAGCTCTCTCACAGTTCTCCACTATGATCTGGAAGCACTCCTTCACCTCTTGAGTATCCTCATTTCCCATTCCGAACTCGGCATTGCCCAAGATTCCTGCCAGAATATTGTTGAACTCGTGAGCGATCCCGTAAGCTAAGGTTCCCACTGCCGCAAGCCTTTCGGATTGAATCAATTGCGCTTCCATTTTTTTCTTCTCGGTGATGTCGCCATAGGTGATAACCACGCCATACCTCTCCAGCGGAAGCGGGGTGGCGGTCACGCTAATCCAGGTGATCTCGCCGCGTGCTTTGACAATACCCATCTCCACATTTTCCACCAGGCGATTTTCCTTGAGCGCCCTGACGCTGGCATATTCTTCGGCGGGCATGGGTGTACCATCCGGCCGGACAATCCGCCACTCCTGGCCGTCAATCTCGCGCCGGATATGTTCTTCTTGCGGCACGCCGAGCAGCCTTTCAGCCATCGGGTTGGTTTCCAATATCTGGCCCGCTTTGTCCGACACAGTAATCCCTAGCGGAAATAAATCGAAAAGAGTTTCGTACTTGGTCAGGGCAACGCGCAGCGCTTCCTCCGCCTGCTTGCGCTCGGTTATATCGGCGTTAACCTCCGCCGCCAGCCATTCGCCTTTCTCGTTCTGAAAAGGAATAGTCGTAACCTGGATAGGTCTATTGCCTTCCTTGATCAGGATTTCCTCCGTAACAGTGATTTTCTTAGTCTGCATAGCTTGGACTATACCGCACCCCGGACAAACCCGATCACGTCCCATGAAGTATTGGTGGCACTTTTTTCCGGTAGGGTCGCCATAAACCTTTTGCCATTCCGGGTCTATATATCTTATGTTGAAATCTGAATCAATTATGTCCAGTCCGGTTTTTGTAGCACCGAGAATATACTCCATCTGCTTTTTTAGATTCTTAACCTCTTCCTCCGTTTTTTTGCGCTCGGTGATGTCCCGCACGATAGACAGCACTTCATCTTTTCCACTGGGCACTATCCGAGCTTCATGATAACGCATTTCGCCTTGAAGGGACTGCTGATATTCAAACATTCGCGTATCTTTGGTTTCCAGAGCTTTCTTCACTTCTTGCATGAATTGTTGTGCCACATCCGGGGAAAACTCTGATATGCTCCTTCCAGTGAATTCGTCCGGATTTATATATGTCGATAATT
>Ga0315288_10001967_pt1 | contig 26666 bp, 13 predicted proteins | sample YL17G11_20_MG_FD_203454 | JGI IMG/M metagenome (GOLD analysis project Ga0315288, IMG submission 203454) | Sediment microbial communities from Yellowstone Lake, YNP, Wyoming, USA - YL17G11_20 | ecosystem: Environmental > Aquatic > Freshwater > Lake > Sediment | place: USA: Wyoming | collected... | reverse complement strand
AAATTTTCCTCCTTATACTCACCGGACAGGTTCCAGGCATAAATGAAACCGTCGTCACCAACAGCTAAAAGCTCCGCATTCACATCTTTGTCCAGATTCAACAAAATCGGGGATGAACTCACTGCTCCGTCCAAAGGTAAAGGAAATCCATCCCCCATCTTTCCCTGCCAGTTGTATGCTAAAATCTGTCTGTTCTTAGTTCCAACGATTATGTCAGGATAGCCATCACTGTTTACATCTCCTAAAACAGGAGATGAATTTATCAAGTCCACCGGTCCACCCGGATGACTTATAGTAACAGGGAAATTACTCAACAGAGTGCCATTGTAATTATAGGCGAAGATTTTATCCTGATAAGCCAGCACTATGTCCAGATAACCATTCGTATCTAAATCGCCTAAGACAGGATTAGCTTTAACCATATTGATGTTGGTCCCAACCAGAAATCCGGGCAAAGGATTCAACTGACTATCCCATGCATAGATTTTCCCATCTCCACTCACCACTACTACCTCTAAATTCCCATCTCTATTAATATCTCCACTTACCGGTGTTGAATTGTCTGTTGCCTGAATCTCTGCCCAATAAATAGGTGGCATAGGAGGGTTGATAAAGCTTTCTTTTGCCATATATCCTTTTCCCTTATCCTCCTTCAGTATAAAGAAACTGCCCGGCTCGTCACCCAGAGTCAATCCAATTACTTTTTCTTCATACTCTCTGTTGAATTCTACTTCCCCATTTTGACCAAAAACCTTCACTGATCCATTTTCCCCTCCGACAAAAATCTCAATATCCGAGTGGTTTGTATCAAAATCTGCCACCACCGGCATCAGGGACGTTCTGTCTCCCAGTGTAACCGGAAAACCATCCACCACATCTGCTCGTCTGTCTCCATTTCGATCATAAGGATGCCAGGCGAAAACTCTTCCGTCTACAGTGGCAGCAACCACCTCCAAAGTATCGTCTCCATTCAGATCACCTAAAGAAGGCGGTCCAAAGAAAGCGGAATCGTCCTCCGCAAATATTGCCAGTGGAAGTTTAAACTGGGTGGTATCGAACCGGGTGATCACCACTGAATCGGGAGGAGAAAACAATCCTATACCTCCGGGACCCCAAGCATGTATAAATCCGCCCGACGAGGCTAAGATCTCTATATTACCGTTATTATCCAAATCGCCGCAAACTAACGAGCTGACGCCCGAGTCGGGAACGAACTTCTGCGGGAAGCCGGCTTGAATCCATTGTTGCGAAACGCTCAGAGTCATCATAGTGTCAGTATAGCTGATGCCCGCGACCCAGATATGGGTGTTGGATTTGTTACTGCTTTTGGAGGCAGGATAACTATTGGGAGTAAACTCCGAATTGTTGCCTCGATAAAACATATCCTCTCTCTGTCCATATCCGGTATAATAATTCCCACCGAAATCTATGATTCCGTCTGCTTCCACTATGGTGAGAAAACGTCTGTCTTTGTCCAATTGTAGCTCATTATCCCAGAAATTGCTCACCCCGTTTCCATCGTAATCTAAATACGCCACCCCTTCGTCCACATGCCAGATCAAGATACCCGACCCGGGGAGAAGCCAATCATATTCCCGGTTATATTGTCGATCCATATTTATCGGACCCAAGATCACATTGGTCAGGCTATCTACTCGAAGTCCGCTGAAATGATCACCGTCCAAATCTACCTCTCGATTTTCTAATAGAAAATACTCCTCCGGACTTATGGATAATTTTATCACTTGCAGTTGATCGGTGGCTTTCTCAGCAGCGAAGAGTTTTATGTCATCCTCGTTCTTGATCTCCACCGGTTCTGCAAAGCCCAGAAATGCTCTGCTCCAGGCATCGGGATAAACCGGCAAGACTCCGGAGACGTAAATCCCATATCCCACGTCTACGCCCACATTTTGAGCGTTGTTGTCCATCAAAGAGAAATCCCCCACCTGGGTCATGAAGTTATTGGTATTATACAAATCCACCAGACCCAACTGATGTCCGAACTCGTGGGCAAAGACCCCATTTAGAGCAGTAACTCTATTATCCTGACTGCGGGTTTCCGGGATAAAAGTTCCTTCAGTAATGGGATAAGTCCCTCCGTTTACCCAAACCGTGTCACCTAAGGTGATGAAGCCGGTGAAAAGATCACCTGGAGTAGGATTTACCAGCTCCCCCAGATCACTTTGTAGGTCTGAGCCAGCATGAAAGATCACAAAACAATCATACTGCGAGAAATCAAGGTGATAAATTTGTGGATCGCCATGCCAAGAGAGAGAATCTGCCAGATTGAAACTATCATGGTAGAATCGCCTGAGCATCTCCACCTTGACGGAAAGGGAAGAATCGGGAGCACCATAATAAGCCATAGGATGAGGTAATCGGTAAGCTAAGGTTTCGCTTTTGGGGTAAACCTCACCTTCCAGAGCCAGCCGACCTTGCGAGACAGTCCACCAATAGTAATTCAAAGCCTGAAGGTGCGTCTTGAAATACAGAGTATCGTGAGGTGAGGGATCGATCAAATGACCTTCCTTTTGCTTAAACTCGGTGGTGTCTCTCATGTCAAAAAGCCCATTCCCGGTGGTGCGGGGATCGTCAGGTATCTCCTCTTGAAACTCCACTCTTATTCCCAGTATTCTTAAGGTTTTGGTTGGTGAAGTGGCGGACGGGGATAGAAGCGGAAGAGAATAGGGCGTTTTCCTCTCCAGTCCAAGCAAATTCTTTTCAGACACATCACTTTTGAAACCCAATTTGTCGACAGGTGACGTTGCCTTATCCATTATGTTCAGATTCCTTCTATCCTGAATTCGTAAAACATGCTCAGAGTCTGCCCAAGACACGCCGGCAAAGACTAGGAGCATAATTATTATTATGACTTTTAATCTGGAAATGATCAAAACCAACCTCATCTTAACGATAGTTTGCTAATTGAACGCCTTAGAATTCCTTAAGAAATCAATCGGGGACCAATTTAGCGGAGTGTCAAGCCCCGCCAGAGCGGGATCTTCGACTTTAGCTTGACCTGAAACTTCCTGCAAGAGGAAAAACTTGCTACGGTTCACCTAAAGGTAAACACTCCAGTCTTTTCCTTTCCCGCATGAGCCTAACTTAAGTTAGGTTCTGGTTTTAGTTTTACTATCATGCTCGGGTGGGGGTTGAATCCCCACCCGAAGCTTAGAAACTTAATTTTTGTAAAAACCGCATCCCGCCAAGGCGGGGTGCACTCCAATTGGGACTTTTTCATCAGTCCCTGATCCCTATTCCCAAGACCATAAATTAAAACCTCCCCGTCATGGTGAATAACATGGTGTTGCCTAACATCGACGTCTTGGAGGAGGGTATATAAGCGAAATCAAATCGAAATGCGCTGTATTGTAATCCTGCCCCAAAAGTAGGATTCTTGACGCCTCCTTCTTCGTCATAATGATACCCAGCTCTCAAGGAAACGTAAGATCCATACCTATACTCAATCCCCATGTTTTCAACTGCCTCTTTTAACTCGTTAGAGATTCCTTCCTTTATCGGGGTGTTGGAATCATCTTTGAGTCTTATGTCTACCAATATCTTGTCGATCTGAGCCGTAGCAGTTAAGCGATTGAAGGGGGTATCCACGATTCGGTAAGCTAAGCCAATCGACAGCTGGCGGGGGAGGGGATCGGATTGATTCACGTCGATATAAGCGATATTGGGTCCCAAATTGGTTAAAGCACTCCCCAGAGTCAATTTCCTTAGGATGAAGTTATTATATAACAGTCCTGCATCTATGGCAAACGAGGTTCCCGCCCCTCTACCTTTTTCTCGACCTGCTCCTTGATCCGCCAGATGACTATGAATTATCTTGGCGGAAAGGCCGGTGGATATGTTGGGACTAACTCGGGTGCCAAAAGAGAAGGCAAAAGCCAGCTCATAACTGCTAAATTCCCCTGTTTGTCTTCCAAATTCATCCATGCGAACGTTTCTTCCATAGGAGAAAAAGTTGAGGCTTGTTCCGAAAGTCCCCCACCCTTCCACGTGCTGAACATAGGAGAGATATTCCAAGTACATGTCCGTAGCTAGTTCGGGAGCCCAGTTGGAGTGGGTGAAAGTTATCTCCCTTTTGGCATGAGCGAATATCACCACTTTCTCGGTGGTGGCAAACCACAATTCTCCATCCTGGTGTATTATCTTTTTGGTTTTGGCTCTTTCCAGTCCGGCATGATAATACCTTCCCCAGCTTTGTCCATCCCACCGGATGGTTCCATACTCCGTTCCCACCACCACCTTGTCTCCACCCACTTCCGCTAAGGAGAGAATCTCACTGCCGGTGGCATTATTATACACATACACCTTTTGCCCTGGCTCAAGCTTACCGGTGGATTTCAAGTGATTATAATCCATGATTATCTGAGAAAGCTTTTGTATCTTCTCCTCATCATCTGATCTCAAAAATTCCCGTGCAACCTTTTGAGCGTCGTCTCCTTCCACCGCGGTATAGGTTCTATATCCATAAGTGAACCATTGATTTTCGGTATATCTTTTCAAACCATGATTGGTTCCTACCCACAAATTCTCTTGATCATCCTTGATTAAAGCAGTGATTTCTCCATTTAAGGCCAGCTCAAAGGGGAGGTTGATCGTCTGACCGCTTGCTACCACAGAATCTGAAAGCCCATTGATCAATTTGACTCTCTCCATAGCTTGAAGAACTGTTTTTTCATCTTCGCTTCCTAAAAATTTACTAACTACCTTGTCCATCGTGTCACCGATTTTGAATTTATACTTTTCATACGGCTGCCAGGATTCCCCCTCCAGTTTGAAAAGCTGGCTCTTGGTAGCAGACCAGATCTCCCTCTCCCCCCGGTTGGCAAAGCATAATATTTCTTTATCCTTGATCTCGTCTCCCCAAGGAACGCCAGTCCACTTGGTGCCATCGAATTTAACCGCCCCCCGATCCGTCCCCACCCACACGAATTTTTCAGAGAGCGGAAGGATGGCGGTCACGTGTTTCGAAGGGAGACCGTCATCTACGAAATATCTTTTCCATTTTTTCCCGTCGAAGGAAAAAAGACCATCTTGGCTTCCCACCCACAAAAGCTTTCCATCGGAGCCGGCAGTGGTTAGGGTATCAGTGAACAGCACCCGAAAAGGAATTTTTACCGTTGCTGGGAGGCTTCTCGATATGACTTTAGGTAAAAAAGCCACTAACTGGCTGGTTTCACTTAAAGTGAGGCTATCGTCTTTCAGAAAGTCATTTATCTGTTTGACCAGACGCATAAGGTTTTCAGGCGCTAAAAGACAGTTATCCCAGGCAGAAAGGAGGTCATCCCATGAAGATGAAGTTTCTTCACCAGCCGGAATGCTCGATTTCACCACCTTTTCTTTCAAAGTCATCAAGGAATCTCTGCTCACCGGTTGGTTGAAACGGGCGGTGATCTCCTTCATGCTTTTGATCCTGTCGTCATCCGCTACCTGGGTATATTTTCTAAGGATGCTCTCCAACGACTCTCCGCTTTGAGTGATATACTCCTCATAGTTGAGCCAGCTGGACCGGTGTAGTTTGAATAGGTCGAGATCACTGATAGCCCAAACGTCATATCGCTCGTAATTCAGCTCTGGCACGTCATTTCTTAATAGCGCAATGGATTTAAGCTCAAACTGCATAGGGAGGGGATATTCCAGCCAATTGGAAGTTAAAGGATAGGTGCCCAGTCCGGATGGATTCCAATAGGTGGCGGTGGCATCATCGGATATAGCCACAAAAGCTTCCCCCATTCCTGTCGCTCTGGCTCCGGCTGGAATCCTTAAAAAAGGAACTGCAGTTTGGCTTACTTGTGCCTGGCAGATGGAGTTAATAGAAATTGTGGTTAAACTTAGGATCAAACATACGGAAATAACTCTCCTCATTTTATAACCTCCTTATAATACTTTCTCATCTTTGCTTGAATCAACTCAAATCTATCATAAACATAATTCTTGTTTCCAGTTGTCAGATGCCAGTTTCAGTCTTCAGCTCTCATTTGTATTTTGCATTTTGCAATTTGCAATTATCAGCTCCAGTCTCCAGTTGGCAGTTACCCGTTTGTAGTTCTCGGTTAGCATTTGAATTTAACACTTTGCATTTTGCACTTTGCACTCTGCACTTTGCAACCATCAGTCTCAGTCTCAGTCTAATTATCTTACCACCACCGCTTTTCCGAAAACTTCGGATTTTTCTTGCTTTCCATTCACCAGTCCTTTAGCTAAGATTTTATATATATACACCCCATTGGCTACTTCATCTCCTTCTTGATCTTTTCCATCCCAGGTGGCGGAAAAGTTAATTCCGGTGCGGGATGAAGCATAAGGGATATCTCGAATCAACCTCCCGGATAAGGTGAATATCTTTATCTCTACCATTTCCGCATCGGATGAGAGATGATAATAGAAATTAGTGACATTAGAAAAAGGATTAGGGTAGTTCATCACCTGGGTAAGCTCCAGCTCCTTTTGTGCGCTCACTTTCACATTTACTGATATCAAGGAGGAGTTGTTGGCATTATCCCACGCCTTGATGGTTAAATTATGATCCCCCCCGGAAAGATTGGAAAATTGATACGAAACTTCTCCTTTCTGATAACTGCCCGGCTCATATTCAAAATCTCCGGTAACGTCTATCTGGTGTTCCAAATCCTGGTCGATCACCAAGGTAATTCCATGTCCTACCTCTCCCGTCATGTTTATTCCATGTTCATCCCCCAGGGAAAGTTTTAGGATGGAGCTGGGCAGGATGGTTTCCCCATCGGAAAAAGTCGTCCGGTCATCGAAGCTTAAAGCTATCTGGGGACCGATGGTATCTATCACCGTAGTATCCGAGCCTCTGATTACTAAAGAATCCTGCACTCCCACTCCATCTTGATCTATGGATCCTATAGAATTCTGACCCCAAACATATACGCTGATTCTTCCGGTATTGCCTCCATAGCTTATGTCCTTTGGCACCATAAAGCTGGCTTGAAATTTTCCTTCTTTCACTTCAGTATCCCCTTTGAACATGATCAAACCTGGTAGACCATAGCTTACCTTTCCTCCACCTGGCATGGTATGAATCCTTTTTCTTTGAGAGTCGAAAGCTAAAATTTTTGCACTCCCATTAAAGTCGGTCATTACCCCACTCTGGTCATCTTTTTTGACTTCTCCTTTTACCCGGATCAAACTCAGAGCGGAAAGGGTCTCCGGTGTGACTTCAGTCAGCTCCACCTTCAATTGAGGTGCACCCAGCTTCATCACCGGATCGCCAAAAAGAACATATTGTCGATCGTTGGAATTGGGTTTTCTTAGAAGCTTGGCGATGAAGAGCGCTTCCCCAATAGAAAGGGAGTCCTGGCTTAAGAGCAGATCATAAACTTTGAAATTCAGCTCGGCATTCGGATCCGGATATACCAGCCAGGTAGCGGAGATGGTGGCGATGGCTCCTTTATCTTCCGCTCTTAAGAATTCCTCCGCCATGCCTTCACTGGTGGGGCTGAAGAAAAAGCCGATACTGCAGGAAGAGGTGTAAACTAAAGGGAGCTTCCGTTTATTGGAAAGCCTGGGGATATCCTGGGCGCGCTTGAACACGTGCTCGTGTGACCATACATCCGGATTCCCATGCCCCATATAATTGATGATTAAAGCTCCGGAGTTAAAAGCTGCAACAATTGCGTCTTCGGCTTCCGGTTTTTCCCGCTTGAAATCAAAGGGATATTCCATCAGATATATCTTAAACAAATCAAAACTGGAGGGAATGTGAAGCTTAGCCAGCTCCTCGGTATCCTGAGTATGAATGGCTTCGGAATTAGACTCGTCGGTGAACTCGTCATCCGCCACCAGAGTGATCAGATTCCTCCAGTTGCCAAATTCAGGAGTCTTTTCGTAGTTAACCACCTTGTCCAAAACTATCTCCACCTCCCCATTGGTCCTCACCGGCCATCGGCTGATCACCATATCCACCCCTCGATCCAGATGTCCGTATGAGGAATCGGTATCCAGATAGCCATACCGTCCAAAATAAACGTAATTCTCGTCTGATACTGATCGATCCCCCTCCCAGGTGGGTGCAAATGGAGGGATGAAGTTGACCGCTCCATATCCCAGATGGTTCTTATAATCGTAATTCCCATCGCCTACCAGCAAGGTGAATGCGGGTGGCTCTTCCCAGTTCTGGTAAGCGAATTTCAAAAAATCCCGTATCGCTACCGGATCAAAAAGTCCCCCGGAGAATTCATCATATATGTCTTGAGCTTTGACTACTGCTACCGACATTCGATTATATGACTCCCGAAAACTCTTTAGACTCTGTATCTGATCGTAGAAATCTGAGTGAGTGATTATCAGAAAATCCGCTCGATTGGAAGCTTTTCTCCAATTGGATTTCTCGTCTTGAAATAACCTCACTGGCGTTTTTATTCGGCTTTCATCCACCAGAAAGTATCTGGTTTTGACATCTGCGATTATGGTATCCTGAAATCGGGCAAATTCACCTTCGATTGGCACTGGCTCAAATTTCTTTACGTCAAAATAATCGGTTACGTCAAACAGGTATGTCTGAGAGGAGAACAAGTTTGAGATATTGAACTGGGTTGCCCCGGAAATCTCCGGGCTTTCAAAGAATAGCTGTCTATCATAACATTCGAATCTGCGAGAGTATTCAATTTCATACCAGTCCAGATAGGTGGCGCTTGGAAATGAGATATCCAGAGTATCCACCAATCCACCATGAAAGCTAAAGCTTATGGCCACCGTTAATGAAGCCGAGGAGAGAGGGTCAAGAATTAAAGCTGGAACACCATTCACTAATATGCTCGGATTAGATTCAGTATGACTTACCTTAATCCAAGCGGTATCTTGAGAAGACGCACCCGGAAGGCTGACAAACGTCCGTATGGAGGTAGTCTCGATCCAATACCAGTGAAAATAATTGTCCACGTAGCCATTTGAATATTCTCTCAAGGTATTATCCTGTTCAGAGTGAACTTTTGATTCGAACTTCAGTGGGGTGATCGGACTTGGCTCCGCCAAGCTTCCGTCTTTAATCTGCATCCTTTTAGGCTGAGGATTGGGGAATGGAGACGTGGGGTTGAAGGTCAGCCAGAATACGTTGTCGTTAGTGAAGGGATTGGTGTGGAAACCCTTAACTTTTCCGGTAGAGTCGTAGTCCCAGTCATTGGTGGACCAGCCATAAAAGAGGATGAAATCATCCGTATCGAATTTGCCATCCTCTTCCCCTGCCACGTAAATGGATAGCTCCTTAAGCTCCAAAAATGGATTGGAATTGCTCAAAGGCAACTCCCTTCCTCCTCCGGAAAACATGCGCAAGGTTCTGGGATCTAAAGAGCTTATCGATATCCCCGCTTGAATCAACATGCTTCGGTCGATTTTGTTTATCCCGTTTTCCGTTACCACCACCTTATACCAGTTGTCCGAATAATCGAACGGATAGACCAGCCCCGGCTTTAAAAGACCACTCTGTTCTGAAGTTTTCCGCCAGCCTTTAGATTGTTCATAATTCAGCAATACATTCCGGTAGATCTTCTCAAAAAGATCCTTTCCCTTGGCAAAAGATTCTTTTTTAACTCCGATGAAACTAACCTTTACGGTAATCTGAGAATAATATCGGATGCTTTTACGCGCGGGATTGAACTGAACCGGAGAAATCTCCAGCTCAATTATTCTTTGATTTCTCAAATATATGGCCGGACTAAAAGAAACTACATCAGAGGGAGCGAGCTGATCAGATATTACTTTTGTTTTCAAGGGACTAAGACTGTAACCTAAAGGACTTTTTTCATCCACCTCTATTTTTTGTGCGTAAGCCAAATTAATCCCTGCTTGTTCTGAACTTACTTTATCCGAAATTTCCACGGAGATTTCCGCGTCCAATGGAACTCCTATCACTACCTTTCTTATCGGCAGCTGAGGTTTTCCCGGAAGGTTAGCCAGAGCACATCTGTCGATATTTATAATATCAAAAAACTGTCCGCCTAGCTGGATTTGGCTTTTATTTAACTTTGGCACCAGATAATTGAAAATCACCCCATCCTGATCTGATTTCAGAATCTGAAGGTCATCATATTCGGAAATAGCAGAGATCGCTTTCCCGGATGACCAACCGGAAATCAGAATCAACCATGACCAGAGGATGATGATTTTTGAAAAAAGAGAGCGTTTCATAAATAAAAAAGCCGAGCAGATTCCAGTCTTATAAAAACCCTTACCTAAAACGTCAGGGGCGGACGACTCGGCACCAGAGCATTTTATGATCTTTTAAGTTAAAGGGTTTTTGAATAGACTTTCCCATCGAATAAGGTAAAAGCCTTAGATTGTGTTTTGTTGTTTTATTCCATTCGGTCATTAACCACCGGCACCGAACGATCTTATTAAGCTATCAAACCCTTTAACTATTTTTCTATAGGCTCACCTCATGTATTTTGAAAACCATTATACCACATAAATCAATTTTGTCAAGCGTTTTCAAACCTAACTCCCTATGCGTATGCATCTTCGATCCTCCCCCGCTCCACTTTGCGGAGTAAGGGACAGGGGGTGAGGTTTCATTAAAAATCTGCGCGAAATCAGCTTGTATTTCGTGTACTACTAAAAAAGCTTCTTCTTAACCAGGCTGGCTAAATTCTTTGCCCTGAAACCAGTGATGTAGGAACAAGCTTCCTCGTATGCTTTTTGTTCAATCTGCTGGACATTTCTTTGAGGGATCGAGTCTATCTCTTTTTTGAACTCTCTGGTGGTAAATTTTATGTCCTTTTTATGCTCATCTGCCCATTTTTTCATTTGATCTAAAAGGTCTTTAGGCAAAAACCGGTGAGTGATGTTTTGCCATTCTGTGCCCACATTTCCTTTACGAATTCCGTAATCGGCAAATTTGCCCACTATCTCCAAAGGAGTGCCGGTTATTCCGTGTTGCGCCATGCACACTCCCTTAGGCTTTATCGCATCAAAGATCTCTTTGGTCCGGTCCAAGTCGATGAATATCCTCTCTCCTTCCAGATAATTCCCATGCTTGGAGCCGTTGTTGATGGCTAAAAGATCAGGATGGATCCCATTATCCAGCAACCCCTGGATGTAAGTGGTAGCTTCTTCCACCGTGGTGATAACCGCTTCTTGTCCGGCTGATTTAACTTCACCCACCTCTACTTCTAACCCCAGCTCATAAGGTTGAATAAGTGTAGCCAGCTGGCTGGTGATGTTAATGTTGTCATCCAGCTCGTTAAACGAAGCGTCGATGGCTATGGAGGTGTAGCCCGCTTCAATCTCCGCCTCTATCTGCTCTTTGGCAGAGTGGAAAGCCTCCGGGCTGGTGTCCTTTACTGTAGTATGATCGCCGTGGATGAAGAAGGGTTTGGAGAATTTTCTCTCCTCCGCATATCCCACTATGGTATCAAAAAAGATTTGCGGAGTTTGTCCGGTATAGCCACCATCCACGCTACCTTCGGTCTTAGCCAATTCGAACGCCACCACCGAATCCAACTCTTCTGCCGCTCTCATGATGCCCGGAATCACATGTTTAATGCGGGTGTTGCATGCCAAAACGATTACCTTTTCGTCTTTAAGCACCCTGAAAATATCATGAGAGTTAAGAAGGCAGACCTTGCTTTTGTTTCCTAATTTCTCTCGGATGTGTTTGGATCTTAAGTCTAAGATTTTAGCTTCTGCGGTTGCGACTGACATAGGATGCCCTCCCTTGAAGAAGGTTTGCTTTTATACGATAAATTATTGCTCTCAGATTGTCCTTATTTTGATCTATTTGAATAGTAAGGCTAAAATCACCACCAAAACCAGCGCCGGTAGAAAATTGCCCACCTTTATTCTCTTGATGCCCAGAAGATATATTCCAATTCCCACTATAATCAAGCCTCCGGTAGCAACTAATTCATTTAAAACCTCCGGTCTCAAAAGGAATGATAACTTTTCTCCTAAAAGAGTCAATCCCCCTTGAAAAATCAGAACGGTTAAAGCAGAGAAGATTACTCCCACTCCTAAGCTGGAGGCGAAAACCATTGAAGCAAAACCATCTAAGAGTGATTTGGCATAAAGAACGCTGGCATCTCCGCTTACTCCGTCCTGAATCGATCCCACGATGGTCAACGGACCGATGCAGAATACTAAGCTGGAGGTAACGAATCCCAGGACGAAACTTCCGGACTCCGACTTCACCTTTCTTTTTATCAACTCTCCTAAACTCTCCAATCCCTCCTCTAAATGGATCAGCTCACCGATGATCCCTCCCACCGCCAAGCTCCCGATCACTAATAGAATATCGTCTGTTTTAAATGCCATCTTGAATCCTATCAAAAGCGTGGAAAGACCCAAGGCATGCATCACCATAGTCCTGATCTTTTCGGATAATCGCGATCCGATCAACAACCCTATTGAGCTTCCTAAAAGAACGGTGAATGTGTTGACTAATGTGCCTTTCATATTTTATTCAAGATTCAACATTCAAGATTCAAGATTGAGGAAACAGAGTCAACCTCTTTGTAATTAATCTTCATTACGTGAAATCTACTAATGAAACCTTGATTTTAATTTTTGGTTCTTCTCCAGATCAGTAGCTGAAGATTTTAGCAAGAAGATGACCTCTAATGACTTGACTAAGATCATGTTTTTTTAAAAAATTAAGCTTCCCCCTCACCTTTGTCCTCTCCCCTCCGGGGAGAGGGTTAGGGTGAGGGGGAATCCAAATTCATCGAAACCTCATCCACATTTTTTCCATTTTTTAGCAACTCTTTTGGAGAAGACCCATAATTTTCATAGAACTCCCTTTAAATTCTGAGCATTTGACTTGGTTTTCTTGGGCAATATTCTTTTTTCGAATTTTGGTTTTAATCTTGAATCTTAAATTTTGAATCTTGAACTCTTTTTACCAGAACTTCCTCGGATCCGTAATCTTCCCTTCCACCGCAGATGCCGCTACTGTGGCTGGACTGCAAAGATAAACCTCTGCTCCTTTTCCCAATTTCCCCAAAAAATTCCGGTTGGAGGTAGATAAGAGCACATCCCCTTTTCCTAAAACTCCATGATGCCCAGCAGTGCACAGGCTACAGCCGGGATTAGTCACCATGGCTCCCACACTCATGAAAATCTGATAAAGTCCCGCCTTTAGCATGTCCATGGCGACCTCTTTGGTGGCTGGAGTAATGATTAGTCTCACATCCGAATGAATCTTCCCCGCTTTTTTCAGAATCCTGGCTGCCGATTTGAAATCCTCTAACCTTCCGTTGGTGCAGGAGCCGATGAATCCCTCGTTGAACGGTGTTCCTTCGACTTCCTCCACCGGCTTGACGTTATCCGGACTATGAGGACAAGCAATCTGGGGAATCAATTTCTGCACGTCGATTTCGACTTCTTCCACAAAGTTAGCATCTTTGTCTGAGGTGACGATCTCCAGGTCGTCTCCGCATCTTTGTCTTAAGAATTCCAAAGGCTCACCGTTTGGCTGAATGAAAGCGATCTTGGCATTAATCTCCGTCATCATGCTTCCTAAAGTAAGGCGACCAGCTAAGGAGAGATTGTCGATCGACTCACCGCATAGTTCCAACGATTTGTAATTTGGTTTGTCCATCCCTATTTCTCTTACAAACTTCAAGGTTAAATCTTTTGCGGAAACTGGCTCTTTATATTTTCCCTTGAAAACCACTTTGATAGTCTCCGGCACACGGAACCAAAGTTTCCCTGAATACCAAGCGGCAACGATATCAGTATTTCCGACTCCGGAGGAGAACGATCCCATCGCTCCCAAAAGATTCATGTGGCTATCCGTTCCGATTACGACCGATCCGGGCTTGATCATCCCTTTTTCCAAAAGCACGTGCTGTCCGATGCCCCAGTTGACGTCGAACAGATTCTTTATACCTTGTCTTTTGGCGAACTCTCTGCACAAAACCTGATTTTGTGCCACCTTCATGTCTTTGGCTGGCGCCTGATAATCAAAGGTAATGGCGATTTTGTCCGGATCTTTTACTCTACCGCTATTAGTGAACTTATCAAACTCCAAGACCGCATTAGGACCACCAAAGTCCCGAATCACCGCTAAATCCACCTCCGCCCATACCCGATCGTTGGCATAAACATCTTTGCTCGAAGCTTTGGAAAGTATTTTTTCAATGATGGTTTTTCCCTTCATACAAATCTCCACGCATCTGGTTCAATCATTAATCTTGAATCTTGAATTTTGAACCTTGAACGTTGAATCTTGAACTTTGAACGCTTTTAAAACTTATATTCTTCTGCAAACTTAATCCTTTTCGATATTGGCGGATGATCGTATAGCAAGAACTCAATTATCGGGCTGGGATTGGGATCGGATAGGTTGATATAGGCTAATTTGTTCATGGCGGAGATGAAAGCTTCTTTGTTATGAGTTATGTCCAAGGCAAATTTGTCCGCTTGCCTTTCCATGTGTCTTGAAAAAGCTGGACCAAAGGGCATGGTGATTATGCCAAAAATAATGAATATCAAAAATATCAAAGGCAATCCCGCCACGTCTGCCATGTTTTCAATCTTCAGTCTGTTTTTGAATCTGGTTATGATTTTTAGCCCGGTCAGATGGATTATGAGAAATCCGATTCCCGCCAAGACGGATGAGAAAAGTATTCCCGTCCAGATATGATGCAAAAGATTGTGCCCCATCTCATGGGCGATCACCACTTCGACTTCGTCTGAGGTAAATTGATCGGTCAAATTATCACCCAAGACGATTCTTTTGGTGTTGCCCAATCCGGTGAACATGGCGTTTGCCGTTTTAGTCTGCTTGCTCATGTCCATGGTGAAAATGTCCCCCACCTTGACGTTCGCTTTGTGGGATAAACTCACCAGCTTATCCCTAAGTTCCCCTTGGGGTAAAGGAGTATACTTGTTAAAAAGCGGCATAATCAAAACCGGTGCTAAATTTACCAAAACTACAGTGAAGAGGATGAAAACCACTGAGACGTATATCCACCAGGTTCGGGGAGCTTTTTTTAATGCTTGATATATTCCTTCAACGGAAATCAGAGCAATGATACCGATAACCAGCAAACCTTTAAGCTCTTCTCCGAGCCACTGCGGGAAGGTTTGGTTGGATAACTCATACTTATGCTCCAATGAAAACCCATAATAGCTGGAGGGGAATCCGGTAATAAAGGCTAAGATAAGGAATAGAAGAGTGTAGATCGCCACGACCCAGAATCGTTTTTTGGTAAACCTTTCAATTTGCCTGCGGAGAAAAGCGGAGATTCCTAAGAATAAAAACAAAACCAGCAAAAGGATGGTGTAGCCTTGATCTACAAAATAATGGACGTTCTTTGCCTTTTGATATTTGATCGCCTTTTCCAAACGCTCTTTTTTTTCCAACTCCGTTTGCCCCGCCTGGGGCAAAATCTCTTTTGAACTATCAGTCATGGTGGATGCTTGCGAGGTTTGTTCTGGATTCTCTTGGGCTGGGAGTCTCTGAATCAATGTAATTGAAATCAACAAACTCAAGAAAGCACACCGGAAAACTCTACACATAGTTATCCTTCCTTTGCGAAAATCTTCTCTTGGAGATTTTGAGTTTTGAATTGTGATTTTGCAATTTGCACTTTGCACTCTGCAATCTGCAATCTGGTTTTATTTCAAATTTAGCACTTCTCTGTATCCTGGTATATCTAAAAATCCATGCCCGCTGATGTTAAAGGCAATCACCTTTTTCTCTCCACTCTCCTTGCATTTGAGCGCTTCGTCGATGGCACAGCAAACGCTATATGCTGATTCAGGAGCGGGTAAGAAACCTTCTGCCTGGATGAACCACTTGGTTCGCTCGAACACGTATTTTTCATCCTGGGGATATGCAACCGTGTCAATCAGACCTTTGTCCCTTAAAAGACTTATGATAGGTGAACAGCCGTGGTATCTTAAGCCATCGCCTTTTATCGGATCCATATTGGTTTTGTGTCCCAGAGTATACATCTTAAGCAATGGAGTCATCTCCGCATAGTCGGCGAAATCATATTTGTATTCTCCTTGAAGATTGGGAGCTGCTTTGCTCTGCGCCGCAATGAACTTGATCTTTTTCCCTTGTCTTAAAACGTCGCCCATAAAGGGTAAAGCAAATCCACCGAAATTGCTCCCTCCTCCCAGACAGGAAATAACCATATCCGGATAGTCATCAAATTTCTCAAACTGTTTCTGGGTTTCAAGACCTATGATGGTCTGATGCATCAACACGTGATTCAAAACGGAGCCAAGGCAATAGATGGCTTTGGGATCTTTTTTAGCATCTTCCATTCCTTCGGAGATCGCAATTCCCAAAGACCCGGGATGTTTTGGATCCTTGCCATACAAGGTTTTTCCAAACTCAGTCTTGGGACTGGGGGAAGCATACACTTCTGCCCCATAAAGCTCCATGAAATTTTTCCTATCTCTCTTCCAGTCGTGAACTGCTCTCACCCAATAAACGGTGCACTTCAAACCTGCCAACGAGGCAGCATAGGCAAGGGCGGTTCCCCATTGTCCTGCACCGGTCTCAGTAGTTAATCTTTCGTATCCTTCTTTTTTGGCGTAATATGCCTGGGCTAAGGCGGTATTCACCTTATGGCTTCCAGTGGGACTATAGAATTCTGATTTGTAATACATTCGTGCCGGCGTGTCTAATCTTTTTTCAAGATTAAATGCGCGGAACAAAGGTCTGGGCCTGCCAGCTTGAAAAAAGAGCTGTTGTATTTCCTCTGGAATATCGATCCATCTTTCATTGGAGAACTCTTGTTTCAGACATTCGGCTAAAAGTATTTCCGGCAGGCTTTTTATTCTCGATTCACCCTTCTCCGGGTCCTGTGGCGGAGGAAGCGGCTCAGGCAGATCGGGTTGTATATTATACCATTGTGTGGGCAACTCCTTTGTGTCCAAATTCACATGTCTTAGTTTAATGGACATTTTTAATCTCCTTGAGTTTAGTTTCAATCTATCAGTATTATTGTTTTGCTTTTTGCTTTTTTCCTTTTGCTCTTTGCTCTTCACTCTATGCTCTTTGCATTTTCCCTTTCACCTTACACCTTTCACCTTTTACCTTAAACCTTCCCTCCCAAACTCTCAAAATTAATAAAGTCCGCATAATGAACGATCATCGCCTCGATGGAGCGGTATCCTCCATCTCCTTCTTTAGCATGAGTGGCAATTATATGAACCACTTCATCTGGCAGTTCATGTTTGTATGCTAAAGCTGATCCGGAAAAAGGATGCCTTAAAAGCTTTCCGGTTTTGCTTTTGACTATTTTATCTTTATCTTTAGCATATTCTAAAATCTTGCCCACATCATGCAAGATCGCACCAGCGATCAAAAGATCGAGATTGATTTGCACCTTGTCCTTGTAGAAATTCAGAAGCACATCAGCAATTTTCAAAGCGGTCTGGGTGACTGCTCTGGTGTGCGTGATCAAGCTAATTTTGCAATCGGGAATGAGCAAGGTGAAAGGGATAGAATTCATATCTTCCATTCGCCAGCCACCCTTTTCTATCGCCTCCTCCCAGGTTGAGATCACCTGCTCTTGTAGCTTTTCATCTTTCATTTGTTCAATCTCTGGGAACAACTTTTCAATTTCTGGTTTCATACCACTCCTCTTTGAAGATCACCAACCCTTAGTGGGTGGGTGAATGCAAATTTATAGCTTTACGGAAAAATTGCAACAAAAATCTTATAAGAGCGGATGACGAATAGCAGATAATGAAGTCTGTAGGGACAACTCTAGAGTTGTCCCTACAATTCTGCAAAAGCCGACTTTTCTTCTTGACAAAAGCAGTGAACATAGCATATTGTGCCTAAGCTAATACAGGTAAGCTATGGCAGATTGCTAACCCGATTCAATTGCAAAAAAAATATGCTTTCAAACCCATAACCACTATTATAGGAGGTAACAATGCTCTCCAAAGTTAAAGCGTTGTTGTCTAAGCCCTTGTTTTACAAAAACTTGCATGGGGGTAGAAATAGGGCTTTTCTGATTATCCCCGCCTTTCTGATTTTACTGTTAACTCCCCTAATCACTGGTTATTCTCAAATCCTTCAGCCCAACCCCGATTCCATCCCCTTCGCCCCAGCAGTTAACTATCCTGTAGGAGATTTTCCTACTTCTATTTTCTGTGTGGATTTAGATAATGATACCGATTTAGACCTAGCTGTGGCAAATTGGAGTAGCAATAATGTCTTCATCTTAAAAAACGACGGGGATGGGACATTTGCAAGTGCGGTCAACTATGGGGCAGGAGGCTGGCCTCGTTCTCTTTTTTGTGCATATTTAGATGGGGATGGTAATCTGGACGTAGCTGTGGCAAATTGGAGTAGCGATAGTGTCTCCATCTTAAAAAACGACGGGCATGGGGCATTTCCAAGTGCGGTCAACTATGGGGCAGGAGATGGTCCTTCGTCTGTTTTCTGTGCGGATTTAGATGGGGATAGTAATCTGGACTTAGCTGTGGCAAATACTGAAAGCGACAGCGTTTCCATCTTGAGGAACAATGGGGATGGGACTTTTCAGAGCGCAGTCAACTATGGAGCGGGAGACCATACTCATTCTGTTTTCTGTGCAGACTTAGATGGGGATGGTGATCTGGATTTAGCCGTGGCAAGTTATGAAAGCGACAGTGTCTCCATCTTAAAAAACAATGGGGATGGAACCTTTCAGAGCGCGGTCAACTATGGGGCAGGAGATGGTCCTTCGTCTGTTTTCTGTGCGGATTTAGATGGGGATACCGATTTAGACTTAGCTGTGGCAAATTGGGGTAGCGACAGTGTCTCCATCCTTCTAAATCTTAGCAATCTCGCCCGTCCATATTCCTTTGCCTTGATTTCTCCAGACAGTTTGGATTCTATCAAAACTACCGACTACCTTATATGGCAAAAAGCAATTGACCTCGACACAACCGACACTGTCCGCTATGCTTTATATCTCAGCCGTTTACCTAATTTTTACCCTGACTCGATGGTTTATGATAGCGCACTTGACACCACGTTTACCGACACGATTGGTATCGGGCTCTGGTATTGGAAAGTCAAAGCCTATGATGAATGGGGTGCAGTTCGATGGTCAAACCAGACCTGGAGTTTTTATGTTTACCTTTGCGGAGACTGTAATAGAGATGGGTTGGTAGAGCTTGGGGATGTGGTTCATTTGATAAGCTATTTATATAAAAGCGGTCCTGCACCTGTTCCTTTGTTAGCAGGGGACTGTAATTGTGACGAAGAAGTTCAATTAGGAGATGTGGTGTATCTAATCAGCTATTTGTATAAATCAGGAGATGCGCCGTGTAAGAATTGTAAATAAAAACAATGATGAATGATGGATTGAAAACCCCCTAAATCCCAATAGTGTTGCGTTAATCATAGTCATATATGGCATGTTGAAAAACTCAGTATCGAGGGATAAGTATTTGTAGGGACAGGGCTTGTCCCTGTCCTAACTTCGACAGGACAGCCACAAGGGCTGTCCCCACGACATCCTCCTTTTTTTGATGTATCACGAAAGTGTCTTTTTCAATACACCCGTAGGGGAGTTAAACAGTTTGCTTTCAATTAACGCAACACTATTGCCTAAATCCCCCTTGTCAGGGGGGACTTGCCTTTTCTTTCCCCCCTGATAAGGGGGGAAACACAAAGGGGGGTTACTTAAATTCCGCTCGGAGAAATCCCACTTTCTTTTTCTGATGATTGAAAACTGGAGGGAAATAAAAATCAGACAATTCTTTCAGATGTCTTTTATTCAAAACGTCTAACTGTCTGTAAACCTCGATGGACGCTGGCGCTATTGCTCTGGAGGAGCCATCTATTATCTTCACTGCTACGCCATATCCTTTATCCAGGATGACGGAACAATGCAGAGCCTCTGCTCCTCCTTTGCTAATGATATTCCCTTTGCTGGCGACTGCTAATACGTAATCTAATCTTGCTCTGCCCGAAACCATATCCGGATATTTCCACATGGAGTCGGCAATCACTTGCAATGATTGAGAGGTAACTTGATTTTTTGATTTAAAACTTCTCAGCTTGGAAAATCCAATAGCCATATTCCTCAAAGGAAGCGCAAAGGTAGGAGCGCCACAATTCTCTATCCCGATTTTGATCTTATTTTGTGGATATTCACAAAGCTCCGAGATTATTTTCAAATCCAGCTTTTGCACCGGATGCTTCGGATCTAAATAGTTTTTCAGATTCCAGCTTTTATACACACATATCGCTAGCATACCAGCATGCTTTGCAGAGCAGTTATGCTCAAGTGGAGAAAACTTTTTCTTGGGTGGAGTTATGCCCAAAGCAGTATAATAATGGGGAACATGAGCACCACACTGTAAGTAACTTTTATTCAAGCCAATCTTTTTCAAAATGCTCTGTACAACCTTGACATGCTTTTTCTCTCCATTATGTGATCCAGCGATGATGGCGATCTCCTGTTGAGTGAGCCCAAATGCCTCCGCCGCTCCTGATTCCACCACCGGCACCGCTTGAAATGGCTTGGCAGATGATCTCAAGAAAGTTGTGAAATTCGGATCACCTGCTGAATATAAAAGCTTCCCTGAATCGTCCACTGTAGCCATCGCTACATGATGGACGCTTTCCACAACGTTATTTCTATAAGCTATGACTAACGATTCTTTCATACAGAACGCAATTTAATAGAAAAGATTAAAAATGCAAACAAAAAAACATGGCGAGTGATGGACATCAATGGCTAGTAACTGAACATATCATAAACCATTTCGCTCAGCACTCGTCCATTTGTGGTGGGTTTGTCACCTATGGGATACTCTTTCTCCCACACCTTTCTGCCTTTGGCGGAAATTCTCTCCCCTGTAGGGAGATTGAACGAAGTGAAATCCATAGGATCAAACGGAGTGAAACCCATAGGGTTGAGTGAAATGTCCAGAGGTGTGGACGGGCGGACGCCCCCGTCTGGGCTCCCGTCTGGGGACGCCCGTCTGGGCGAAATCCGAAGGAGGGTTAGGGTGAGGGGAACTAAGCAGAATGCAAGAAATAGAAAATGGATTGAGAATGCAAACTAGGTCTGGGGTTAAGGATGCCTTGACCCATAACTAAGAAGCCTGCTCAGACACAACTACTACCGAATCATCACTTCCCCACACGTTAGGCACGTATTTATGCGCTTCCAGATCGTTGTGCCAAAATCCGTCCACCAGATATTTAAATCGGTATTCGCCTGCAGGTAGTTGCAAAGACAACTGCCAGAAATCACCTAACTTTTCCATGGAGTGGGATTCTTCATTCCAATTATTAAAATCACCAGCTAAGCAAACTTTCTTCGCCGGACTTACTCGGAACTTAAAGGTGATCTTACGTGTGGTTTTGTCAACCTCTATACACATGAGACTCCGACCTCCTGTCTCCGATAGAGTGACTACTATGTATAATTAACTACAACCAAAGTGTAAAAGAAGTTTCTATCTTTTTTTAAAATTTTGCATTCCATAAACCCACAATTTTCAGCACTCAAATTTAGCCAAAACAAAGATAGTTAAAGATACAATTTTCTCAGAATCGTCAAACTCGTAATGATAGCATCTTCTGCTTGGACATCCTTGTCCTCTCGTTAGTTTGTTAAAGTTTTATGATCGTAAGCTTGATGTCGATTTAGTCATGCTTAATTTAGACCCTGTATGAAAGAATGTCAAGGAAAAGTTTAAAAATTTGTAATATGCTACATCACAATAACTTACCACAACATCTCGATCTTTTACTTTAGGCTAATAAATAACATAACAAATCCTGAGGAGATATAAGGCTATATAGCTCTTTTCTGGTTAGTGTTTCGTATGAATGGGCATGTGCATACATACGAGCAAAAGCAAGCTCACCAATGCGAAATGAAAAGGCGGGTGAGCGTATGCATTCATACGAAACACCCGCCTTTAGTAGGAATCACTTGTGAATGACTAAATCCACAAAAATGAGGTCGAGGTTATGGCAACCTCGATCAATCGGTGTCTAAGCGTGCCTCTGTGTGATTAGTTTTTTTCTTCTCATCATCCAAATGGCTGAGTATACTAAAAGACAAACAAAACGATAACCCTACAGTTAGTCAATTGTAGCATAACTCCAGTGATGATTTAGCAATGTCCTGCTATTTGACATGATCACCCCAAGGTGGTGAAGATTCGTGTATGTATAAATGCCTTATGAGGTATATAATGTCCTTCAGGTCTATGGTAGAATCGCTGTTTACGTCTCCAGAGGCCAACGGAATGGGAAGTGACCCTCCTTTGTATAGATAATTAATAAGATAGATTATATCGCCTTGATCGACCGTTTTGTCACCATTAGCATCACCAACAACGTAACTGGCTGGAGAGAGTTCTGCTGGATCACAATGAATGTTCCAAGGTCGTGGTATGAAAAAATAATTATTACTTGTGTCACATGGATTGCCATCAACGTCACATATTTCGATGAGACAACGGGAAGAGGATGTATTTGGTATTGTCCATGGATGAACACCATCGTTGTCGGTATATGATCCACCCGGAACAGTGTTCCAGATCCCTCCACCATCTGTAGAATATTTTATGTTTACATAATCATAGCCACAACATGTATCCCAAGTAATAGAGCATGTGTGCCCAACACACCAAAACTCACCACCGTTGGGTGAGGTGATAGTTAGTTTTGCTATAGCGAAGGTGTCACTTGTGCCGCAGGGGCTACCACTCACATCACATATTCTCATTAAGCAAGTTGAAGATGGCGTATTTGGGACCGACCAATTCTCATAATGGCCATTATTAGGTGCGCTGCTCACCACGGGTATCCATGATGACCCAGCATTCGTAGAATACTCGATTTGCACATTATGATTAACCCAAATAGGAGTCCATGTTATATCATGATAAGAGTCCACACACCAACGGTCACCGTCACCTGGCGATGTTACTTCAATAAATGGACTACTTGGGTAGAACTGGAATATTTCACTACAATCCACACCCGACTGGACATAAGCTTTTCCAGAAATATTTGCAGAAGGTGCTCCGATTATAACATCATCTTTATTATCACCTGCAGCCACATCTCCTGCTGATGCGACTGAATACCCAAATCTGTCACCTTGGTTTCTCCCTAAAACGGTGCACTGAGCACTACAACCATCACCCAGATAAATATAAGCTTTACCCTTATTGCTGCTTACACCAGGAGATCCGATTATCACATCAGCCCTTCCGTCGTTGTTCACGTCACCGGCTCCCGAAACCGACCATCCGAACTGATCGCCAGTTGCTCCACCGTCTAAATTACACAATATCCTTATGTGGGGTTCAGGTAATAAGGGAGCATGCTCTAAAACATATGCCTTGCCGGTGTTATCGTTGTGTCCAGGTGCACCAATGACGAAATCAGCATCGTTATCTGCATCGAAGAATCCCACACAAGAGACTGACCATCCTAGATGATCGTAACTTTGTTCACCAAATGACCAACATAATAGAGTGCGATCATAACCTGACTCTATATATGCCCTGCCATTGTCGGTTTTTAGTATTCCATCGAAATATGGTACACCAACAATAATATCATCATATCCATCATTATTTACGTCACATCCTCCAGCAACCGAATAACCCAAGCTGTCGTTGTCAACTTGACCGTTATCATCCCAATACAATGTCCAATAACAACCCTTATATAAATAGATTTTACCACAATTCGTTAAATCAGCCCAATCAGCACCAGGAGCACCAATAATTATGTCATTACACACATCACCATTCGCATTACCAGCCCCCGAAACTGAAAAACCAAATTTGTCACCTGTTGCTTCTCCGGAAAAAGTGTGAAGAAGAGAAAACGTTTGACCTGAGTAGACATACACCTTTCCCGTATTACTGCCGTACCCTGGGGCACCAACAATGAAGTCAGGTTTACTATCGTTATTCAAATCACCACTAGAGGAGACAGAGTAACCAAACAGATCACCGCTAGATTCGCCATCTATTACACAGATTGTATCCCCATCTGCTCCAGAAAATATATAGACTCTGCCAGCATTGGGTTTTCCAGGCAAATCCAAATATGGTGCACCAACGATTAAATCAGGTTTGCCATCTCCATTCAGATCATAACCGCCGGAAACAGAACGGCCAAATTGATGGTAAAGATCTGCTTCATTAATTTGTTTTACATCTTTAAGTTGAGGAGATGCTGTGGGGATAACACCAAAACAGATGGTGATGACAATTAACGTCATAACCACAAACATTTTTTTGGGATTCATGATCCCCTCCTTTCCGATAGAAGGTTTTGAAGGTTTGACTCAATTCAAAATCCTATTGGTTTCAATTTATCTCATCAACTAATAAAGTCAAGAAAAATCTTTATAAACTTCTAATTTATTGTTTCATAGAGGATTGAGAAGATGATATAAATTACTTGTTGGATTAGAGAAAACGCAGGTCACACCTTAGACTAATTTCTATTATGCAAACCGGCTCAAATTTAAGTTGCAAATTTAAATTTTTGTTTGTAACTTTGGAGTTGCCATGAATAAGTTTGTTGAGGATATTGTCAAGATCATATCAGAATCAGTTAATCGTTGTGTTCGGGCAGGGGTTGCCCAGTCGGGCACGTCCGTGCACCCCCTGCCCGGAAAAGATGGAGCGGGGGTTCAACCCCCGTCCCAACAACCAACTGATCTCTCGCCAGACGAAATCAAAAAACTGGTGGAGATTCCGCCAGACGAGAAGCTGGGGGACTATGCTTTTCCCTGTTTTGTTTTAAGCAAGAAGTTTAGGAAAGCTCCGGATAAGATCGCAAGTGAGCTTGCCTCTCAAATGAAAGCCACTGAATTGATCGAACAGATTTACTCCATCGGTCCCTATGTCAATTTCAAAGTGAACAAGACCAAATTGGCTGAGTTTGTTCTCACCCAGATATTCAATGAGGGAGTAAATTATGGTTCAGCTGAGATAGGAAAAGGTAAGACCATCGTCATTGACTTTTCTTCGCCCAACATCGCCAAACCTTTTGGCATCGGGCATTTGAGAACCACTGCGATCGGAAATGCTCTTTATCATATATACAAAAATTTAGGATATGACGTTGTTCGCATCAATCATCTGGGAGATTGGGGGACGCAATTCGGAAAAGTGATCTTGGCTTATAAGCTATGGGGGGATGAGAGCGAGCTTCAAAAGGATCCCATCTCCACCCTTTACGATCTTTATGTGAGATTTCACCAGGAAGCGAAAGAAGACCCAAGTTTAGAGGATGAAGCACGTGCTTGGTTTAAGAAATTAGAAGATGGAGATGAAGAAGCGACTGCCTTATGGCAAAAATTTAGAGATTATAGTTTAGACGAGTTCAAGCGGGTGTATCAGATGCTGGGCATAGAATTCGATGCTTACACCGGAGAAAGTTTCTACAATAAATATATGGATCAAACCATTGAGGAGATTAAAGCGAAAGGTTTAGCGGAGATAAGCCAGGATGCTTTGATCGTCAACTTGGAGAAGTTCAATCTTCCTCCCTGTCTTTTGAAGAAAAAGGACGAAGCAACTTTATATGCCACGCGTGACATTGCTGGAGCCATTTATAGATACAACACCTATCATTTTTACAAGTCGCTTTATGTAGTTGGCACTGCCCAGAGGCTTCATTTCCAGCAGGTCTTTAAGGTGTTGGAGTTAATGGGATACCCATGGGCAAAAGAGTGTGTACATGTCGATTTTGGCTGGATCAAATTCAAACAGGAGATGATGTCCACCCGAAAGGGAAATATAATTCTCTTAGAGGACGTTCTGAATAAATCGATTGAGCTGGCTCGGAAGATAATCGAAGAGAAAAATCCGGAGCTGGAAGATAAAGATGAAGTAGCAAAAGATGTGGGAATCGGTGCGGTGATCTTTGCCGATTTGTCCACTCGTCGGAACAAGGACATAGATTTCGACTGGGATCAGGCGCTCTCCTTTGATGGTGAGACCGCTCCTTATGTGCAATATACCCACGCTCGTCTGTGCAGTCTAATCCGAAAATATGGAAAACCAATAGATAAAGAAATGGTTTATGAAGTCCTTTCAACCGAGGAGGAGATCGCTCTTGTTAAGTTACTTGAGAATTTTCCCCGAATAATAAGATCAGCTGCGAAAAACTATGAGCCTTCTTTCATATGTTCTTTCTTGATTGATTTATGCTCCACTTTCAACCGTTTTTATCAAAAAGAGAGAATCATAACCGAAGATGCAAAGACCACTCGTGCGCGTATACTTCTGGTTAAAACAATTCAGGTCACGGTGAAAAGCGGGCTTTCCCTTTTAGGAATTAAAGCACCAGAGAGAATGTAACTGACAAACTCACCCCCTATACATATGCATCTTCGATCCTCCCCCTCTCCCCCGCCTGCAGCGGGATCTTCGACATTTCATGGAGAGGGGAACAGGAGGGTGAGGTTATCACAATGTGGTCCCAGATATGAGCTTTATTGTCCATTACCTAACTTAAAATAGGTAATGGACTGTCTTGCTGTTTAAATTTCGCACAAGCTTTGCGTATAAATTAATGGATTCTGTTACAGTAAGAAATTCATTTTGAAAGGAGATGATACAGATGAAAAAATACAAACTTGTTCCGATTCTGTTTCTCTCAATGTTGCTTTTAGTTTGTAGTCAAACCAAAAACCCGATGAAAACTCCACTTGAGAGTCCCAAGTTTGAAT
>Ga0315288_10001966_pt1 | contig 26679 bp, 24 predicted proteins | sample YL17G11_20_MG_FD_203454 | JGI IMG/M metagenome (GOLD analysis project Ga0315288, IMG submission 203454) | Sediment microbial communities from Yellowstone Lake, YNP, Wyoming, USA - YL17G11_20 | ecosystem: Environmental > Aquatic > Freshwater > Lake > Sediment | place: USA: Wyoming | collected... | reverse complement strand
CCGGTGCGATCTCGAATACGGTTCTGGTGTAGTAATCCAATCCCCTCACCAAACGGTGAGCGAGAGTGAATGGCAACTCCAGCAAATTGAGGTATCCAGTTAATTGGTCGAAGTGGTCGGCACATTCTTGGCAGAGAAAGTCTATGCTGTGCGGTGCTTGTTCTGTAAGCGGGGTGCAGGAAGGTTTTTTGCAATCCAGGAGGCGCAGCGGATTAATAGCCAGTCGGCGCTTGCAGTCGTTGCAGAGCGACTCTTTGCGCTCCGAATAGTAAGCTTCGAGGCTGTCGAGGTACTTCGGGCGGCAGTTGCTGCAACCGATGCTGTTCAGACTTAGTGTGAGCCCTTTCAACCCCAGGTTGGCATAGAGCTGCCAAGCTATGTCGATTACCTCGGCATCGAGAGCAGGGTCGCTGTCTCCTATGGCTTCGACCCCGAACTGATGGTGCTCGCGGTATCTGCCTGCCTGGGGGCGCTCATATCTGAAGATAGAAGCAAAATAGCAGAGCCTGACTGGCTGTGGGAGGTTGCTCATGCCATGCTCTATGTAGGCGCGGCAGACGGGGGCAGTGCCCTCAGGGCGTAAAGTGAACCTGTCTCCACCTTTTTCCTCAAGATAGTACATCTCCTTCTCAACGATGTCTGTCTCCTCGCCAATGCTGCGCACGAAGAGGCGGGAGTCCTCGAAGGTGGGGGTATCTATTCGCTGGTATCCGAAGAGCTCAGATATAGCGGTTGCTCTCTGCTTTATGTAGTTCCAGTAGACTTGTTCTTCTGGAAGTATGTCGGAGGTACCTCTCGGTGCCTGATACAAGAAAAAGCCTCCTGTACTCAAACGATGTGTTTCCGATGTTTAGCAGCATACAGCATCAAAGGTGGTTTGTAAAGAAGTTTGCATTCGAAACAGCCCTGCAATATACTTTACTGAGGGGATGTGGCAAGGCGGGCTCATGGACATTAAGCCTCTCATCGACAAGATTAAAGAGTATCTCCCTGAAGACAGGCTATCTCTGGTGGAGGATGCGTTCCTCTTTGCGCTCAAGGCACATGGCAACCAGCTACGCCTCTCCGGAGACCCGTTCATAACCCATCCTGTAGAGACAGCCACAATCGTGGCAGACCTGCATCTGGATGAAACCTCTCTTGCTGCTGCGCTGCTACATGATGTTCCTGAGGACTGTGGTGTTCCCTTCTCTGAGATTGAAAGCCGATTTGGTCCCGAGGTAACCAGACTTGTGGAAGGGGTGACCAGACTGGATAAGATATCGGCTCAGGTGCAGGGAATAGGTCTGAAAAAGATAGGTGAAAGCGAGGCTCAGGTGGAGAGCCTGCGCAAGATGTTTGTGGCAATGGCTGAGGATATCCGGGTGGTGCTCATCAAGCTGGCTGACAGGTTGCATAACATGCGCACCTTGAAAGCGCTGTCTCCGGAGAAGCAGCAGCGGATAGCCAGAGAGACGATGGAGATTTATGCCCCCCTTGCCCATCGCCTGGGCATCTACCAGCTAAGGTGGGAGCTGGAGGACCTGGCATTCCGCTATCTGCAGCCTGAGGAGTATCGCCGGGTAGCTCGATTAATTTCCTCTCGCAGAACGACAAGGGAACATTATATAGAAAAGGTGAGCCAGATATTGCGAGATGAACTTGCCAAGGCAAACATCAAGTCAGAGATTACTGGCAGACCTAAGAGCCTTTATAGCGTTTATCAGAAGATTGAGAAGTATGCTTCCCAGGGTAAGGAGTTCAGCGATATACACGATTTGCTCGCTCTGCGTGTGTTGGTGGACACCGTGCAGGACTGCTACAGCGCTCTCGGTGTGGTTCATACCCTTTGGCATCCTCTCTCTGACCAGTTCGATGATTTCATCGCTAACCCCAAGGAGAACATGTATCAGGCGCTGCACAGCGCAGTAATGTGTCTGGGAGCCAGACCTCTGGAAATCCAGATACGAACTCATCGTATGCACCGCCTCGCCGAATACGGTGTAGCCGCTCACTGGAAGTATAAGGAGGGGGCAAAGAAGGACATTGCCTTTGAGGAGAAGATAACCTGGCTCAGGCAGCTTATGGAGTGGCAGCGTGAATTGAGCGGGATGGCGTTTATCGAATCCATTAAAACCGATATCTTCCAGGACCAGGTTTTCGTATATACTCCCAAGGGGGAGATAAAAGAGTTGCCCAAGGGTGCAACGCCCCTGGATTTCGCCTACCGCATTCATACCGACCTGGGGCATCGCTGCATCGGCGCCAAAGTGAACGGCAGGCTGGTTCCTCTGAATTATGAGTTGCGCAATGGGGATACCATTGAGATTATGACGACCAAGTCTGAGCGGGGACCAAGCCTCGACTGGCTTAATTCCAATCTGGGCTATGTTAGAACCCATCAGGCACGAGAGAGGATCAAACAGTGGTTCCGCCGCAGGGAGAAGGCTGAGAACATCGAGAGAGGCAGGGGGATTCTGGAGAAAGAACTCAGACGTCTCGGGGTGAGCTTTGCGGATAGGGAGATGATTTCGAAGCTTTTCAAGTTCGATGTGGTGGATGATTTCCTGGCAGCCATAGGCTGCGGCGATATCAGTTCCCACCAGATTGCTCTTAAGTGGACTGCTCCTGAAGAGCGCCCTGCACAGACTCCTCCCGCGGTAGCTCCTGCAAAGTCCAAGCTGACTTCATCGACGGTAAGGGTGCTTGGCGTGGGCGACTTGCTGACACATATTGCCTCCTGTTGCCAGCCCGTGCCTGGCGATGAAATCATCGGCTTCATTACACGGGGCAGAGGCGTGAGTATTCATCGCAAGGACTGTACTAATATCCTTAACGAGGACGAGAGGGAGAGATTGGTAAAGGTGGAGTGGGGAGAGGCAGGGGTTTCCTTCCCTGTCAGCATTAGGATTGAGGGCTATGACCGGGTAGGCTTGCTGCGCGATGTCAGCGCTGTTATCTCTGAAGAGAAAGTAAATATAACCTCGGTTTCCCTGTCGGATAAAGAGCATACCGATGGAACCATCTCCATCTTCGTGAGTTTGGATATAAGAGATGTCGGGCAACTGGGGCGACTTTTCGCCAAGATAGAAGGCGTATCCGGCGTAATAAACGCGATTCGCACCTCAGATAGCAAACGCGAAGGATAAGTGGAACAGGACTGGCTAAAAGACCAACTGAAGGCTTTACCCACTAAGCCCGGGGTCTATCTTTTCAAAGATGAATCGGGAAAGGTGGTTTATGTGGGCAAAGCCGCCAGCCTGCGCCACCGCGTGCGCTCCTACTTCGGCGCTCCTCATACCCTCGAATCTAAGGTCCTCAAATTGATGAGCAGGGTGCGCAACCTCGACTTCATTATCACCGATTCCGAGCAGGAAGCCATCATACTGGAATGCAACTTTATCAAGAAGCATAGACCTCGCTTCAATGTCAGGCTGAAGGACGACAAGAGCTATCCCTATATCAAGGTCTCTCTCAAAGAGGATTACCCCCGTGTATTTCTCACCAGGCGCTTTATGGACGACGGCGGACGCTATTTCGGGCCCTACGCCAGCGCTGGCTCTGTGCGCAGAACCCTCGACCTGTTGAAGAAGCTATTCTGCTACTGTTCCCCCAGGTGGGTCATCAGTGGGAGAAAGCCGCGTGCCTGCTTCGATTATTCAATTCGTAGGTGTGCAGGTGCCTGCAGCGGGGAGATAAGCAGGGATGACTATCGCGAAATCATAGAGAGGGTCATCCTTTTTCTCGAGGGGAAACAGGAGGTCGTTGCTCGGAACTTGAGGCGCAAGATGGAGCAAGCCTCGGAGGCTCTGGAGTTCGAAAAGGCGGCTCGGCTGCGCGACCAGCTTCAGGCGGTGGAGATTGTAACCGAGGGGCAGAAGGTTATCTCCGCAGGTGGTGGTGACGAGGACGTAATAGCCTTCGCCAGAGAGAGGGATGAGGCCTGCGTGCAGGTATTCTTCGTCCGCAGCGGCAAGCTGGTGGGACGAGAGAACTTCGTGCTGGAAGGAGCACTGGATGAGACGCCGGGGCGAATTATGGCTAGCTTCCTCCAGTTGTTCTATGGTTCTGCGCCTTATATCCCTCCCACGATATTGCTGCAGACAGAGCCGCAGGATATGCCTGTTATTCGCTCGTGGCTGGAGAACTTGCGCGGTGGCAGGGTTGACCTCAGGGTGCCACAACGGGGACAGAAAAAGAAGCTGGTGGACATGGTGGCTGAGAACGCTGAGCATGCGTTGGCACAGCTCAAGGCGAAGTGGCTCGCTGACAGCGGCAAGACCGCCGAGGCACTGAAGGAGCTTCAGGGAAAGTTGCACTTGCCCAGGTTGCCCAACAGAGTAGAGTGTTACGATATATCCAACATACGGGGCACCTCCTCTGTAGGGAGCATGGTCATTTTTGAGAACGGACGCCCCAAGCCATCGGCGTACCGTCGCTTCAAGATAAGGACGGTGGCGGGCATTGACGACTACGCCATGATGCAGGAGGTGCTCAGTCGCCGCTTCAAGCGGGTTAAAGCTGCCGATGCTTCCTCGTGGGCGGCGATACCTGACCTGGTGCTTATCGATGGAGGCAAGGGACATCTGACCAGTGCTCAGGAGGTGATGTTAGAGCTTGGGATTGATGATATTCCTCTGGCTTCCATAGCTAAAGAGAACGAGGACGTTTTCTTGCCCGGAGCAGCCGAACCGCTTCGTTTGCCCCGCGATTCTCAGGCGCTCTATCTGTTGCAGCGCATCCGCGACGAGGCGCATCGCTTCGCCCTGTCATATCACGTGTATGTACGCAAGAAGGCTGCTCTGAAATCAGATTGGTTTGTCCCAGGCATCGGACCCCAGCGCAAACGCGCCCTGTTTAAGAAGTTCGGCTCGCTCCGAGCCATCAAAGAAGCCTCAATCGAAGACCTCGTGTCAGTCCCCGGCATGACGAGGCAGTTGGCGGAGCGGGTGAAAGAAGGGGTGTAAGTCGGTATTGATTGGTTCGATGGGTGGTGGCTATGACTAAGGCGTTACGGGTGATTCTTGAACATAACGAATCAGGTGGCTATACAGTGACAGTACCTTTGCTTCCTGGGGGCATCAGTGAAGGCGACACCAAGAAGGAAGCGCTTGCCAAGATAGAGGAAGCTATAGAGCTTTATATAGAAAGCCTTCAGGAAGACAGCGAGCCGATTCCGAATTTTCGCAAGTAGTAGACTGTTAATTTCCTACAGCGCGTAAATCTCTTTGTCGAAGGTGTGGACCCAGTTCTTCTTCAGGACTTTGACTGCCTCTTCGGTCTGGTTGACCCCCACGATGACTATGGGCTGGCCGCTTTCACCTCTTCCCAGATAGGGGTAAAGATAGAGGACGTTTATGTTGGCGGCTTTCAGGGGCTTTAAAATCGCTTGAAGCCCGCCGGGGTGGTCGGGCACCTCTACTGCTATGACGTCGGTCTCTTTCACTGAATAGCTGTGGCTTCTCAAGACGTTCAGGCACTTATCGGGGTCATCCACCACAAAGCGCACGGTGCTGATGTCTGAGGTGTCGGCTACCGAGATAGCCCTGATATTTATCCCTTCAGCCCCCAAACACTCGCTCACCGCCAGGAACTTGCCGGGCGTGTTATCCAGGCTCACTGAAAGCTGTTTTACGCTCATTGGTTACTCCTCTTTTCAACCCCCTGTACCCCCAAACCCCGGGCAAAGCCCCTTTGCCCCTCTGCACTTCCCATTGTTATTAAACCAGGTTGTAGCCAGCCATCAGGGCTTTTTCGTTGATGGCAATCAGCTTTTCCTTTTTCTTCAGGGTGGTTTTCAGTTCTTCGATAATGGTGTTTATGGAAACTAAATTGCTCTTCTTTATGAATGCGCCCAGCATCACCATATTGGCTGATTTGGGGCTGCCCAGCCCATCGGCTATCTCGCCTGCCGGCACTTTGACGACGTCGATATCCCCTCGTGTGGTTTCAGAGTCCACCAATGTGGAATTTACGAAGAGCACACCCCCTGATTGAATCTGGTTCTGGAATTTTACCAGGGAGGGCTTGTTCATGGCTACCACGAACTCCGGAGCGGAGGCTACTGGTGAGGCGATATCCTCATCGGAGACGGCTACCGTGCAATTGGCGGTACCGCCACGTACCTCGGCACCGTACGAAGGCAGGTAGGTTACGTTCTTGCCCTCCATCATGGCTGCCTGAGCCAGGTTGAGCCCCATGGAGAGAACGCCCTGACCTCCGAAGCCCGCGAATACAGTCTTAATCAGCATCTTGCTTCCCGGTTATATCTTTAATTACACCCAGGGGGAATTCTTTAGACATCACCTTGTCTATCCACTGCCACGCCTCAATTGGAGTCATTCTCCAGTTTGTGGGACATGGTGAAAGAATCTCCACCAGAGAGAAGCCGAGGTCATCTATCTGATTCTGGAACGCCTTGCGAATCGCCTTCTTTGTCTTTCGGATGTTGGCGGGAGAGTTCACCGCTGTACGCTCGATATACACAGTGCCTTTGGTCAGCGCCAGCATTTCGCTGATTTTGATGGGATAGCCCTCGAGCTTCATATCGCGTCCGTAAGGCGTGGTGGTAGTCTTCTGTTCCAGAAGCGTGGTGGGAGCCATCTGACCGCCGGTCATACCGTATACAGCGTTGTTGATGAAGATGGCGGTTATCCTTTCGCCTCTGTTGGCGGCATGGATAGTCTCAGCGGTGCCGATGGCTGCTAGGTCACCGTCGCCCTGATAGGTGAACACTATCGCCTCGGGGTATGCCCTCTTTATGCCAGTGGCTACGGCTGCGCCTCTGCCGTGCGCTGATTCCGCCATGTCCACATCGAAATAATGGTAGGCGAAGACCGAGCATCCCGGCGGCGGGATGCCGATGACGCGCTCCTGGAGGTTCATTTCATCGATGACCTCACACGTGAGCCTGTGCACAATGGAGTGCCCGCACCCCGGACAGTAGTGGAAGACTGCCTTCTTCAAAGATTTGGGTCGGGTGTAAATCTTCTCCATTTATTGCTTCAAACCCTTCTGATAGTAAAGGCGTGAGATTACTTTGGATACCTCGCTGGGGGTGGGTATTACCCCTCCGGGTCTGCCGTAGAAGGAGACCTCGCCTTTGCCCTCCAGCGCCAGTTGCACATCCTCCAGCATCTGCCCCATGTTCATCTCGAAGACAAGGAACTGCTTTGTGCTCTTGCCCAACTCCTGAACCTTCTCGGTGGGGAAGGGCCAGAGGGTGATGGGTCTCAACATTCCAACCTTAAGACCATTCGCCCTGGCGTTATTGATAGCCCCTTTAGCGATGCGCGCTGCTATGCCAAAAGCGACTACAATAAGCCTGGCATCATCAGTCTTAAAGGTCTCGCAGGTGGTCTCATGTTTCTTTATAAGCTGGTATCTACGGAACAGGCTCCAGTTAATCTCCTCGAGCTCGGCTGGATTCGAGGTGAAGGTTTTTATGATTCTGCTGGAGCGCCCTTTGGCGCCTCTCAGGGCGCGGCTCCTGATTGGCAGTTCTGTGGGGGCTTCATGTTTGAACTCTACTGGCTCCATCATCTGCCCCAGCATGCCGTCTCCGAGTATGATTACGGGAATGAGATATTTGTCGGCGAGGTCGAACGCCAGGTGGGTGAGGTCTGCCAGCTCCTGCACGGTAGATGGTGCTAAAACTATAGTGCGGTAGTCTCCGTGTCCGCCGCCGCGGGTAGATTGGAAGTAGTCCGATTGTGCGGCGGAGATGCTGCCCAGTCCAGGACCGCCCCGGGACATATTAACGATTACAGCGGGGAGTTCGCAAGCCGCTAGATAAGAGATTCCCTCCTGTTTCAGGCTGATTCCCGGGCTGGAGGATGAGGTCATCGTCCTAGCGCCAGTCAGACTTGCTCCGTACACCATGTTGATGGCTGAAATCTCGCTCTCCGCTTGAATGAAAGAACAGCCCTTCCTGCGGCTGAGATGGGTTGCCATGTGTTCGGTAAGCTCATTCTGAGGTGTGATAGGGTAGCCGAAGTAGCACTGGCAGCCCGCCCTGATGGCTGCTTCTCCGATTGCGGCGTTGCCTGTCATGAGCACTTTAGCCACGGTAGACCTCAATCGCCACTTCGGGACAAACCAGGGCGCAGATGGCGCAGCCTGTGCATTCGCCGTCGAACGAAGCCGGGGAATAGCCTGCGGCATTCACCTTAGCGGATTGAGAGATGACATGCTTGGGGCAGAAACTGATACAAAGCTCACAGCCCTTGCAAAGCTCCTGGTCTATCTCAATACGTCCTTTTGTGCTCATCTAAAAGTTTTTCCCTTAATATATAGATTTTAAGTCTCACAGGCGTGAGAGTCAAATCACCTCGTAAGCGGTCAGCAGTCAGCCTTCAGCTATCTGCAAAGTCGTTAAAGTGTTCGAAATCCGACTTTGCTTCTTCGATTCCTCCCGTCTTGAGCGAGGCAAGCCCGCGGTTGAGGTAGGCTTTGGTGTATTTAGGGTTGAGTTTTATTGCCTTGCTGTAGCATTGAGGTGCCTGTTCGAGCTCGTCTTGCTCGAAGTGTTCATTGCCGGTGCTGTGGTAGATGTCGGCGATAAGCTCGATGTCACCCCATACGATTCGGTGAGGGTTAGCGAGGTGCCCTTTGAAGTCAAAGCCGTCAGGCAGGATATGCTCGATGTCTATAGCGCCTTTGCTGGTATACAGGATGGAGAAGACATGGGGTCCCTGTCCGAAGGCGTCTTCGACATGGACTGCCTTCACTTTGAGACCGAGCCTGTGTGCCAGCAGATGGTATAGTACAGCTAAGCCCAGGCAGTTCCCCACCTTTTCGATTTTTGGGTCGAGCTGGGCGTCTAAAACCTCGGTCAGTTTGTAGCTTCCCTGACGTTCAGAGCGGTTTGGCTTCTTGCGCCATAGCCATTCGAAGAGCGCCCCCGCCTTTTCTAGCCCACTCGCGGCGGGGATATCGGCTTCAACTTGCTGATACAGTGTATTTAATTTTACCAGATAGGGGTTGAGGTCTTTACGGGTTTTAACCCCTGATGCCACCAATGCGCCCCAGGCGAGGCCCACATGGGTGGCGCTGAAGAGCTGCTTTTCCAGGTTGTTTAATTTGAGTTTCACGCCTTTAGTCTCCGTCTTGTTCAATTAGAGACTATCGATAGTAAATGTGATGCAATTATGCGAAGGGTCTGCCAGCTTTTGCATATGCCGAGGCAGAGCGGAATAGGTTGATAGCCATAACGCTGGTCTCGGATGCTGCCCTGCTTTCATAGATGCGAGCAACAATTTCTTTAACGCGGCTGTCTTCCGGCGCTGCCTCCAGTGCATAGTCCGCCAGATGGCAACTCAAGGGCAGATTACCTGTTGAGGCGAGAGCATCCGCCCTGGTAGCCAGAGCGGATGCTCCGCCAGCCAGACGAGCGATCTCCTTTGCAACGGCTGACCGTGGTGCTGGTTTCAGCTCGCTCGGTCGCCCGCTGAACCATCCTTCATAGTAGCGGATAACGTTCCGTGCGATGAACTCCGCCTCATCATAAAGAGGCTGCAGCCAGGGGGAGTCACTGGTTGGAATTACAATGCTTCGAACTATATCGACGTGTGGGGGTGAGCCGTTCTCGAGCATAGAAATAGTCTGCTCCACAATCGAGTCCAGAAAGTCTGCTGTTTCGAGGAGAATACTTTGTATGAGTTCTCGGTTGTCTACGATGGGACGACCGTGTCCGGGGCATACAGTGGACGGTTGCAAGCCTGCCATCTCTCGTAGCGCTTGCGCCCAGTCCCAGGGGTAACGCTGCACCTTCTGTGGATTGCCGGCGTTGGGGACGACTGAAATAAGCAGGTCGCCAGGGCACAGGACACCAAGTTGGGGGCAAAATACCCAGGTATGGTCATCGGTTTCACCCCGTGCGTGATGCAGTTCGAAAGTGAGGCGCCCGACCCCGAAGGTTAATTGATTATCATAGAGGATGTCGGGTTGCCAATGCGGTTTCTGGAACGCTATGTCCAAGACAGCTTGTTGATCTGGCTGGAGAAGGTCATCGGTTGCGCCGAAAAACTGACGGGCATTTATGGTGCGCTGAAGTTTGGGTGTGCGGCTGTATCGCAGAAAGCGACCTTGTATAGCGCGATGGGCGATGACACGTGGCGGCTGCTGACCCTCTAGGAGAAAAGCGTCTAGCCCAAAGGCGTGATCCACATGGCCGTGAGTGTAAATGACGGTATGCACGGGAGCAGACGTATAGTTGCGAAGTTCTTTTGCCATGTGCTGTGAGAAATTGCGTAAGCCAGTATCTACCATTACGAGCCCATCGTCAGTCTCAAATACCGTAATGCCTGCCAGTAGTGAAAGATACCAGGTTTTCTCAGCGACTTCTGTGACTAATTGCTCCAAATTGTCCGATGGAAATATCATCATTCTGGACCTCCGCGCTGTATTCTTACTTATGAATTATTCTATCAATAGCCTCATGTGGCATGAGTATCTGGCGATGAGGTTATCATGGGGTCTTCTTTCCCTAGTTCTTACCGCAGATAGGCAGTTTTGCGAACTGATACGAGATTATAGCGATTTGATGTTAGCATTACAAGACTGTGTATGGGGGACTGGTCTCGGCGGGCTGGAGTGAAGGATGCAAATTGCGAAGCGAGCGGTCAGCTATCAGCTTTCAGCAGGTGGGGTTAGAGGAGGAGTTCGAGGAGTTTTTTGGGGTTGCTGGTTTTGAGCAGGGCTTCTTCTCTGGTAACAGTGTTTCTCCTTACGAGGTCGGCAAACGCCTGGTCCAGGGTCTGCTTCCCTTCCAAGGCACCGTGCTCCAGGTTGGAGGGTATTTCGTATGTCTTGCCTTCGCGGATGAGTTTCCTTATCCCGGGCGTGGCGGTCATTATCTCGAAGGCGGCTATTCTGCCTCCCCCGATTCTGGACAGCAGGGTTTGAGAGAGCACTGCCTCTACTACCTGTGAAAGCTGAAGCCTAATCTGCTGTTGCTGCGCTGCGGGGAAGACGTCGATAATGCGGTCAACTGACTGCGCGGCGTCGCCTGTGTGCATGGTGCCGAGTACGAGGTGACCCGTCTCGGCGGCTGTTATGGCTGTGCTGATGGTGGGCAAGTCGCGCAGTTCGCCGATTACGATTACGTCTGGGTCGTGGCGGAGGGCATGAACCAAGGCGGCATGGAAGGAGCGGGCATCATGCCCCAGTTCCCGCTGCTCGATGATGCACTTATTGTCGCAGAACAGAAACTCGATGGGGTCTTCGATGGTGATAACGTTTCGCTTCGCTGTCTGGTTGAGGTGATTGAGCATGGCTGCCAGGGTGGTGGACTTGCCGCTTCCAGCTTGACCGGTTATCAGGATGAGTCCTCTGGGCTTGAGGATAAGCTCTTTGCAGATTTGGGGCAAGCCCAGTTCATCTATGGATGGTATCCGGAACGGTATGAAGCGGAAGGCGAGGCTTATGGAGCCTCGTTGTTTGAGCGCGCTGACGCGGAACTGGGCAAGTCCATGAACGCTGTAGGCGAAATCCAACTCCAGTTCGCTGCGAAAGACGTCTCTTTGCTGTTCTGTGGTGATTTGTTCGAATACGGCTTGAACATCATCAGGCGTTACCGGCGGCAGGTTTTCCAGGGCTATGAGTTCACCTTGAATCCTCAATACCGGCGGACTGGGCACTTTAATATGCAGGTCTGAAGCGCCTTTTCCCACCATGAGCTGGAGGAGTCTGTTTATGGGCAGACCGAAGCTCTGAGTGGTATCGGCATATTCTGTTGTGGCAATCTGCTGGTCAGTCATTGACGTCTCTTTGACGGACTGTTGGACTATCCACTTCCCTTGTTTGCATTCGTTTTGATTCTTTAGTCCGTTTTACAATAAAGACAATACGGACTGTTTTTACCATTTTTTTCGGAGTTTGTCAAGAGGCAGAATGCCTGGAATTGCAAAGTGCAAAATGTAAATGGAGAGAGGATTTTGGAGGGGGCTCCTGATATAATAGGGACGCGCAGGGAGAAGTTGGTGAATATGAGAAAACAGGTAGGGGCGTATTTACCGAGGGAGCTTTCGGGGCTTGCGAAGGCTACCGGGGAACTGGCTGCTGCTAGGGGCGAGAAGCTATACCTGGTTGGTGGTGCGGTGCGAGACCTGTTTCTGGGCAGGCGTAATCTGGACCTCGATTTAGTGGTGGAGGGAGATGCGCCGTCGCTGGCACGCCAGTTTGCCAAAGGCAAAGGCGGCAAGGTGGTCGCGCACGCACGCTTCGGCACTGCTACGGTAACTCTGGGTGATGTCAGTCTGGACATGGTAACCGCCAGGTCTGAGACCTACGCTGAGCCCGGGGCACTGCCTTCGGTGAAGCCAGGCACTATCAAAGACGACCTTTTCAGGCGCGATTTCACTGTAAACGCTATGGCTGTTAGTCTTGAACCTGCCAGCTTCGGGGAACTGGTTGACCACTACGGCGGCAAGTCGGACCTGGACAAAGGGCTGATTAGAATTTTACATAAAGCGAGCTTCAGGGATGACCCTACCCGCATCTGGCGCGCTGTAAGATACGAGAAGCGGCTCGGCTTCAGGCTCGAGTCCGAGACCGAGCGTCTGTTAAGGCGCGATTTAGCCATGATGGACAAGGTGAGCGGTGACAGGTTGCGCCATGAACTGGAACGCATCCTGGAAGAGGATAGCCCTGAGAAAGCGCTGCGACGTGCCGATGAGCTGGGGGCGCTGAGGCAACTGCATGAGTCTCTTAAGGCGGATGGCTGGCTGGTCAAGAGGTTCGAGGAGGCTCGAAGATCTAATGATGGCTCGAAACCGGAGCCCAGCCTTTATCTGGCGCTGCTCGTGTGGCGATTGAAAGAGGAGGAACTCGAAACAGTCATGGGGCGTCTGAAGTTCGGCGGTGAGGCAGCGCGGGTTCTGCGTGGTATGCCGAATATAAAGCGAGCCATGTACGAGCTGGGCTCTGCGGGAATCATGCCCAGCGAAATCTACAGGCTGCTGGAGCACCATCAGCCACAGGGGATTCGTGCTGCTGCGCTGGCTACGGATTCAGGCCTGGTTCGGGTGAGTCTCGAGCTTTATCTTTTCGACTTGAGGTTTGTCGTCCCCGTCCTTACAGGCGATGAACTGAAGAGGATGGGCGTCCCCGAGGGCAGGAGGCTGGGCTGGATGCTGCGTACGCTCAGAAACGCGAAGCTGGATGGGGAGGTAACAACCAGAGAGGCTGAGGAGGCGCTGGTGTGGCAGTGGCTGAGCAAGGGCAAATCATAAGGGTGCTGGCATGAACGAGGTTTGTCATGTATGCGGGAAGCCGCTGGATGAGCTTTACGCTGTAACCTGCATGTCTTGCGGCAGGAAAATCCATTTCCCCGCGGTGGAGAGCGCTGGGGATGACTGCGGGTCTATTGTGACTGAGCTATACGCCTGTGCGCTGGCTTTTGTGTGTAAATGCTGTTCAGAACAGCAGCAAAATAAATTCTAAACGGGAGCGGTAAGCTGTCAAAGGTCAGCTATCAGCCCCCTAAGTCCCCCAGTCTTGGGGGACTTTGAAGGTTGGGGGACACCCCCAATCCCCCGGCAGAGGGGCAGAGCCCCTCTGCACTCCCTGGGTGCTGCTGGTATTTTCTGCTTGCTTTTTGGCGAAGTTGAGGATGAGCGCAATCATTGAGTAAGGGCATAGCATGCTGTGCCTTTACAGTTCTTAATTACTGGTGGATTTGGCGGCTTGCTTTTTGCTGAACTTGAGGATGAGTGCAATCATGAGCAGGGATTGGGTCATTCCTGCGGCGTTACCGACTATGAATACCAGGTCGTCTCGGTAGACGCTGTAGATGAGGTAACAGAGCAGCGCAATTGCCAGGATGAACCACGAGGGCAAGGATAGTCCGCTTACATCGCGGTTTCGCAGTATCTTAAAGGTTTGGGGTATGTAGAAAATCTGAGTTAAAGCGAAGCCAGCCCAGCCAACTATTTCCATTTTTTGCTCCTCACCTTCTTCTCAGGATGCTGTTCAGGAGCCATGCGCTCCATGAGGGCGGCTACGTGCTTGGTGTTCAGAATAAAGTCCGCAATCCTGATATGCTCGTCTGGGGCGTGGGGTCCCGAGCCGGGGTATTCCACTCCTATGCCTGCGGTGGGCAGTCCCAGCATATCGGTGAAGTAGTACATGGGTCCGCTGCCAGCCATGGAGGGTATAATCACAGGCTTCACTCCATAGACCTCCCGGGCTGCTCTGGCGACTATACTGGCGAAGGGCGAGTCCAGCGGGGTGCGCGCCGGATTTTCACCCTCTGTGGTTGGTGCGATTGAGATATCGGAAAAGCCATGTCTATCGAGGTGCTTTCTCAGCTTAGCCAGTATCTCGTCGGGATGCTGGTTGGGAACGAGGCGGAAGTCCAGTTTGGCTCGGGCAACGCAGGGGAGCACGGTTTTGGAGCCGGCGCCCGTGTAGCCTGAGATAATGCCGCAGATATTGCAGATGGGTTCGAGTATATGGCGACGCTTGAACTCGAACCCCGAAACACCCTTGACCAGCTTTTTCAGTCCCAGGCTCTGCTTTGTCTCTTTCTCGTGGGGCGGGATGACTTTGAGAGCCCTTATTTCCTGCGGGGTCGGGGGCAGCACATTATCATAAAACTCGGCTATGCGGATGTTCTCGTCCCTGTCTTTTAGGGAGCCGAGAGCCCATACCAGCCGCCAGGCGGGATTGGGCACGACCGTCCCCAATGATGAGTGGACATCATGTGTAGCGCCGCGCGCCTCCAGTTCCACGTAAAGGATTCCTTTAAGACCCAGGGTGATGAGAGGCTGGTCATGCCAGGTTACCCCCCCGCATTCCCAGATGCAGGCATCAGCCTGGAGAAGCCGGCGATTGCGCTTAACGAAGGCACCCAGGTTGGGGCTGCCTATCTCCTCCTCGCCTTCGATGAGAAACTTCACGGTGATGGGCAGCTCTCCGCGCGTCTTCAGGAAGGCTTTGAGGGCGAGGAGGCGAGCAACTATATTGCCCTTGTTGTCGGAGACGCCTCTAGCGCGCAGGTTTCCCTCCACCATCACTGGTTCAAATGGTGGTGTAGTCCATAACTCCAGAGGCTCGGGCGGCTGAACGTCGTAGTGGTCGTAGAAAAGGAGCGTTGTCGGCGATACCCCTTTGATTTCGCCGTAGACCACAGGGTATTTACTGCCGGGCACAGGCAGGACTCTGGTGCTGATGCTATAATCCTGCATTGTTCGAGCCAGAAGCTTCACCACCTCTTTCATGCCCACACCCTGGGCGCTGATGCTGGGCTGGCGGCAAAGCCGAATCAGGTCATCGAGTGCATTCTGCCAGTGCTTATCTATATAGTCGTAAATCTTCCTCATGGAAGCCTCCAACCGGGGCTATCTCAGATTAGATAGAGAGCTACTTCTGCTTCTTCCCAGGCTCTCTTTTGTCCCATTTCAACCACTTCAACGCTGTTGTGGACAGTTCACGTGATGGTCCTTTTACCACAGTGCACGCAGGTATCGAGGTCAGGAAGGCTGAGCCGTATCTTTTGGACTGAACCCTTCTGTCCAGAATCACCACAACGCCGCGGTCTGTCTTGCTGCGGATGAGGCGACCGAACCCCTGCTTGAAGCGGATGGTAGCCTGGGGAATGGAGAATTGATTGAAGGGGTCATCGAACAGCTCAGAGCGAGCGGAGAATACAGGGTCGGTCGGCACGTTGAACGGCAGCCGGGCGATAATCAGAACACTTAAGGTTTCTCCCACGATGTCCACTCCTTCCCATAGGCTGGATGTGCCCAGAAGCACAGTCTGAGGGTTTGCCTTGAAGGCTGCTAAAAGCTGTTTTGGCGAGCCGTCAACCCCCTGACCCAGAACCAGGATGCTTTCTCTTTCCAGGTGGGATTGAATCGCTGATTGAGTGGCTCTCAAGGCAGCGTGTGAGGTGAACAATACCAGCGTGCGCCCCCGGCAGGCGGGACAGAGGTCGAGCAATACCTTCTCCACAGCCTGTTGATAGCCTGAGAAGCCGGGCTCGGGGATGTCGATGGGTACGTAAACCATGGCTGCGTTCATGTAGTCGAAGGGCGCGCCTAAAAGGATTTCTCCGGTGTATTCCAGTCCCACCCTGCCCTTGAGGTACTCGAATGTGCCCTCTGTACTCAGGGTGGCGCCGGTGAGGATGACCGAGTCTTTGATAGAGAAGAGGGATTTCTCCAGTATCCTGCCTACATTAAGCGGGGCAGTGTACATGCCTACAGCGTTATTCTGGCTATTGATGGTAAGCCAGTAGATGCTGTCGGGGTCGGGGTGTGATATCAGTGAGTCTATGCGCTGGCGCAGCTCTTTGTTTTGAAAGTGCAGTGAGGAAAGCTCCAGCATCAGGTAATCGTAGCCGGAGACCTTGTTCTCAGCGAGGTCCTCGAGCCCTGTGTAGAGCTTATCTAAATCATCGGCGATGGCGACGAGCACCTGGTTCAACTCGTCCCAGGCAATCTCCACCCTTGACCAGCCGGGCTGGGCTCGGCTGCTGTGCGCCAATCGCAACGTGCGGTCGTAGTCCCCTTGGTCGGAGGCGTGACCTTCTATGAAATCGCGAAGCTTTTCGAAGAACTGAGAGACTTTGAGCCGTGCCTTTTCCACGTTGTCATTAAGGGATTCGGCTTGCTGTTTCACCTGCCTTTGTCGGGATAAAGCTACGGTGCTGCCGCGGAAGCAATCTCCCAGCCAGGTGAGAAGACCTGTGCTTCTCTGTCCGCTGACTTCCTGTCTGAACAGGTTGAGGTGATTTATGAGGTCCCATTGGGAGACCTGAAAACCGAGCTGTCTGGTTGCCCCCTCCTCGAGGTGATGCGCTTCGTCAATCACAAGGTGGCTATAGGGTGGCAGCACCTTGTTCTCGGCAACCATGTCCGAGAGAAGCAGGGCGTGGTTGACCACGATGAGATGTGCGCCTTCGGCAGCCATGCGTGCCCGATAGAGGAAACAGGTGTCTCGCTCCTTGTGGGGACATTGAGCCTCGAGACGTTCGTCGAACTCGGCGCAGAGCTTGCCCCAGATGAGCGCCGCATCTCCGGTGAGATTGAGTTCGGCGCGGTCGCCACTTTGAGTACCTGGCAGCCAGACCTTTATGCGTGCCAGCAGTCTGGCTTCCTCGAGTGTAAGGCTGTCTCGCATCCTCAGGGTCTCATATTTCTTAATGCACAGATAATTGGCACGACCCTTCACCTGAACCGCCCTGAGGTTTGCGGTGACCTTGTCGTGCTCTATCTTAAGGGCTTGCAGCAGGTCGGGGATATCCTTGCTGATGAGTTGCTCCTGAAGGTTTATGGTGTTGGTGGAGATGACGACGGGGAGGCTGTTTTGAGAGGCGTAGAAAATAGAGGGAAGGAGATATGCCACCGACTTTCCGGTGCCTGTGCCAGCCTCAACGATGAGGTGTTCGCTGCTGTTCAGAGCCTGCGCCACAGCCTGAGTCATGCGCACCTGTTCGGGGCGGTGTTCGTAGCCGGGGAAGGCTCGGGACAGGGTACCATCGTCTTTGAGTATGCCTGTGAGGCTATCTGTATCCAGAGGTATTCTCTGGGCGAGCGGGGTGAGCTTGGGCTTATCGCTTTTCCCCAGAAGCGGCTCTTTGCTGACTGCTTTCCTGGTGCTGCGACTTTCGGAGAAGGCTGTTTTAGCTTTGACTTTCAATACGTCACGGAAGAGGGGACCCAGCGACCAATCGGACTTTTCGGCAAGCCGCACCAGCTCTTCGAGTGCGGTGATGTCGAGCTTGTGTGCGCGGCTCAGTAGTTCAACGAATAGCTCTTTGGTAGCAGTGGCGTCTATTAAGGCGCGGTGCTGTGGCTGTGAAACCCCGAGCAGTTTCGTTATCGAAGAGAGGGTGTAGTCGGGCACTTGGAAGAGCAGGAGGGTTGACATCTCGTAGGTGTCGTAGGTTGGGTTAGACAGCTTGATGCCTTTGCCTGTGAGGAAGTTTATGTCGAAGGAGACGTTGTGTCCTACGATGGGGTCAGTGCCCAGAAACGAGGCAACGCTGTCTGCGATGTCGGAGAATGCGGGTGCAGCATCTACGTCAGCCTGAGCGATGCCGCAGAGCACCTGGATGCGGTAGGGCAAGGGGCGCTGCGGATTGACCAGTGATTGAAAGGTATCTATGACCTGCTCACCCTGAAACCTTACAGCGCCGATTTCGATGATTTCGTCTGTTTCGGGGTTCAAGCCGGTGGTTTCGAGGTCGAGTGAGATGCAGGTCTGATTCATGGTGGAATTATAACACTATGGAGAGGGGCATTCATAGGTGTCTGGCGAGAAAAGACTATTACCGCCAGTTTGCTAGCAGGGGCAGTAGCCAGCCGAAGATGGCTGCGAAATCCAGATTCAGGACCAAGAGCAGCCAGCCCCACTTTCGGCGGGTGAGGATAAAAAACAGGGTGGGCAGCATTGCTAGCCCGGAGGCGCAGAGGATTGCCAGGGTGAAGGTTGAGTTGGAGCTGCCGTATCCTGTGGCTGGTGCGGCATCAGTGGCCCAGTTGTATAGCGCGCCCGCTATGGTTCCGAATAGTCCCCAGCCGGGCGGTACCGCAATCAGCAGCGATAGCATAACAATTGTCGGGGTTATGTGCGAGGGCAAGCGCCTCGCTAACCGGTCATAGGTGTCCCGGTTGCTGAGTATGATGTAAATGCCTGCCCCCAGGAAGATTGTCCCCATCACCAGTCCGCAGACGATTCCAGCCAGGATATCTGTTAACATGGTCAATCACCTGTTAGGAACTGAATTTGATGGTTTAACAGCTTGGGCGAGATGTGCTTCTAAGCCCTCATTTTCGAGTCGGTTACAGATAGCTTCGCCTAGGGCTTTATCGGGGACTATGGTGAATAAGCTGGGACCTGAGCCGGCGAGGTGAACACTTCGGGCTCCCGCTTTTATAAAAAGAAAGCGATAACCGGAAAGCCCAGGGAAGAAGTCGAATGCTACCTGCTCGAATACGTTGAACAGGAATGAGCCTTCAATTTTGCCACTGTGATTCAGGTGGGTGACCAGCTTCTGGGTGTGTTGTCCTGGGGTGAAGTGGGAAGGGTTAAGCCGGGAGTAAAGCTGCGCTGTTTTTTTGGGCACAGGCTCGATGGTGGGCTTTATGAGCACGAGCCAGAAGTCGGGAGCAGGTGGCAGAGGGGTCAGAATCTCTCCGCGACCTTGCGCCAGGGCGGTGCCTCCGTAAAGGAAGAAAGGCACGTCCGAGCCCAGCTTGGCTGCAAGCTCTAGCAATCTAGGAAAGGGAAGGTTCAGTCCCCAGAGCCTGTTCAATCCGACCAGGGTGGCAGCGGCGTCTGTGGAACCGGAGCCGAGACCGGCAGCTATGGGTATCTTCTTAGTCAGATTGATAATGGCACCTTTACTGGTGCCCGTTGTACCCTGAAGCAGTCTGGCTGCTTTGGGTACCAGGTTGTCCGAGGTCAGCAACTCCGAGACATCACATTTGAAGTCGAGGGCTTTGCTATGCTCGAAGGTGAGTGTGTCGGACAGGCTGATGGTCTGGAAGACGCTCGATAGCTCGTGGTAGCCGTCAGGGCGCTTGCTTAGAACTTCTAGCGTCAGGTTTATTTTGGCGTATGCTTGTAAGGAAATCATAAATCCTAATTTCTAAATTCTAAAAACAATTTCAAATGCTTAAAGGCAAATGTCGTAAACGTTTCTGCTCTTCGGTGATGTTATCGTCCACAGCGAGCAATAAATTGGGGGACACCCCCAATGCCCCCGGCAAAGGGGCTATGTCCCTCTGCGCTCCTTATTTTTTATCTCTGTCGACAAGTACGAGCTGCAATTTTGCCCATTCTTCGAGAGAAAGGGTCTCGGGACGGCGTTGCGGCGCTATTTTGGCTTTTCCCAGTAATTCTACAGCATCTGCCGGTGCGATTTGCAGTCCCAGGGCGAGCGAGTTACGTATTTGCTTGCGCGGTGTGCTGAACCCTGCCTTGACTATCTCGAAAAAGCCTGCTATGTCTTTCACAGGGACTGCTGGCTCGGGGTAGACCTCTATGCGTACGATGGCGGAATCCACCTTGGGCTGGGGATAGAAGCAATGTGCAGGCACGTAGTCAACTATGGTGGGCTTTCCGTAAAGCTGCACGCTGATGCCCAGGATGCTCATTTCTCCGGGCTGAGCCACGATGCTCTGGGCTACCTCTTTTTGCACCATTACCACCATGAGGCTGGGCTTGAGCGATGCTTCCAGAAAGTGGCGCAGTATCGGCGCGGCTATGTAGTAGGGCAGGTTGGCTACAACCTTGTAGCTCTTTGTTTGTCTGGAGGTCAGATCCGCGGGGTTTATTTCAAGGATATCAGCATTTACCACAGCCAGCTTTAGGAACGCAGAAAGGTTCTTTTGCAGGGCTGCGGCGAGCCTGGAGTCAACCTCTACGGCGATTACTCTTCCTGCTTTGTGGAGTAGCTCTGCGGTCAGAATCCCCAGACCTGGACCGACTTCTACCACTGTGTCCCTCGGACCGAGTTCTGCTGCGGAGACTATCTTTCCCAGGACGGTCTTATCAACCAGGAAGTGTTGCCCCAGCCCTTTCCGTGCTCTAGCACCTAGACGATGCAACTGGCTTTTTGCCTCAACAATAGACGATTCTGATATCAATCTCCTAACTCCACGATGAATGCCTTAAAGAAAGCTTTGGGAACAGCCGTCTGTGTATTATAGACGACTGTTCCCAATTAACTAAGATCGTAGCGATTATGAACCCTTTGAACCCCCTAAATCCCCCAGCCTTGGGGGACTTTTAAGGTTGGGGGATACCCCAGACCCCCTCCAGAGGGGCTTTGCCCCTCTGGACTCCCCTTTCACCCCTAATTCCCCTCCTTGTTTCAGAAGGATTTGGGCAAGGGCGCATGGCCATGCGCCCCTACGCGTGGGATACATATCCTTGCTTATTTGCTCTTTTTAGTGCTCTTCTTTTTGGGTACGGAGTCTTTCAGGTTGAACACCTTTATGGCATTCTCGCGCATTATCATTCGCTTGGCTTCGTCGCTCAACGGCAATGCCAGGAACTGCTGCTTGAATGCTGTGAGCCCCATGTTGTTGGTGCCGAAGAGGGTCTTCTCCTGTCCCGACCAGAACGACATGAAGGCGAACAGCTCGGGATGCAGCTTGGGCAGCAGCTTGGGCATCCAGGCGGAGCAGTCGCAGTACACGTTGGGATGCTTCCAAGCCATGGCTACCAGTTCGTTGCCCCAGGGCCAGCCGGTATGTGAGCCGATGATGGTAAGCCCGGGGAAGTCCAGGGCTACCTCATCGAGGTATATGGGGCGTCCGGGCGAGGTGGGGAACAGCTCCGCTGCGTGTCCGGTCTGCATGCCCACTGGTATCCCCAGCTCGCTGCACTTGGCGTAGCAGGGATAGAGTCGCCTGTCGTTGAGGGGTAAACCGAAGGTAAGGGAGTGGAAATAGCAGTACTTTGCACCGTATTCCTTAACTCCCCTTTCCATTTCCTCAAGGCTTTCCTCGATGCGGAAGGGGTTGTAGCCGACGACGGGTATCAGACGGTCGGGGTAGTCTTTTATGTGCTCGTGTACCTCGTCTATGGTGTAGTTCCAGATGAACTTATTATCCCAGTGAGACCACATCCTGATGGCAGGGATGAATATCTTGTCGTAGCCCTCAATATCCATCATGGCTACGAATTCCTCGGTGGAGGGAATGGGAACGGGTAAACGCGGCGCCGGCTTCTTCAGGGTATCGGTGAGGATGTTCTTGGGGAACTCGGAGCCTGGACCTGTATGCGACCTCATCATGGTAGCTGCCAGGATTTGGAACTCCCTGCCATCCCAGGCATGAGGGTTCCAGAAAGGGTAGTTCATGATGTCTATGGGTTTGATATCTTCCACGCTTTTTCGTTCTCCTTTTACGGGTTTTGGATTATTTTATGAGATTGATGAAATAGTCTACATCAACCCCCTGTGTCCCTCACTATTGGGGGAGAAGGAAAATTTGGGGGGGACACCCCCAAACCCCTGGCAGGAGGTGTCCTGCACCTCTTTTTGACTCTCTAAACCCCCTCCTTCATGGGAAGGAGGGGGGAATTTTTGAAACTGTGCGGCACTACCATCCTTTCTTAAGAAGGACCGGCAAAGGGGCGAAGCCCCTCTGCACTCCCCAGTTGTTAAACGACCTCTATAAATGCTTTGTTCAGGTATATCTACACCATGCTGAAACCGCCGCTGACGCTGAGAGTCTGACCTGTGATAAAGGCGGCTGCATCGGAAGCCAGGAACACGGCGGCATTTGCTGCGTCTTCGGGCTTGCCCATCCTGCCCAGAGGGTACTGGCTGATAATTCTATCCTTGGTTTCAGCAGGAATCATCGCGGTGGTCACGTCGCCTGCCCACATGCTGTCCTTGCCCGCTGTGCCTGCGACCTCGGGAATGGTAGCGCCCGGGCAGATGGTGTTTACGTTTACGTTGAATCTGCCCATCTCCTTGGCTATAGCCTTGGAGAAGGCGATAACTGCGCCTTTTGTTCCGGAATATACGGCTTCCCTGGGCTCGCCCACTCGACCGGAGTCGGAGGCTATGTTTACAATCTTGCCGGCTTTCTTCTCCACGTAGTGGTCCAGAACAGCCCTAGTGCAATAGATGACGCCGAAATAGTTAATCCTTATCTCTTTGTCGTACTCATCAACCGGCTTCTTCAAGAAGAGCTTGTTTGATACGTAGCCGGCGTTGTTTACCAGCACGTCTACCTTGCCGAACTGCTCTATGGTTTTCTTTACCAGCGCCTGCACGGATTCCCAGCTTGTGACGTCTGTCTTGATGCCGATGGCTTTGCCGCCCAGGGCGCTGGCTTCTTTAGCCACCTTCTTGCCCTGCTCTTCATCTATGTCGGCAATGACCACGTTGCACTTCTCTTTGGCGAAGGCGAATGTGATGGCTCTCCCGATGTTGGAGCCTCCGCCGGTAACGATTACAGTTTTGCCTGCTAGACCTAACTCCATTTAGTTAACCTCCTGAAATGTTAATTTTAGATTCTCTGAGAATGCTGAAAAGTCTTAATCAACCCCCTCTGGCCCTCCCAATCTTGGGGGAGAAGCAAAAATTGGGGGACACCCCCAAGCCCCCGGCAGGAGATTTCTCCTGCACCTCTCTTCTAACAATAAGGGTAACGACCAAAGCATAGCAAACTTAAGGTCGTGCACCCGCTGTCGACCCTTCCCCCGCCGGCTTATCCCTGTCACCGGCTCCCACCAGGTGCTCCTGCGGCACCCAGAATTTACTATTTACCGCTGCTTCCTTCCGGATCTGACGGGGTTCATAGCGTTCTGCCGCGCAGGACCCAGTGTTCATAACCGATGGACAGAAGACAGTCACGGAAAGAGCAGAGCCTCGAGCGGGGATTCGATCCCGCTATAGCGGATTGCGGGTACAGGGCACCGCTGTCTCCCCATCTAGCACGACCTTGTGAAGATATTACTATAGGGGTAAATAGGAGTCAAGCTGGTTTAAGCGGTCAGCAGTCAGCCGAATTTGAAAATCTGATAGCTGAAAGCTGATTGCTAAACCCTGCTGGCGATGAGGTCTCCCATTTCGCGGGTGCCGACCTTCACCATGCCCTCGCTCATGATGTCGTAGGTGCGGTAGCCATCGTTGAGGGTCTTGGTGACGGTTTTTTCAATGGTCTCCGCCTCTTTGGTGAGTCCCAGGGAGTAGCGCAGCATCATGGCGCTGCTGAGGATGGTGGCGATGGGGTTGGCCATGTTCAGTCCGGCGCGTTTAGGCGAGCTGCCGTGTATCGGCTCGTATAATCCGAAGATGGCGTTACCCTCTTTGGGTATTCCGGCAAGGCTTGCTGAAGGGAGCATGCCCATAGAGCCAGCCAGCATGGAGGCTTCGTCGGTGAGGATATCGCCGAAGGTGTTCTCGGTTACTATAACGTCGAACTCCGCGGGGCGCTGGATGAGGCGCATGGCGCAGGAATCCACAAGCTGGTGCTCCAACTGGATATCAGGGTATTCCTGTGATAACTCGGTGGCAATCTGACGCCACAGTCGAGATGATTCTAATACATTTGCCTTGTCTACGGAGGTGAGTCTCTTTTTGCGTCGTCGTGCCAGCTCGAAGCCAACGCGGAGGATACGGTCAATCTCCATCTCTGAGTAGGTCATGCTGTCCACGGCGCGTCTGCCTCTGGAGGTCTGCCAGCGGCGCTTGGGTCTGCCGAAGTAGAGTCCTCCGGTAAGCTCACGCACTACCAGCAGGTCTACTCCGCGCACAACCTCCGGTTTCAGCGTGGTGTGGTCGGCAAGCACAGGGAGCACCTTGACCGGACGCAGGTTGGCGAACAGTTTCAGCCCTTTGCGAAGGGCGAGCAGGCCGTCCTCGGGGCGCACCTTGCCCAGAGGGTCATCCCACTTAGGTCCGCCTACGGCTCCCAGCAGCACGGCGTTACATTTTTTGCACAGCTTAAGGGTATCTACGGTCAATGCCTCGCCGTGCTTATCGATGGATGCTCCGCCGACGTCGCCGGGGTGGAATACGAAGTCGTGTTTGAATTTGCGTCCTACTGCTTGCAGTACCTTGGTCGCCTCAGCAACCACCTCGGGACCGATGCCGTCACCTGGCAGGACGGCTATGTCGTATTTCATCAACGGCTCCTCTTTGCTGCTATCTTGCGTTTGGTGTACTCAATAAGCCCACCTGCTTTAATTAGTTGTAGCATGAAATCAGGGAAGGGTTTTGCCTTGAAGGTAAGCCCTCTGGTGATATTCTTAATTTCGCCTGTAGAGAGGTCTACCTCGAGTATGTCTCTGGCCTCTGTTTTATCGGAGGCTTCCTCGCATTCCAGAATGGGCAGTCCTGTATCGAGCGCGTTGCGGTAGAAGATGCGGGCGAAGCCCTTGGCGATGACGCAACTCACGCCTGCCGCCTTGATGGCGAGGGGCGCGTGCTCGCGCGACGAGCCGCAGCCGAAGTTGGTGTCGGCGACGATGATGTCGCCCGGTTTGACCCTCTTCAGAAAATCGGGGTCTAAATCCTCCATGCAGTGCTGCGCCAGCTCAGCGGGGTCGTACACATTTAGATAGCGTGCCGGTATGATGACGTCAGTATTCACGTCGGCGCCGTATTTATGGACTTTACCTTTCAATATCATATGAATAGCTCATTGTATATGATTTGGGGGTTGTCCTACGTTATTTGAACGGACTAAATTCCTTGGCTTCGGTTGGTATTTGTAAATTAGTCTCCATGTGACTCCGCAACTGATTTATGGTTTCGAGTGCTAGCGTTTTGAAATAGTAAGTCCTTGGATTGCCTCTGCCTTTCGGTTTTGGACAGACTTTCTTCCCTGAAAGTACGAAAATCGTTCTGTCTATTTCTCTTTCATGAAAGTCTAAGTCGTGCGCTAATCCATTTCGAATTTTATTCATCTTAGCAATATTGTTGAAGATGTAATCAGGTAGAAGTCCCATGGAATGGATGATTTGCAGCTTAACTGAGAAAGGATAATTTCTCGAGTCTTCGATGATTTTCTTAGGGCTTTTACACTTCAATTCAATTATTCTATTCATGAGATATTCAAGCAATAGGTGCCCTACCACCACAATTGAAATATCGTTTGGCTTTGTCCCAACCCTTAAGAAGTACTGGATAGTAACATCTTTGCTTAGTGTATCAAATATACTGGATATTATACCGGATTCCATGTTGGATTGAGCTATTTAGATCATCCCCGAACCTGTTACTAGATCGTCACTATATCTCTTCATGTTAGGGCTAATTCCCTCGGTCCCCCGATTCTCCCCAGGATGGCGCTGGCGGCGGCTACGGCTGGGTTGGAGAGATAGACTTCAGACTGGGGGCTGCCCATGCGGCCCACGAAGTTGCGATTGGTGGTGGAGATGCAGCGCTCTCCCGCGGCGAGCACCCCCATGTAGCCGCCGAGACAGGGTCCGCAGGTGGGCGTGCTCACTACCGCGCCAGCCTCCAGGAACAGCTTTATCAGACCTTTGCGCAATGCCTGCATGTAGACCTCTCGCGAGCCGGGGATAATGATGCAGCGCACGCGCTTGTGTACCTTCCTGCCCCTGAGTACTTTAGCAGCGATGACCAGGTCCTCGAGGCGCCCGTTGGTGCAACTGCCGATGACCACCTGGTCTATTCCGACTTTGCCCACCTTGCTTATGGGCCTGGTGTTGGAAGGCTTATGGGGGAAGGCGACCTGAGGCTCAATCTTGGAGACATCGTATTCAATGACTTTGGCGTATCGAGCGTTTTTATCAGGCTGGTAGACCTTATATGGACGCTTCGCCCTTGGCTTTACATAATCTAAGGTCTTGTCATCAACGTGGAAGATGCCTGCCTTAGCGCCAGCCTCGATAGCCATATTAGCCATGGTGAAGCGGCTATCCATGGAGAGGCTGTTTATAGCCTCTCCGGTGAACTCCATAGCAGCGTAGGTAGCGCCGTCGACGCCGATATCGCCGATGGTGTAGAGGATAAGGTCTTTGCCGCTGACCCATTTCCTCAATTTGCCGCTATAGACGAACTTGATGGTCGGGGGCACCTTCATCCATATCTCGCCTGTCGCCATGGCGGCGGCGATGTCGGTGGAGCCCATGCCTGTGGCGAAGGCTCCCAGCGCCCCGTAGGTGCAGGTATGGGAGTCGGCGCCTATGACCACGTCGCCGGGCAAGACCAGCCCCTTCTCGGGGAGCAGGACGTGCTCTATGCCCATCTCGCCGACCTCG
>Ga0315288_10001965_pt1 | contig 26681 bp, 20 predicted proteins | sample YL17G11_20_MG_FD_203454 | JGI IMG/M metagenome (GOLD analysis project Ga0315288, IMG submission 203454) | Sediment microbial communities from Yellowstone Lake, YNP, Wyoming, USA - YL17G11_20 | ecosystem: Environmental > Aquatic > Freshwater > Lake > Sediment | place: USA: Wyoming | collected... | reverse complement strand
GTGATCCATCAGCCGCAGAACATGGGCAAGGGGATGGCCATCCGCGCCGCCCTGCCCCAGGTGAGCGGCGAGATCGTGATCATCCAGGACGCTGACGGCGAATACGAGCCCCAGGAGTATCCGAGCCTCATTCAGCCCATCGTGGAGGGCAGGACCGCGGTCGTCTATGGCTCGCGGTTTCGCGGGAGCATCGTGGGGATGCGCTGGCCCAACGTCCTGATCAACCGGATCCTTGCCTGGATGGCGAACGTGCTTTTTGGCGCCCGCATCACCGACGAGGCCACCTGCTACAAGGTGTTCAGGGCAGACGTGTTGAAAAGCCTGCCCCTGCGGTGCACCGGGTTCGAGTTCTGCCCGGAGATCACCGCCCGACTTCTCAAACGGGGGTATCGCATCGTCGAGGTCCCGATCACCTATCGCGCGCGCAGCGTCGAGGAGGGCAAGAAGATCAACTGGCGCGATGGGGTGCGGGCCATCTGGACGCTTCTCAAGTATCGCTTCACCGACTAGCGGCTGCCCCGCTCCGCGGGGCGAGCCGGTCCCGCTGAGCCGGGACCGCCGTGTCGTGATGTCGCCCCGCCGCGTCGGGGCGAACGGCCTGGGGCCAGGGATGGCATAGGGCTCGATCACGGCCGGCCCTCGCCGGCGCCTGGAGTGGCTCCGCCCGCACGGGAGGGGCGACGCCGGGCGCAGCGAAGGGCCAGAATTGCACCAGGATCCGTGCCATGGCTGGAATAGTCTCCCTGGCGCCAGGGGTGGGGCCGACCGGTCGGGCAGGCTCAGGCCAAACTCAGCGCGGCGCTCGCACGCCGCTTTCATATTGTTCCTTGCGGTTCCCGGGGGAAGCCCCTCTGGCCAGTGGTTGCAGCCTTCACCTCAGTAACGCTCACAGCCCGGGCTGGCCGCAACAGCCTGGCCCACCCTAGGAGGGATGCACACCGCCATGCTTACCTGGCAGCCGATCGTGCTCATGCTCGCAGACCTGGGATGCCTGGCCGCTTCGGTGGTGCTGGCCTTCATCCTGCGCTTTGATTCCCACGTGCCCACGGATGCTTGGCTGCCGCTCTGGCCCACCTTCCCCTTCGGGGCCGCGGTCTGGCTGCTCTCGTTTCGCATGTTCCACCTCTACCGCCAGGCCTGGCGATTCGCCGGCATCGAGACCGCGGTCGCGGTGGTGAAGGGCACGACCCTGGGCCTGGCGGGGCTGGTGGCCTGCCAGTTCCTGATCGGCGGGCGCAGCTTCCCGCGCAGCGTGATCTTCATCACCTGGCTGCTGGCGGTGGGGCTGGTGGGCGGCACGCGCATGGCGCTGCGGCTGGCGAACGGCTACCTCTGCCTGCGGCGGCAGTGCGCGCGGTCGCGCGGCAGGCGGCTCCCCGAGAAGCGCGTCCTGGTCGTAGGCGCCGGAGAGGCGGGGGCCATGGTGGTCGAGGGGATGCGCAACCACCCCGAGACCGGCTACCGGCCCGTGGGTTTTGTGGATGACGACCCGGCCAAGCAGGGCGCGTTCGTCTCCGGGGTGCGGGTGGTGGGCTCGAGGGCCAAGTTACCCGACCTGCTGGCCCAGGGGGAGATCGCCGAAGTGATCATCGCCATGCCCACGGCGGAGGGCTCGATGGTGGGCTCGGTGGTGCGCGAGTGCCGGCGGCGGGGCGTGCCCACCAAGATCGTGCCCGGGATCGTGGAACTGATCGCGGCGGGCTCGGATGTGAGCAACCTGCGCGAGGTGCAGGTCGAGGATCTGCTGGGCCGGCCGCCGGTGGAGGTGGATGTCGCCGCCTCCTTCCGTTACTTGCGCGGCAAGCGCGTGCTCATCACCGGGGCCGGGGGTTCGATCGGGTCGGAACTGTCGCGCCAGGTGATGGCCCGCCAGCCCAGCGTGCTGCTGCTCTTGGGCCACGGCGAGACCAGCATCCACGCCATCCACGGCGAACTGCTCGAGCGCCATCCCGAGGCCGCCGGCAGCATCGTGCCCGTGATCGCCGACATCCAGGACCGGGCGCGCCTGGAGCAGGTCTTCGCCAGCTACCGGCCGGAGATCGTGTTCCACGGGGCGGCGCACAAGCACGTGCCGCTCATGGAGCACTGCCCCTGCGAGGCGGTGAAGAACAACGTCTGCGGGACCATCAACCTGATGCAGGTGGCCGATCACTATCGCGCCGAGAAGTTCATCCTGGTCTCCACCGACAAGGCGGTGCGCCCGCGCAGCGTGCTGGGCGCCACCAAGCGCATCACCGAGATGATGGTGCAGTCGCGCGCCGGGGCCAACGGCACCCACTTCGTGGCGGTGCGGCTGGGCAACGTGCTGGGCAGCCGCGGCAGCGTGGTCCCCACCTTCAAGCGGCAGATCGAGCGGGGCGGGCCGGTGTGCGTGACCCATCCCGAGATGACGCGCTACTTCATGACCGTGCCCGAGTCGGTGCTGCTGGTGCTCCAGGCCAGCGCCTATGGCGAGAACGGCGACCTCTTCGTGCTCGACATGGGCAAGCCGGTGCGCATCGTGGACCTGGCGGAGGACCTGATCCGGCTCTCGGGCCGCGAGCCCCACGCCGAGATCCCCATCATCTTCACCGGGGTGCGCCCCGGCGAGAAACTCCACGAGGAACTCATCGGCGAGCACGAGGAGACGTCGCCCACGCGCGACAAGCAACTGCTGCGCATCCGCGGCAACCACCTCGATACCTCGGCCCTGGAGAACGCCATCCGCGACCTCGCCACCCTGGCGGTGCGCGGCGACGCCGAACTGATCGTGGCCAAACTGCAGGAAGTCGTGCCCGAGTACCAGCCGCCCGCCATCACCCGCGCGGCGCCGCTGGTTCCCCCCATGACCCTCACCGAGGTCGCGCAGGTCCCGGCGCTGCGGGATCCGCGGAACCCGCGCTAGGGGGGTCACCCCCGCGATCGCGGCACCGCGGGCTGAGGCCCACGACGTGCGCCGGCGGGTGATCCCTATGATCTGGTGGCATCGTACTCAACCTGGCAACCCACGAACCGGACGAGTCGGCGGTCGTTGAACTTGGAGGGGGCAATGAGGCATCCGGGTTGGCGAGGTTCAGTTCAACCGCTAATCGTCGGCGTCGTGCTCGGCATGGTCCTTGCAGCCGCGAGCGGTAACGGCGTCCTAGCACGGCGAGAGGAAGACAGAGTCTTCAGCGTAGCACAGACCTTCAGGTTCAACGACTGGATCAAGGCAATGTACTGTGACGAGAGCGGGGTTTTCGCGGTGGGCTTACAGCCTGCTCGAGCCAATACGCCGGTCGAGTCCGCCTACCTGGCCTTCGTGGACTCGAAGGGCCGGGTGACTCGCCGCTATCCCTACAAGAGGGCCGTCCGGGTGGCCCGCTTGCACGGCAAGAGTGCGTTGGTTGTCGCCACCGGCGCGAGTGAAGATGGGAGGCAGCTGGTTCTTTCGACGGTGACCGCGAAGAGTCAGCAGCGAGTGTTGTCGATTCCTGCGTATTCGGAGATTCTGACGACGCCAGACTTGAGCACCGTGGCGGTCTGCGGCTATCCGACCTGGGTGTCACACGAAGGGAGCGGACCCGTTACCATCATCCTTCTGGACAAGATGGGCACGGAGGTCGGCCGGTACGACGATTTGCAGGCTGATCCAGACCTTGTGCAAGCCGGCCTTTCGCCGAGCGGAGGGCGCCTGGCCGTTGCATCAATACGCGGCGACCGAGCGTCGAGCGGGTCAACAATGCAGGTTACGGTCTTTGATCGAAATGGCCGACGCGTTCAAGACGTTTCGCTGGGAAGAGTCGTGCCAACGGGACTCATGTGGTCAGCTGATGATGCGCGTTTTATAGTCTTTGGTCGTGATTACGGAGCCCATGGCGGGCAGAGGTCAGAAGGGAATGTCTGGCTTTATAATCGCGACGGAGAGCGTGTCGCATCTTGGGAGCATCTTCGACATGGATTCCCCGCGGCTGCGATCTCCCGGCCGAGCGGCCGAGTGATGGCCGTTGCTGCGATAGATGAACGCGAGTGCAAGGTGACGACGGCCGAGACGGCCGAAGGCAAACCCAAGTGGACGGCCTCGGTGCCCGCCCCGCCAGATGGTTGGGTTGCGGGGGTGGACGTCACTGACGCCGGCGACGTCATTGTTGGCGTCACGAACCGCCCGACGGTTACGGAGACGGGCCTGCAAGCCAGCCCCATTGAAGTTACTGTACTGAGCGGCATCGGCGAGAAGATCTGGAGCGGTCAGGTGCCGGGGGGTCTGTTCGGAGACGCGCCGTACTTGGCCTGGGTGGACGGGGGACACCGCGCCCTAGTGAGGGGCCTACGTACCATCACCATTCTGCGCCGGAGGACGGGGTAATGCGACGAACCTGCGGCCCAAGGCGGAAAGAGCCTGGCAAATTTCGGTGACACACCACTTATTTCTCCGGTGCCGCGGTCTCCATGGCCGCAAAGGTTCCCCCATGGCGGCAATCTCAGCCATTATACGCACGGCGAGGGCGTTTGGTAACAATGGCTGGGGCGGCCCGCCGGGCAAGATCGACCTCCTAGCATAGGGAGGCCGAAGCGCGCCCGCTCCCCCAGGTAGGGGCCGATTCTTAATCGGCCCTGAGCCCTGCGGGCCCAATGAGATTGGGCCCCTACGCCTATCTCGGCGGCGGGAGTTCGCGGCAGGGGCGGGGCACGCGCGGCCGGCGGCCCTGGGGAGGCTCGTCGCCGAGGTACTGCCTATAATAATGATAGTAGGTCTCGCCGAAGGTGCCGCGGCGGGCGTCAATGCGGTTGAGCACGGCGCCGATGACGTGGGCGCCGGCGTGATCCATCTGTTCGCGCACGCGCATCAGCCCGCGCTTGAGGGCCACCTCGCTGTCCACCACCAGGAGCACCCCGTCCACGCGCGAGGCCAGGATCTGCGCGTCGCTCAACGCCAGGCTGGGCGGGCTGTCGAAGATCACCACGTCCGCCCGCTGCCGCAGCGCCGCGATCAGCCGCAGCGCCGGCTCGGAGGCCAGCAGGTCCGGCGGGTTGTCCGCCCGCGGCCCGCTGGGCACCAGCAGGAGGTTCTCGACCTGGGTCTCGTGGAGGATCTGGTCCACCCCGGCGGCGCCTGAGAGCGCACTCACGAGCCCCACCTCGTTGCTCACCGCGAAGCGTTCGTGGAGCGAGGGCTTGCGCAGGTCGCCGTCCACCAGGATCACCGATCGCCCCTGCTTGGCCAGCACCACCGCCAGGTTGGCGGCGGTCATGGACTTGCCTTCGCGGGGCGCGGCGCTGGTGACCAGGAGCGTCTGCATCGGCCGCTGGGCCGCGCTCAGCATCACGTTCGAGCGGAGCATGCGGTAGGCCTCGCCCAGCGGCGACGGCTGCGCCCCGTCGCAGACCAGGGCCGGCGGATTCTGGGCGGCCAGCAGGTGCCCCACCACCGGCGCGCCCAGCGCGCGCGCCACCTCGCCGTCGCTCTTGACCCGCTCGTCGAGGTGATCGCGCGCGAGCGCGGCCATCAGCGCCAGCACCGCGCCGAGCACCAGGGCGAGCGCCAGGTTGAGGAGCCAGCGCGGCGAGACGGGATGGGGATCGGCCTCTGCCATGTCCAACGGGCGGGCGGTGGAGAGTTCCGATTCCTGGGTGATCTGCAATTCCTGGTGCTTGGTGGTGAGCAGGGTGAAGAGGGAGGCGTAGGTTTTCACATCCCGGGTGAGGTTGGCGAGTTCGAACTCCTGCTGGGGAAGGCCCTCCAACGTCGCGTGCTGCTGGTTCACCAGGTTCCCGAGCAGCCGGCTGCGCACCTGCGACGAGAGCAGCGTGCCCTGCAGTTCGGCGAGGTTCTCCAAGAGCTGCTGGTGGATGGGGTTGAGCGTCTCGCGGCGCTCCTGCACGATCGTGTCCGCCTCGCGCCGGGAGAGCGCGACCAGCCGCGTCTTGGCGTCCTCGATCTGCGCGTCCACGGCGCGCACCGCCTCGCTGGTGGGCAGGTATTCCTGGAGGAGATCGGCGCGCTTGGTCTCCAGGGTGGTGAGGGTCTCGCGCAGTTGGGTGGCCTCGGGGCTCGGCGCCACCAGCACCGACGCCACGACGGAGGGATCCACGCCCCTCAACTGTTCGCGCACCTGCCCGATGCGCGCGCTCGAGCCGGCCTTGGTGGAGAGCGCCTCCTGGTAGCCGGCCTCGACCTCGGCGAAGCGGGTCACCATTTCCTGGGTCTGGGCGTCGAGCGCGACCACGCCGCTCTGTTGCTTGTAGTCGCGGAGTTTGCGCTCGGAGGCGGTGAGTTTCGACTCGATCTCTTTGAGTTGGCCTTGGACGAAGTCGGCCGCCTGGCCCGCCGACTCCTGGTTGATGTCCCGGTCCAGCGCCAGGTACTCGGAGACGATGGTGTTGGCGAGTTTGGCCGCCAGGCGGGGCGTGCGCGCCCGGGCCCGCACCTCCGCCACCCGGGCGTTGCCCTGGGGGCGGACCTCAATGTCGTACTTGCTCTTGTCGTTCTTATCCAGGCCGCACTTGGCCAGGGCCCGCTCGGTGATGGTGTCGCTCTGCATCAGGGCGACCTGGGTGTCCACCGAGTCATCGAACCCCACCCCCTCCAGGAGGTTCGAGATGAGGGGGGAGATGGATCCCGCGTTCGGGGGAAGGACGTGCTTCTGGCCGCGCACCAGCACGGTGGCGGTGGACTCATACATGGGTTTGGCGAGCGCCGTCCCCAGGGCGACCAGGGCGAGGACGCCCAGGATCACGCCCCAGAGCGTGCGCTTCTGATCGCGGGCGATCCTCAGATAATGGCGCACCCGCCCGGGGTCTTCGGCGGATTCGTCCGGCGCCGCCCAGGCGGCGTAAGCCGGGGGCCCCCCAGACGGCTCGGGAATCCGTTGCAGTTGATCGGCCATGACTACTCCTGCCTGCCGGCGCTCGCGCGATTATAGTCCCCGGCGTTCCCTGGTGTCAACGTTACCGTTGGTAAAGGCCCCAGGAACTGTGGAATAACCTATCGGCCAGGGCGGCGGGGGCGCGGCAGCACGCCGTGTCACCGCGCCCGGATGCGTTTCTGCGCCGTTGATTCGGGCGTGCGCGCTGCCTGCATGCGCCCGCGGACCGGCCGCGGGCAGGGGATGTCAATGAACAGACAAGTCGGCGCCACGACGATTCTCGCCACGCTGCTGCTCTTGGTCGGCGCGGTCTTGCTCTCCAGCCAGTGGCCGACGACTGAGGCCGGGGCCAGGGCGCTGGCCAGCCCGGTGTACCTGGTGGCCGAGATCGCGCTCTACCTAGTGTTCCTGGTGATCCTCGACCGCGGGCTCAGCGCCGCCGGGTACGCCCTGGGGGCATTCGGCGCGCTGGGCATCCGCCTGGCGATCGGATTCGCCGCCGCCGCAGAGGAGTACTTCCGCGGCGGCGGGCCCTACGACGCCCACCTCTACCCCGCCATTTTCTCGCTTCCGCGCGTCGTTCTCGCCGTGACCACCGCCGTGGCTATCCTGATGCTGCTGCGCGAGTGCCTGCCCCAGTCCGGCAAGACGGCGGCGAAGGCCGCGAAGCCGAAGCAGGCGCCGAAGTTCGCCTTCGAGGTGGAGGCGGCGAGCGGCTTGTCCGACCGCCGGCCTTCCAAGGTCATCATCGTGGATCAAACGGTGGGGGCAGCCCAGCGCCCCACGGTCGCGGCCGCGCCGGAGCCCGAGCGCACCTTCGAGGGGTTCGTCGAACTGCCGCTCGGCGTGCTGCTGCGCGACGCGCCCAAGCCGATCCAGTTGGCCGAGGGCCGGGAATCCACCCTGGTGCGCATCCCGCTGGGCCTGATCGGCCCCCAACTTGCGGAGGGCCGGGTGGCGCTGACGGCAGGCTGGCTCAAGGAGGTGTCGCCGGAAGGCGCCCTGGACATCTCGCAGGCGGACGCGGAGACCGAAGTGACGCTGCCCCTGGACGAGGTGGTGGGGGCGCTGCCCCCGGGCGCGCTGGACCTGGGGCCGCCGTCGCCGCCGGCGTGGCTGCGCGAACTGGACGAGACCGAGGAGGCGCTCTTCTGCGCCGCATGAGGCGAGATCCCGGAGAGCGAAGATGGCTTCCGTCAACTATGCGCTGAAAGAGATCTCCTGCAAGATCGTCTATTACGGCCCGGGGATGTGCGGCAAGACGACCAACTTGCAGTTCATCCACGAGCACATCGTGGGCGACCGCAAGGGGAACCTGGTCTCGCTGGCGACCCCGGGCGAGCGCACGCTGTTCTTCGACTTCCTTCCGCTCCAGGCGCCGAGCATCCACGGCTTCGAGACCAAGTTCCAGGTGTACACCGTGCCGGGCCAGGTGATGTACAACGCCACCCGCAAACTGGTGCTGCGCGCGGTGGACGGCATCATCTTCGTGTGCGATTCGCAGTGGGAGAAGATGGCGGAGAACGTGGAGTCCTTCCGCAACATGAAGGAGAACCTGGCCACCTACGGCTACAGTCTGGAGACCATGCCCTACGTGGTGCAGTACAACAAGCGCGACCTGCCCAAGATCGCGCCGGTGGATTACCTGCACTACCTGGTGAACCGGCGGCAGGTGCCCTGGTTCGAGGTGATCGCGACCACGGGGGTGGGGGTGTTCGAGTCGCTGGACGCGGTGTGCCGCCACGTGCTGGCCCATCTGCAGTCGAAACAGCAGACAGGGGCGCTCTGAGCCCCGGTGACGGGCATACACGTTTTCGGCCCAAACGTGGAATAGTACACCCGATACGGAACCGAATAGCGCGCCACAGCGCGAGGTGATAAAGGCAAACCCACAGCGATGTGGGGACGCAAAGCCACGGGGCTCACGGAGCCAGCCGGGTTGCCAACCAGTCGGCGCAGGCGAGCGGACCATGCGCTCAAGAGCTGTCCGCCCGGCGACCATGCTGGCGGGCAGCTTTTGTTGTGTCGAGCGGAGACGCGAGATGGGGCTGTTCGGGACGTTTGACGATCTGGGCTTCGGCGAGGTGCTGCAGTTGCTCAACCTGGGGCGGAAGAGCGGGATGCTGGTCGTCCGCCAAGGGCGCCAGGAGGCGATCGTGCACCTGCGCGACGGCCAGGTGGTGGACGCCAGCGCCGACGACGCCCGGGGCGCCGAGGTGATCTACCGCCTGCTGGGCTGGCGCGACGGCGAGTTCGAGTTCACGCGCTCGGTGAAGCCGGTCACGCGCACCATCCACGAGAGCACGGAGAGCCTGGTGCTGGAGGGGATGAAGCGGATTGACGAGTGGCAGAACATCGAGCAGGAATTCTCCGATATGAACGTGGTGCTCCGGATCAAGGGGAGCGACGCGGCCGAGCGCTTCGAGGCGCTCAACCCGGAGGCGCGCAAGATCCTGCGGCTGGTGGACGCGCGGCGCGACGTGGCGGGCATCATCCGCGAGAGCGGGATCGAGCCGGTGCAGGCGATCATGACCATCACCGAGTTGATCGCGCAGGAGATCGTGGAGCGCTGGGAGTCGGAGCCGGTGAGCACCTTCGACCCGGTCGCCCGGGTGAAGCGCGGCGAGCCGGCGTCGGCCGAGACGCCCGCGCGGCCGGAGAAGCCCGCCAAACTGGGGGTGGGTTCCTATTTCAGCGCGCGGCCCCCGCGAGCCCAGGCCGGCGAGGACGAGTGAACCGTCGCGGGACAAAGGAGCGGACCAAACCATGAGCCTGTTCTCCAAGCTCTACGGCACGCCCGAGGTGATCGGGGTGGATATCGGCAGCCACTCCATCAAGGTGGTGGAGTTGATCGAGTCGCGGCAGGGCCTGCAACTGCGCAAGGCCGGGAGCCGGGCCACGCCCCCCGATGCCACCAAGGCCGGGGTGATCTCCAACACCACCGCGATCGCCGACGCCCTCAACGCCTTGCTCCAGGCGCTGGAGATCGACACCGCCAGCGTGGTCGCCGGGGTGGCCGGGCCCACCGTGGTGGTGCGCCAGGTGCAGCTGCCCGCCATGTCGGAGCGGCAGTTGCGCAAGTCCATCCAGTGGGAGGCGCGCAACTACGTCTCCTTCCCGGTGGAGGACAGCGTCCTGGAGTTCCAGATTCTGGATCCGACGGCGGGCAGCGCCCAGATGGAAGTGATGCTGGTGGCGACGCCGCGCGACATGGTGGACAGCCGGGTGGAGGCGCTGGAACTGGCGGGGCTGGACCCGATCGCGGTGGAGATCGAGCCCTTCGCCGCCATGCGCAGCCTGATCGAGTTCAACCCCGACCCCGCGCTGGACAACGAGACCATCGCCCTGGTGGGGCTGGGGGCGACCTTCACCGACATCAACATCGTGAAGCACCGCAAGTTCGTGCTCACCCGGATGATCCCCATCGCGGGCAACAGCATGACCGAGGCGGTGGCCTCGGCGCTCTCCATGGACCACGAGAAGGCCAACGCCCTCAAGGAGACCGCGATGCAGGTGGTCACCGCCGAGGAGGAGCGCGCCACGCTGGATCCCTTCGCCCAGCAGGCGAGCCGCGCCGTGGAGCCGCTGCTCGACGAGTTGATCCGCGAGATCCGCCGCTCGCTGGCCTACTACGACTATCAGCAGCAGGCCCCCGCGGAGAGCGAGCAGTCCGCCGGGGTGAACCGGATCATGCTCTACGGGGGCTCGGCCAAGATGGCGGGCCTGGCCCGTTATCTCCAGTTGAACCTGGGGGTGCCCGTTGAAGCCGCCGACATCTTCGCCGACGGCCGGCTGCAGACGCCCGGCCTCAGCCAGGAATACCTCAAGGAGCACGCGCCCTCGCTCATGGTCGGCACGGGGCTGGCCCTGCGCGAACTGATGGTGAGCGGCCGGATGCGCGTGCGGGCAGGAGAGACCTCATGATCAACATCAACCTCGTCGCCAACCGCCGGGCGCAGCGGCTGCGCATCGCCAAACTCGCGCGGATCTCGGGCTACGGCGTGCTCGGCCTGATGCTGGCCGTGGTCTTGACCTACGCCTGGCTGAGCATCGCCATCGCGCTGGTGAACAGCGAGGTGCGCGAGGTGGACGCCCGGCTGGGCGATCCCAAACTCATGGGCGCGCTCAACCGGATCACCTTCCTGGAGTCCCAGGCCGCGGTGCTGCGCCCGCGGGTGAAGTTGCTCGAGCAGGTGCAGCAGAGCCAGACCGATTGGGGCCAGATCCTCGACGACCTGAGTAAGGAGATCCCCAACGACGTCTGGCTCACCAGCCTGGCCTCGCGCCGCGAGCAGAAGGAGCAGAAACTGGTGATCGGCGGCTCGGCGATGTCGCAGCGCGCGGTGGGCAACTTCATGCTCAACCTCAAGCGTGGGCGCTGGTGCTCGATGCCCTCGCTGGGCTACACCCAGACGCTGCGCGTGCAGAGAAACACCGGGGTCGTCAACTTCGAGATCAGCGTGACCCTGGAAAAAGCCATAGGGAGTGAGCTGCAATGAGGTACTACCTGCGCCACAAGTCGCTGGTGGCCATCCTGGTCAGCGCCATGGTGGTCCTGCTCGGCCTGGGGGTCTTCGTGTACCGGGTGCGGGCGCACACCCTGGGCACGCTGCGCGTCGAACTCGACCAGAAGAGGACGCGACTCGCCGGGGCCCAGGCGCGGATCGCCAAGCGGGGGCAACTGGAGAAGGAATACGCCGAGTTGCGAACGCGACTCGCCGTGCTCGAGCCCTCGCTGCCCACCTACGCCTACGTGCCCACGTTCCTGAAGCAGATCGAGGCGCTCGCCACCAACACCCATAACGCGGTGGCCGGGGTGCGCCCCCTGCCCAAGCCCGCCGCCCCCGCGCCCAACCCGCCCGCCGCGGGTGAGGGCGAAGGCAGCGCCGCGAATGGTGCGGCGAAGCCGGCGGCCAATTCCGGGGCCCCAGGGACCCAGCCCAAGGACAAGGCCAAGCCCACCGAGCAGATGTACGATCGCCTGCCCATCGAGGTGAGCCTGACCGGCGGCTACTGGGACACGGCCCGCTTCCTGCACCAACTGGCCACCTTCCCCAAGATGATTGCCGTCAGTGACATGCAGTTTACGCCGACCTCCGGCGCGCGCGGCGGCATCACGGTGGCGCCGGACCTCCAGGTGAAAGTCAACCTGATGGCGCTGATCTACAAAGGCGGAGAGGAAAAACCATGGACAAGCGACGCAAAGAACTCGCCCTCCTAGCGGTCGGCGCGCTGGTCGTTCTGATCGCGCTGTTCCTGACCTTCAGGCCGCGCACCCAGCCGGCGGCGGCGCAGCCGCCCGCGGCCCCCGCCCAGGTGGCGCAGCCCAAGCCGCAGCCCAAACTCCAGGCCGCCAAGCCGGGCCAGGCGGAGCCGGCGTTGGTGCAGAGCGGCGCCCCCACGACCACCGGGCGCGACCCCTTCCGGCCCGTGTTCATAGCCCAGGCGGGTCCGGTTGAGGGCGCGCCGGGCTCCGGGAGCCTCGCCGCTTCGGCGGTGTTCAAGCCCGGAGTCCTGCCGCCGTTTCCGATCAGCACACTCTTCGGCGGCAGCGCGCCGACGGCCCCCGGCGCCGCGCCGGTGAAAGCCGAGGAGCCGCTGCGGCTCACCGGCATCGTGCATGGCGATCCCGCGGTGGCCGTGCTGCGCAAGGGGGAGAAGCGATTCATCGTCTCCATCGGGGATCCGGTGGACAACCAATACGTCGTCAAGTCGATCTCAGACGGGCGGGTCGTGCTCGCCAGCGGCGAGAAGAGGCTCAGCCTAACCCTGGGAGGGAGGATGTAGACCGATGCACAGCAGACTGACACGCAGCACCTGCCCCGCGACGCTCGTGTGCGCCCTGGCGATCGCCGCCCTGGCCACGATGCTCGGGGTGCCGAAGGCCGCCGCCACGGGCGCCCCCGCGAGCCCGGCATCGGCGCCGGCCGCCTACGCCTATGCGGCGCAGCCGGAGCAGGCCCAGAAGTTCAGCCTGGATTTCATTGACACGGACCTGATGGATGTGATCAAGGCCCTGGCCCAGCAGAGCGGCGCCAACATCGCCGTGAGCGGCAAGGTGCAGGGGAAGATCACGCTCCACCTGAGCAACGTGAGCCTGGAGCAGGCGCTCACCATCGTCACCAAACTCGGCGGGGTGGACTACGCCAAGGTGGATTCCACCTACGTGGTGGGGAGCGCCGAGGAGGTGCAGTCCCTGAAGGCCGCCTCCTACACCAGCCGCGTGGTCTCGCTCAAGCACATCTCGCCCGATTACGCCAGGGGGATCCTGGGCAAGGTCACGCCCGACGTGAGCGTCTCCAGCCAGCCCGGCACCACCGCCGTGGTGCTGGTGGGTCCGGCCGACGCGCTCGGCCGCGCCGAGCGGGCGCTCACGGAGGCGGACGTGCCCTCCCCCGAGGCCCCGCCGGTGACCGAGGCGGTGAGCCTGAAGTATCTCTCGGCCGATGAGACGGCGGACCTGCTCAAGACCTCGGCGCCCAAGGTCGAGGTCTCGGCCGGCGCCACGGGCACGGTGGTGCTCACGGGCAACGGCGCGGACGTGGCGGCCGCCAAGGCGCTGCTGGCCTCGATGGACGTGATCCCGGCTGCGGGCGTCGCCGAGAACATGGCGTACGTGGTGAAGTACGCGCAGCCTGACGAACTCAAGGACGTGCTCACCAAACTGGTGCCCGGGCTGCTGGTCACGCTGGGCCCGCGCACCGTCACCCCCTTCGTCACACCGCCCACCGGGGGCGCGGCGACCGGGGGCGGGCTCGCCTACCTGTCCGGCGCCCAGTTGCAGGCGCAGACCGGGGGCGCCACCGCCGGCACCGCCTCCCTGGCGTCTTCGCCGGTGACCATGATCATCCTGAGCGGCTCGAAGAGCCTGTTGGCGCGCGCGCTGGAACTGCTTCCGGTGCTCGACATGCCGCCGCGCCAGGTGCGGATCAAGGTCACCATCACCGAGGTGAGCCGCACCGCCGAGAGCCGGCTGGGCATCAACTGGCAGGACCTGGCGGGCGCGGCCGGGGTGGTGCTAGGTGAAATGCCCGAGGGCGAGATCGGCGATACCCACAACTCCCGCGACATCAAGTTGGGCCACTTCAGCCGGTCGAACTTGCAGATCGCCGGCGCTCTGAACGCCCTCATCACCGAGGGGAACGCGCGGATCCTGGCCAACCCCACCATCGCCATGCTCGACGGCCGGGAGGCCACCATCCATTCCGGCGACAAGATCTACTATCCCCAGGTGATCGGCTTCACGCCGCTGGGGGGCCAGATCGTGCAGGCCACCGAGATTGACGTGGGGGTCACCCTCAAGGTGAACCCGCGCATCGGGCCCGACGGCACGGTGACGCTCACCGTGCTCCCCTCCGTGAGCAGCATCGCGCCCTCGGTGTTCTCGGGCTACCCGACCATCACCGAGCGCTCCGCGGTGACCACCGTCCGCGTCAAGGACGGCGAGACCTTCGTCCTGGGGGGGCTGATCCGCGACGACGAGATCATCATCGTCAACAAGGTCCCGCTGCTGGGGGACATCCCGGTGATCGGGGACCTCTTGTTCAAGTCCAAGGACCGCAAGCCCAGCCATTCCGAGGTGCTGGTGATCATTACGCCCGAAGTGGTGAAGGATGCCGCCTAAAGGTTTGCGGCGGCAGGCTCTCTGAGGAAGACGATACGGGTTGGGGTTGGGCGGCCGGCCGCCCAACCCTCATGCCATCGCCGAACGGCGCACGGGGTCCCATGGATATCCGCCCGCCACAACAGAAACTGGCCACCGACATCATCCGCGAAGTCACCGGCATCTCCGAGGAGCACCTGCGCCAGGCCGCGGAGATCCAGAAGGAGACGCGCGAGCCGCTCGCCCAGACCCTGGTCAACATGGGCCTGATCAGCGAGCGGGACAAGGCCAAGTGCCTGGGCAAGCAGTGGGGGGTGCCCTACGTGGACCTCTCCGAGCGCCAGCCCGACAAGGAGGCCCTCAAACTCGTCCCCCGCCACCTGCTCCAGCGCTTCCACGCCGTCCCGATCGTCTCCAACGGCAAGCGGATCACCATGGCGATGGTGAACCCGCTGGACATCTTCGCCATTGACCAGCTGCGGCTGGTGGCGGGGCTGGAGATCGAGCCGGTCATCGCCACCGAGGACGACATCAACAACGCCCTGGGCCAGGGGCTGGCCACCACGGAGGAGATCGGCGAGGCGCTCAAGCAGGTCGCCGACGAGGTGGGGGGTCCGGGCGAGGGCGACTTGACCATCGAGCAGGCGCACCAGGAGGAAGAACTCAGCGTTGACCAGTTGAAGAAACTGCTGCAAGACGCCCCGGTGGTGCGGCTGGTGAACCTGATCATCCGCCAGGCCATCCGGGACAAGGCGAGCGACATCCACATCCAGCCCGAGGCGAACCGGGTGCGGGTGCGGGTGCGCATTGACGGCATCCTCCACGACAAGATGGTCACCCCCAAGGCGGTGCAGGCGGCGCTGGTCTCGCGCATCAAGGTGATGGCCGACATGGACATCGCCGAGAAGCGCCGGCCCCAGGACGGCCGGATCTCGCTGGCGCTGAGCGGCCGCGAGTACGACTTCCGCGTCTCCACCTATCCCAGCGTGCACGGCGAGAAAGTGGTGATGCGGGTCCTGGACAAGCGCGGGGTGCAGGTGAACCTCAACAAGTTGGGGATGCCCGCCTCGATGATGGACGACTTCGAGAACTTGATCAACCGCTCCTACGGGATCATCACCGTCACCGGCCCCACGGGGTCGGGCAAGTCCACCACGCTCTACGCGGTGCTCAATAAGATCAACTCGCCCGAGCGCAACACCATGACCATCGAGGATCCCGTGGAGTACCAACTCCCCGGGCTCACCCAGGGCCAGGTGAACACCAAGGCGGGGGTCACCTTCGCCACGGCGCTGCGCACCATGCTCCGCCAGGACCCCGACGTGATCCTGGTGGGGGAGATGCGCGACCACGAGACCGCGCTCATCGCGGTCGAGGCGGCGCTCACCGGGCACCTGGTCTTCTCCACCCTGCACACCAACGACGCGCCGAGCGCGGTGACCCGGCTGATCGAGATGGGGATCGAGCCCTTCCTGATCGCCTCGTCGCTGATCGGGGTGGTGGCACAACGGCTGGTGCGGGTGATCTGCCCCAAGTGCAAGGAGGCCTACACGCCGCCGGTGGACGCCTTCCGGCGGCTCAACCTGTCCATGGACCTGGACGCGGTGCAGTTCTACCGCGGCAAGGGCTGCGACAACTGCATGAACACCGGCTACAAGGGGCGGATCGGGACCTTCGAGCTGATGGTCATCAACGACTCGATCCGCGAACTCATTCTCAAGAAGGCGCCCGCGCACACCATCCGCCAGGAGTCGCTGGAGTCGGGGATGGTCACGCTCAAACAGGACGCGATGCAGAAGATCCTCGAGGGCATCACCACCATGGAAGAAGCCCTGCGGGTGATCTATGTTGAGTAACTCAGCCGGAGGGCTCTGATGCCGGCATTGATCGAGGAAGTGACGATTCTCGAATTGCTGGAACTCGCCGCCCAGCGCCGGGCCTCGGACCTGCACCTGGCGGCGGGGCTGCCGCCGCTGGTGCGCGTGGACGGGCGGCTGCTGGCGCTGGACTACGAGCCGCTCACCCCCAACGAGTGCCAGCGGATCGTGTACGACATCCTCACCGACCGCCAGATCGGGGTCTTCGAGGACACGCACGAACTGGACCTCTCCTACGGGGTCCCCAACCTGGGCCGCTACCGCGTCAACGTGTACATGCAGCGGAGCGCGGTGGGGGCGGCGCTGCGGCTCATCCCCAGCGAGATCCCCTCGCTGGAGGCCCTGGCCCTGCCGCGGATAGTGCACGAACTCGCCGAGGGCACGAGCGGCCTGGTGCTGGTCACCGGGCCCACCGGGTGCGGCAAGTCCACCACGCTGGCGAACATGCTGGATCACATCAACCGCACCCGCGAGTGCCACGTGATGACCATCGAGGACCCCATCGAGTACCTGCACCGCCACCGCAAGGCGATGATCAACCAGCGCGAACTGGGGAGCGACACCTACGCCTTCCCCGACGCCCTGCGCGCGGTGCTGCGCGAGGACCCCGACGTGGTGCTGGTGGGCGAGATGCGCGACCTGGAGACGATCAGCGCCGCGCTGACCATCGCCGAGACGGGGCACCTGGTGCTGGCCACGCTGCACACCCGCAACGCGCCCCAGGCGGTGGACCGGATCATTGACGTGTTCCCGCCCCACCAGCAGGAGCAGGTGCGGGTGCTGCTGGCCAACACCCTGGAGGCGGTGGTCGCCCAGCAACTGCTGCCGCGCTACGGCACCAAGGGGCGCATCCCCGCGCTGGAGTTGCTGGTGGTGAACGCGGCGATGCGCAACCTGATCCGCGAGTGCAAGACCTACCAGATCTATTCGCTCATGGACACCGGCGCCGAGCAGGGGATGCAGACCATGGACAAGGCGCTGGCGAACCTGGTGCGGCGCGGCCTGGTCTCGCGCGAGGAGGCGGCGCTGCGCGCCATTGACATGGATAACTTCAACCGCTGGCTGCGCGGGGTCTAGCCCGCCTTTGCCCAGGAGGAAGAACGCATGCCCACTTTTCGCTACAGCGCGATGGACGCCGGGGGCCGCAACGTGAGCGGCACCCTGGAGGCCGAGAGCCTCGACGTGGTCCGCTCGAAGCTGAGCGACCTCAAGTACCACATCGTGAGCATCCGCCAGTCCAAGGCGCGCCCCAACCCGCTGGACTGGCTGAACTCGCTGCAGCGCGTGAAACTGCGCGAGCTGGTGCTCTTCAGCCGCCAGTTCGCGACCATGATTGACGCCGGCCTGAGCGTGGTCAAGTGCCTGGACATCCTGCAGCAGCAGTGCAGGGACCCCAAACTCAAGGAGGTGATCGGCCAGACCAAGCACGACGTCGGCTCCGGCTCCAGCCTCACCGAGGCGCTGGCCAAGCACCCGCGGGTGTTCTCCGGGCTCTTCGTGAACATGATCCGCTCGGCCGAGGCGGGCGGGATCCTGGACCAGGTGCTGGACCGGCTGGCCGGCTTCCTGGAGAAGGAGCAGGAGGTGCGCAACAAGGTCAAGTCGGCGATGATGTACCCGTCGGTGGTGTTCATCTTCGCCCTCCTGATGCTCTGCGCGTTGATCTTCTTCGTGCTGCCCAAGTTCAAGGTGATCTTCGAGAGCATGGAACTCAAACTCCCCCTGGCCACGCGCATCATGCTCAACTTCTCCTCCTTCGCGGGCCACTTCTGGTACGTCCTGGTCGTGGCGTCGGTCGGGCTGATCATCGCTTACAAGGCCTTCGCCGCCACCGAGCGCGGCCGGTACCACATTGACGCCGCCAAGTTGAAGATCCCCATCATGGGCGACCTGCTGCTCAAGACCGCGATCTCGCGTTTCGCGCGCACCTTCGGCACGCTCATCTCCAGCGGCGTGCCGGTGCTGCGGGCCCTGGAGATCACCATGGAGACGGCGGGGAACCGGGTGGTGGCCGAGGCCGTCTCGCGCGCGCGCTCCAGCGTCAAGGAGGGCGAGAAGATCTCCACGCCGCTCTACGGGACCCGGATCTTCCCGGTGATGGTGGTGCAGATGATCGCCGTGGGCGAGGAGACGGGCCGCCTGGACCACATGCTGGTCAAGGTGTCCGATTTCTACGACGACGAGGTGGACGCCACCCTGAAGGGCCTCACCTCGCTGATCGAGCCCATCATGATCGTGGGCCTGGGCGGGATCGTGGGGCTGATCGCGGTGTCGGTGATCTCGCCCATCTACGCGCTGGTGGGGAGCATCAAGTAGGCGCCTGGGGCCGCGCTATCCCTCCCCGAGGGAGGACATCGCAGTCCGGGGAGGGAATCGGGAAGGGGCAGGAGCCAGGTGATGCCGCGTAAAGCGAACAGGTCCGGGCCGTCCCGAAACGGCGCCGCCGCGCCGGGCGAGCCGGGCGCCAGCACCGAGGATCTCTTCCGCCAGTACACCCGCACCCGGGAACTGGCGATGCGCGATCTGCTGATCGGCCGCCACACCCACCTGGTGCAGGCGGTGGCCCGCCGCTTCACCGGGATGGGCGAGTCCGCGGAGGACCTGGTGCAGGAGGGCACCATGGGCCTGATCAACGCCGTGGACCTGTTCGACGTGGACCGGGGGGTGAAGTTCACCACCTACGCCACCCACCTGATCGGGGGCCAGATCCAGCACTACCTGCGCGACAAGGGCAAACTCATCCGCCAGCCCGCCTGGATCCAGGAACTGAGCGGCAAGATCACCAAGACCACCGAGGCGCTCACCCAGAAACTCAAGCGCACGCCCACCCCCGCCGAGATCGCCCAGGCCTTGCAGATCAGCGAGGACACGGTGCGCGACAGCCTGCGCGCCCGGGAGCGCACCAAGGTCGCCTCGCTGGACGTGCAGCGCGAGGATGACTCCGAATCCCAGGGCCCCGGCGTGGACACCGAGAAGCTCGAGGGCGCCCACCTCACGCCGCTGCAGATGCAGGTCGAGGACCGCCTGCTGCTGGAGCAGGCCATCGCCAAACTGAAGGACCTGGAGCGGCGGGTCGTCCGCTTCTTCTTCTATCACGATCTCAACCAGACCGAGATCGCCCGCAAGCTGGACATCTCCGTCAACTACGCCTCCTACCTGCTGCGCGGGGCGCTCACCAAACTGCGCTCGGCCTTCGAGACCCAGGCGCAGGAATCGGAGGCGGCGATCGCCCCGGTCCCGCCCGCGCCGCGCGGCCGCGTCCCCATGGCGCCGGCCGCCCTGGCGGCCCCGGCCGATCTGCCCACCGGCCTGGCCTCGCTGGGCTATTTGCAGGAGCGCCTGCGCCAGGAGGTGCTGCGCTGCCAGCGCTACCCCCAGAACTTCGCGGTGATGCTGGTCCTGGCGGTTCCGGGCGACGGCGGCGAGCCCGTTTCCGATCCCGCCGTGCTCGCCCAGGTGGTGGTGGTGCTCCGCTCCGGCGTGCGGAGCGTGGACCTGCTGGCCCGCGTGGACCGGGCCACCCTGGCGCTGCTGCTGCCGCACACCGGGGGCGAGGCCAAGGTGCTGGGCAAGCGCCTGATCGAGCAGGTGCGCTCCTGCGGCCTGGCTTGCCAGGAGCGCGAGGTGGGGCTCGCCGTGGGCTACGCGATCTATCCCACCGATGGCCGCTGCGCCGAAGAGATGCTCGACAGCGCGCGCCGCGCCGCCGAACAGGCGCGCGCCGGCGGGGGCTCGCGCATCTGCCGCGTCCCGCGGGGCGCCCGCCTGCGCCGGCCGATCGCGCGATCCTGACCGGCGCCGGGCGCCTGCCGCGCACGATCGTTCCCCGTCTTCCACCGAAACCCCAAGGCCCATCTCACACGGCGCCTGCCGATATGGAATAACCATTCAGAGGGACAGGCAGCCCGCCCGCCCGAGGGCAGATGAAAAGCGACCCTGCCGGGGCTGGCGGAAGGTTATCTGCAGGCCAAGTTACCCCCTGGAAGGAGGTGAATGGAACTCGATGATGAGCCGGATGATTAAGCGGAACAGCCGAGGCTTCACCCTGATTGAAATGCTGATCGTGATCGTGGTGATCGCGATTCTGGCATTGATCGTGATCCCTCGGCTCCTGGGTGCGGGCCGCAAGGCCAAGGAGTCGGCGTTGCGCGGCGACTTGCAGCAACTGCGCAACGCGATTCAGCAGTTTGAGGCGGACTGCGGCGACTTCCCGGCCGCCATTGCGGACCTGATGACGTCGCCGGCGGCAGGCTCCAACGGCGGTAACGGCATCGCGCTGGACGTGATCGCCTGGAAGGGCCCCTACCTGCGCACGCCGGACAACAACTTGCCCAAGGACCCGTTTACGAGCCTCGGGAACTGGACCTACACCGCGGCCAGCGGCGATGTCCATAGCGCTTCGACACTCACCGGGCTGGACGGCACCTCGTACAGCGCCTGGTAGTACGCCATCTCCATGCGTGCTTGTGGGGGATAGTGGAAAGCGATTTCTACTATCCCCCTTCGATGATTCCCGGCTAGGACCAGACCCATGGGGACCACGTCCCAACTCCAGCGCATCACCGTTAAACTCGCCAACGGCGACATCCTCGAGGGCCGCACCGCGGACTTCAACCCCACCTCGCCGTCCTTCCATCTCGAACACGAGGGCGGCCTGGTGACCCGCATCGAGATGGCGCGCGTGCAATTCATCCATTTCGGCGGCGACCCCGGCGGCCTGCGCGATCCCCGCCGCTGGTCCACGCCCACCGCCGGCGCCGATCGCATCATCGTCACCTTCAGCGACGGCGACGCGATCACCATCTACGGCACGGTGATGCGCTCGGGGCCGCGCGGCTCTCTGATCGCCCCCGCCGGCGCCGAGAATGATTCGGAGCGGATCTTCCTGCCGCCGTCCGCGCTCGCCAAGGTGCAGGTGGATCCCGCCGCAGGCGTCTCCGAGCCGGAGGCCATTGCGGCCTCCGCGCCGGCCCCACCGCAGCCCAGCGACGCCCGCTCCCCCAACCTGGCCGGCGTCGGCCGCGCCTTGAGCGTCGAGGACCGCAAGCACATCGCCAACCAGCGGCTGGGCGAGGTGCTCCTGGCGGCCGGGCTGATCACCTCCGCGCAACTCACCGCAGCCCTGGAGGATCAGCAGCGCGATCGCAGCCGGAAACTGGGCGACATCCTGGTGGACCACAAGGCGGTGAGCCCCGACGCCCTCTCCTACGCCCTGGCGCTGCAGTTCGGGCTCCCCTATGTCAGCCTCGACGACATCCCCATAGATGCCACGGTGGTGAAGTACCTGCCCGAGGGGCTGGCGCGCAAGTACACCTTCTTCCCCTTGAAGGTCGAGAACCGCGTGCTCACGCTCGCCACCGCCGACCCCGTGGACGTGCGGGCCCTGGACAGCGTCCGCAACGCCACGGGGATGGTGATGCGCGAGGTGATCGCGCCGGCCGATGCCATCCGCCGCGCGATCGCCACCTACTACGGCGGGCGGCACGCGCTGCGCGAGATCGCGGGGCGGCTCACCATCGAGCGCGGCGAGGTGGCGCGGCCCGAGGACCTGCTCGATCTGGAACAACTGGGCAGCGAAACCGCCATGGTCACCTTCGTCTCGCGGATCATCCGCGAGGCCGTGACCTGGGGCGCCAGCGACATCCACATCCTGCCCCAGCACGACGGCGCGCGCGTGCTCTACCGCATGGACGGCGTGCTCCAGGAGCAGGTCAACATGGAGAAAGAGCAACTCGCCGCCGTGGTCTCCCGGATCAAGATCCTGGGCGAGATGGACATCACCGAGCACCGGCTGCCGCAGGACGGCCGCGCGCGGCTGCGCCTCGACGACCGCACCGTGGACCTGCGCATCAGCATCATCCCCACCGTGGTCGGGGAGAGCGTGGTCATCCGCGTGCTCGACAAGGGCGTCGCGCTCCGCAACCTCGACGGCCTGGGCTTCGACCCCCATGACTTGGCCGAGTACCGGCGCCTGATCCGGCGGCCCCAGGGGATGGTGCTGGTCACCGGGCCCACCGGCAGCGGGAAGACGACCACGCTTTACGCGACCCTGCAGGAGGTCCGGGCCGAGGTCCCGCGCCCCCACATCGTCACCGTCGAGGATCCCGTGGAATACGAGATCCCCGACGTCAACCAGATCCAGGTAAAGCCCAAGATCGGCTTCAACTTCGCCGCCGCCCTGCGCAACATCGTGCGCCACGACCCCGACGTGATCCTGGTGGGGGAGATCCGCGATGTCGAGACCGCCGCCCTCGCGGTGCAGGCGGCGCTCACCGGGCACCGCGTGCTCAGCACCTTCCACACCAACGACGCGGCCAGCGCCCTCACGCGTCTGATTGACATGGAGGTCGAGCCGTTCCTGATCGTTTCCTGCGTGCTGGGGGTGCTGGGGCAGCGCCTGGTGCGGGTGATCTGCGCCGACTGCAAGCAGCCCTATGCGCCCGACGACCTGGAGTGCCGCCGCCTGGGCATCGAGCCGACCCCCGAACTGCGGCTCTACCGCGGCGTGGGCTGCAAGAAGTGCGGCAAGACCGGCTACCGGGGCCGCGCGGCGGTGTACGAATTCCTGAGGATGGACGAGACCGTCCGCCGCCTGGTCATCGAGCGCGAATCGAGCACCACCATCAATACCACCGCCGTCAAGGCCGGGATGCGCACCATGCCCGATAACCTGGTCGCCAAGGTTCGCGAGGGCATCACCACCGCCGAAGAGGCGCTGCGCCTGGGCCTGATTGACATCGGCAACGGCTACTAGTGGTCGCCGCGGCGGACCCCCGCCGCCGCGCGCGCAGTTCGCTGTGGGAGGTTCTCTCATGATCGCCGAGCAGACCGCATCGCGCGTTCCCGCACTGGAAGAGGTCCTGCTCGCCTCGGGCCTGGTGGACGAGGCCGCCCTGCAGCGCGCCGGGCAGAAACAGGGTGAGACCGGCCGCTGGCTGGGCCGGTGTCTCCTGGACCTGGGCCTGGTCAACAGCCGCGACCTGGTGGCGGCCCTGGCCCGGGGCTATGGCTTGCAGCAGGTGGACCTGGCCTCTTATCCCGCCGACCTGGAGGCCGCCGCCGGCCTCACCCCCGAGGAGTGCCGCACGCATCTCGTCGTCCCACTCAACCGCGTCGGCGGCACCCTGTTCGTCGCCACCGCCAACCCCGCCGACCGGGCCGGCCTCGACCTGGTTCGCGAGAAGACCGGCCTGCGGGTCGAGCCCATGGTGGCCAGCGAACGCGAGGTGCTGGAGGGCGTGGAGCGGATCTACGCCCGGGTCGCCGCCGCCGGCCCCGGCGCGCTCGACGCGCCTGCCGAGTCGGACGAGCCGCCCGCGCCCGCCCACGTGGACGACCTGCTCAACCTGATGATGGGGAAGCGCGCCTCGGACCTGCACATGGAGGTCGGCAGCCCGCCCGCGGTGCGCATTGACGGCGAACTCCATGGGCTGCCGTTCGCGACCCTCACGCCCACCCTGATCCAGGAACTGGTGTACGCCATCCTCACCGATGAGCGGATCACCGAATACGAGGCCAACCACGAACTCGACTTCGCCTACAGCGTCTCCGGGCTCTCGCGCTTCCGCGTCAACGTGCACCGGCAGCGCGGCTCGCTGGGCGCGGTCTTCCGGGCGGTCCCCATGCAGCCGCCCACGCTGGAAGAACTCAAGATGCCGGCCGTGCTCAAGCAGTTGGCGCACCGCGCGCGCGGCCTGGTGCTGGTCACCGGGCCCACGGGCCACGGCAAGTCCACCACGCTGGCGGCCATGATCAACGAGATCAACCTGAGCACGCGCTGCCACATCGTCACCGTCGAGGACCCCATCGAGTTTCTGCACCGCAACCAGAAGGCGATGATCATCCAGCGCGAGGTCGGCGCCGACACCAAGTCGTTCACCAACGCGCTGCGCCACGTGCTGCGCCAGGACCCCGACGTGATCCTCATCGGCGAGATGCGCGACCTGGAGACCATCGCCGCCGCCGTCACCGCGGCCGAGACCGGCCACCTGGTCTTCGCCACCCTGCACACGCGCAACGCGGCGCAGACGGTGGACCGGATCATTGACGTCTTCCCGCCCCACCAGCAGGAGCAGATCCGCCTGCAACTGGCCTCGGTGCTGGAGGGGATCATCTGCCAGACGCTGCTGCCGCTGATCGAGGGCGACGGCCGGGTCTGCGCGCAGGAGATCCTCATCGCCACGCCGGCCATCCGCAACCTGATCCGCGAGGGGAAGAGCCACCAGATGGCCTCGCTGCTGCAGTCCGGCAGCCAGTTCGGGATGCAGACGCTGGACCAGGCGCTCAAGAAACTGCTTCAGGCGCGGATGATCAGCCGCGACGTCGCCTCCGCCTCGGCCGAGGATGTCAACGACGTGCAGTCCATCATGGAGGCGCGCTTCTGAGGCCTTTCTGATTTTCGCGGGCTCGACATCGGGCCGCGAGGGCCCGCCTCTTCTTGGGGCGGGCCCTTCTTGTGAGTGAGCAGTGAGCAGGAAGCGGTAAGTAGGAAAGGGCGCAAACTGGGGCCGGTTCGCGAATCCCTAGGCCCTTCGGGAGGCTCTGCCTTCCCGTGCCTCTGGCATCCCGTTCGGGTGCCAACGGCATCCCGAGAGGGATTGGGAAGGGCAACGCCTTCCCAGAGGGACCGGGATCCCGGTCCCGACGGAGTCGGGACCTAGGGACCGCCCCTAGGCAAGAAGCATGGGCGAACGCAAGGTTCGCCCCTACTCCAGGCTACTCTTCACCCTTCACTCGCCTTCGCCAAGCCTCCCCGGCCATTCATCATTCATGATTCGTCGTTCGTGATGGTCCGGATGGCAGGTGGAACGCCCGCGCCAGGAACGCCGCCATCTGGGCGCTTGCGGCGGCCTCGGCGCGCGTGGTAAAATGCCCGCGCCATGAGCCCGTCGCTTCGCCGCGCCACGGTGCGCGATGTGCCGCAGATCCAGCGCCTGATCGGCCACTACGCCGCCCGCGAGGAGATGCTTGCGCGCTCCGTCAACGAGATCTACGAGGGGCTGCGCGATTACCTGGTCGCCGAGTGCGACGGCCGCATCGTCGGCTGCGCCGCCTGCCACGTGGTGTGGGAGGACCTGGCCGAGATCAAGTCCGTCGCCGTCGCCGAGGACTGGCTGGGCCAGGGGATCGGCAAGCGCCTGGTCGAGACCTGCGTGGACGAGGCGCGCCAACTGGGCGTGGCCCGCATCTTCGTGCTCACTTTCCGCCCCGAGTGGTTCCGCCGGCGCGGGTTCAGCGATGTGGACAAGTCGCAACTGCCCCACAAGATCTGGACCGACTGCATCAACTGCCCCAAGTTCCCCGACTGCGGCGAGGTCGCACTGATCCGCGCGCTGGGGTAGCAGGAGCCGCCCGCAAGATAGACAACTCTCTTGTGGACATGACCCTCACCTCAGTCCTCTCCCTGAAAGGGAGAGGAGGCTGAGTCAACGCCTCTCCCTCGAAGGGAGAGGGTAGGGTGAGGGTGAATGAATGGTCATGGTAGCCAGGAGGTGAGCACATGCTGCGCGTCGCCGTCATCCACGGTCCGAACCTCGACCTGCTGGGCGCCCGCGACCCCGAGCACTACGGCTCGCTCACCCTGGATGAGGTCAACCGCCTCATCACCGCCGCGGCCGAGGAACTCAAGATCGAGGTGCGCATCAGCCAGCACAACCACGAGGGGGCGGTCGTCGAGGCCATCCACGAGGCCGCCCGCTGGGCCCACGCCATCGTGATCAACCCCGCCGCCTTCACCCACTACAGCGTGGCGGTGCGCGACGCGCTGGAGGCGAGCGGCCTGCCGGCCGTCGAGGTCCACCTCTCCAACATCCACGCCCGCGAGGCCTTCCGGCGCGTCTCGATCACTGCGCCCGTCTGCCGGGGGCAGATCAGCGGCCTCGGCCCCATCGGCTATGTGCTCGCGCTCCACGCGGTGAAGGCCATCCTGGAGAACCAGGCGTGAGCCTCGCCGCCCCGTTCGCGGATCGCCTCGCCCGGCTCCGGGCCGCGATCGCCGACCGGGGCGCGCAGGGCCTGCTGGTCAGCAACCTGGTCAACGTGCGCTACCTCTCCGGCTTCAGCGGCTCCTCGGGATGGCTGCTGATCGCGCAGGACGCGGCGCGGCTGGTGAGCGATTTTCGCTACCGCCTCCAGGCCGCGGAGGAAGCGCCGGGCTTCGAGTTCGTGGAGATCAAGCGCGCCGACGAGGACCTGCCCGGCGCCATCGCGGCCCTCGGCTGCGAGGCCGTGGGGTTCGAGGCCGCGCACGTCACCGTGGACACGCACCGGCGGCTAAGCGAGCGCTTACCAGGCGTGCGCCTGGAACCCACGACCGATCTCGTGGAATCGCTGCGCATCACCAAGGACGAGGGCGAACTCGCGCTCCTGGCGCGCGCC
>Ga0315288_10001963_pt1 | contig 26682 bp, 18 predicted proteins | sample YL17G11_20_MG_FD_203454 | JGI IMG/M metagenome (GOLD analysis project Ga0315288, IMG submission 203454) | Sediment microbial communities from Yellowstone Lake, YNP, Wyoming, USA - YL17G11_20 | ecosystem: Environmental > Aquatic > Freshwater > Lake > Sediment | place: USA: Wyoming | collected... | reverse complement strand
GCCGTCAGGATCTCCTCGAAGCCGAGGTGGCTGCCCGGTTCGCAGCCGTAGTTGTGCGTGTACACCAGGTTGATGCCGAAGCCCTTGAGGCGCAGCAGGCTCTCCCGGGCGGCCTCGTAGTTGGCCAACGCCGCCCCGACCTGGGCGTTGTCGAGCGGGACCGCCGACAGCCAGATCCGGGAGCCGTTCAGGTAGAAGTCCCGGCCGTCGATCCAGAACTCGCGGAACCCGAATCGAACGGGGCAGGCCGTGTCCAGCACCCGGCCGCCGGCCTCCAGCAGCGAAAGGTTAACGTGGTAAATATTCTGAGGGGTATGAATGTCCCAGAGTTTCGGGGGCTTCCATTCCTGGGTGAATGCGATGCGGCCTTCCTTCAGGTCGCCGGCCCTGAAAGGCTTGCTCGTAAATGCCCCGATGGTGCGGCCGTTGTCGAGGATCTGGGCGCGCAACGCGTACGGCCCATCCGCCGCCAGGCCCTCAAGCGCCGCCTCGAACGTGATCTCCCTCTTGCGCACCGACGTATCCACCTTCACGTCGGCAATCCGCTCCCCACGCGGAGTGCCCACGAGGTAGACGTCGCCGCACAGGCCGCGGCGCTCCACCGAGCCCTTCACCGCCTTGGCCGAGTTGGTGTCGTTGTACGAGAGCATGACCCCTTTGAGCGGCATGGCCACGACGAGCAGCGCCAGGACGTGCCTGCCGCCCGGCCGGCACACGGAGGTCAGGTCCACCTCGCCCGCCGGGAACCGGATCTCGCCCGCCTTCCTGCCGTCCACATACACAGCAGCATAGGAATTCAGGTATTCCGTGTATATGGTGATGCGGCGGCCGGTCCATTCCCCGGGAATAGTTATCTCCCGCTGATACCAGGCCGTGGTGATGTTGCCGAGCCTCTCATCCTTCCAACTCGGATGGGCATGGACCGTCTGGCAATCTTTCTGCATGTAGTCGCTGATTCCCGGCCAGCATCCGGGGACCTTGAACCAGCCCCACCGGTCGGTGGGCACTGCGTCCGCATCGTCCTTGGCCGGTTGCCAGCGCCACAGGCCGTTGAGGCACACGCGCTCGCGTGTGGGGGTTTTTTCGCGGTAGGCCTTGTCGAGGTCCCAGACGACCTTTACGCCGCTGGGGAGCGGCGCATCGGTCTCGGCCGAACACCAGGTCCCCAGCACAGCGGCCGTCAGCCAGGCCGCCAGGGTCGTTACCAGGATCGGATGGTCACCGGTTCGTCGCCGTCCTCGCAACTTGTTCATGTCTTGACCTTTCTACGACAGCGGTCCGTGGAAGCCGCACAGGGCGGGCCTCCCGGCAGCACACCCAATAGAATGGCCATGCACAGGCCCGGCAAGAATCTCGCGGGCAAGCGGTGCCGCCGGAGTCTAGCCACCGGTTGGTTCCAGGACCAGCAGAGCGTCTTCCCATCCTTCGGGCGTCGCGAACGTCTGCACGCCGCTGTTTGGAAAGATTCCCGCCGAGGCCGAGTCGCCCGTCCTCGGGTCGATCCAGGAAGCCTTGGCCTGCGTTCCAGCCGCGAATTTATCCATGTTGATGGAAAACGAGGCCTTGGCGCCAAGGTAGACCATGATCCATCGGCCGTCCTTGTGCCGCGCCGCCAGGTTCAGCACGTCGCCCTTGCTGTTGCCGCCGCTTGCGAAAATGCTCTGGTCCGGCACGAGGAACCACCATTCCTTCCGCCCAAGGAAGACCTTCTTGAGGATCCCCATCTGGACCGCGCCGGGGGCGTCCAGCGCCTTCTTCCACGTCGGAAGCATGCGCCAACTGTCGTTGTGCCCGTAAGTGAAGTGGCCGCCGCACAGGTAGGAATAGTAGGCCTGCCGGCGCACCCGGAGCGGAGTCACGTCGAATCCGTATTCCGAGCCCGCCTCATAGGTTCCTTCGGCCATCAGGACGGGCTTCACCGGCTTCAGGTCATAGTCCTTGGTCACCATGGGATAAATCAGGTGCACGCTGTTCCATGTCTGCATAGAATTGAAATCCAGCCAGCCTTCCGCGTGAATGAAACTGGAGGAATAGGGCGCGGGGTCCGGCTTGAACGTGATGAGATGGGCGCCGCCGTCCCCTTCCCGCAGGCCGGCAGCCAATTCCCTGAGAACCGGGACGAACTCCTCTCGGGCCTCGGGCGTCATCGACCAGACGATGGTGGGGACATCCTTGTACCGCTGAGCCAGCCATTTCGCCCAGGCCCGCCCGTTCTTCTCCGTAATCCGGTTCCGCCACCGCTGATGGTACAGCGTGAGCGAGATGACCACGTTGTGCTCGCGGGCGCTCTCGATGACGGAATCCACGTTCTTGAAGTAGGCTTCGTTCGGCGTGAGCGGATTGTCGTTCACCCAGGGCTTTTCCCCGTTCACGTTCGGCCGCGTGCCGTCGCCGACCCCCACGAGCATGGCCTGGATGAAGGTGAGCCCCTTGCTCTTCACGTTGGCGACGATCGTCCGGGCTTCCTCCAGGGTGTTGTCCCGGAAGAGTTGCCACTGCGTCGTGCCCAGCCAGAAGACGGGCTCGCCCTTCTGGTCCACGAAGTACCTCCCGTTCGGGCTCACCTTGACGGGGTAAACGGGTTCCTCGGCCAGCGCAGCCGGCGCAAGCAGGAGGACCCCCAGTGCCAAACCGGTCATCGGGCTCATCACGGCAATCCCTCCTCCTCTCAGCCGAACCGAATCTGCCGGGCTTTCCGGGGCCTTCCTTCGCCCCCATATGGATAAGAAATTCCCAGGGTTATTTTCGGTCCGGACCGGACCGGAAGCAAGCACCATCATCTCCCGATGGCCCGCTCACCGCCTGACTGAAGCGATGCCCTGTGCTTTCGAGCAGAAGCCCGACGCTTGCTCGAGATCGTACGAAACCTCGGGAAGGGCCAGAGCGGTTCGCGGCGCCATCCGAGGCTATCTCCAGAGCAGATTGGTTCGCTTTCGGAGGCAATCGCGGTCCGCGCCCATGTCCCGGAAGGTCGAGGAGGTAAACGCGCAGACGGTTCGACATGGGACAGGCACGTGCTCCCCCTTGCTGTCACGGCACCCGGTCTGCCAACCGTAACACCAACGAGGATGGCCTTGTCCGCGCATGTCTGGAAGCGTTGGCGCAGCACTCAGACCTGGATACGCCCCGATTCACTCATGGCTTCGCAAGACAGGGCCTCTTTGGGGCTCATCTCTACGGCGGTGAGGAGTAGAGGAGGTGTGGCTAGCCGGTCTCCTATGGAACGGCAGTTCTTACAACCGCGACTCTTTGGCCTTTGTACATACGACGGAAGTGTCTTACCGGCGAGGGCTTAGGAATACTCTTGACCGTGACTCGTTGTCAGGATACAAGTTTTTTGGCGGCTCAGGCGGTTGTCTTTACGGTTGTCGGCCCCTGGAGTCGTACGTCCCTAAGCATTTGCCACCAAAGCACTTGCGCCCGTAGATCAGGAGGATAGAGCGGCGGTTTCCTAATTCTCTTCCCCATCTCGCTGTAAGTTCTTGCAAATACGCTAATTACAGTTGCCGTCATCCCTTGTGGTTGAAACTTGGATGCCGCTGGAACCGCAGGAAGGCGCACGAACCGCTCCTGCGGTTGTCGCGACAACTGCTCTCCTTTTTGGTTCAAAGCCGTCGCGTTCGGCCTTCGACCCCAACCCACCGGCTTGCACTCGTTGCCCGAACGAAATCGCCTCAAACCCTCGCGCTCTCTCGTTAACATGCCGAGTTAGTTAACGGCAAAAAAGCGCTCGGCCGCCCAAACGCAACGCTTTATGAACGGCGGATGCCTGGACCAGGGCCCTCGCGGATGACCGCGGGGCGGGGTTCTTCTACGGCGATGGCACTTGATGCCCCCTTGGGATTCGGCTTGACAGGGTGGCTATCGCGTGTTAGGTATCTGTTAGGTCTCTGGGAGGCCGGGGTGTCAATGCCCAGTTCCTACCGACACGCGGGCCTACCGCTGCTTGACGGGAGACACGCCAGCCGATACACCTCGAGGCCCGTCCCCGGTTTCGAACCGACATGGATCATCCTGACCCGAGGATGCTTCATCACGGAAGAGCGACAGGCGCAAGCGGACGCGATCTGCGGAGCCTATCCCCAGGCGGAGGTCATAGAAGAGCGGCACACTCCGCATAACCGCGTGGACCTGGGGGAGGGCGATCCTGTCGCCGCCTTGCGGTGCGGCAAGCGGACCCTCGTGCTCGGCGAACACCGAAGCGCCGTCCGCCGGAGCCGCGAGCAGGGAAACACCTGTCCGAACTACTGGCACTTTTCGCCGTACGGTTTCTGTCCCTACGGCTGCCGATACTGCTACCTGGCCGGTACGCCCGGCGTCCGCTTCTCGCCGACGGTCAAGGTCTTCCTGAATCTCCCCGAGATCCTTACCGAAATGGATCGGGTCGCCGCGCACCTGGCGGAGCCGACGGCATTCTACCTGGGCAAACTCCAAGACGGCCTGGCGCTCGACCCGCTGACAGGTTACTCGCGGACGCTGGTTCCCTTTTTTGCGGCGCATCCGTACGCGCGGATGACGGTGCTGACGAAGTCGGCCACCATTGAGAATCTCCTGAACCTCGACCATCGAGGACACACGATCCTGTCCTGGTCTCTCAACCCGGCCGAGGTGATCGCCGCATTCGAGGGGGGCACGCCTCCCTTGGCCAAACGGATCGAGGCGATGAAGCGATGCACCGAGGCCGGTTACCCCGTCCGCGCGGTTATCATGCCCATCATCCCCGTGCCGGGCTGGAAGGGGGCCTACGCCAAATTCCTCGAAGGGCTTCTGGCCGAAGTTCCGCTTGACCGCATCACCTTGGGCGGCATCTGCTCGTACCGGGCGGCGCGCAGCCTGATGGAATCGCAACTCGGCCGCGCGAACGCCGTTTCAGACGTCTTCGACCCGCTCGGGCCGTCGCCGGACGGCCGACTCCGCTACGCCGAGCCCCTTCGACTCGCACTCTATCGGCACATGATTGGAATCATAGACGCCCGCGCGCCCGACCTGGATATCGGCCTGTGCCTTGAGGAGGAGACGGTTTTTCAGGCGCTCGGTCTGGCCGGTGCCATCGGCCGATGCAACTGCGTTTTGTGAGGGGCCCATGCGAAGCAAATCGGGACAGGCGGATGGATGGCTGCTTCCCGCGGGAGATTGCCGCGCATACTGCGAGCCCGTGCTCGTGAGCGCGTGCTTCCTGGGCATTCCGTGTCGCTGGCACGGCCGGCGGGCCAAGCGGCGCGACGCGCTCCTCGCGCGTCTCAAGAAGAAGTACGTCCTCGTGCCCGTGTGCCCCGAACAATTGGGCGGCATGCCCACGCCCCGAAGCGGCGAGTACCTGCGCGGCGGAACCGGCGCGGACGTACTTGACGGCCGCCTGCGAATCGTTGATTCAGCGACAGGGCGGGATCTGACGGACTTCCACGTGAGCGGCGCGCGGTACACCCTCGAGATCGCCGAAACGATCGGTGCGCGGCGGGCGTTCCTCAAGGCGGGGAGCCCCTCGTGCGACCGCGAAGGCGTTACCGGCGAACTCCTGCGCCGCGCCGGCGTCGAGGTTACCCGAGTGCCGTGATGCGGCCGGTTTCTCACGGAGGTGGATGTGCCGACTGTTCGCCTCATCGAACGCCGCGGCGCCGCTGCGGAGTTTGACTTCCCTGGGGCGCCCATTTAGACTCATCGCAGCGCCGTTAGGCTGAGTCCGGCGTGTACTGGACCTTGAACGGTTACGAATCATGAATCACGAAAGGATCAAGAGGTGAAGCAACTGATGAGTCTTTTTGTGTTGGCGATGGTCGTTGTCCCGGCTCAGGTCGCTCTGGGGGCCGATTCCTCCGACGCCTCGAAGGGCCCGCCTGCCGACGATTTCAGCACGATGCGCGGGGCCAACTACGTGCCCTCCTATGCCCGCAACGACGTGCAACTCTGGCTGGAATATGATCCGGCGGTGGTCGACCGGGAGCTGGGCTACGCCGCGCGTCTGAAGCTCAACACCGTCCGGGTCTTTCTCCAGTACGCCGTCTACGAGCGAGATCCCAAGCTCTTCCTGGAGCGGCTGGACAACTTCCTTGGCTTATGCGACAAGCATCATATCCGCATGATGCCGGTGCTCTTCGATTCCTGCTTCGGGGACTTCCCCGACCTGGTGAACTACAAGGACAAGAACTGGATGGCCAACCCCGGCCAGAACCGGCTTGGCCGGGAACACTGGCCGAAGCTGGAACAATACGTCCGCGACGTGGTCGGCAGCCACAAGGACGACCGGCGGATCGTGATGTGGGACGTGATGAACGAGCCGACCTGCACCTCGTTCACGAAGCCGCAGGACAAAGAGCTGATCTGGACGTTCTTGCGGCACATGCTCGACTACGTGAAAGAGGTCGATCCAGCCCATCCGCGCACGGTCGGGGTAGAACACACCAGCCTCATCCCGAAAGTGCTCGACAAGATTGAGGTGGTCTCGACGCACAATTACAGACAGGATCTGCGCGAGGACCTGCGTGCCGTCAAGGAGTTAGCCCGCAAACACGGCAAGCCCGTCATCATCAACGAAGTGGCGGGGCGGCCCAAACAGCCGTATTCCTACGTCATGCCGATCCTGGCCGAGGAAAAGGTCGGCTGGTGCTTCTGGGAATTGATGATAGGCCGAACGCAGTTTACGCAGGGCGCAACCCCATACCAGGGCGTGATCTATCCCGATGGCACTTGCTTTGACGCCACGGAAGTGATGCACATCGTCCATCCCGGGCGGACCGGCCTCGATCCGAGGCAAGTGGCTGCCGACGTTGGCCTGCCGCAGCGGCTAGGCCCCTGGAGCATCGAGCGGGCGTGGGCGTGGTACAAGGCCCGCCCCTGGACCGTCGGGATCAACTACCATCCCAGCAATGTGGTGAACACGACCGAACTGTGGTCTGCCGACACCTTCGACGAGGAAACCATCGACCGCGAGTTGGCGCTGGCTGAAAAGACGGGCTTCAATGCCTGTCGGACGAATCTTCAGTACCTCGTCTGGAAGCATGACCCCCAGGGCATGAAGAAACGGATGGAGCGATTCCTGGCGATCGCTGAGAAGCACGGCATCGCGGTGATCTTCGTTCCGTTCGACGACTGCGCTTTCGGCGACCCGCCCACGACCGAGCCGTACCTAGGCAAGCAAAAGGAGCCGGTCCCGGGCATGATCATGTCGAGTTGGACCCCAAGCCCGGGGCTCAAAGCCGTGACGGACCGCGCCGCCTGGCCGGACTTGGAGAAATACGTCAAAGACATCCTGGGGACCTTCGCCCAAGACAAGCGGGTGCTGATGTGGGACCTGTATAACGAGCCGGGAAACAGCGGGATGGGCAACCGCAGCCTGCCGCTGGTTGAGGCAACCTTCGGATGGGCGCGCCAAGCCGATCCAATCCAGCCGCTCAGCATGGGAATCTGGAACGACCGCCTGCGCGACCTGAACCGCGCGATGGCAGAGCGGTCCGACATCATCACGTTTCACGCCTATACGAATTACCAGGGCATGCGCGCGGCGATTGCCCGCCACAAGGCCCATCAGCGCCCCGTGATCTGCACCGAGTGGATGACCCGTCACTCCGGCGCCCGGTGGGAGAGCGATCTGCCGCTGTTCCGCCGGGAGGCGGTGGGCTGCTTCAGTTGGGGCCTGGTCAACGGCCGCATGCAGTGCCAGTTCACCTGGTGGGATAAACGTGGCGCGCCGGAACCGAAACTCTGGTTCTGCGACTTGTACCACAAAAACGGCCGGTCGTACGACCCCAAGGAGATCGAAGCGATTCGCAAGACGACCGCCGACAAGCGAATTGACTTCACGGCCGCCGACTACTCCCGGCCGCAACCTGAAGCCGGGCAGATTCTCGACACCGACCGCCGCATCAAGTAATTATGCAAACACGAGGTGATCCCCATGCGAACACTCCACGTACTGTCGCTGTGCATCTTGGCTTTCACCGTGAAGGCCGAAGCCCAGACCCCGCCTGCGCCCGCGACCCAGTTCGTAACGTGCCAGGGCTTCGCTAAGAAACTGGCGACCCCGGGCTTTACTGGATGGGTGAGAGGTTCGACGAGTGAGCAAGACATTTGGATGCCGACACGGAACGGCGGTTCGAGAAACCGCGTCTCTATGGTGTTCGCCCGTGCGACGGAAGTCCCCTGGCAGGAAGGACTTACGAATACGCTTGACCGAGCGGGAGTGTCAGGATACAAGTTTTTTGGCGGCTCAGGCGGTTGGCGTTACGGTTGTCGGCGCGATTGAGCCGTGCGTTCCTAAACACTTGCCACCCAAGCGTTTGCGCCCGTAGCTCAGGAGGATAGAGCGGCGGTTTCCTAAACCGCAGGTCGGGTGTTCGAGTCACCCCGGGCGCACCATCCTAACGCGGGATGCTCTTCGAGAACCTCAGGACCCTGTGCATGGGGTGGCTTTCGGCAAGGATGCTTTGGGGATGAACAGACGCGAGTTTCTGGGGCGCATCGGTTTCGGGGCGATGGGCGCCACGGCCCTGGCGGTCGGAGGCAGCGGGGGTCGGGTCTTGGGGGCGGACGCCGCGACGAAACCCAACGTCATCCTGGTTCTGACCGACGACCAGGGGTACGGCGATCTGTCCTGCCACGGCAACCCGGTCCTCAAGACGCCCAACCTCGACAGGCTCCACGGGGAAAGCGTCCGGTTGACCGACTTCCACGTGGCGCCGATGTGCACGCCGACGCGCGGCCAGTTGCTGTCGGGCCTCGACGCGCTGCGGAACCGGGCCCGGCACGTGTGCGGCGGGCTCGCCATGCTCAGGTCGGACGTGCCGACGATGGCCGACGTCTTCCGCGCTGGCGGCTACCGGACCGGCGTCTTCGGCAAGTGGCACCTCGGCGACCAGTACCCGTACCTCCCCCAGTACCGGGGCTTCGAGGAAACGCTCCACCACAAGTCCTGGGGCATTACGTCGGCCGCGGACTACTGGGGCAATGACTACTTCGACGACACGTACTGGCACAACGGGAGGCTCCAGAAATACGAGGGCTACTGCACCGATGTCTGGTTCCGCGAGGCCGCCCGGTGGATGAAGGCCTGTGCCGCCGGGAACGAGCCGTTCTTCTGCTACCTCCCGACCAACGTGCCGCACACGCCGCTTTTCGTCCCCGAGGCCTACGCCGAACCCTACAAGAAGCCGGGCCTGCCCGCGGCGTTCTTCGGCATGATCGCCAACCTCGACGAGAACATGGGCAAACTCATGGCGATGCTCGACGAGACGGGCCTCGCCCGGAACACCGTCCTCATCTTCATGACCGATAACGGCGGCACGGCCGGCGTCAAGGTGTTCAACGCCGGCATGCGAGGGAGCAAGACGCAACTGTACGATGGCGGCCATCGCGTGCCCTGTTTCGTCCGCTGGCCCGCGGGCGGCCTCCGCAACCCGGGCGACGTGGAGGAACTGACCACCTGCCAGGACCTGCTGCCGACGCTGATCGACCTGTGCAACCTTCGGGCCCCCCAGGACGCGCGGTTCGACGGCGTGAGCCTGGCCGGCCTGCTGCGCGGATCCCAGGATCGGCTGACCGACCGCATGGCGGTCGTCCAGTATCACATGCAGATCCCCAAATGGAACGCGGCGGTGATGTGGAGGAAGTGGCGCCTCGTCAAGGGCGAAGAACTCTACGACATCGCCGCCGACCCCGGCCAGCAGCGCAGCGTGGCCGACCGGCATCCCGACGTCGTCAAGGCCATGCGGGACCACTACGAGCGGTGGTGGGCCGAAGTCGAGCCGATTGCCAACGAGCCCTGCCCGGTTCACATCGGCTCACAAGAGGAGAACCCTGCGGCGTTGACCTGCGCCGAGTGGTACATGACCTACGCGGACAATTTCGGGCACCTCCAGGGCGGAAAGAACTCCTACTGGAACATCCTGGTCGAGCGCGACGGCCGGTACGAGTTCACGCTGACGCGGTGGCCCCCCGAGGCCGACGCCGCCCTGGACGGCCCCGTGACCGGCCCCCCGGGCCGGGGCAAAGCCCTGCCGATCGCCAAGGCCCGCCTGAAGATCGGCCCGTTCGACGAGTCCAGGCCCGTCGCGCCGGGCGACAAGTCCGTCACGTTCACCGTCTCCCTCGAGGCCGGCAGAACGCAACTGCAGACCTGGTTCTACGACAAGGACGGCAAGGAACTGTGCGGGGCCTACTACGTCCGTGCACGTCGCGGGTAGAGGCGCCGGGGCCCCCTCCGAAACGGCGCGGAGGAAGGAAAAGCAGGATGGGTGTGGACGGGAATCGGAAAACCGGAATCAGTATAGCGTTCCCCGAATTACTTCGGTTCCTTTCGGCACGCGATGTGGTGCAGGCGCTGCCCATGCGAGAGGCCGTGGCCGCCATGAAAGAAGCCTTCCGGCAGATTTCTGTCGGAGAGGTCGTCGCTCCGGCGCGGACGCACATCGAAACGGCGCAGCCGCGGGGCGTTCTTCACCCCTTGATCCTCGGAGGTAGAATCCATGGGCAACCACAACCCGACACGCCGTGATTTTCTAAGAACGGCGGTCGCGGCGACCGCCGCCGTTGCTGTGCCAATCGTTAACCCGTCCTCCGCGTTGGGCAATGCCGACAGGGACGGCTGGGATATGGGGCCCTTTGTCAAACGGAAAGAGCCGATCCTGCAGCCGACGCCGGATTCCAGATTTCAATGCCCCATCCGGGGTAAGGAAGTCCGGTGGGAGGAGCAGAACGTGTACAATCCGGCTGCCGTCGTGCGAAACGGTAAGGTCTATTTGCTCTACCGGGCGGACGACAAGAGCCCGGATCTCAAGTGGGGAAGAACTTGTCGCATAGGTCTGGCCTATAGTGAGGACGGCATAAACTTCACCCGACATGCGAAGCCGGTCCTCTATCCGGACAACGACCCCTGGAAGGAGTACGAGTGGGAGGGTGGTTGCGAGGACCTCCACATCATCGAGGGCGAAGATGGCACCTACTACGTGAACTACACCACCTGGAACGGCAAGCGGGACACCATGTCCGTGGCAACGTCCCGCGATCTATATCACTGGACCAAGCACGGGCCAGCCTTCCGGAAGGGTGCGCCGGAGAAGGTCTATGGATCGCGGAGCGGAGTGGTGGTTTCCCGGCTCCAAGGCAACCGCCTGATCGCCGCGAAGATCAAGGGCAAGTACTGGATGTACTACACGCATCCTTGCGCGCTGGCTTGGAGCGAGAACCTGATCGACTGGACGCCGGCCGGCAAAGCGGTCTGGCCGGGGGGAGGGCGCGAAGCCGGGGCCATCGCTCTGTTGCGTGACGATGGCATCCTGCTGATGACGCAAGGGGGGCACCACTCGCTCGGCGCCTGGGTGCTTCGCCAGGCCCTGATCGACCGCAACGACCTGACGACCGTGTTGAAACACCAGGACGAGCCGTTCCTCTACCCGGAGCATGACTGGGAGAAGCAGGGATTCATCGGCCGCACAACGGTCTCCAACGGGCTGGTTTACTTCAAGGGCGAATGGCTGCTTTATTACGGTGCCGCTGACCGTGTGATCGGTCTTGCCAACTGCACGAAAAAAGATTGTAACCCCTGTGTGGCCTGAGGCAAGAGGGACGGTAACCTCTGCCCCAACAAGATGTTAGGCGGGAATTACCCCTGGGGTAATTTCCCGCCGGACCTCCGACTTGTCCTGCGTAGCCCAACGGGCGAAGCGGCAAGCCTTGGCGAAGAAGTGTCGTCCGTCGGCTCAGGCCTCGAAGTAGACGCTGGCGGCCTCGCGACCCGGTTCCTGCTTCTCCAGGAAGGCGACGGCCCGGGCGATAGGGTTTGACAGGTGCTTCGCGGGGCGGTACGTGTAAGCGGTGGGAATCTCCCGGAAGCCGGGTTGGCTGCGAGGCCACCAATGAAAGCGGTCAGCATTTTCAACCACGTGATCGGTCCCGTGATGCGCGGGCCTTCCAGTTCGCACACCGCTGGGGTGTTTCACATCGGAGCGATGGCACTCCTGAGAGCGGCGGGTCCTGCGGCGTGCCGGGGTGTGGCACTCCTGGCCCTGCTCGCGGCGACCGGCTGCAACTCTCCGTACCCCGAGGCCGAAGAGGGGCAGAGCATCCTGTACACCACGTTTACCGAGGAGCCCCGGCACCTGGACCCGGCGCAGGCGTATCCGTTTGACGACGTCGTGATGATGAGCAACGTGCTCGAGCCGCCGCTCGAGTTCCACTACCTGAAGCGTCCCTATGCGCTCGCCCCGCTGACCGCGGCGGATATCCCCCGGCCCGAGCCGCGGAAGGTCGTCTTCCAGGGGAAGACGGTCGAGGGAATCGTCTACACGGTGCGCCTGGCGCCCCGCATCCGGTATCAAGACCATCCGTGTTTCGTTGAAGCCAATCGCCGCCTCACTGAGAACGACGTGCGGAACGTCCGGACGGTCTGGGACATTCAACCAGCCGCCACGCGCGAACTCGCGGCGGGCGATTACGTGTACGCCATCCGCAGGTTGGCCGATCCGAGGCTTGCGTGCCCCATCCTCAGCGTGCTGGCGGACTACCTGCTGGGCATGCGGGAATACCAGGAATCATTGCGGCTCGCGCTGGAGCGCGAGCGCTTGGCGCGCCAAGCCGCCGCGGGACGCTTCTACAACCAGGAGCAGGACGAACGCTATAATCCCATCCGTCTGGATGACGCGGGTGCAGCGGATTCATTTCCTTTTGTGCGCGAGGTGGACCCGTACACGTTCGAGGTGGTCCTCAGGCACCCGTACCCGCAGATTCTTTACTGGATGGCCATGCCCTTTTTCTCGCCGGTTCCACCCGAGGCGGTTGAGTTTTTTGACCAGCGGGTGCTTCTGGAGCGCAGCATCGTCTTCGACAAGAACCTTGTCGGCACCGGGCCGTATGTCCTTCGCGAATTCGACCCGACCAACCAGATCGTCTTCGAGCGGAATTCGAACTTCCGCGACGAACGCTACCCGGACCTGCCGAAGCCCGCCGAGGGCGACGCGCAGGGCCGCCGGGCTTACGACGAGATGGCGTCGGCGGGAATGCTCGAGGACGTCGGCCGGCGCCTGCCCATGGCCGACCGCGTCGTGATGCGGCTGGAGAAGGAACTGATCCCGCTGTGGAACAAGTTTCAGCAGGGCTACTACGATGTTCTCACGATCACCAGCGATGTGTTCAATCAGGCCGTCACGCTCACGATCCGCGGAGACCTCTCGCTCTCGGACGAGATGGCCGCGCGCGGCATCCGGCTGGTGACCTCGTATCCGTGCCATACCTACTACCTGGGGTTCAACATGGACGACGCCGTCGTCGGCGGATACGCTCCCGAGCAACGTAAATTGAGGCAGGCGATCAGCATGGCCTTCGACTCTGAAGAGGAGATCGCCATCTTCGCCAACGGCCAGGGGATTCCCGCGCAGGGCCCTATCCCGCTGGGGATCTTCGGGCACCGGGAAGGCCGGGAGGGGATCAATCCGGTCGTCTACCGGTGGGATGAAAAGCGCCAGGGTGCCGTCCGCCGCCCGCTGGAGGAGGCGAAAAGACTCCTCGCGGAGGCCGGTTATCCCAACGGGTTCGGCCCTGGCGGGCAGCGTCTGGTCATCCGTTTTGCTGCAACGGAACCCACGCCCGAGAGCAGGACCTTGCTCACGTTCTTCAAGAAGCAGTTTGACAAACTGGGCATCGGCCTTGACATCCAGGTTACCGACTTCAACCGGTTCCAGGAGAAGGTCCTCTCGGGGAACTTTCAGGCCCTGGCCTGGGGCTGGATCGCGGATTACCCCGACCCCGAGACGTTCCTGGCCCTTTTGTACGGGCCCAACGGGAAGGTGGCCTCCGGCGGCGAAAACGTCACCAATTACCGCAGCGAGCGTTTCGACGCCCTTTTCGTCAGGATGCGAAGCATGGAGAACACGCCGGAGCGGCTGGCGATCATCGATGAGATGGTCGGCATCCTTCGCGAAGATGCCCCGTGGATCTTCCGCTACGAGCCTATGACAATGGAACTCTACCACGGTTGGCTCAAAAACGCCTACCCGCACGCGGTGGCGTTGAACAAGGCGAAGTACCGCCGCATTGATGCGGCCGCGCGCACCGCTTACCGCCGCGAGCACAACCGGCCCGAGTGGTGGCCGGTGATCGGGCTCATGGGGGCGCTTCTGCTTGCCAGCCTGCCGGCCTTGCGGGCGGCCGCCAGATGCCTGAGGGAGGCGTAGAGGATGGTCGCGTATCTCATACGCCGATTGCTGTACGCCGTGCCGATTGTCCTGGGCATCGTTGTCATCACCTTCCTGCTGTTCTTCGTCGCCAACAAACCCGAGGACATGGCCCGCAAGACCCTCGGCCAGAAGGCCACGCCGGAGGCGGTTGCGGCGTGGGTCCGCGCCCACGGCTATGACTTGCCGGTGTTTTTCAACGCACAGGAACAAGGCCTCCCCCAAATCACCTCTACGTTGCTTTTTCGGAAATGCGCCAGGCTCGTGGTATTCGACCTGGGACGGTCGGACGTGACGGACCGCGATATCGGCCAGGAGATCCGCCGCCGCATGGGGCCGAGCCTGGCCATTGCGGTCCCCACGTTTGTCCTCGGCATGGCGATTTACATCACCACGGCCCTCATCATTGCGCTCTGCCGGGGGGCGTACCTTGACCGCTGGGGCACGGTTGTGTGCGTGCTCCTGATGTCGATTTCGACGTTGTTCTACATCATCGGCGGGCAGTTTGTCTTCGCCAAGTGGCTGCGGCTGTTCCCGATCTCCGGCTTCGATTGGGGTGCGTCCTCGGCAAAGTTCGTCTTCCTCCCGGTCATCATCGGCGTGGTGGCGGGAATCGGCGGGTCGGTCCGCTACTACCGCACGATTATTCTGGAGGAGATCGAGAAGGACTACGTGAGGACCGCCCGCGCCAAGGGCCTCGGTGAAGGCGCCGTGCTCTTCCGCCATGTCCTCAAGAACGCGATGATTCCCATCCTCACGAACGCCGTGATGGTCATCCCGTTTCTCTTCCTGGGAAGCCTCCTGATGGAGTCGTTCTTCTCGATCCCCGGCCTGGGCAGCATGACGATGGAGGCCATCCACGCCCAGGACTTCGCGGTCATCCGGTCGATGACCTTCATCGGGGCGATCCTCTATATCGCGGGCCTCCTGATGACGGACTTCAGTTACACCCTCGTGGACCCGCGCATCACGCTGGGCGCCGGCGACACGCGGAGCCTCTACGGCCGCCCGTCCTGGCGCGACGTCGTGAAAATCCTTGGCGCCCTCCTGCTCCTGGCGGCGGGTGCCCTCGGAATCTGGCGCGCGGCGGTGGCGCTCAGAGCGACCCCGGGGCTGCGCACGGTGATCTTCAGCAACGGCATACTCGCCGCCACGCTGGGGGCGTTCGCGGCGTTCCTCCTTTACGCACGCGGGAGCGAACTCTGGCGGAGCGCCTGGCGCCAAGTCGGCCGGAATCGTCTTGCGAAGGTGTCGCTGGCGGTCCTTGGCGTGTATATCCTCATCGCGGCGCTGGACAGCGTAACGTGGCGCGACGTGGAGCGCCCGGCCGTAAACAGCGCTGATGGAACCACGGCAACCGCGACCGTGCTCTCGGAGCCGCGCTCCGTGCTCGACCGCATCTGCGCGCCGCTATCCGAAAAACAGGAGAAGACCTATTCGGAGCCGCTCGCGGCCAGGCTCTTCACGAAGGAGACGCTCCAGGAGGAGGTTGACGGCCGGATCGTCCGCCGCCACGACTACCCGCCTTTGAATTACCCCGGCTGGCACCTCCTCGGAACCGACAAGGTCGGGCAGGACGTCTTCACCATGACCCTCAAGAGCGTCCGCACGGGACTGGTCGTCGGCGGTCTGACGACGCTCATTGCCATCCCGTTCGCCATCTTCTTCGGCGTGCTGGCGGGCTTCTTCGGCGGCTGGATCGACGATGCGGTCCAGTTTCTCTACACCACGCTGTCGTCGATCCCGTGGATTCTCCTGGTGGTCTGTTTCATGCTGGTCTTCTCAGAGGCCAGCAACAGCGACGAGCGCCTGCCGCTGCTGTGCGTCGTGATGGGCCTGACGGGCTGGGTCGGCTTATGCCGGGTGCTCAGGGGCGAAACGCTCAAACTGCGCGAGAAGGAGTACGTTCAGGCGGCCCTTGCGCTGGGGGTCTCGCGATTCCGCGTGCTCGCCCGGCACGTGGTCCCGAACCTGATGCACCTCGTGCTGATCACCGTCGTGCTGCGGTTCAGCGACCTGATCCTTGCCGAGGCGGTCCTGAGTTACATCGGCGTGGGCGTCGGGCACGACACCTCCAGTTGGGGCTCGATGATCAACCAGGCCCGGGGCGAACTCGGACGCGACCCGGTCATCTGGTGGAACCTGGCGGCGGCGTTCGTGGCCATGTTCGCGCTCGTGCTGCCGGCCAACCTGTTCGGCGATGCGCTTCGGGACGCTTTGGACCCCAGCCTGCGCATCCGCGGAGAGAGGGACTAACCGTGGCCTTGCTTGAAGTCAGGGATCTGCGGACGTACTTCCGCACCACCGGCCAGCCCCGGAAGGTGATCGACGGCGTTTCGTTTGCCATCGAGAGCCGAAAGACGCTCGGTCTCGTCGGGGAGTCGGGCTGCGGCAAGTCGCTGACCGCCCTCTCGGTCATGCAACTCATTCCGCGGCCGGGCTACGTGGCGGGCGGGGAGATCCTCTTGGGGGGCCGCGATGTCACGCGCATGTCCGGGCCCGAGAAACGCGGCGTCCGCGGACGCCACGTGGCGATGGTTTTCCAGGAACCGATGACCAGCCTGAATCCCGTGCTGTCCATCAAGACGCAACTCCTGGAGGCCATCCGGCACGGGCGGCCGGAAGGCGTGCGGCGATCATCGGCCTTCGCTCGCGGACGAGGGGCCCAGATCAAGGAGGCCTTCGAGGCATTGCGGCTGACGGACATGCCGGACCCGCTCCAACGGCTCTCGCAGTACCCGCATCAACTCTCGGGCGGGATGCGGCAGCGGGTCATGATCGCCATGGCGCTTGCGTGCCGGCCGGAGTTGCTCATCGCCGACGAGCCGACCACGGCGCTTGATGTGACCGTGGAGGCGAAAATCCTGGACCTCCTGCGGGACCTCCAGCGCAGACTCGGAACGGCCATCCTCTTCATCACGCACGACCTGGCGGTCGTGTCGGAGATGGCGCACCGCGTGGCCGTCATGTATGCCGGGAAGATCGTGGAAATGGCCCCCACGGACTCCCTCTTCGCCCGGCCATGCCATCCCTACACCGAGTTGCTGCTGCGGTGCCGGCCCAGTCGGGCCCAGCGGGGGCGGCAACTCCAGACCATCCAGGGCACGGTGCCTGACCCAAAGGACTACGCGCCCGGCTGCCGGTTCTCGGACCGTTGCCCGCACGCGTTCGGGCCGTGCCGGGACCTTGAGCCGCGCCCCCAAGAGATCGAGCCCGGCCACGCGGTCGCCTGCCACCTGTACGCCGGGCCCATCGCGCCGCCGGTTACGGTTTCGCCGCCGGCATCCCAGGAATCTGCCGAGGCCCGAGCGCCGGCGGACGCCTCGCGGCGATGCGGGGACGGCCTGCTTCTGGAGGCCCGCCAGGTCGTGAAGCACTTTCCGATCCGCAAAGGGGTCTTCCAGCGGGTCGTCGGGCACGTCAAGGCCGTCGACGGCGTGGACCTTGCCATCCGCCGCGGAACCACGCTCGCGCTGGTCGGGGAGTCCGGCTGCGGCAAGACGACGCTGGGCAAGACCCTCATCCGCCTGCTCCCGGCGACCTCGGGCACCGTGCGATTGGGCGGACGCGAGGTCACGGCGCTGGATGACGAAGCGCTGCGGCAGTTCCGCCGCGAGGCCCAGATCGTGTTCCAGGACCCGTACTCCTCACTCAACCCGCGGATGACGGTCCAGGCTATTGTCGAGGAAGGGATGCTGGTCCACGGCATCGGGCGCAGCCGCGAGGAGCGCCGCGACCGGACGAGGAGGATCCTGGAGGGTGTGGGCCTCAAGACCGATTCGCTCACGTGTTACCCGCATGAGTTCTCGGGCGGCCAGCGCCAGCGGATCGGCATCGCGCGGGCCCTCGCGGTCGAGCCCAAGTTCCTGGTCCTCGACGAACCTGCCAGCGCCCTGGACGTCTCGATCCAGGCACAGATCCTGAACCTCCTGAGGCGGCTCCAGGGCGCGGGAAGCGAGCGGCTCACGTACCTTTTCATCACGCACGATCTCGGCATCGTCGAATACATGGCGGACGAGGTGGCGGTGATGTACCTCGGGCGGATCGTCGAGCGGAGCCCGGCGGAAAGTCTTTTCGACGAGCCCTGCCACCCGTACACGCGGGCCCTGCTCTCGGCGATTCCCGGGCAGGAGGCGCCGGGGCGCGGCGGGCCCGTCGGCCTCGCCGGCCGTCGAGGCGGGCGGATCCGCCTGGAGGGCGATGTGCCGTCGCCGAGCCGCCCGCCCCCCGGGTGCCACTTCCACCTCCGCTGCCCGGAGGGGATGCCCGTCTGCCGGGAACTCTACCCGGGCGAGACCGATCTCGGCGGGGGCCGGATGGTGCGATGCCACCTGTACGGCGACAAGGAGTCATGAAGCGGCATCTTCGTGGCCGAGAAGGGCGCGGGGCGGATTGTCGTTGGCGCTACGCCATCGCCCCGTGCTCCGTCCGCGAAATGATCTCCTCCTGGAGTTCCCGCGCCAGGTCGCAGAAGTAGTCGCTGTAACCCGCCACGCGGATGATGAGGTCCCGGTAGGCCTCCGGCTCCGCCTGGGCCTTGCGGAGCGTCTCGGCCCGCACCACGTTGAACTGGACGTGGTGGCCGTTCATCCGGAAGTAGGCCCGGACCATGTGCCCGAGTTTCACGATTCTGTCCTCGTCGGCCAGGAGGTCCGGTGTGAACTTCATGTTCAAGAGCGCCCCGCCTGTCTTGATGTGATCCATCTTGGCCGCCGACTTGAAAACGGCCGTGGGGCCGTGCCGGTCCGCGCCCTGAACGGGCGAGATCCCCTCCGACAGCGGGAGCCCCGCCTTGCGGCCGTCCGGCATCGCCCCCGTGACGGAACCGAAGTAGATGTGGCTCGTGGTCGGGAGCATTTCGACGCGGTACCGGCCGCCCTTGGTGTTGGGCCGCCCGTCGACCTCCTCGAAGAGGCTCTCGAAGGCCCGGACCGAAAGGCCGTCCGCGTAATCGTCGTCGTTGCCGTACTTGTGGGTGCGGTTGACGAGGCGCTGCCTGAGGATCTCATTGCCCTCGAAGTTCGCATCGAGCGCCTTCACGAGATCGCCGAGCGGCATGGCCTTGTCATCGAAGACCATCTGCTTGACGGCCGCCAGGCAGTCCGTCAGGCTGCCAATCCCCACGAACTGGATATAGGTGTTGTTGTACCGCGCGCCGCCGGCGTTGTAGTCCTTGCCCTTGCGGATGCAGTCATCGGTGATGACCGAAAGGAAGGGCGCCGGCATCCACGTGGCATACATCTGTTCGATGACCTGGTTGCCCCGGATCTTGACCTCGATGAAGTGGTGGAGTTGCTTGCGGAACGCGGCGAAGAGGGCGTCGAACGAGGCGAACGACCCCGGCGCCCCCGTCCGAAGGCCCAATTGCTTTCCAGTGCGCGGGTCGAGCCCGTCGTGAAGCGCGAGTTCCAGGATCTTCACGAGGTTGAAGTACCCCGTGAGGATGTACGCCTCCTTGCCGAAGGCGCCGGTTTCCACGCATCCGCTGCACCCGCCGGCCCGGGCGTCCTCCAGAGTCTTGCCCTGCCGCAACTGCTCCTTGACCACGGCGTCGGTGTTGAAGATCGACGGGAAGCCGTAGCCCTTCCGGATGACGCACAGGGCGCGGTGGAGGAGGGCGTCGGGGGTCTTGCGCGCGAGTTGCAGGTTGCTGCTGGGCTGCACGAGGTGCATCTCGTCGGCGATGTCCAGCAGGAGGTGGGAGATCTCGCTGGAGCCGTCCGAGCCGTCCGCCAGGAGCCCGCCGATGTTGATGTTGGCGAAGTCCGTGTACGTGCCGCTCTCGGCCGCCGTCACGCCCACCTTGGGCGGGGCAGGATGGTTGTTGAACTTGACGAAGAACGCCTCCAGGAGTTCCCGCGCCCTCTCGGGCGTGAGCGTCCCGTCCTCCAGGCCCTTGCGGTAGAAGGGCAGGAGGTGCTGGTCGAGGTGGCCGGGACTGAACGAGTCCCAGCCGTTCAGTTCCGTGATGACCGCCAGGTGGCAGAACCAGTAGTACTGCAGGGCCTCGTGAAAATTGCGAGGCGCGTGGGCCGGGACGTGCGTGCACGCGTCGGCGACCTTTTCGAGTTCCGCCTTTCGCACCGGGTTGGACTCGCGTGCGGCCTGCTCGCGGGCGAGCGCCGCATGGCGCCGGGCGAAGAGGAGGACGGCATCGCAGGCGATGTTCATCGCCAGCAACTGCTCGCGCTTCGCCCAGGCCTCAGGATCGCCGAGGAAGTCGATCGCGGAAATCGCGCCGGCGATGTCACGCTGGAAGTCCAGCATCCCCTTGCGGTAGATTTTGTCGTCGAGGACCGTGTGGCCGGGGGCCCGCTGTTCCATGAACTCCGTGAAGATGCCCGCGTCGTAGGCGGCCCGCCACTCCTCCGACATGGCCCCGAAAATCCGGTCCCGCATGCTGCGGCCGCGCCAGTAGGGGATGATGGTTTCCTGGTAGACCTTCACGCACTCGTCGGAGACGGCATAACTGGTCTTGGGGCGCGAGTTGAGGATCCTGAGGTCCTCGAGGCTGTGGCACGTGAGTTCCGGGTACGTCGGCACGGCCTTGGGCCGCGGCCCGCGTTCGCCGACGATGAGTTCATCCTCGCCCAGGTAGATCGTTTTGTGCCTGCACAGGTGATGGAAACACTGCGCCCGCATGACCGGCGCGGAGAACCTGCCCTCGTTGGCCTGATAGAACTCGGTCACGAGGACCGCCCGCTCCTCGGCGATGCAGGGCTTCGCGTCGAGGCTCGCCTGCCGCAGCCTGGCTGTCCGGTCTGTCATGACGCTACCCGCCTATCTTGACGTTGAGACCATGGCCTCGGAACTTCGCCGCCACATCCTCCATGTGCTCCGGCGACGGCGGCGCAATCTTCTCAAGCCGATACGCCTTGCCCACGCGCGGGGACTTGTAGGCCCCCGCCTCGTGATACGGAAGCAAGTTTACCTGGCGCACGCCCGATAGGGAAGACGCGCACCGCGCTAACGCCTCCAGATGGTCGGCGCTGTCGTTGATGCCCGGGATGATGGGTACGCGGATCCAGATGTTCTCGTGGACCCGGCCCAAGGCCCGCAGGTTGTCCAGGATGCAGGCGCTCGACGCGCCGGTGTACCGGACGTGCGAGGGATCGTCCATGAACTTGAGGTCGTAGAGGAAAAGGTCCGCCAGCGGCGCGATGGCCAGAAGGTCTTCCTTCGGGGCGAAGCCGCAGGTGTCCACGGCCGTGTGGATGCCTGCGCTGCGGCAGGCCGCGAGGACGGCCTTCAGGAACCCCGGCTGGAGGAGCGGCTCTCCGCCGGAGAAGGTCACGCCGCCGCCGGACTCCTCGTAAAACACGCGGTCCTTGAGGACCTCGGCGACCACGTCCGCCACGGTCATGTGCCGGCCCACCATCTGCCGCGCGCCCGTCGGGCAGGCCGCGACGCAGGCGCCGCACCGGACGCATCGCCGATTGCCGTCCGGAGTCTTCGGGGCGCCGGCGCCCTCTTGCGGACAGGCCTTCCGGCACTCGCCGCAGCGCATGCAACGGCCCTCGATGACGACGATCTCGGCCTCGGGGTCCTGGCTTTCGGGGTTGTGGCACCACCAGCAGTCCATGGGGCACCCTTTCAGGAACACGGTCGTCCGAATCCCGGGACCGTCCTGGATGGAATACCGCTGGATGTTGAAAACGAGGCCGGTTTCCATAAACGCCCCCTCTTGGCGGCCGCGCAAGCGGCGGCCACGGGGGTATTATATACTCCTCGTGCTGCGGGTGTGACTAATTTTTCTGGCACTGGTGTTGGGCATCGAAAGGGGCCGTAACAAGTGCCGGAGGCACGACTGTTCTCTAGCCACGGGCGCAAGCCCGTGGAAAGGAAACGGACGAAAAACATTCTTCCCTTTCTCCGTTGGAGCCCCGGAGGGGCGATGGAACCTTTTCAAGCGCCCCGACGGGGCTTGGAAACGGCAACAAAAGGAAAGGCGTGGTGCTTGGTTCCTGGTTCCCACGGGCTTGCGCCCGTGGCTAGAGAACAATACGCCCTCCCGAAGGGACCCCTTCGGGGCTACCGGGGCTGACAAGGATGACTGGCCCTGCCAAAATCCGTAGTCGCACCTCGTGCTGCGCCGACAATCGATTTGGTGTCCGCAGGGTTCCGCACGGTGGTACAATACGCTGCCGCAACGGACCGCACGGCTTGTTGCGTGAATTGCGGCGATTGGAGAAAGGACAAGAGATGGCCCGCCGATTCCCATCGATTGAGCCGCACCGCGTCGCCCGCGCGGGCGACGCGCCGGAGCGTTCGCTGTTCCAGGCCGATTTCCCGCCGGAAGAGTTTAGGGCGCGGCGGGCGAAGATCTTCGACGCCATCGGCCCCGGGGCACACGCGCTCCTGCAGGGCGCTCCGCCCGTCCGCGGGTTCGAGGTCTTCCGGCAGACGAATGAGTTCTACTACTGCTGTGGCGTGGAAGTGCCGCAGGCGTACCTGCTTCTTTCGGGTGCGAATCGAACCACGGCACTCTATCTTCCGCATCGTCCGGAGCGAGCGGGCGCCGAGGGTGCGGCACTCGCCGCGGAAGACGCTGACCTCATCCGACGATTCACCGGCGTCGACGCGGTCTATGGGAGCGAGTTGCTCGCCGAGCACCTCAAGGCGGCATCCGCACTTTACACGCCGCACGCTCCGGCCGAGGGCCCGAAGGGCAGCCGCGACGAACTGATCCGGTCGGACAAACTCGTAGCCGCCGACCCGTGGGACGAACGGCCGAGCCGCGAGCAGTATCTCATCGGCCTCGTGCGGTCGCGCCTGCCGGCGATCGAGATCCGCGACCTGTCGCCGATTCTGGATACGTTGCGTGCGATCAAGAGCCCGCGCGAGATCGACCTCCTGCGACGGGCGGGCCTCTTGTCCGCGATGGCGGTGACAGAAGCGATGCGGGCGACGAGGCCGGGCGTTGTCGAGTGCCATTTGGGCGCAATCGCCGACCGCGTTTACCTGGCCCACGGGGCGCAGGGGCCTGGGTATCGGCACATTATCGCCGGCGGCGCGAACGCGTGGAACGCCCATTACTTCCGCAACAACTGCGAACTGGCCGACGGCGACCTCGTCCTCATGGACACCGCCCCCGACTACGGGTACTACACGAGCGACATCGGCCGCATGTGGCCGGTCAACGGGACTTACGCGCCCAGGCAGCGTGAACTTTATGGGTTCATGGTGGAGTATCATAAGGTGCTGCTGCGCCGCATTCGGCCCGGCGCCACCGCGGACCAGGTCCTGGCCGAGGCCGCGGCCGAGATGGTCGACGTGATCGGCAGGACGCGGTTCTCGAAACCGATCTACGAGAGTGCCGCGCGGCGGACCCTCGAGTTCAAGGGCCACCTCTCGCACGCCGTCGGCATGGCCGTCCATGATGTGGGGGATTACCACGCGGGGCCGCTGCGCCCGGGCGTTGTTTTTGCCGTTGATCCGCAGATGTGGGTGCCCGAAGAGAAGCTCTATATCCGCGTCGAGGACACGGTGGCCGTCACCGAAAGCGGCATCGAAAATCTCACCGCCGCTGCGCCGCTGGAATTGAAGGATATCGAGGCCGTCATGCGGGAGAAAAGAACGTTTCCCGTGGCGGGTTGTGGCTAGAACAGGTTTCCTGAACCGCAGGTCGCCTGTTCGAGTCGCCCCGGCGCGCCGGGGTTATGGCGGACAGGTCCGCACCGGGCTCGGAACCGCCGCGCAGGCTGCGCTCGGCGGCGATTGGGCGGAAGAGCCTTGACCTGAAGCCCCGGCGGGACTACAGTCTTCAAGTGCCGAACCCCCGAAGGAGAGATTTGGCCCTTGACGGACCGGGGGGAGGCATGGGGAGACCCGACAGAGCCGAATGATCGACCTCCACACGCACACGCTACTTTCGGACGGGGAACTCATCCCCACGGAACTGGCGCGCCGGTTCGAGGTGCTGGGGTACCGGGCCCTGGCGATGACGGACCACGTGGACACGGGGATGGTCGAGACGGTGGTGCCGGTGCTCGCGCGGGTGGCGGCGGACCTGGCGGGCGAGATGGAGATGACGGTGCTGGCGGGTGCGGAGGTGACGCACTGCCGCCCCAGGCACATCGCGCGGGTCGTCGAGCGGGCGCGCCGGCTCGGGGCGCGGATCGTGGTGGTGCACGGCGAATCGCCCGTCGAGCCGGTCATCGAAGGGACGAACCGGGCGGCGATCGAAGCGGGGTGCGACATCCTGGCCCACCCGGGGCGACTGACGGAATCGGACGCGCGACTGGCGGCGGAGCGCGGCGTCCTGCTGGAGATCAGCGGGCGGGCCGGCCACTCGCTCACGAACGGGCACGTGGCGCGCCTCGCGCGCGAAGTCGGGGCCCAGGTGATCTACGGTTCCGACAGCCACGACGTCGGGGACCTCAAGCCCCCCGAGAACGTGGAGCGCGTCCTGGCGGGCGCGGGACTCGGAACGAAGGAGATCCAGGCGGCCCTGGCGGCGGCCGAGAGGCTGGTCGCCCGGGCGCTTGAGCGGGAGGGACAATAAATGCGAACGTTCCAGCGGATAGCGCGGTTGATTCGTCCGGCGATCGGGTTGCCGGTGCTGGCGGCCCTGGCGCTCGTGGGCCTGATGGTGCTGGCGCTGGGGTGCGGGGGCGAAAACGAGCGGGGCGCGGCGGCGTCGGCGCCGGCGCTGGCGCCGCGGGTGGCGGACGTCCCGGTGCCCGCGAACTTCAAGTTCGACGACCAGGAATCGAAGGACCGCAAGGTCGGCGAGTTGCGGTTCGTGCGGCACCTGTACAAAGGCGGTGCGCCGGTGCGCCAGGTGGCCGAGTTTTATCGGCGCCAGATGCCCGCGGCAGGCTGGACGCTCGTGGAGGAAAGTTTTTCGGTCGGCCGGCAGCGGTTCCAGTTCGAGAAAGGCACCGAAAGTTGCCACATCAGCATCTGGGACGACTGGGGCACGAAACTCCTGATTCAGGTCTTCCCGCGGGGCGGCAGGCCGATGGAGCCTGACACGGGGTCGGGGATATGAAGAGCAAGCGCAAGCACGAGTTGCAGACGAACGAGTTGGCGGACTGGATCGGGCGGGTGATCCTTCGCCTGAAGCCGCACGCCCGGATTTTAGGCTGGGGCGCCCTGGTGGTCCTTCTGGCGGCGTTCGTCTTTTTCGTGTTGCCGAGAATCCAGCGCGGTTCCGGGGCGGAGGCGGTGTCGGCGGCGGCGTTCAACCGGGCGCAGCGAAGTTTCGAGGCGGAGCCGCTCCGAGAGTTCCTCCGCACCTATCCCGACTCGCCGCAGACTCCGACGGCGCGCTTGATGCTGGCGGATCGGGTGCTTCGCGAGTCGGCGGGCGGCGTCGCGGCCGGCGAAGACGCCGACCGGCAAGCCAAACGCGAGAAGCAACTCGCCGAGGCCAGAGACCTCTACACGAAGATGGCCGAGACCGACGACGTCCGCCGGCCGATGGCCCGGGTCGGACTCGCTCTTGTCCTCCTTGAGGAAGGCCGGCTCGACGAGGGCCGGGCCGCCCTCGAGGACGTGCGCAAAGAGTGGCCTCAGTCGGTTGCGGCCGCGAAGGCCAAATCGCATCTGGAGGCGCTGGCGGGCTACGAGCCGATCGCCTTTTCCGACGAGCCTCTTGAAAAACCCGAGAAGCCCAAGGAACCAGGCGAGGGCGGCGGCGAGGCGAAACCGGGCGAACCGAAAGCGCCCGAAACCGGACCGCCCGCCGAACCGAAGTCCGGCCAGACGCCCGAACCGAAGGCCGAGAAGTAGTCCGCCCCGGCGTGCGCCGGTGGGCGATCGAGTCTCCTGTGCAGGCGAACCTTTTTTGAGAGAGGACCAACCCATGGCGGATTTGGCAGGGATGGCAGCGGCGCTGGAACGGGGGGACCGGGACACGGTCGTCCGGCTGGTCCAGGGGGCGATTAAGGAAGGCGTGAGGCCGGAACAGATCCTGGACAAGGGCCTCATCGTCGGGATGGAGAGCATCGGCCGCAAGTTCAAGGCCAACGAAGTCTATGTGCCCGAGGTCCTCATCGCCGCGCGGGCCATGGCCGCCGGCATGCAGATCCTGGAACCGCTCCTCGCGGCCTCGGGCATCAAGCCGCGCGGCAAGGTCGTCATCGGCACCGTGAAACAGGACCTGCACGACATCGGCAAGAACCTGGTGGCGATGATGCTGAAAGGCGGCGGGTACCACGTGACCGACGTCGGCGTGGATGTGGACCCGGCGAAGTTCGTCGAGGCCGCCAAGAAAGTCAACGCGGACATCGTGGCGATCTCGGCCCTCCTGACGACGACGATGCCCAACATGAAGACCGTCGTGGACGTGCTGAAGCAGGCGGGCCTGAAGGTGAAGGTGATGATCGGCGGGGCGCCGGTCACTCAAGGCTACGCCGACGAGATCGGGGCCGACGGATACGCGCCGGACGCGGCCAGCGCGGTGGACCTGGCGCGGAGCCTGCTGGGGGCGGCGTAGGCTCGCGCCGGACGACGCGATGAGCGAGCACGAGACGCCGACCGGCGCGGGGCCCGAGATGCCGATTCCCGACCGCGAGCC
>Ga0315288_10001962_pt1 | contig 26687 bp, 27 predicted proteins | sample YL17G11_20_MG_FD_203454 | JGI IMG/M metagenome (GOLD analysis project Ga0315288, IMG submission 203454) | Sediment microbial communities from Yellowstone Lake, YNP, Wyoming, USA - YL17G11_20 | ecosystem: Environmental > Aquatic > Freshwater > Lake > Sediment | place: USA: Wyoming | collected... | reverse complement strand
GCTGCTTGGCATGCAATCATAGAAGATGCGCCATTAGCATATAGTAACTGACCACCGAGGCTCAAGTTATTTGTTAAGCTTGGAAACCCGCTGAAATTCACGATATCTGAAATACCCTGAGTAAGAGTTGGGTTATTGATATTGGCTAGTGGGATTTCAACAGCAGTTAAAGAATCTCCACGTACTAAAACTCCGGAAGAAACTATGACAGTAAATCCATCGCCCTCACGGAATGGAGAGACTGTTACAGAAGAGACTTGTGTTTCAGTGATATTGAAACTTAGAATACCATTACTAACAGTTTGTCCATTAGCTTGCCATACAATTGGATTACCATTTGAATCTAGCTGGGCGCCAGAAACAGATCCGAATGCTAAGAACTTAGAAGTTCCAGCGATTGGTTGATTTAAAGCATTTCGTTGTACAGAGACGCAACGAATAGTCCAATTCTCTGGTGGAGAGTTGGAGTCTACAAGTTGCAAACCATTAAGGCTGCCTAAACCTACGTTGGTATTAAGTGGGGTATAAAATGAACCACCCTGATCCTGTAGATGTGCTGATTGTAACAAAAAGTGACCCGTAGTAGGATCTAGTTGATAATCGTAAAGATTGCTAAAGGTTGTAGTTGAGGTAATTGGTCCTAACTCTAATCCAACTAGCGGAACGCCATTCTTAAATATAGTTGTGCGGTTGGAAATCAGAGGGAAATTTGCCAAAGCAAAGTGTCTGCCATCTGCGCCAGAGTTAGAAGTGTAGCTTGAATTTAGCCCGTCTGTTCCACCACCTGCGGCTTGCGAAACGATAGTCTCATTAGTGGAGCCTTGACCGATCATAGCTACAACACGGGAGCCTCCAGGTAACGCAACACCACTCGACTGTGTTATTACGTCTGTGAATACTCCTGGTAAGGCATTTGTAGCGCCTGGTATATTTGCCATGTTAAATCCTTCTCACTCAGTTTTGTGGATGTCTCACTAAAATGTAGTAATATTACTATCCTTGGTGTTATATTAGCACATTTTGTTGACTTACCGGGTCTTAAACTTTCTAATTTACGCTTAATCTTGCCCTAGTACTTACATTTTTAGTAGCATATCGGCTATGTTAGTTGACGTATGGACCGTCAAGTTAGCCGCTATCGGACTATTAGGCTGTTTCAGGTCAGCAAAGCTGGATGTGAAAAGAATAGCGTCAACAGTGTTGGCTACAGGTATTTCTCGTCTCCACTCAGTTCTTATCTCTAATGTTAAAGTTTGCCTAAATAACTTATCATTTCGATCATCTGTTTCAGAGGTGCCACTAATTGAAATTGGCTTAACAATTATTCCTATGTCATGTAGAGTGTCAAAATGCACCTCTGTAAAACACATTCCAATTAACTCTATTAAATCATCTCTTGCTCTTAAACTACGGCTCATTACATCAATAATTATAGAACCTTCCCATGCTCCAGACGTTATTAAAGCAACTGGTTTTGTAACGATAGTTTCATTACCATATCCATCAACAAATAGTAATCTATCATATTTAATCATCCCCTGATCACGATTTATAGAAATAGGAACATAACGAGTTCCGCCACTCTTAACTAAAATCGCTGGATAAAAAATACCATCATATCTATAGTTCTCTCCAATAAAGATACGAGTGGGTAGAACTGGATTAGGATTTAACTGTGGGTTAGACCCAGCTCCATATGGCATGTCAGCGCCGGAAGGTAAATCTGTGTGATCAGTTGTGTTTGGAAATCCCCATTGATCTTTGGCGAAATGATAATAACTGTCTTTAGAAAAGAAATCTCGCAAAGTAGCAATGATTATTTCTTTTGGGTATACGATCATCGATGCTTGGATGATATTGTATATTCCGAATAGATCGGATTTAAAGAAGTTATTAGAGGACATGTAGTAATATCAAATTATGAGTTAGAACTTTGAGTTCTTTTCCACTCTAAAAACTGTTGAAACATTTGTGCATCTGCCTTATTCTCTTGACGTACTTTATTTATATCTTCCATTATTTTAGTATCAGCTGGCTCAGCATGATCGGCTGGCCTTAAAGCCGGTTCTGGAATACTAGGATCAATGCCAATAATTCCTCTATTAACTTCATGGCCTCTAAAAAGATTTACATTATTCTCTAATAATTGCGAAAAAATATTCTTATCAACAACCGTATATCCCTCTACTGCCTCTTCGTCAGTTTCGAAATGTTCGGTGATAAAACCATTAGGTAAATTAGGGTTATTTTGTGAAGTTTTATAAGCTATATTTTTCATTATTGTATCCATGATATTTCTATAAAGCCACTACCACCATTGCCCCCAAAAGAACCATCGTGCGTATTGTTATAGTTGATTCCCTCACCACCCCCGCCGCCACCACCACCGCCCCCATAAATACCACTATTTCCTCCGGTAGAAAATGGATATCCAGCAAAACCTTGTGCGCCTTGACCGCCAGATCCTCCATATGAATATATATTATTTGAGCCGCCACCACCGCCTCCACCACCAGATCCTCCGGTTCCGGGAGACCATAAATTACTCAAACCGGGGGCGGCTGCATTAGCAACCAGTGATTGGCTATTATTAATCAGGCCAATAGTTAAAACTTGATCTAATGTAAATGTGGAGGTCGCAATACCTGGAGGGTTCCATATTCCATAAGTTCGCGCTTGAACAGTTTGTCCACCTAAAACTGGATTTGGAAAAGGAGTAGTACTACCGGCTGGACAACCACCACATGCTGCTGGAACAGTACCATTATAAACTGTTGCTCCTATTGGATCATCACCTCCAAAATTAATACCGCTATATTTTATTTCATTAGTGGTAAATGTGCGCTGTAATATTTCTCCACGCCTACCCCCTTGACCTCCTGTGAAAATAGCGGAACCAAATAAACTACTTTGTCCGTTTGAGCCGGCATTACCCCAGGTCGCGCCTCCATAATTATTAGGATAGAGGGGTGTGCCAGTATAAGGATTACCATTCCAAACAGGATTGATAGTTCCACCAACACCACCTAATCCAATAGAAATTGGATAAGATACACCAGGAGTTACAGCAACAACATGTGTGCCTGTTATTGCGGCCTGGCCGCCACCTCCGCCCCCTGCAATACACCATACAAAAAATGGATAAGAAGCGTTGCTAGAGCTAACAGAAGCTCCCCCGCCACCACCGCCTCCACCACCGCAACCGGTAACAGTTACCCATTTAACTCCTGGTGGAGCGGTCCAATTAGCCGTAATTATTGGGACGTTTGAAAATTGTGTAATTCTTTGGTTAACAAACATCGTACCACTACCGCCCGAACATCCAAGAAATTGTGTTGCATTGATACTAGTGTATGTGATCGTTTGGTTACTATAAACATTGCCGCTATATGTAATAACGTTTATACTTCCACTAGATAAGAATCCTGAAGTTGAATAAACAGTAATTGTTCCTGTTGGAAAAGTATGATCCGCAGCGGCATATGCTAGAGCATCAGATCCGCTGTTAGTAGAAAAAATTTGCTTGAATAATTTAGGAGATGACATATTTTTACCCTTATACTACAGACCACATAAATTTTGGTGGCAATCCAGATCCATTAGCACCGCCATTTGGATCAATGATCGCTACTAGCGTAATAGACCCATAAGGATTATTGTAAACATAATCTGTATATAGATTTTCAATAGCGTCAGAGCCACTAAATGGATGTATAGTTATTGTATTAGTATCACATGTACCATTTGCATCTTTAATAGTAATAGTTCTACCAGGAGGACATAGCGCGATACTTGGCAAATTAATGATCAATGGCGCCGTAACATTCACCGCTAAAATATTGTCTTCTACAGCTATAGTATACGTTCCAGAGGTGGTTATTCTGCGTGCATTAACAGTAATTGGAGTATTTATGTTATTCTTATAAATCCATTTAAGCGATGGCAAATTTTTAACAAGATTTTGATCGCTTCCATCATTTGTGGAATTATCGAAAAAGTTGCTTGAAATATTAACCAAACCACTTGTATATGTGGCTGGTGCAAGAATGTATCCATTTGTTAGTGTATTAGCTTTTCTGTAGAAAAAATTATCCATTACTATACCATTTGAAGTATCCGATATAGTCAATAATGATGTTGGTGGATTTGTAATTGTATTTAGGAAGAATCTATTACCGATCAAATTAAAAGCATTGCCAGAAGTACTACTTACCGTAATTGGAGATTGCGTGGTAGTATTGCCCCAATTAACTGTACAGTTAATCATTGTGCCTAAAACACTCCATGTCGTACTACTTCCGGTCATATTAAAAGTACAATTTTCAACTGTTGCATTAAAGTCAACAATAAGAGTGCAGCTATTGCCATTTACATTGATAGTGCAATCTTTAGCAATAGTTCCGCTAAAATCAATACTTTCATTTGCGCCATTTAGATTGATAGTTACATTTTCTAATCTAGTATTAGCTAAAAAGTTACATGGTCCGCCAGATCCCGTAATATTGATTGTAGTATTTGTAATAAGGGTATTAAATGTTACTAAATGACCTCCCCCTGTTGGGTTCAGGTTAATAGTACATCCATTCATTGGAGAGCCGTTAAAATCTAATGTCTGAACATTCAATGTGATATTATTAAGTTCAACATTTAGTACTGATAATGTCGTATTTGGAGTAAATGTTGCGGTACCATCACCCATAAATTTTACCGGGACATTATAGCTCAAAGTAGAAGAGGGGAACGTTGTAAATAGACCTTTGATATTAAAAGTGGCATTGTAACTTGAATTTAGATTAATCCAAGATGCTAGAGCTTCGAAACTTCTAAATTCTCCATTGTTGGAATCTACACATAGAGTAGCTCGCTCGCCCCAATCTTTCTTGTAAACAAATTTTCTAGCATCTTTGCTAGCTAATGTGATAACTGGAGATGACGGAGTGCCAGTGATTACAGATGAGATAACATAAAGAACTGTTAAATCAGTTCTTTTATTAATCAAATCAGAGAATAATACTGCCGGCAAAGTATAAGTTGTACCACTTACAAATTCAGCGGCCGTAAATGTCCTAGCTGTTGTACTGGGGCTGCCTAAAACGCTATCAAAATCTAATAGTGGAATAGTAACATATTCTGAACTATCATTAATGCAAACTGCCCAATTAACTGGATATGTAGCAGAGTTAAAAGTCTCTTTAATTATAGGGAGCGATACAGTATCATTGTTAATATCAATTAATTTACCATTAACTAAAATGACTCCACCGCTGAGATTAACAATACCTTGAGATCCTGAAAATAGATTAAAAATATCAAACCCTCTAATTATTCCATTAGAGTGAAGATATTTTTCGGGAGCTGACATGAAACTAAATACAGAGGTGCTTAAATCTTTTTCACTAATATTTCCAAATTGTCGTTTATCAACAATCTTATTAACAATTTGAGTGGCATCATTTACTTGACAAGTTCCAATCAACATTAATTCTACATCAAGCTGTAAAGTTGGGAATAGTTGGAAATCTATTGTTTGATTTGAAAAATCAGTTAAGGTAGTATTAGGATCCATTATTAGATCAATATAGTCCGTATTAGTCTCATCATAAAATCTGATGGTTTCACCTTTTTTACCAATAGTGGTTGGACCTAAATGAGTAAAAGTGACTCCATCATAAGATGCTAAGTTACCAGTGAAAATACCAGTAGCACTAACAAAGCTGGTCACATTTAAAGTAATTTTATTAACTGTACCAAATTGATATCCTCTCAATTTTGGAGAGACCGCGATAATGTCAAATTTGTTTAAGTTAATTGATGCTTTTAGATTAGAGTCATTGACAGTCACTAAGGTTGAAGATAAGCTCATCCTTCCACGTTCGTGAGTAAATGTCTGACCGCTATCATTAACATAGACTTCAAAATGTCTTTTAAATTGTCCTGAAGGCGTCGGCAAAACGAAATCAGTTACACTCTCCGTATTAAATGATACAGAGTCTGAAGAGAAGTATACGGCTACTTTAGCAAATGGTTGTATTGTAAGTGACGGAGAAAATCCCTTGGCATGAACTGAATCATATACAGTGATGTCAGTATAGACATTTGGTGCACAGTTGTAAGAGACTGCTTGAATAATATAGCGCCCAAAATCTATTAAACTTCCGGTACCCAGAGATTGTACTACTATAGTTTTACCGACTTTTAAGCCAGTATTAGATAGATCTTGAAAAATTCTGTATGTAGTTTGAACTCTACCAACTTGTGCGGTTGCATCTTGAACAGTAGCTAGCCAGTACCCATCCCCATATCCATCTAATGCTTGAGTAGTAAAAACATTATTAGTATTTTCAATAGCCAATCTTTCTGTTTCAGATCCATTGACATAATAATTATTTCTTCTTAACGGAACAAATAATTTAGCCGGTTGTTGAGAGGCAGCCGCTGTAAAATAACTAAACATAAACGGAGGGCTAGCAACACCAGATCCAGTTGATCCAAATCCAAGAGGATCTGGAGCTACAGTATTACTACCGACAGGTACTAAATCAATTACGTTATTAGGAAAATTTATACCAGTAGATACGGTATCAATAGTGCCATTAGCCGCAATTACAACATTAAGAATAGAAAAGCCAGCATTATTATATGAGTCGGCAAGACAAATACCAAATTCTCCTTTATATTCAAATGCCGTAAATCTGTAGTTATATCCAATCGCTCTAAAAGCATTATTTGTCGATTGTATAATGGATTCTAATGTATAAAGTCCTGGAGTTTTACCTTTGTTACCAGTAACATCGATTCCTGGTAAAATAACATAACCATCTTGTGCAAATCCGGTTGGATATAATGCCAAATATAATAAATAGTGTTTCTCATCAAATTGTTCTGAATCAAATCCTAAACCAAGCGCTTGCGCTGAACGAGGATTGTTAATAATAAGGCTTGGTGTTCCTGCAAATAAATTATTAACAGGAGAAATAGAAAGCTCACCAAATTTATTTATATTGGCAAGTGGACGATCAATTCTGGCTATTGCATTTGGAGAATAAAATTGATTTTTGCCAGCAATTCTGATTACGTATTTTTTATTTCCTGTTGTTGAATTGTATTTCTTCTCTTTAACAACATACGGTACTTCAATATTATAGCCATCGCCATAAAAAATTCTGATGATATCGCCAGGCTTAACTAAGCTAAAAGCCGAATCAAAATAACTATTTAGTTGATTAGTAGATGATGGAACAAATTGAATAATATCATCACCACTATCGATATTATCAAATGGAAAACTACTATTTCCAATGTTCTTCAAAAAAGCAATAGCAGGAGTTGGAGGAACTAGGAACTGTCCATATCCATCTTTTGTTAAAGTAGAAGAGCGAGAAACAACAGAGATACCATTACTATACAAATTTTGAATTCTAGTACCTAACAAAAAGATACTAGACGTATCGATATATTCGGCAAATGATTGTAAATCATCTTCGGTTTGTGGGATCGTAGTAAATCTACTAGTGTTAATAAAAATACCACCAGCAGTATGAGCAAAATAAGTCGAGTAAGTAGATCCATTATTTGTTAAAACATAATTGTTGGTGCCAAATGCAGACCCATCCGCCCATTGGTGAGCCAGCAATTCATTATTAATATCTTTAACTAATGAATAAGACTGTGTGTTGTCCCTTAATAAACGTAAATTATTACTAAGGAATTGACTAGTGCTATTGCTTACATCGATTTGATCCATCGTATGACGATAGATAGCTCCAATAAGATGTGGTTCTAGTTTAATTCCTGTTACAGAAATCCAACCAGCTACCGTGTTAACATCTAATGATAAATCTCTAACATAGTTAAATAAATCTTGAGTTCTAAAATCTAGATGTAATTTAGACTCTGGAATACCTGCAGCTTCCGCAATCTGATCATTTCTAATTGGAAGAGTAACTAATCCTAGACTAGTAATAACAGAAGCATTAGGAGTTCCATCTGGATTTATAAATACGCCTAGACGAGCGGCTAAAGATGGAGTAGTGCCAGCAATATTGGTACCCAAAGCAGTTTCAATTTGAACAACGGCATCTCGCAGAGCATTGATGGCTTCACCACCCATCTCTGTAAGATTATCATTCACAACCGGTAAGGTTGAATCATCATCAATGTCGCTTGGATAATTACTCATATTTCACCAAAGTATATAACTAAATTAGTTATGGTTGACCTCTTTTAGGAACATCATCTCCAGAAACATCATTGCCTGCAACCTCATTATTATCTTTTGGAGTCATTCTAGATGTAATATTGTTTTTAAATTCAGAAATTTTGTCACTTAAGAAAGATCTAAATAACCTAACTATTAAACCTGAGGTAAATCCAGCAACTAAACCAAAAACTACTCTTCCACTAGTTGAAGTAAATCCTTCTGGATAAGGATATTGCTTAGCTAAAAGCGCTCCGGCTTGTCCTAATATAATAGGAAGAATTGGTAGAATTAGGCCTCTCCATAGTTTTGCTTCTTTGTTAGCAGCATACCATTGCTTTAAAGGCCAACCATTTTCCATCCAATATTCAACAATTTGTCTAATTACAAAAACAACTGCGCCAATAGCTAAGCAGAAAAATAGAAATTGCCATGTTAAAAAAGCTTGTAGTAACGTATCCATTAGAAACTCCCTACGGGTATACAAAATAATTGGTATAATGTAGAACTATTGCTGTTTTACGCCACAATAGACCTGTATATTAAGAAATGTAGCGTATTTTACAATGGACCAACGACAGTTATAGTGCCTGCAGAGCTTCTATATTTTAGAGCGCCCGCCTCTACATATAAGTATCCTCCGCCTACTGGATTAGCAGCAGGAACAGAGGTAGAGTTACCAATAGAAATAACTCCTTGTACAGCGCTTGCAACCGTTGGAGCATTAAAGAAATGAGCATTAGCTCCATTTGCAGATGCATTCAATTTTAGCAATAATCCTTCAAAAGAATTTGGATTTAAAAATATATCTCCAATTCCTGTGACAGAAATGGCCGCCCCAGTGCCAGTTGGACCATAAACTCTAAATTGTCCACTGGCTCCACCCGGTTTCATGTCAAGGTTAGCGCCAAAAAATTGAAAACTAAGTGCAGTCGCGCTATTAGGGCCAATTTGATACTGATTAGCAGATGGCCTTGAGATAATTTCCCTATTAGTACCACCTAAATCTTTAGCAGATAAGATAACATCAGAGGCGGCATAAGGTAATCTAATTGTTCCGGCAGTAGATACTGTTCCAGATCCTATACTAAGAAAACTAGCTGAGCTTACTAAACTTATAAATCCATTTCCTCCTGAATTTCCAGATAAAACATCAGTTGCTCCTTGAAACCCACCAGTGCCGTTACTAGTTTGAACTGTATTATTAATGCCAGAAGAGGATCCGGTTGTAGGAGTATACCACTCTAAATCGGTTGCTCCGGCATTAACTCTCAAATTTTGTAAGGAGGCACCTATGCCAAAACGTAAAAATTTAGTGCCATTACTTTTTAGTAAATCACCTGATGCTGTACTAGTATCGGTAATTGTATTATTGGTAGCATTAAAATTTTTATTAGTCAATATATCACTTGTAGTTCTTGCAACTAATGTATCAGTAATATCTGGCAAAGCAAGTGTTTTATTACTTAAAGTAACGGTCCAAGAAAGATCTCCAGTAAATGATCCCGGGCTTAAATATTGAATATTGGTACTAGTTTGAAATTTACCACCTACATATTTAAGATTAGCAGTAGCGGTTGAGTCATAGACGCCAGATGTAACTGTTGCAAATCCAGTACCAGAAGGAGTACTATTAGAAGGGGTAAAATAACCGAGTACACCGCCAGAAACCCCCAAGAAACTACCGTTAACGCCTTTAGCTAAACGAGTAAATTTAGTACCAGAAATTACTGCTAAAATATCACCAAGGGCAGCACTAGTGTCCGTAAGTGTGTTATTGGTAGCATTGACAGTTTTATTGATTAATGTATCAGTGGTAGCTAAACCAACTAGTGTATCAGTTGTATTTGGTAAAGTAAGAGTTTTGTTAGTGGAAGTTGGTGACCAAGCTAAATCACCGGTAACGCCTACATTATTATATTGAATACTAAGATCGGTTTGAAATTTACCACTAGTATAACGAATATTAGCCGTAGCCGCTGCATCATAGTTACCACTTGTTAATGTTGCGAATCCGGTACCTGTTGGATTTGATGGAATACCAGTTGGGGTCCATTTAGTTGTTCCGCTGTTCCAAACTAATGCTTGCCCATTAATTGGTGCTGTAGAAGCAATTTGAAATCCTTGTAAACCACTTACTTTAGGAACTGCAAGAGTTGAGCCAACACCAGCTAAGTCGCCGGCTATAGAAATAGCTCCTGGAACAGCAAGATTTATCCAAGACGTACCATTCCAAGTTAAAACTTGATTAGTTGTTAATCCAGAGAAGGCACTTATTGGAGTTCCTTGTAAACCACTAACTTTAGGGGCCGAAGCCGTTGTGCCAGTACCAAATAAATCACCTGCCAATAGTATGATTCCCTTAGTAACGGTAGTTGCATCAGGTACGGAAGGTACAATAATACTTCCGGCTAAAGCGGCAATAGCTGTTTGCACATCAGTAATGGTGGTAGAACCAATAAGAATTGACGGGGACAAATCTATGGCACCGGCTGCATGTCTGAAATGAGCGCCAGTGATATGATCTTGAAAATCATATCTATCAACAGCCAATCGGCCAACACCTTTTTTAAAGTTAGGAACATCAGTCATTTATTTGCCTTAATTTCTAGTATTATGCTAACTTATTACATTATGGTAAAATGATTGTGTGAGTATGACCAAGAGCCTGCATTACTTGACCATTTACAATCGGATGATTATGGCCCTGAGAAATGGCCGTAGTCTGGTTTATCTGATTAACCGATATAATCTTTTCATTTATTACAATTTCGTGACTATGTGGAGGTATTCCAACAGAGAATCCAAGAGTAGTATTAAGTTTAGAGGGGAAATCAGAAGTATTTCTAAAGACACGAATCTGATAGGCCGGATCAAATTTACGAATTCTAAAAGTTCTAAGCTTTTGACCGCCATCTAAACCATTGATAGTATTATTTCTAGTAACACCAGCCACTTCATATCTAAATTCTTCATTATCATTCTGATCGAACAATATTAAAATATCTCTAGTCTTAATTGTTGGAACGGTCAGCGACCAGATATCTAATGGATACTCAGATTCCATTCCAGCTTCGTACATCTTAAGATTTTCTTCTGTCGGCCCAGTTCTAACTTGTATTCTTCCATCCGACATACGTGGATTAAAATATTGTTCATAACCAAAAACAAATTTGGTTCCATAACAAAAGGGACATCTGTCATCTGGATACTCACTAGATGTTAAATAGCAAGAACAAGTAATGCCAGTTTGAACCCTTTTAATTAGAACGGCAGGACGACCCGTCATAGATAATAATAGATCTTGTCTTTGTGTATTTTGATCTTGTAATGAGAAGCCGCGATAAACATTATAGTTTCCATGAGCATCTATGCAGCCCATCTCACCGCCAATATAGCTTCCTACACATGTACCATTCAGAAGCTGTACAGGATCAGTTCTATGATAGCCTGCATAATCATAGGGCGGGAAAACAACGTTAGCTGCATCAGCCCCACTTAGATCAGTTGATAAAACATCTTTCAGTACTTGATGATATCCATCAATTATAGTGAAGGGAAAATTAGGATATTCAAAACGAGCTTGACAGGCGTAAATATTATCCCAGCTACTATCTTCTTCGATGGCAAATACACTTACAGTTGGGCTCCAAGTATTATATCCGTCAAACCCAGAAACCGTATGTATAGTAACTGGTGTGCTATTAAACCCTCGGCCATTTATAGCTGGAACAATTAAGTTTTTATTAAACGTATCAACCGCTAAATATTGAATAAGCTCTACGCCAATTCTAATAATTCCATAATTTGGAAAGCCATCTACATCTAATAGTGGAACAATCAAACTTGATGCACTAATATTTGATCTAAGAATGCTGCTTGGGTAGAATCTTACATTATCGTGTGCAACTGGTAAATTTGATAATAGTGCGGTAAATGAAGGATTATATTCCAATGGTCTAACGGCAAACCAATAGTCTTGGCCGGGCGTTAAGTTAATGATGTTTGCCGAAGTACTACCATCAATTACAACGAACTTTACACCTTCACTAAAAACAGTTTCCTTAGTGGTAGAATAATAAAGATGGTATGCAATCTTATTTAAGATGCTATTTGGATAAGCAATAAACCATGACATATTAATGGTATAGCCGTCACCTAGAGCGGTGACTTGATCCAAACCAGACATAACAGGATTAGCGTAATGAGCCATGATACTCTAATTCTATTTTATTAGCCTTTTATAGAAAATATGGCCCCCTGGACAAGCAATGGGACGTGCTTATATTTTAGCCATTAGCGTTTCTTTTTTGTCTTTAACTTCTTTCTTGGAATCTACTTCATGATGTTCTAACAAATCATCTACGTATTGTTCGGCTTCATCTTCACCAAATTGATCGGCAATATATTCGACTTGATTTTGAAATCCTTCTTGCTCGTATGGATTGTCTAAATAGCTTCCATCATCAGAACTTTTAGTGGCTTTAGTTCCAGTAGTTTGCTGCAACCAATGTGTCATCTCATGAACGCCATAAGAAAAATCTTTGAAGAAGTCACCATCAGTTAGTAATTTGTAATTAAAAATAATAACCCCATGATCAGTTTTGGCGGACACGTCTAGATTGCCAAACATCATTGGAATATAATCAAGCTCTTCTAAATCTACTTCATATTCTTCAAACATCTTTTTAACTACTTCATTAGTTTTCAGATATTCTCGCATTTTTTTAATCATACGATTTAGAGACTTGTAAGGTAATTTTTTGACTTGAGAAAGTGGAATCTTCTCTTCTTTGTTGGAACCCATGTTAAATATGGTTAAATAGTCATATTATAGATAGAGGTTAATTATGGCTTTCCTTGGAATACGTATCCCCCATGAAACAGCGCGCTTACTAGCACAGATTGACGTGCCGGGTGAGAAAACGGCTACATCAGAGATGCACATTACTCTTCTGCATTTTCAAAGTGAATGGCCTATTTCTGAATTAGCTAAGTCTTTAGAGGCAACCTATGAAGTAGTTTCTAAATTTCATCCGTTCTTAGCTAAGATTGGTAAAATGACTTCTTTCTCAAAAAATCCAGAAGGCAAAGTACCTATCATTGGTAAAGTTGAGTCAGATGATCTAATGAAACTGCGTAAAAAATTAGCGGAGAACTTTGATGATGAGAACATTGACTTCTCTAAAACATTCAAAGACTTCAAGCCACATGTAACGCTAGCTTATGCAGAAGAAAAGCCAGATGATGAAAAATTTCATCCGGTTGAGTTCGTAGTTTCTGAAATTGTTCTATGGGGTGGCGACCACGGAGATGATAGAATCTTTGTGACGTTCCCTCTGGCTGGCCCGGCAATGGATAAGAATGCCATCTTACTCAAAAAGATTGAAATTTTTGAGAAGATTGCCGCCAATCCTTTGCAGGATTTCTTGTCTCCATCCAAAGAACGCAGAAAAATAGAACGCGATATTATTGCGTCTGTAGAAATAGGTGCGCCATTACAATTCAATGGTCATTTTGATGATCTAGAAGAAGATGATTAAAATATTCTACGAGCGCGCAGATGTCTCAGCCTTGCAAAAGCTGGATTGATACCACTATTCATGCTAAAGACGCCCAAACCTCTTGGACCGGGACGTAGACTATTCTTGATATACTTTAACTTCTCCCAGTAATGAGATAAAAGCGTACTGTATTGGGTTTGCATCAGTTCAGAAACGGTTGGCGGTTGAAAGCTTAATCCGTTATCTGTGATTTGAAATTCACGACCACGTTCGATTAATGCTTTAGAAGCTAACGCATAAAGAGTGGCGCCTTCTACCAAAATTTCACCAAATTGATCGACAAAATCATCTTCATCAAATTTGAAGAAAGTGAAATACGGTACTTGATTGAAATCCCATAAAGCGGTAGCAATAAAAGTGGTTAACATTGCCACAGTAAAAATATCACAGTCCACATAGGCGACATTACCATAAGCATCAACTGATTTTGCTTTACCAGCGCTATTGAGTCTTGCTCTTAGTGATTTGATTAGCTTGTTAATGTTGATAGTGGCAGATTGTGAATAATTAAAACCTGGATCATCTCCCAAGTGAACGTAGCCATCCGAATTAATTGATGGGACTTGTGAGTGATTAACAATGAAACTAAAAGTAGTTTCTACACGGAAGCCATTGACATAACCAACCCAGATGTCATTGAAAACGCCATAGGGGCCGTTGATAGGAACCGTGAAGATAAAAGAGTATTGGCCAGTCGCGGTTTGCTGCACTCCAGCCGAGGTTGGAGCTATGGCCACCAAGCCGCTTGGCTGAATAATAGAAATTGTTGGGAAGGAATCCGTGTTCACGGGGTTCCCCAACGCATCCTTAAATTTTACGGTTAGATTAACTTGATCTGTAACGTCAATTAATTCACCGCGTGCTCTGATAACCATTATTGTCCTACGGTAGTGCCATAATTACCAAATGGCGCATTTACAATTAGTTGAAATATCTTTTGGAAAAAGGCAGTTGTTCCAGGGGCATTATATGTTACATCAACTAGATAACTTCCAATTGAACTTCCACCCTTTGGAAGGGTAAATTGGAAGTAATATAAACCAGTATCTAGCTTTATCATGGACTGTGGAAAACCTGCCGCTAATGATAAGTCTGGAAATATTACTCTAGTAATTTCGGGCGTAGCATATCCATCATGTGGAAGACCTGAATCCGCACGTTGACCATAACCATCTTTAGTTTCTAGGTAAATGGTGGCTTTTTGTCCAGGAAAATAGTAGAGTAAAGTCGTCATAGTTATCCTAACACCTATACAATTCTATGCAGTTCTTATATTGGAATACCAGAACTAACAATTGGAATATCTACAGATAGTGGTGGGGTTGGGTCAGGCGGGGGCGGTGGTGGAGGTGAAACTTCTTTCGTTAACATAAAGGCTGCTGGAAGAGATCCGTCTACTGGTATCATAAAAGATTCGATTGGTGGCGGAATAATTGGTGTTGGTTGAGGTGGTGGTATTGGAGGCAATGATGGGGCCGAAACTTCTATCAAAGGAAACGGCTGTGCAGCGCAGGGCGGACAGAATGGAACTTCTTGACCACCACCCTTCATCAAATTTATTGGATTTAAAATAGTCTTATCTTGCAGATAGTCAACTAACCTGGCCAAAATAGATGATGTTCCAATTGCTTGTGCATAAATAAATGAGTAGCCAGCTAATAAATCAGAGGTTCCATTAATGGTGGCACTAATTGCCGCAAGCCCTCTCAAATTAGCATTTACAGCAGAATCTCCATTAATTAATGAGCTTACATCGGCAAGCCCTCTTAAATTAGCATTTACAGTTGTAAATCCATCAATCGTTGAAGCGCAACTAGCAATTCCTATTAATAAAGAAGATATATTGGAGTCACCGTCACTTGTACTAGATAAAAATCCAAAAGCTTTCAACGAAGCTATTGTACTCGATATTCCAACACTAGTACTAGATAAAATTCCAGTAGCTTCTAATAGCGCAAAAATAGTAGACGTATTATTTATAGATGAATTTAGTTGCCCGCTTGCCTGAATGGATGCTAAAATATCTGACACTCCAACAAGAGTTCCAGCAATTGCGCCGGTACCCAATAAATTTCCTGAGATAGTAGACGTGCCATTTATTGTGTTAGCGAGATCTCCTGTCCCATATAGTAAGGCAGAAATGGTCGCATCATTATTTATGATGGAATTTAATTGGCCATCCGCTTTTAGCGAGGCATCAATAGTAGAAACACAATTTGTTTGTGAAGACAGTACTCCATCAGCTAATAATGAGCCGGCGGCCGTAGATGTGCCATTAATAGTTGCACTTATCAATGTCACTGAAGATAAAATCCCCAGTTCTATATTGCCAAGCTGGCTATCTCTAATACCTAACTGGCCAACAAAAGACATTATTACACAATTTCTACACTAGTGAAAAGTGTGGTAGGATTAATTGTCTGTCCAGCAGTAGCATAATTGCCAACTACAATACCAACTTCATCTGGGGTAACAGATGTTGCTCTTGCGACAGAATATACTGGTTTAAATAAAGAGCCATCCCCAGAAATAGAAACGATACGATTAGTTCCATCATCAGTTCCCTTAATCCAGACTCCATGATTAGATAATTGAGAAATCTGTGGTGGAAAATTAAAATCAGTACTATTGGTATAAGTGATACCGCTCGATCCCGTGCCGCTCGCTGGTAACAAACGAAAAATAGTACCGTAGACACCGGTAATTGTAGTGGCGAATACTACCCCGCCTAAATGAATATTTCCATTAGATGTTTGTCTCCAACAAATACCAGCAGTGCCATAATTTAAGTTTGCAATGTTATTAGTTGTACTATTCCAAGTAGGTAAGAAATGCGCCGTGATTGAATAAGGCGTAGCTGGGGCAGTCTTTTTTGCAGTAAAAAAAGTGCCGGCAGCACAGTCTCCATTAAATAAGAGGCCTCCACGAAAATCTTTAAAACTGGTATTCAGCACAGCATTGATAAGAGAAAAAGTACTAGCTGCCGGTGGAGTTACCAAAGGTATAGAGCCTAAATATGGCTTCCAAGAACCCCCAGACATAATAAATTTTAATGGCCCATCAGTACAATAATACATGGTTCCTTCAGGCGCAGTAGTTGGGCGACTTGCAAACGTACCAGTTGTAGTGGATGATCTTCTATATGTCATATGATACTCCATGTGGTGTCATTATAGATCAAATGAACTGAATCATAATTCTGATTTAATGTCAATGAAGATGCAACCGCACCCGTAAATTGTTCTATGTTTTTACCATTACCAGCAATAATGATATTAAAAGCGGTTGCAGATCCATCACGATCTTTGATCACATAAATATCTCCAGTAGTAGGAGTGCTTGGCAATGTAATAGTAATTGAACCAGAAAGAGTTCCAACTAAAATATGATGGTGAGTATCTAGAACTGTTAAGTTTCCAGTAATTGTAGTAACCGCTCCTCGTACACCTTGGTTGGTAATAAATCTACTTGTATTAGTAGAAGCAATACTAGTTGTACCAGTAATAAAATTATGACCTGTGTTACCTTGTAATGTTACGGAGCCTGCAACATTGTAGAGTAGCGATTGATTAGCTACTGTAGTTAATGTGCCGCCAGTAATTTGACTAATATTTAGAAGCGGTCCCGTTAATCCGGCTTGTGCTTCTGAAGAAGTATCATTATTAGTTGTTCTGCCAACTGTCCAAGCGCCAGATTGCCAAATTGCTCCAGTTGAACCACCAAAAACTCCAGCGCCTGACATTTTTGTAAATACTAAAGCGGATGTAGATGCGCCAGACTGCTCAATAACTCCATTTCCAGCATATTCGACTGTAGAATGACTAGTGCCCGGAGCAAATATAGAAGCGCCAACTGTTGAAGATACTCCTGCGCCAGTATTTAATACTTGCACTGCGCCCCTAGCAGTAGTCGATCCAGATATGATTTCTATCCAAGAACTTCCGGCAGCATTATATTGATAATAAAAATCAATTGCATTTTGTGGAAATGAACTTGCACCAAATCCTGTAGCAGAAGTAGTAGCTGATGGTCCAGTTCTAAATGTACCATTAACATCAATATAGCCTCTTAGAGCCGCTGCGGTATTAAACCTAACATCAGTAGTACCAGATATATTCGTAGTAACAGTCGATGAAACGGTAGTATTAGGAGAGGATAATGTAGAGGTCGTAGTAGATGTTAATAGTAAATCTCCCAATGGTTGTAATGTAATTTTACCCGGAGAAACTGTTGTAAAATTAACATCACTAACAACGGTGCTAATGGAAGCAGAATTTGCAAAATCAATTGAATCTGAATCAAAAGATAATTGCCCGCCCCATTGAAGAATAATATATCCATCACCACCATTATTACCTGTGCCTGTAACTCCTGTGGCGGCGCCTACACCAATACCTGATATGTAATCTGGATCAGTTGAATTGGGTGGTGCGGTTTGAGCATTACCTGAATTAGCATTTGCTCCAGTTGTAGTTATTCCGCTGGAAATTCGTGTTGCATGTAAAAATCCAGATCCGCCACCGCCAGCATCGCCGTCTCCTTGTCCAGCACCACCGCCCCAATATCCAGATCCACCACCGCCGCAATCATTAGCTTGAATGGTAGTTCTATCAGTAAAAGCAACTCCTCCTGCTAAAGCGCTACCAACAGTATATGCTGGTGAAGATGTATTATTTCCATTAAGACCGCCAGCAGATTGGGTTCCACCTTTACCAGATGTTCCTACAAGACCTGCACCACCAGTGGTACCTCCTCCGCCTCCGGCCCCATAATTAGCATATCCGGATGAACCACCACCACCTCCAGCAATTACTAGAGCATTACCTTGTGTTACAGAGGTATTAAAAATTCCAGTTAAACCACCACCACCACCAGATGAAGCATCTCCAGCCGTACCATATCCACCACCAGGCCAACCCCCTAAACCTCCGTTACCAGATGATGATGCTGGTTTTTTACCACCACTACCAACTGCTAAAATAAGTGTTTCTCCTGGAGTTACAGATAAATATCCTGCAGAATAGCCGCCGGGGCCACCACCGCCTTGAGCAGAGTAACTACCTGTACCTCCACCGGGTCCCCATACTTTTACTTTAACACTAATTACTCCGGCCGGAACTACAAATGATTGCGTAGCATCGGAAACATAACCAAATCTAGCAGTTGTTAATGGCTCTGAGCCTGCTATATATTTAGTCGCAAGAACAGTTCCATTAACATATAATTTACTGTATCCATCACTATGTGATGATGCTACTGTTCCACTTGGATCAATAGATAATGTTTTGGTAGTATATAATTCATTGCCAACAATAGTAAATGGGCTACCTGGGCGGGCAGCCCAATAGCCATCCGAATTAAGCCAAGTAAGAGCGTATCCATCTTGAGAAGAGTTTATTGTATCTAATGAAGAATGTAGAGGCTTATCTCTTCTTAAATTTGCTCTTAAAGCCTCAAGCGCACCGGCAGTAAGTATGTGCGTAATGTCTGTTAAATTTGCCCAACCAATAGCCGTAGTACCTTCTTGTCCACGCAATACGGTGAACGTGGTGCCACTCACACCAGTAACTAAAACAATTTCTGCCGTTAAAGGATTGACGCCCAATAATAAATGAAAATTAGGCGAGGTAGGAAATGCAGCTGCACTGGTAACCACTAATGTAGTCGCAACATTAGTAATAGAGCCATTTAATGTAGAAGATGCATTATTAGCAAACTGTTCAGTCATTGCACCCTTCTATTATGTTACTCTTCAGTTATTACAAGTTGACCAGGAGCATAACTTGGAGTAATGTTTTGAGATACAGCTAAAGTAGATGCTAAAGCTCCAGAATATAATAATTTGCCAGTACCAGTTGCTGCCGTTCCAATTCCTACATGTGTTAATGTATTTGACGGAGTATTGGATGTACATTGTGGAAATGTAGCTTGAGCGGCATTAGCCGCTGTTGATGGTCCGACGTTTACCAATGTAACTGTCCACCCACCAGTAGTTCTTGCTATAGAAATTCTAGCATAACCCGTATAAGTGGCTTCGCTAGAAGTTTGATCTCCAGCTTCAGTTGGATCGGCAGTATGTAAACTTACCCACAGAACTCCTGTGGTTCCAGAGCCAACAAGCCCCGTTGCGTCACCAATCAAAGACGCAGTAGTGTTATTAAAAACTAATTTTAATAGATCACTCTCCCAAGTGTTACTTTTGCTCATGATTTCTCCATAAATTGCTAACGCTGTATAAATACTCAAATAGTAGTATGAAGCCTATTTATCAATATAGAGACATTATGATGTACAATCATGCAAACAAAAGAAAGCCCATTTTGGGTAACTAATATATCTTCAAGGAACGTTACTTTAGCTGATTTAGCTTTGAATATCAGGGCTTTCAGTACGGTTAACTTAATGGATAAGAAACACTATAGCTATTCTTTAGAACAGCTTATAAAGTCTAAAGAATCTGGCTCAATATTCAAAAAGAGTGATAAAATAGTTGTGCGTAATCTTCCACCTCCAAATATAGAAAAAGAAAAGATGCCATTTCTAAAAGATTCAGTAAGGCCTTCTAGGGCGCGTTCTTTATACAATATTAAAGAAGAAGATTATGAGGAATTACAAGTTTCCTTAGAAGATCAGAAAGTGCAAGATGAAATTTACGCCAAAGACAATGCCGATCTAGCAGAATTAGATTCTCAGAGAAGCATTATTAACCCAAAGAAGGTTTAATATGCATGCACGCAAACGGTTAGCTAATGTTATTGAGCAAATTTTAACGTCAGAAAAAGAACATCTAGAAGATGTGGAAGCTGTCACAGTCGATGACTATAAAAAATTAAATGCTAAATGTGATGCCGTCATAGGAAAGATAAAAAGTAGGAAAGGCAAGAAAACAATCCAACAAACTGGGGAATAATGCCTGAAAAAGACAAAGATAAAATTATTCCACTTGCTGATCAATTCAACAAGAGGGACCTAGAGATCATTTTAGAGGTCAACAGAAAAGCTGTCGAAATTGAGACGGCGGTAGCTGACCAAAATGAAGAGATCATTGGCTTGCTTAATGACAGCCGAGACAATCAAGAAACTATGGAAGAAAAATTAGATAAACTTATAGCACAATCCGAAGAAACGTCTAAAGACTTATTCAAAATTCAAGTATTTTTTGTCACCGGACTACTAGCATTAGTCGCACAAATCATTCAAATCTTCGTTAAGAAGTAAATTAATTTTTCAACACTTCTACATTAACTGCTTTTGGCTCGCCACGTTTGTTAACGCCAACTCCAAAAGATACTTTTTGCTGCTTGTATAGGGTCTTAAATCCCTCACAAGAAATATCAGTAAAGTGTACAAACATGTCTTTTTGTTTGACTCCCTCTTTGTCCCAACCAATAAATCCGATTCCACGTTTCGGATCGAACCATAATACTTCACCATAAAACTTTTCGTCTGTCATATTCTTTCCTTATCTATCTTTGTAAACCAGTTCACCGTCTACCCATAGTTCTCCACTATGCGAATCTAGTCCTGGAATTTGTAAAGCGCTGCTGTTTTTGAGGGCGCTAAAACACTCGCCTAATAATTTGTATACCTCAATAGCTCCCACTTTACTAATATCTTTTCTTTTAGCATCATCATCACAGTTACGTAATAACTTATCAAATTTAGCAAAAATTAAAAGCATATCTTGGTCGCGGCCGGCCCAATGAGCAACTGTAAGAAATTTTTTACGAGTTTCTCTTTCACTGGTCACTTTTTCACTCAACTCATTTGGATTATTTAGATCAATTTTATCTGAGCCTAAAAGCTTATTCATTACTTACTCCCAATTGTGAAAGACTTATTTTTGAATTCTACATATGGTGTATCAATGCCTTCAATATTTCGTTTACCATCCAGCTCATAAATTAATGTACGCCCGTTTGGTAACTGAGTAGATGGATACACACCAATAATTTTTAGTCTTCCAGTGTGCGTCATACCATGACAATTGGCACACAAAATCGCTAGATTGAATTTATGATTAGTAGTATTCAATTCGGTTCTTTCTATAATATGATGCAATTCTAGTAGCTTAGGATCGGTGACATTACACGACTCGATTTCACATTTATTCTTAATTAACTTGCTCATGTACTTACTTATATCGGGTTAACGTGTGCCCCAAGCCTCTATGCGTACCGTTCCAGCTCCAGAAATTAATTTGAACCAAATCTTGGTTACTTGTCTATTTTGAAAACTTAAATCTTTACTAGACTTGGTAGAATCCATTTCGCCATGAATATCAGTTCCATTGAAAGAGTATTGAACTACACCAGTAGTTTCTAAAGAGAAATTAACTGTGTATGTTGGGAATGTAATAATAACATCCGCATTAGTAGCAAAACTGGCCCCAAAGCCCGTCAACTTCTTGTAATAATTGAAGTCTCTGCCCCATGTAATAGGTGCCAAAGGGTTATTTGAGCGATCATTAGGAAATCCCATATTTATACTCCTTCTACTATGTAGAATTATTACATTGATTTTTTATTTCGGAGAAGGAGAATGAGTTGCAAGACGCGATATATATTATATATGATAAACGCAAACGAATGGCGCAAAGCTCGTATTAAATGGTTTCAAGAATTAAAATCTAACATCCCATGTACTGATTGCGGAAAAATTTATGAACCATACTGCATGGATTACGATCATGTGCCTAGTCGAGGAGAGAAAATTAAAAGTGTTAGTACGATGGTAATGACCAATGCCCCTAAAAAAAGAATCGTGACAGAAATTGCCAAATGTGATTTAGTGTGTATTTTGTGTCATCAAAAACGAACACATACTCGTTTTATGGAAAAATTAGGTAAAGAACGCAAATATAAAACGAATCAACAGCGTAATATTAACATAATCAATAGCGCCAAAAACAAACCATGTACTATTTGTAATCAGCAATATGAGTCATTTAATATGCAATTAGATCATATTGATCCACAAACTAAATTATATGATATATGCAAATTAAAAAATCGTAAACTTAATATCTTATTAGAAGAATTAAGTAAATGTCAAACGTTATGCTCATTATGTCATCGTAAAAAATCTATATCTGAAGATAATAAAACTTACAAAACAAGACCTAAAGCTCCTAAAAGGAAAAATCTATTTTACGATTCTGAAAAAAATATCAAAGAATGCGGAATGTGCCATCAAGTAAAGTCCGGTTCATTGTTTAAAACGAACAAAAAAACCACATCAAGATTAGATACATATTGCAAAGAGTGTTTTAACAAATATGAATTCAAAAGAAAACAACGATTAATCGATATATAATTTTCGGGCGTCTAAATATCCCTTCTCCATCATTTCCTGTATTTTCTCTGGTCGAAAATCTAATAAATCTTCAATTAGATTGTTTTCAGGTCTAATTATATTAAGCTTGACAAATTTCTTATGAGTTAGCATGTTTTGAGCCAAAATATTGTACATTTCTACCTTTTCAATATCATTTGCCATTATTTTATCAGTAGAAAGGTCCATACTACGTTTAAGAATGTCTACAGTGGTCGGATTTTCAATGAATTTTTTTGTTCGAACGGCTGGGCTTGTGATAATCACATCGATAATATCTGCCCCCAACTCTACCGCTTTCTTAATAGGCGAAATTTCCTTAACTCCACCATCAGTCCAAAGCTGTCCGAGAAAACTAACGGGTGTAAGCATGCCTGGAAACGAGGCGGAAGCTATGGTGGCATCAATAAAATGATCAGAGGTTTGATCGAAAATAGTATACTTGCCTGTACTAAGCGAAACAGTTCCAACATTTACTTGCTTGCCGCACTCTCGTATTTTTTCTAGACTAATACCATCTTTTAATAGATTGTGTAATGGAGAACTATCATAAAAACTTTTCTTCCAAATGGCATGCCATCTACCAAAAGGGAAATGTCTTTTATAAATTTTAGAAGTGTCTAATTGAGACCAAAGATGTGATAACTGTTGAGAGGCTTCTATTTCTTGTCCAGTTTTATACATAGCAAGAAAGGCGACATTAATAGCGCCTACGCTAACACCACATAGTGCATCATAGACGGCTTCTTTTTCGCCCAAAATATATTTGAGCGCCCCTGCCTGATACGCACCTTTTGATCCGCCTCCGGACAGGACCAATGCTCTCATTATGCTCCTTACTTATATTTAGATGATGCGTCCTGATATCCTATATCAATCATGCGATTTATTTCGGTATTGTTGAATCTTAAAGAGTCATCAATCAAATCAAAATCTGGACGGAGAGCATGAATGTTAACATACTTTTTATTTGAACACATCCCGGCTTGAACTAATTGATTATACATATTTGCGATCTGTAAATCTGCTTCAACTATTTGATCTGTCATTAAATCTACCGTTCTTAGTGCCAAAGCAATTGTTTTAGAGCTGTCATCATATTTAGATGTTGTTGTTACCGGAGAACAAAGAATCATATCTACTTCATCTGCCCCAAAACTAATAGCAGCTTTAAGTGGAGTGATGTGTTTGACGCCCCCATCGGTCCATAATTGATTATCAATTGTTATTGGTTTTAAGCCACTTGGAAAAGATGAGGAAGCTAATACTCCGTCTACAAAACAATCATCTTGTTCGGTGAATAATCTATACTGACCACTATCCAATGATACGGCTCCGACCGCAACTTTTTTACCAGAAGATCTAATCTTTGTCATATCAATTGAAGAATGCATTAAATCAATAAGTGGTTGACTATTGTACAAACTTTTCTTCCATAAAGCATGAAGTTTGCCAAATGGAAACCAACGTTTGTAAATTTTAGATGAATCCAAAGATTCCCAAAATTTTAACAATCCGGCAAAGCCCTCTTTATCATCTTTAAACATTGATAAAAAGGAGACGTTGAGTGCGCCTACGGAAACACCACAAACAATGTCATATTTTAAACCGCGCTCATTAATTAGGTGTTTGAGAGCGCCTATCTGATAGGCACCTTTTACACCACCACCTGATAGAACTAAAGCTCTCATTATGATCCTTTATCCACTGAAGTACAATAAAATGTTATAGTAGAAATTTCTCCATAAAATTCTCTATCATGTAATAATTTAACTCTTAATTCCATTCCGTAATCTGAAAATAAATCTCTAACTGTAGCATATCTAAATGGAACAGATTGCATGGTATGTAATCCGCCACGAGACTGCCTTCTAAATTCTTTTATAGATAAATTTTTATGTTCATCTAAGGCCCCATTACCTTGTAAAGGTGGAAAAGCCCCAATTGCTTCACGAAGAATTTGAGTATAGCGCTTATAATATCCTTTTTTTAATGGGATTTTAGTTCCAGATGGATATGGACCACCATTGGTATCTAAATATTGCGGAGCAAAAACATCCACCAAGCCCCACACAGAATATTCAATAGTATCTGTTTGTCCAATATCATCTGAAAAGTCTGCTTCAGCCGCCTCTATTTTTAACGTCTTGCCCGGAAGCGGTTTTGTATAAAATGTGCTTCCATTCTCATATGAATATGATGCTGTTACAGCTTTACCAGCCTGAGATTCGGCAAATTTTACATAACCATCATCATAAAAAATTTCAAAATCACCACCAGTGGTTTCAAAAATTTCATGTGGAGATTTTAAATAGCCATCTACATTAATGATTACTTGATAACCATGAGGATCACTAGGGTTTAATAATTGTTGTTCTTCTACTAATCCATCATCATCTAAAACTCTTCCAGTTCTCATATCAATCCAATTAATATGTTGACTAGTAAAAGTATAACCATCGCCAGAATCAGTTAATGTTTCATCATTTACTCTTACACTATCTCCAAACCAGGTTGTTCTATCGCAAAAATTATGGGTAGCATAAATGACTTCGGAGCCAACTCGTGGCTCTACTGTTACAAGTGGTGTTCCTTCCAAATTTACATTGCTTAATGTTCCAACACTCATAATTTAACTCCTTGAAAATGAGCTTCTGCAAAATCTAATGAAGAAAGATTATCTCGTACAGTAATGCGCAAATAATCTGGAGTGGAAAATGTTCCAGATTTTGATAATCTCATACTACGAGGAAGATGAATTTTAATTCGCATGAAATTAACGGTGCCTGTAATAATATCAAAGTCTGAAGAAATTTCAATTAAATCTCTTGTACGTTTCATATTTTGCCAAGGAGATGTTACAACATCACCGGTTTTAATTTCTAACAATAAACCATTTGTTAAAGTATTGATACCGGTAAGAATGAATTTATTTCCGAATTGAAAAGCCGTTGTATCTTCAAAAAGAAATGATATTGCACTAATTTCTATATCATAATTATTCGGTGGGTTGTATTCAAATACAACCGGAGTAACGCTTCCATCTACTCCTAAATTAGCGCTTCCTCCGCTTGTTTTAATTGAGCTAGCAATAATTAATGAAGGAACATCATCAATTGAACGATTAGCATATGACTTATAATTTGTTTCAAAATTACTTTTGTCTGCATCATTTTGTGCTTGCGAATATCCTCCATTAATAATGGAATCAGGCACAACTCCCTTCCAAATAGTACAAGTTAAGACCTCAGGAATATCGTATCCATAAATAAAATAAATATAACTATCTTCTACATATTGTGGCTTAATACTTTTTTGAATAATAAGGTCTTTAAATGCTGTCCAATATGAGTCTCTTTGAGGAATATTTCCAAAATTAATTAATGATTGTGGCATGGCTTATATCTCCGAGAAGTCAAATGATAATTCGCTATTAGTATTGTTAGATGCTGGAATTGTATATCCTAAAATTCTAGCGGGTCCAGTAATTTTAATAGGAATACCTAACTGTCTAACTAATGCTTGACCAGTTGGTACAGCAATAAGATCGCTGATTAGATGCCATGCAGCATTAGCAACGCCAATATCTTTAA
>Ga0315288_10001961_pt1 | contig 26689 bp, 25 predicted proteins | sample YL17G11_20_MG_FD_203454 | JGI IMG/M metagenome (GOLD analysis project Ga0315288, IMG submission 203454) | Sediment microbial communities from Yellowstone Lake, YNP, Wyoming, USA - YL17G11_20 | ecosystem: Environmental > Aquatic > Freshwater > Lake > Sediment | place: USA: Wyoming | collected... | reverse complement strand
GCCCTTCGACAAGCTCAGGGCAGGCTTTGCGCTGAAATGACAGCGTGGCAGAGGTCTTGCGCTCGCGGATACCTGCCAATTATCGAGTACCGATTCTCTTTGACAAGTTAATAGAGTTTTCTTTTGGGCGTTTCCGCTTCCGCCTCTCTTGAGGCCCCTGCGATGCCGCTAAATGCCATATACGGGCTGCAGCTCTTCCGAGCTCGGCAGATGATCGTAGAACTCGCCTTTCGGACCAACGTAGCCGACACCTTGCTTTTGGAGCCTTACCTGGCTGATAGAGCCGTTGCTGTTGGTGACATTGACCGTAACAACGTCCATCTCCTGCCGGATGCTGTCCAGCTCGGCCTGTGTCTTGGCCTTGTCGCATTCGTTGACGACCGCATAGACGGTGCCTGCGCCCGCCGCCACCCCGGCCAGCGCGAGTGTCGCATCATTTTTGTCACCGTCATCTTTCCTGGCCTTCGTGGCGCTGCCGCCAACAACCGTACCGGCGCCCACGGCCACCACCGTCTGTCCCTGTTTCCGCCGGTATCCGTGCGCCGGAGCATGCGCCGGAGGGCCGTACCCACTGTTGCTCTTGAGCGGCGTCTGGTAAACAAACGAGTCCGAGCACGACGTTAGAACAATCGCCGCACAACTTAGAAGCACCCCCACGCCAAAGACAAACCTATGCTGTTCCATCATCATTTTCCTCCTTATTTTTTTGTTTCGTTCCTGCGATGCAACCTGCGCCCTCTGGTCCGAACGCCCGGCGCATCTGCACCGACCAACCATTCCACGGCTGCAACCTTTTCCGGTCCGTCGCCTCTAATATCGGCTTTTTGTGGGGAAAGCTTCATGCGAAGCTCCAGAGGCCTTCTCACCACCCCATTGCTGCAATCATTTGACCCATCCGGATGGGAAATGTCAAGCAAAAAGCCCGATAAGGAGCGATTTTGGCAGGCCAACAGAGTCCTTACCCTGCCGCCAAACAGGACACAGAACACGGATAACTCTCCAATCGCACGTGCTACATAATTCGGGGCAGATCACACCCCATGGTTATTTCTTATCTACTATCTTTCCGTGTTCAGACAGGTACTGATAGTACTCTTGCGCCTCTTTTTCGCTGATCAATAAGTCAGCATTTTTGTCCATCGTTTTTATATGGTCATTACAGTGGGCATTAGAGGCGACCGTTTCATGGCGGGAATATACAGAGACGAGAGAGGAGCCTATTCGAGATTTGGCGTTTGTTTCTCGTTCAGTCCCATGGATGATTGAGTCAAATATTCCTTCAGCTCTCTCATTTTCATACGAGATAGCAAGCATTTGTTCATCGTTTCGGATTTCAGTGCCGCTTTGATTTATCTGACGGCCCCAGAGAGATAATAGCGTGAGCGCCAGGAGTACCGTCCTATTGTGACATTTGGCGTTCATTGCTGTTCTCCTTTGAAATAACACGCCACGTACGCAAGGGCCATGGCCTTTTGCATCGTACCATATCGCTGGCGAAAGAGAAAAGCTTTTTCAGGGCCATAGCCCACAGGCACGCCGTCGATTTAAAAACTGCTGGCGTAGATGAAGACCTCGGAGTCTCCAACACACCAGAAGCCCGGGCCGATATCTCCGCCCAGCTGTATGCAGCGCATGGCCACCCTGCTCGACATGGTTGAGGTGATGATTGTCAAGGACGGCTATGCCACCTGGCACGGCTTCCTGCCGACGGAGAAAGACGCCGTCACCGAGCACACCATCGCACTGGAAAAAGCAGCGGACTGAGCCCGACCACAGAATCGCCCGTCAATTGCAGGGCGCTGTGCGGCTCAAAGGCCTTTGACCGGACTGATTATCAGTAGCCGCCGCGGTCATACCCGCGACCCCGGTCGCGGTCACGGCCACGGTCGCGACCGCCGGAACCGCCGCGGTCCCGTCCCCCTCCACCGCCCTTGCCCCGGTCAGCCTTCGGACGAGCTTCGTTGACGACAATGCTCCGGCCCTTCAAGTCCGCACCATTCATCTGCTCGATTGCGCTCTGGGCCTCAGTCTTGGAGGGCATCTCCACGAATCCAAAACCTCTCGATTCGCCGCTGAACTTGTCCTTTACAACAGAGGCAGTGCTGACCTGGCCAAACGCCTCAAACGCCTGACGCAAATCATCGTCGGTCGTCTCAGGCGCCAAATTTCCTGCATAGATATTCATGTTTCACCCTTACTTTATTTGAATCGGTTATTGGCGCTACGATGCGGCTGTTTTTATAGCCTGGGACGTGGAAAGTCAAGACTTTTCTGGTTCATATCCTGATATTTTTTCCGGCTCCCGCGACATCCACAACCATTGTTCTTGAGCAGGCCCAATCCACCTATGCCGAGTCCACCTGTGGCGGCTCCCCGGCTTGTCCACCCAAGCTACGGCCTGTTCTGCGCGTCAGGCAGCCAAATGGATTCGTAAACAATTGGAAACCAAACTACCCATGCTGGATTCCCCGGAATAGCAGTTGACGCCCACCCAAAGGTTGTCTTTGCGTAATGAAAAGTGTATTATTTGGCGGTGTTCACGGTCAAACCAAACAGAAATCGTTCGTTGGAAGGACGCGATATGTATCTGAAGGCACGTTTGCCCTGGCTATTCGTCGTATTGCTCGCTGTCTGTCCGGGTTGTAAGAGCATCCAGGACGCCATAGTCAAGGCCAGGCCAAAGGCCAACCTGACTGGCGTTCATTTCGGCGAACTGAAGCGCGACGCCCTGGAGCTGATCTTTGACGTCGAAATAAAGAATCCGTATCCGGTCGGCCTGCCTTTGACGAATCTAAGCTACAGCCTGACCAGCGGCGAGAACCAGTTCATCGCCGGCGCAGCCAAAGCCGACAAAGTGATACCCGCCGGATCGAAGGAGGAAGTGTCACTGCCGGTGAGTGTTGACTACGGCCGGATACTGCGGTCCTTAAAAGGCATCAGGCCGGGATCGACTATCCCATACAAGGCGCAACTGGCCCTTTCGGTGGACACGCAGGCCCTCGGCCCCATTGACCTGCCGCTAAAAAAACAGGGCCAGATCACCCTCCCGACCGTTTCCTCGGCGCTCAAAAGCCTCTGGGACCTCGTTACAGACTGACTGCCGGATTCGCCGCAATCCATCCTCCGTGCCCCCCCCTCAGCGGGATCGCCGATTCCTCAGCAGCCCAAAACCGCCCAGGGCGAGCAGCAGAATCGTCCCCGGCTCCGGGATCGGCTCTGCCTCTATCCTATCGATGCCTACCTGACCATACGGATTCCAATACGGTCCCGCCGGACCCGTGCATGTGATTGTCAGAGTCGTACCAGGAGTCCCGGAAAATGAGCTGACTGTCCAGAATTCGCCCACGCCTGGAACGGCGGAGTAGCTGCCCCAAAGACTCCCGCCCACCTCCACTTTGAAACTATCGTCGCTGCCGCCGTCTAAGTGCCTGATTGTCGCCGAGACTATTGGAGTTGGAAACGTAATCGATGCAGCCTTTGTGTTCTCAACGTACCCCCAGACCGTTCTGCATCGCTTATCATACGAGGCGGGATCGCCGGCAATACCGCCCCAGCCCCCGGGATGGGTCGTCGGCTCAATCGGCCCCCAATTTGTCAGAGTATATCCCGCCTCCCCCGCAGCCGTACCCAAATCCACCAAGAAAGTCAGCGCCGCTTCTGCACAGTTGCAGAATACTGGCAGCACAACAATACCCGCCACAATCAAGATTTGCCTTCTCATCTTCCCTTTACTCCATCCTGCGCCCCAAAAAGCCGCCGTGTGAAGAGACAATATCCACACCCGCCGCGCAAAAACGCAGCCGTATTCCAACGGGTTCTCCTTGAACAGATTAATAAACCGTGGGGAAAAGCTGAAATGCCTTCCTCACCACTCCTCCATGAGCTAAAAACAGCCTACACAATCGAAAGGCAAATGTCAAGCACAAAGTTTTCCAAGAAAAGGCCAATTGTACCTGACCTCGATGGGTGTAGCCCTTTAGGGATACCCCCAGATCTTCCGCGAAATGCCCCAAAGCAGCACGGTGCAAATGAAAGTGCCCGCGTCAATAAGCCCGCACGGGACCGCCAGCCTGTCAATCCAGAGTTATCTCCGGCAGCTCCACCTGGCCGCTCCGCCGCCACTCCTCGAATCGCTGCCGCCCCCGCTCCATAGCCTGGCTTCTCTCCTCATCGGACATACTCTCCCAGCGGATTCGCATACCGTTCAGTCTGCCGATCTCGGCCTGGCGTTCTTCTTCCGACATATTCTGCCACTTTTCCATCGCCAGCCTCCATCCCTCCCTGAGCCTGGCCATCTCCTCCGGCGTCAGATTCAGGTCTGCCCACATCTGCCGCCAGTTTATCGGCCCGCCGGCCATCGACGATCTTGCCTGCATAGATTCAGTCTTAGCCGCCTCATTCACATCTTCGCCGGCGGTCTTTGCCGCATCGGCCTGCACCTGCTCAGCCAGTCCCACCGAGGCGACGTGCTCCTCTTGGACCGCCTCGACCAGAGGCGCCGCCTCCAGTTTGGTTTTCGATTCGCCCTGCTTGGCCGCCGGCTTGTTATCATCTTCGGGCCGGGACTCCGCCCGCCATGTGCGAATCTTCCTGATCCCCAGCCCCAGCCCCAACGCCGCAACAAGGATTACAACCGCACCGGCCGACCACACCGCCCGACTTGCCTTCTTCTTTTCCATTGCCGTCACCTAAAATCAATATGCTAATCGCCAAGCCTATACTACCATATTCGCCGCAAATATGGTAGGCTTCCCCAAATCAGAGGCCGGGCCGCCTCTGAAACGGAACCAGATTAAAAAGGACTGTCAATGCAGACAATCAAAGGATTCTGGCAGCGCACAAGCTGCGCATGATAAACCCGCCCCGATAATTCGCCGGAGAAAGAAATGAAAGACATCCTCGAATCAAAATCGCTGCTCGCCCTCGGAATGGCCCTGTCGGTGAGCTTCGTGATTATGGCCCTGCTTGTCTCGTCGATGGACTTCCTTCGCTGGCTGTCGATATTCATCGTCATCGCCATGGGCATCGCACTGTTCAGAATGTACCTGATTACGCACGCCTGCCAGAAGGACGCCGACGAGGCCCGCGAGGAAGCCGCCGCCCTCGCCAAGCAAAAATTCCCCGCCAAAAAGCTGGAGCAGAAAGGATGACCGTAACAGTGCGGCTCAGGATTGGGAGCTATGACCGATGAAATGGCGCCCGCATTTGAAGTTTGCAATGCCCGGCGTAATCGTGCTCTTCCTCGCCGCCGTCCTGCAGAATTTTATACCTCAGCAGTATCGTCCGTACATATTCGCCTCGATTATTCTAACGCTCCTTTTGGGCCTTGTCACCGGCCAGTTCCGACGCCTCGGCGAGCGGCAAAAAAAGAATCCGAAACCACCCGACAACGGCGCGTCTGTGCCGAAGCAGGAAAACCACGCCAAATGAAACCGCAATCCGCCAAAATCCTCGGCAGTATAAGCGTGTTAATCGGCCTGGTCGGCGTCGCACTGCCACTGTGGGCCACATTCCTTGAGCCTGTCGAGCAATGCGTCGCTGCTGCGCTGCGGATTCCGGCCCGCATATCTGATGCTTCTTTCCCGGGCGACCTTCTGACCTATTCGGTCCTGTTTCTGCCGGTCAATATCATCGCCCTGATCATTGGCATCCTGGCCCGACGCTCCAGGCTCGGCAAGGCTGGCGTAATCATCGCCGGCGTCGGCATCTGCCTGCCCATCGGTTGCGGGCTGGGCGTCCTTATGCTGAGCTTCTTATCCTGGCTCACGACGCCCGTCTCTCCTTATATTGTGTACTGAGGCTCTGAGCATGATTGGAAAAAAGAAAGACTGAATTATGACCGGAACCTTCAGAGTTTTGCTCACACTGCTCGTCTTGTTCATTGTCGTCGCTTCGGCCCTGCTGATTAGGCACATCCGCCAGGCCGATATTCACGGCCCGATTGCAGCCGGCGACATCGAAAAGGTAAAGGCCCGCCTCGCAAAAAAGCCTCACCTGATAAACCGCAGAGGAAACGACGGCCAGACGCCTTTGCACACCGCTGCCCTGCTGGGACGCGCAGAAATCGTCGAGCTGCTCATCGACAAAGGCGTGGCGGTGAATCAATCCGATTACTCCGCCAACACCGCCCTGCACCTTGCCGCCAACCGCGGCCTCGATAAAATTGTCCGGATTCTGCTCGCCAAAGGAGCGGATGTGAAGGCCCAAAATAATTACCTCGAGACTCCTTTACACAGCGCAGCGGCCTCCGGCAGCGCCGCCGTCGTCGAGCTGCTCATTGCCGCCGATGCCAATCTCGCCGCCGTGAACTTCACCCGCGATACGCCCCTGCACATAGCCGCCAACAACGCCCGCGTCGAGGTCGCCGGCCTTCTAATCGACAAAGGAGCCAAAATCAACGCCACTAACCAGGATGGCTGGACGCCCCTGCACACAGCCGTCAATGCCGGCAGCAGGGATGTCACCGAGCTGCTCATCGCCAGAGGCGCCGACCTCAACGCCAAAGACAACAATGGCCGCACGCCTCTGGACTACGCAGGCGCCAGTAGCAACATCGCCGAGCTCCTCCGCAAACACGGTGCAGAAGAATCCGCCAAGCCGGGCATTGCAGAACGAAAGGAGAAGTTACCATGAACCAAGAGTTCGGACGACGGGAGTTTTTAGGCGCCGCCGCAGCCGGTGCGCTGCTCGGCTCCGCATCGACAGCAAAAGAATCAGACAGCCCGGACTCGCCGGCTCAGCGTGAGGTACGGCTTGAGTTCCTGCGGCCCAAAGAAATCGACCAGGCCCAGGCCGACTGTCCGACAATCTTTCAGCCGCTCGGGACAATCGAATGGCACGGCGTGCACAACGTCGTCGGCGTCGATGCCGTCAAGGCACACGCACTCTGCATCCGGGCGGCACAAAGAGCGGGTGGACTCGTATCTCCAGCCCTGTTCGGCGGCGTGGGAGGCCTCAGCGAGCCGCACACCTTTGTAATGGAGCCGGAGAACAGCGTCTTTTCCAACCTGCTTCGCCCATGGCTCGAGCAGCTCTGCAGCGAAATGAAACGCGATGGATTCAAGGCGATTATCATTCTCACCGGCCACTACGGCGCCGCACAGCAGATAGTGGTCCGCGAGACCGCCGTGCGAATGAGCCGAGCCTTGGGAATCCCCGTCCTCGGCACGCCGGAGTATATGCTCGCAATCGACGTCAACTACACCGGCGACCACGCAGCATGGGGCGAAACTTCCCTGATGATGCACCTCTATCCCGATACCGTCGATCTATCCCGTCTCGGCGAGCCGCCCCACAAAGGCGTCGGCGGACGCGACCCCAGGCAATCCTCCGCCAAAGACGGACAAACCATCACCGAGACTATCGTATCGCGCCTTGCGACCCTCGCAAAGAAAATGCCCGCCTGGGACAACGCGACGCTCGACCGCTTCATCGACGCCGAGGCCGCCCTTGTCGCTAAGCAGCTCTCGGCGCCAAGAGGCGCTGGCAACATCTGGACCGCGTGGCGCAACATCGCAGCGGCGATGCGCAACTACGGCAGCGACCTCGCCGAGGGACGCTTCGAACAAATCAAGACCGCCGTCGAAAAGCTGTAACGCGGATTTCTGAAAAAGACCCATTGTCATTTCGACCGGAGCGATGCGCAGCATCGCGCAGCGGAGACACGGAGCGAAGCGCAGAGCCCGGAACGGAAATCCATTTGAAAACAGCCATGTAGGGCGCGGTTTTTCGCACCATTTCGTCTAAATCATCAATTTTCAGTTCATAAGGAGGATACCGAACTATGTCTAAACAGAATAAACTCAGCCAAAGACAACTCGCTGTGATTGAGGACCTTTTCGCCGGCGAGCTTGACGAGCAGGCCGTTCTCGAAAAACACCGGGTAAACCCCAGGCTCTACAAAAAATGGCAGGCCGACGACGCTTTCATTGAGCAATTTGAAAGGCACATCGCAGTCGCCTATCGCCAGAGCGCCGCCATGATCGCCCGTTACGCGCCGGTCGCCGCCGCCAAGCTCGTCCAGCTCACCCAGTGTGACAAGGAGGAAACCGCCCGCAAGGCCTGCCTCGACATCATCTCTATGCAAACGCCTCTGTCAGCCCCGTCCAGGCCGAAAGCCCCCGACCCCGACGCGTCCCAACAATCGCCCACGCTCTCCGAACAAACCGCCTCCAAAATCCTCGCAATCCTCGCTGAGCAGGCCGATGCCGGGTAACCGGCGGGTAAGAGAAAAACGAAATCAAGCCCATGAGCATGAAGAAATTCTGTGGAAAGTCCGGAACAAGTGTGGTATGATGATCGTGTAATAGTAGTGATGAGAGGTCGTTCTCTCATCCGAAAGTGGCGCAATTTGTGAAAGGCAAACGGGTCAACCAAATTCCTCCGGCACCGCCACACCGGATTCTGAACCAAACATACCGTCAACCACAGGGGATCTCTATGGAAATAATCGCAAAATTGGAATGCTCAACACACCAGAAAAATCATTTTCCGTTCTATCGGGCCGCCCTGCCGTGCGCCGCGGCTTTAACGCTATGCCTTGCTCTGGCGGCGTTGCTCGGTTCGCCGGCAGTTTGTCCAGCCGCCGAAGTCGCTCTGGCCTTTGATATAAATCCCGGCCCCGGCTCATCGGCCCCCGGCTGGACAATGGAGCTTAACGGCAAGCTCTACTTCACGGCCTACATGCCCGCCACCGGCGTCGAGTTGTACCGGTTCGACGGCGAGACCGTCTCTCTGGCCGCCGATATCCTAACCGGACCGGGCAGCTCCACTCCCGCGAGCCTGGCCGCATACAACAACAGGCTGTACTTCAGCGCATGCGGCGCTTCAGGACCGCCCCGATTGTACCAGTTCGACGGCGCAACAGCCTCGCTGACGCCGGGTTACACCGCTTCGCAGAACCCCGAAGCGCTCTTCGTCTATGACGGCAAACTCTATTTCAGGGCCACAATGTTCGGCTCCTACGGAACCGAGCTGTGGCGCTATGACGGTGCCGGCCAGACGGTCATCGACCTCTATCCTGGTCCAGGCAGTTCCGGGCCGAAGGAATTCATCCAGTTCAACGGCCAGGTGTACTTCAACGCAAGCAGCCAGTTCTGGAGATACAACGGAACCACGGCCACGCTCGTCGATGCGGACATCAACCCCGAAGCATTTGTCATCTTCGACGGCAAGCTCTATTTCAGGATGTATGAGAGTACGCACGGCAACGAGCTGTGGTGCTACGACGGTGTAAACCCGGCGACGCGCGTGACAGACATAAACCCCGGCCCCGAATTCGCAAGTCCATCCGGAATGACCGTTTACAACGGAGCAATCTACTTCGGCGCCGATAACGGTATCGACGGCTTCGAGTTGTGGCGATATGACGGAACCGCCGCGGAGATGGTCGCCGACATCAATCCGACGCCTTATGTCCCCGGAATAGACCCCGTTCACAACTCATTCCCCCACAACTTCGCCGTCTATAAAGGCGTCCTGTTCTTCGCCGCCGACGACGGCGAGCACGGCCACGAACTCTGGTCATACGACGGCGAAAACCTGACAATGCTCGCCGATTTATACCCGGGACCAGGCTGGTCGGACCCAGGAGAATTCACGGTTTTCAATGATGTCCTATACTTCACAGCCTCCAGCGATACGCTCGGCAGCGAGCTGTGGAAGGTTGTCCCGTCCTTGGAGCTGCTCAGCCCCAACGGCGGCGAATCACTCAACTCCGGCAGTAAACAACAGATAACCTGGAAGAAAGAGCCCTGCGTGCAGAATGTCGATATTGAATTTTCGACCGACAACGGTTCGACGTGGGCAACCGTTACGCCTCCGAACTCCGGCAATACCGGCTCGTACACCTGGCTCGTCCCGAATATCGAGTCCGAACAGTGCCTGGTTCGCATAAGCGACTCGGACGACCCCGGCATCGCCGACCAAAGCGATTCGGCATTCGAGATATACCAGTGTACGCTGGTGTATGACCTCAACGGCGATTGCCTCGTCGATATGGAAGACCTCTCTCTGCTGCTGGCCGAGTGGCTCAAGTGTGGCAAGCCGAACGACCCTACCTGCGGCGGGCGTCTGGCGGAGTGATTCCGCAGAAACAGCCTTACTTCCTTCGGCATGGCAAAGTTTCAAGATTGTCTGAAATGAACCGATTCTTCATATCCGAGTCTGATATTCAGAGTGAGCAGGTGGTGCTTGGCAAGCGACAGGCGCACCAGATTCGCAACGTCCTGCGGATGAAGAAAGGCGACCGCATCATTGTCTTAGACAACTCCAGCAGCGAATACGAAGTCGTCCTTACCGAAATCAAGAAGGACAGAGTCCTCGGCCAAATCGAGCAAAAACGGCCCGCCGCCGGCGAGCCGCAGGTTCGGCTCACCTTGTATCAGAGTCTCCTTTCGCGCGACAAATTCGAGCTTGTCCTGCAGAAATGCACTGAGGTTGGGGTGTCGCGGTTTGTGCCCGTCATCACGCAGCGAAGCCTTGTCCGCGACGCCAATACCGTCACGCCGAACAAGCTCGCCCGCTGGCAGCGAATCATAACCGAGTCAGCCGAGCAGTCGCACCGCGGCCGAATCCCGGAACTGGACCATCCCTTGAGGCTCGAAGATGCCGTCTCGGAATTGAGGACCTTCGATCTCTGCCTCATCGCCTCGCCGAACGCCGGGTGGCAGCCTCAAGCGAGTCCTGAGCAAAGCCGAAGGACGGAGCTTGGGGATGGCCGCACTGAGCAAGTGACACTCCGCTCAGCCCTGCGCAAAGCCCCCAAATCCGTCGCAATACTGATAGGCCCGGAAGGCGGCTTCACCGACCAGGAGTTCAAGCTTGTGTGTGACGCCGGCGCTACACCCGTCAGCCTCGGCCCGCGAATCCTCCGCACGGAAACCGCCGCCGTCGTCACCGCCGCACTTATCCTCTATGAATTAGACAATACCAGCTCTTATTAAAGTTTTCAGGCAAAAACTTTAATAAGCCCCGCCATATTAAAGCAGACTTTAATAAGACATAAACCACTGCAAATACGCAGGTTATCGCTTACAGGGTCTGTGCCGCTATTACTTGGCCTCGTAGAATCGCACGACCTGCTGTTTAACGCTGCCGTCGGGGGCGACGTCGCAGATAACGTAATGGTGGACGCTGCCCAAAGGCCCGAATCGAGCGTGCAGCCCGGCTCCGCCCCCGCCGCTCAGAGTATATCGAACTCCATTATGGCTGGCCGTTGAATACGCGTGGATATGGCCGAGATACACCTCGCTGACCTTGTGCTTCTCCATCAGCTCGACAAAGGCCTTTGACTCATCCGATCCCCACGCATGATAAGCCCATTTCTCAATCACTTTCGGCGGTTTATGAGCCGCCACGTACTTCCCGAAACCGTTCGGCGTCTTGCTCAGCACGTCGTCGAGCCACGCAAGCGTCTCGTTCTCGTCGCCGACGCTGCTTGAGTTATCGACGAAAACAAACCTGTTCTTGCCGTAGTCGAAATAGTAATTCAACGAATCCTCTCCGAACAGATACCGATACTCCCTCGCCTTGCCGTCCGAGCTGTCATCGTGATTACCTATCGCCACAAAGAAAGGAATATCCGTCTGCTTCACCGCCCCGACGTAGTACTCCCGGTATTCAGTGATGTATCCGTGCGGCACGATGTCACCCGTATTGATGACGAAGGCCGGCTTCGGCTTCAACCCGTCGATATGTTTGACCATACTCGACCAGACGTCCTGGTTCGACCGGCTATCGCCCATAACAACGTATCGAAAGCTGCCGTCGGCGCTGCCGGGCATTTTGCCGAGCCGCTTTATCTGACCGGCGAAGTTGAATCGCTCGCGATACTCGCCCAGGCCCTTCTCCAACAGTGTCTCGAATTGCTTCTCATCCTTCGGCGGCTTGTCCGCGGTTCCCCCGGTAGGCGCATTGTCCTTTTTCTGCGGCGCCGAGGCGTCATAGTACTCGTTGCCCGCAGGCCCGACCTCAACGCGCCACCTCCCAATTCTCTCGGCAATCCCCCCGGCGCAAAACGCCCACCCCGCCGCCAATAATACCAGCCCGATTACCATCGGTTTGTTTCTAATCATGCTTGAACCTCACCAATATGGTTTCTGTTGAAAATACTTAGACTCTTTGTGTCATTTGTGGCTTCTGAATCTCCGAGTCAATCTCGCAGCCGCACCGCCGCACCCCACGGCAGATTGTTCTGCGTAATCTTCAGCATGAGCCGATTCGCGCCCTTCGCCAGCGTCACATTCACCCTGTCCGGCTCCGGCATAATTGGCCGCATCACATTGTTGGAATGAACCACCTTCCCGTTCAGCCACGCCTTCACCCCGTCGTCGCTGAATATCTCCAGCCTCGCGGGCCGCTCGCTCTGTGATTCGATAGTCGTGCGAAGATAGGCCACCCGCTGCTCGCCGCCGTTAAGTTCTTTAAGCAGATTCAGATACCCGATATGCTCTGCCGCCGTATCCACCGGCATCGCACGCCACTGCACCTTGGCGTCCTCTATCTCCGGCCCAAACGGAATATCAAACAGCTCCATGCACCCCTTGCCCTGCTGTATAAACGGCCCCGCCACTTCCCAATCGAGCAGATAATCCTTCAACGCCTCGATCCGATCCAGGATTTTGCCGGCCTGCTCCTTAGCAGCCTCGCCGACTGCGCTGCCCCTGACTTTATGCATCGCCGCAGCAACCGCCTCCGGCTCGTTCGAATAGATTGCTTCGCCAATTGCCGTCGCCGCCAGCGCCGCCTCATTCGCCGTCTCGGGCGACGAGAGATACCCCTGCGCCATCTTCAGCGCCGCAGGATTCTTGATATCAGCGAGCTTCCCAAGCACCCGTCGTTTCTCATTATCCTCCGCAATCTTCAGCACCTGTTCATAATCGGCGAGCTTCTGGTCGGCAGGCGCACGCGCCGCCGCCAAATCGATGCACCCCCGAAGCGCCAGAACCCGTTCCGTCCGGTCTTTGGAGCTGCGTGCAATATCGAGCAATGTCTTCGCCGGCTCGTAGCTCGGCCACGCCCCCAGCGCCTTGATCGCGGTTGTGCGTATCTGCGAATCGGAATCGCTTTTTGACAGCGCCGCAAGAAGCACCGGCAGGGCCTTGGCGTCTTGAATCTCGCCCATCGCCGCCAGCAGCGCGTTTTTCAACCCCGGCGCGTCGGCCAAGCTGTATTTTGCCAGCAACAGCCCCGTCGCCTCGCTGCCCGCTCCGCACCGCTTAGCGACCGCCGCGAGCGTCTTGCCAGCATCGTCCAGATGAGCCGGACCCGAAGCCGCCAGCAGCTCGACAAGCCCCGGGACGTCTTTTGCCCCCGCAAGGTCGCGCAGCGCCCGCAGCGCCGCCGTGCTGACCGCCGATTCCTTGCCCCTCGCCGCCGCAAGCAGCGCATCGACGCCCTCCTCGGCGGCCCGCTGCCCCAGGGCCTCAATCAATTCGATCTTCGCATCGCTGCCGACTCTTTCCATCTGCTTGACTATCGCGCCGTTTATGTCCGGGCCGCGCAGTGAATAAAGGCTCTCCCGAGCAGCCTGCTGCTCCGGGCCTTTCGTCTTGGCCGCATGTTCGGCAAGGACTCCCACTACCGAAGCGTCGCCGACCGATCCGGCAGCATCAAGAGCCGCCAGACGCACCGCAGGATCACTGCTGCCCAAGCTCTTTACAACCGCGGGCAGCGCCGTCTTGTCGCCCCGAACGCCCAGCGCCCGGATGAGCATCGCCTGCACCTGAGGCTCAAGGGAGGGCAGCCGAGCAACCAGCATCTGCGTAGTGCTCTGGCCCGCCACGCCCGGCGCCCGCTGCACCAGGTACACCGACATTTGTCTTATCGCCTTCTCACGATCACTCAATGACTCAAGCACCAACGGCATCGCCTCTTGCGCATCAGCCTGGGCAAGCCCTTTGAGTGCAGCGGCCCTAAGATACGCCGGATTGCCCGCACCCCACATAAGCCGATACAAATTCTTAGCGGCGTCCGCGTGTCCCTCAGCCATGAATCTGTCTGCAAAGTCCAGATTGGCCTGCGCCATAGCGAGCACCCGCGACTCGCTGAGCTTCCTCGCCGAGTCGGCAAGACCGTCGTACAACGAAAATTGACCGCGAGCCGCTTCCGTGCCGATCCGCCCGAGCGCCCTGATTGCCGCAACCGCGGTCTCTTCGTCAGTCGAGAGCATCAGTTTGCCCAGAGGCTTTATTGCAGCCGAACACCGCCGATTGCCCAGCATATTGATTATGCCGAGCCTCGCGCGCCCTTCGGCCTTGTCCAGCGCCGCAACAAGGGCCTCGTCAACCGAAGGACTATCTATATGTGCCAGCACATAGAGCGCGATATGGCTCATCTGCTCGTCGGCAAGATACTTCGCCAGTATGGGCACTTGCTCGGCGGTCGCGGTCAAAGCGAGCTGGCGACAGGCGAACTGCTTGGCGTCATAAGCAGCCTCGCTCGCAAGAACACCGCTCAAGCCCTCGTTGAGTTTCTTCCGCAGGGCGGGATCGGAATACGAGCCGATAGCCGATTCATGGAGGAAATCCAGCACTTCGCCGGCTTCCCCGAATCTGTAGGTCTTGAGCTTCTCTATCGCCTCATCGAGCGTCATCGCATACACCGCGCCGCCTATCAAGACCCAGACAATTGCAGTGATTGTCGCGTACAGGAATGTTCTGTTGTGTTTCATAACCAGGCTCCTAAGTATATCGAACGGCGATTCAGCCGTTGCTGGTCTTCTCATATCGTATATGGGCTTCGCATTTCGCGCCACAGCATCCGGTCCGCCTCCGGATCGTTGACGAACTTCTCATTGGCCGGGTCCCATTTCAATGGCCGTTTCAGCCAGTACGCGATGTTGCCGAGGTGGCAGACGCTTATCGAGCGGTAGCCTATATCTGCGTCGCTGGCGGGCCGCGAGCGATTGCGAACGGCATTGAGAAAATCAATGTGATGGTCGGTGCTGACGTGCAGGCGTATCTCGTTGGGGTCTATCTTCTGTCGCAGCAGGCTTTCAGGCTGCGTCTGTAAATAGCCGCGGTTCACCTCCACCCAGCCTTTACTGCCCTCGAATTTGACGCCGTTGCACGTCCCGTCCCGTGTCATTGTCACGCCGTTTGCATATTTGTACGTGAGGACCTGGAAGTCTTTGCCGCCGGGCGGAATAATCTCCACCGGCCCGCTGTGCTCGAAGCCCGTCCCCCACTGCGCAATATCGAAATGATGGGCCCCCCAGTTGGTCATCTCCCCGCCGGAGTAATCTCTCCACGCCATCCAGCCTAAAAGCCCCGGATGAAAAGGCCTCCAAGGCGCCTGCCCCAGCCAGATATCGTAATCGAGCCAGTCGGGCGGTGGGCCTCCCGCCGGCAGGTTACATTCCTGCGGCCCGCCTCCCACGTTCACCGTGACGTGCTTGAGCTCGCCTATGTACCCATTTCGCACTAACTCGCACGCAAAGCGGAATTCCCGCGCTGAACGCTGCTGCGTGCCGGTCTGAAATATCCGCCCATATTGCCTGAACGCGCGGGCAAGCTCCCGCGCCTCATAGACGGTCAGCGAGATAGGCTTCTCGCAATAGACGTCTTTGCCCGCCTTGGCCGCGGCAATTGAAATCGGCGTATGCCACCGGTCCCCGGCCGCGCAAATGATTATGTCGATGTCCTGCCGGGCCAGCAGCTCCTGGTAGTGCTTGTAGGCGGCGCAGTCGTCGTTGCCGTACTCCTGATCCACAATGAACTTCGCGCGGTTGAGATTGTTCTTGTTGACGTCGCACACCGCAACAACCTGCACCCCCCTGGCCATAAAGCCTCCCTTCGGCACCCAGCCTGTATTCGGCACATCCGGCCCGGCGCTTCGCCAGCCCATCCCCGCGGTGCCCTGCCCCCCCATGCCGATGCAGCCCATCACCAGGCGCTCGCTCGCCGGCGGTTTGCCCGCCGCACCAAGTGCGGATGTCGTAATCACATACGGCATAGCCGCTGCCGACGCAGCGCCCTTGAGAAACAAACGTCTGCTTATCAAATTGTCACGCATAGAATCTTCTCCTGTTCGATCAATTACATCTACTACTCTGTCAAACTTGATTTTGTGGATACCGTCATTGCGAGGAGGCCGCAGGCCGACGCGGCAATCTCATACCCCTCGAAAGACAGAGGCTGCTCCGGCACCAAAGCGCCTCACGATGATACCTGTAGCTTCAATTTTGACAGAGTACTACTTTTCTTTCGCATAGAACTTTTGCCTGTGCTGTTCGGCGTACTCTCTTAGCCGCTTGGCAACCTCCGGCTGCTCATCCAGCACGTTGGTGGTCTCGTATGGGTCCTTCTCCATAGCAAAGAGCGAAAGCTCAATCTTCTCCTGCCTGTATTTGCCCGCCATTCCGTCCTTGCCCGCCTCCGCCAGCGTCCGGTACTCGTGCGGCAGGTGCAGCTTCCATTTGCCGTCGCCGCTTATCACGCCCTCAAAATTCCCGCCCGTCGAAAACGGGTAATACTCATTCGGGTTCTTCGCGCCGGGCCTTGCGACAATGATGTCCCACACGTTCTTGCCGTCTATCGGGTTCTCCGGCAACTCGGCCCCAGCCGAGTGCGCCAGCGTGGGCAGAATGTCTATCGTGCAGAACATCCTGATCGAGACCGAGCCCGGCTTGATCCTGAACGGAAACTTCATAATGCACGCGCTTCGCGTCCCGCCATCGAAACTGGTCCCCTTGGCCTCGCGGTAGGGCGTCTTACCGGCGTGGTTGCCGTAGGAAATCCAGGGGCCGTTGTCCGACGAGAAGATTACCAGCGTATTATCCTCAACGCCGTTGTCCTTCAGCGCCTTGACGATCTCGCCGACCGACCAGTCTATCTCCATCATCACGTCGGCGTAAAGGCCGAGGCCCGATTTACCCTTGAATTTGTCGCTCACGAACAGCGGCACGTGCGGCATTGAATGAGGAACATAAAGGAAGAACGGCTTGTCCTTGTTTCGCCTGATGAAATCCACCGCGTGCTCGGTGTACCAGGTCGTGAGCATCGGCTGATGCTCCTTGGTCACCCGCTCGATTGTCACCTTGCCGTTGTCCCAGAATTGGAGCGGATACTTGCCCCAGTACTCCGGGTTCTCCGGGTGAAATTCCCACATATCGTTGGAGTACATCAGCCCGCACGATTCGTCGAATCCCCTTGCTGCTGGGCGCGTCTCAGGCTGGTCGCCGATGTGCCACTTCCCGAACACCGCCGTCGTGTATCCGCGCCTCTTCAGAACCTCGCCGATAGTGGCGTACTTCGGATCGAGCCCGCGGGCATTGGGGCCGTGCGCCCCGAAAACCTTCGTCCTGCACGGATAGCACCCGCTCAACAACGCCGCCCTTGAAGCCGAACACACCGCCTGCGGCACGTAGAAGTTGTTGAACCGGCACCCATCTTTGGCAAGCTGCTCGACGTTCGGCGTCCGGTACGCGGGCCTGCCGAACGGCTTGAAATCCGCCCACCCCGAATCGTCGAGGAAGATGATGACGAAATTCGGCGGCCTCCCAAAGTCCCCGCCAGGGGCCCGCGCAGCCTGTCCCCTGCTGATTCCGGGCAATCCCATCGCCGCCGCCGACAATGCAGCCGTCTTCAAAAAATCCCTGCGAGTCTGTACTGTATTCATATCACGTGTAACAGCGTGTTACTCCAATTCCTTGATCTTGATATTTCGGAACCAGATCGGTGCCCCGGCGTGCTTGCCCTGCAGCCCGATTTTGCCCTTCGTCGGCAGACTGGCCACCGGCTTGCTCAGCCACGGCGGAATCTCCGACCCGTCCGGATTTGTCTTGGCCGACGTCCACAGGCTCATATCCATCGAAGTCACCAGCTCTCCGTTGAGCGCCACGTCGATCTTCTTGTCTGTGCGCGTCACCGTGAAGCGGTTCCACTCGCCCGGCTTCTTGACCATGCTCTTGGTAGGAGCCAGGTGACCGAAAATCGCCCCGCAGTGCCAGGTGGCTGGCTGCTTGGCCCACTCCTCCGCGTAGTCGTCGGCTATCTGAATCTCCACCGAATTGGGAATCCAGTCCTTCGTGTCGCTGCAACAGACGACAACGCCGCTGTTCGTGCCCGGCGCCGTCTTGAACTCCAAATCCAGAATGAAGTTGTCGTAGTCCCTCGTCGTCCAGATGGCCTGGTCCTCGCTCGCCGTCAGCACTCCCTCGGAGACCGTCCAGACTCCCTCCGGCTTGGCGGCGTTCGACAGGTCCGCCGTGAAAAGATTCTCCCATCCGCTCGTATCCGGGTGCAGCGGACGCTCGCCCTGGCCTCCACGCAGACGCGCGACCATTTGCCGCACCTCCTCGCGGTCGATAAACCCGTCTTTGTTGGAGTCGATTTTGTCGAATTCGTCTTTCATTCTGCCCTGGGCCTCGTCCCTGCTGATCTTCCCGTCGGTGTCCTTATCCATCGCAAGCCAGCGGCTCATGATACGGCTGCGGACGTCCCCGCCGCGCTGTTCGACGGCCGCTTGTTCCGGTACTTTGACGGTCGGCTCGCCCTTTAAGTAACCGAGCGACGCAAGGAACTTATCCGCCGCGACCATCGTCCGTTCAAGCCACGGTGAGCGGTTAAAGAAGCCGTGCCCCTGCCCCTCTGCGAGGAACTTCTCCGCACGCACGCCCAGGGCCTCGGCCTTCTTCCAGTATTCCTCGCCGTGCGCCTTCAGCCGATCCTCCGTCCCGAAAAAAATCAATGCAGGCGGAGACTTTTTCGTCAGATGCAGCGTTGGAGAAATCTTACCCGCGACTTCCTTATCGACGCCAAAACGCTTCATCATTTCTTCGTTCTCAAAGTTGAGCACCGGATTGAACAGCACCATCGCCTGCGGAACCGTTGAAATCGACAGGTCGTCGCCGGCCGCCTCGACGCTCTTTTCTATCATCGTGCACGCCGCAAGGTGCCCGCCCGCAGAGCCGCCCGAAACAATCAATTTCTTCGGATCGATGCCCAGCAACTTGGCGTTCTTGCGCACCCAGCGCACCGCGCTGCGCGCATCCTCAACGCACTTGTCCGGCGTTACGCCGTCTTCACTCTTGATGCGGTAATCGGCCCGGGCCGCAACAAGCCCGCGAGAGGCAAAGTACTCGGCCTGAGGCGCAAACTGCTCCACCGTCCCGCTCGTCCAAGCCCCCCCGAAGAAAAAGACAATCGCCGGGCGCACGTCGCTCGGTTTCCACTCCGGCGGATAATTGATGTAAATCTTCAGCTCCCTGTCGCCGACGGTCTTATACGTCAGGCTCTTGACCTCGCCCACCCTCGCCCCCGACGCTGCGAGAACTGCGCCGCTCAGCAGTACGACCATCGCTGCGAATACGAAGATGCTGATCTTTAGTGCGCGGCTAACAGAATGTCTGCTTGTCCTTGCCATTTTCTTCTCCTTTGAAAACTCACCTGTGATTGCCTTCACTGATACGATATTCCAGCTTGGCCGTTTATACACATCGCCAGGCATTAGAGCCCTACTGCTCCGTTGAAAACATTATAATCTGTCATTTCGAGCGAGCCGAAGGCGAGCCGAGACACGGAGCAAAGCGGAGAGCCCCGCAGGGAAATCTGTTTTTTCATAGATTCCTCGACTCCGGCCCTATGGGCCTCCGCTCGGAATGACATCGCCTTGAACTTCTCAATAGAGCATTACAGCTTCTTACTTATTTTCAGCACAATACCACCTCTCGCTCAGACCTGCAAGCCCTTCGGTGAATCGCCACCACAGCACTTGCCCTCCGCCCGGCTGTCGGGTTGGCAAAATAGGTGCAGGGCAAAGTCATAACATAAGCTCAAATATGCTTGAAATTGAAATCAAAACCACTTATCATTCGCAAAAACGTAAGCCGTAGCTCGGCAGGAAACAAAATGCAGACGGGATAAGCCCGCTGTGACCTTCTTTCAGCGATGGATAAACTATGGAAAACGCCCGTAAGAGCAAGATCAAAAAGGCACGAAAATCCGGCTTCCGCGCCAAGATGCGCACGAAGTTCGGCAGAAAAGCCCTCGCAAAAAGACGAAAAGGCATGTACACCAAATCATCTTGATAGATGCCGTAGCCTATGCTCTACCTGGTCGCTACGCCGATTGGCAATTTGTCTGATATCTCGCAGCGGGCGCTGGAGACGCTCCGAGCCGCGGACTACGTCGCGAGCGAAGACACGCGAAAGACCGGCAGACTCCTGGCTCACTTCGATATCAAAAAGCCTCAAATCTCCTTTTACGAGCACAACGAACGCCGCGTCGTCGGTAGAATAATGTCTCTGCTCGCGCAGCGTAAGACCGTCGCCCTCGTCACCAGCGCCGGCACGCCCGGCATCTCCGACCCCGGCTTTACGCTTGTCCGCGCGGCCCTTGAAGCGGGCGTCGAGCTAACAATGATCCCCGGCCCGACCGCTCTCGTTATGGCGCTGGTCCTCTCCGGCCTGCCAACGCACAGCTTCACCTTTCGCGGCTTCGCCCCTCGAAAGCCCAGCCAAAGACAACGCTTTTTGGCCGTCGATAAGGACTCGCCGCACACGCTGGTCTTTTATGAAAGCCCGCACCGCCTGCGTGCATTTCTGACCGACGCAATTGAAGTCTTAGGCGACCGCCGGGCGGCCCTGGCCAAAGAGCTGACCAAAATGTTCGAGTCCGTCAGGCGAGGCGCGCTATCGGAATTGCTCGCCGGCCTCGAAGAAAAATCCAAAGGCGAATACGTCATCGTTATAGAAGGGGCCGCTCAATGAGAAAGATACTCTTAGCAGTTACTTGCCTTGTACTGCGAGCCTTGCTCGTTGCAGTCGTTACCCTCGGAGCCGCTGCCTATGGCGACGCGAATGAGCCTGCGGCAGAGAAGCTGCCCGCCGGCTTTGTGCGCGGCGACGTCGTGAGCTATTCCTACGTCCCGATTCGTCACTGCAGTCCAAAGGAGGGCATCGGCATCCTGCCGTACCTCTTCGAGTACAACCTGCAGGAGCACAAGGACGGTACGCCTCTGGAGAACTATCACGACCAGAACATCCGCCAAATCGACATCGCAAGCCAATGGTCAACCGTAATCATGCTCTACCCCCGTCAACCTCGACAACCCACTGACACATTAGAGGTAACCACAACATGGGAAAGGCAATCAGTACTGCAGCATCTGCGTTATTTCTCATTTTCCTGTTTTCGTATGTGTCGTTTGCAGGGGCACAGGTGGTTCTTATCGAGGCGGAGGCGTTTGAGAATCTCGGCGGGTGGGTCGTTGACCAGCAGTTTATGGACCAGATGGGTTCGCCCTTCCTGCTCGCGCACGGCTTAGGCAGGCCGGTGGAAGACGCCACAGGCAAAGTCGAGCTGCCGGCGACGGGCAAGTACCGCGCATGGGTCCGCACGCGAGATTGGGTCGCCCCGTGGAAGGCACCGGGCGCTCCGGGCAAATTCCAATTGCTTATCAACGGTAAGCCTCTGCCGACCACCTTTGGCGCCGAAGGTGCAGAATGGCACTGGCAGGATGGCGGGAACATCGATATCGCCGGGGAAAACATTACCGTTGCACTGCACGATCTGACCGGATTCGACGGCCGATGCGATGCGATTGTCTTGACCTCGGATTTGGATTTCACGCCGCCGAACGATGAAAATCTGGCGGCATTTCGCAAGAAGATGCTCGGTCTGGGCGACGACCCACAGGATGCCGGGCAATTCGACCTCGTTGTCGTCGGCGGGGGGATGGCCGGGACATGCTCGGCCATATCCGCGGCGAGGCTCGGTTGCAAGGTGGCTCTGATTCAGGATAGGCCCGTGCTCGGCGGCAACAACTCATCAGAGGTCCGGGTGCACCTAAACGGCCAGATCAACCTGCCGCCTTATCCTGCCCTCGGCGACGTGGTCAAAGAGCTTGACTCCGGCTACCAGGGCAACGCTCGACCGGCCTCCTACTACGACGACCAAAAGAAGCTCCGCGTCGTTGCAGCCGAGAAGAATCTACATCTGTTCACCAATATGCGCGCCTTCAAAGTCGAGAAGGCCGGCAATCACATCATCGCCGTCGTCGCCAGGGACATCCGCACCTCCAAAGAACTGCGATTCCGCGCGGCGGTCTTTGCAGATTGCACCGGCGACGGGACATTGGGCTTTCTGGCGGGGGCCGATTTTCGAATGGGACGCGAAAGCCGCAGCGAGACGGGCGAATCACTCGCCCCTGAAAAGCCCGACAAAATGACGATGGGCGCATCAGTCCAGTGGTACTCCGGCCAGACCGGCGAATCAACCGGCTTTCCCGATTGCCCCTGGGCGCTGCAGTTCGATGAAAAGAGCTGTCACTACCTGACCCGCGGCGACTGGAATTGGGAGACAGGCCTGAACCGCGACCAGATAACCGAATTTGAATACATCCGCGATTACGGCCTGCGTGCGGTCTTCGGCAACTGGGCGTACCTCAAGAACAAGAGCAATAAGACCTCCGATTACGCCGACCGCAAGCTCGACTGGGTCGCCTACGTCGCCGGCAAGCGCGAATCCCGCAGGCTGCTCGGCGACGTCATACTCAAAGAGCAGGACATCCTCGGCAGAACAATATTCCCCGACGCCTTTGTCACCACTACCTGGACAATCGACCTGCACTACCCCGACCCGGAAAATACCAAGCACTTTCCCGGCGAGGAGTTCCGCTCAATCGCAAAGTTCACGCCGATCAAGCCCTATCCTATTCCTTATCGCTGCTTCTACTCCCGCAACATCGAGAACCTCTTTATGGCTGGCCGTGACGTCAGCGTCACCCACGTCGCCCTCGGCACCGTCCGCGTGATGCGGACCTGCGGTATGATGGGCGAGCTCGTCGGAATGGCCGCATCGTTGTGCAAACAGCATAATACTACACCGCGCAGCGTCTATGAGAACCACTTGGACGACCTAAAGGAACTCGCCAAACGCGGCGCCGGAAAACCAATCAATAAGGACGACCCCACGTTTCAACAGGCACTCGAAAACGGCAGGCTCGCCGGCGAAGGCTTCCGCCGGTGTCGCGATTTCGTCGCCGGCTGGCTCGCTCACGCCGACCCAAACACCGGCCTGATCCCCCGCAACCTCAACCAGAACAAAGATATATGGAATGCGCAGGACTCCGCCGCCGACAACTATCCCTTTATGGTCCTCACCGCCGCCATCACCGACCGCCCGATGTTCGAAGGCCGAATGCTCGATATGCTCCGCACCGAGACCAAACTCACCTCCCGCATCGGAGCAATGCCGGATACATACTCGTTCACCAAGCAGGGCTTCCAGGACGACCAGCCTGAAATCTCCCGAATCATCTTTGGCTCGTCAGAATACGTCAAAGACGGCCTGGTGCCGCTGACCGAATGGCTCGGCCAAAGCCCCTGGTCGCAGCGTATGCTCAGCATACTCGACGATATATGGAAGCATGCCCCCATCGAAACGCCCTTCGGCAACATCCCCTCCACCAGCCAGGAAATCAACGGCGAGATGCTCCAGACCCTCTCTCGCATCTACTATATGACCGGTGAGGGCAAATACCTTGACTGGGCAATCCGCCTCGGCGACTACTACCTGCTTGGCAAAAATCACCCGACGCGCGACGAAGACAGGCTCCGCCTGCGGGACCACGGCTGCGAGATCCTCTCCGGCCTTTGCGAGCTGTACGCAGCGGTCAGCTTCGCTCGGCCGGAGAAAAAGAGGGTCTATCAAAAGCCGATTCACGAAATGCTCGACCGCGTCCTCGAAGTCGGACGCAATGAGCACGGCCTGTTCTACAACTGGATAAATCCCAAAACCGCCGACCACGATACCGCCCTGGCCGACACCTGGGGCTACAACCTGAACGGCTTCTACACCGTCTATCTCATCGACAAGACCGACACTTACCGCCAAGCCACAATAAAGGCCCTCGAAAACCTCAACGACCATTACAAAAACTACAAATGGGAAGGCAGCAGCTCCGACGGCTACGCCGACTCCATCGAATCCGCCCTCAACCTCTACAACCGTGAGCCGGTTGAATCAGCCGCAAGCTGGATAGACAGCGAAACCAAGGTGATGTGGGCGATGCAAAAGCCCGACGGCGTCATCGAGGGCTGGCATGGCGACGGCAACTTCGCACGAACAACACTTATGTACTGCCTATGGAAGACAAAGGGCCTGACCATCCAGCCGTGGCGAGACGATGTAGTCCTCGGCGCGGTCCAGGATGCCGACGTTTTGAAGATAGCTATCCACGCTGAAAAAGCCTGGCAGGGCAAAATTATCTTCGACACCCCGCGCCACCAGACCATTATGAACCTGCCTCTTGACTGGCCCAGGATAAACCAGTTCCCCGAATGGTTCACCGCCAAGCCCGAAAAACGCTACGAAGTCCTCGACCTGACCGCAAACACCAAAAAGACCCTCACGGGCAAACAGCTCGCCGAAGGCGTCGCCATCGACCTCGACGCCAACGCCCAAAAACACCTCCTCGTCAAGTAGCCGCGGGCGAGGTCGAGGGATCTTCTCGATTGTCATTCCTGCGCATTTGTCATGCTGAGTCAAACAAAGCATCTGGCCGAGCAGCGAACAGACCAATAGACTATGAAGCATTCTCCCGCATCAATACCCAGATTCTTCGGCTTCGCCTCAGAATGACAGAGGGGGGGATCGGGATGAAAAAAAGCGAAAGCTCAAGACCGCGCGTCGAACGCTCCGAGAGAACTATACTGTGTCATGCATACCAGCCATCGCTCAGATCTGCCCAGTCGGGATTGCTCGCGTGTATCAAGTCAATCTTCTTCGCTCTGACCCAGCCTTTGATGGCCTTTTCTCTAGCAATCGCGGAGTGAACGTTGCCGAATGTTTCGAAATACACGAGCCTGTCTATGTTGTACTTCTTGGTAAAGCCGTCAGTGAGTTTCTGTTTGTGTTGATAGACACGTTCCCTGATATTGCCGGTGAGGCCCACATAGAGGGTCCTGGACTGATTGGTCATGATGTACACAAAATACTGATGGTCCTTTCCCATATCCGGCATATTATTGCAGATCGTTTGCAAAGGCCAGTTCTTTCGAAGGCCCTTTGCGCGCCCCTTATTATGCTGAGACCCCTTTGTCACCCCGAGCGAAGCGCAGTCGAGGGGTCTATTTGAACAACCCACGAAGCGGCTCAATATCTGCGGCGCCTCTTGCCTGGACAGGAAAAGTGGTAGGCCGGGGTGCGGAGGGAGAGAGAGGAGGGAAATCCCCAGCCCACCAACATTTACTATGCCAAAACCGCCGACACTGTCATTTCGACCGAAGTAGCCTTTAGCCCTGAGCCAAAGCGAAGGGGAAGCGAGCGGAGAAATCTATTCAGACAGGCGAATTCTGTATCCCTTATAGTCGCACCACTCATGAAACGTCGCACTACCGCCCGCCGGCGCCGCGTCTCCTCAGCAACGCCAACCCGCCGAGACCAAGCAGCAAAACCGTCCCCGGCTCAGGGACTGTGTAGATGAACGCGTGCCAGTCTCCCGAGGCATATTTGTAGAAGCCCACGATATTGTCGCCGTCTATGCCGTATGCAAGAGTGGACCCGGCTCCGGGGAAGTCGAGCGTGGTCCAAGCCACACCGTCATAGACAAAGCCATGAAGCCCGGAAGCGTCGATAAAATAACCGGCAATATTGCCGTTGCTCACGCTCCGTGCCCAAGAATTCTTCGCCCCAGGTACATCTATGGTGCTCCATAGCGCTTCGCGGTACAGAAAGCCATGTGATCCGGAGCCGTCTCCATAATAACCCACAATGTTGTCGCCGTCTATGCCGTATGCCTTAGTAACTGTTGCCGCGGGCGCATCGAGCGAGGTCCAGGTTGTTCCGTCGTAGAGATAGCCATGCCTATTCCCATGAACATCATCATAATTCCCGACGATATTGCCACCGTCGATGTCGTATGCCCTGGTGTGGGTACCTTCGGGGACGTCAAGTGTGGCCCATATCGTCCCATCATACAGGAAGCCGTGTCGAATACCGGAAGCATCCTCGTAAAATCCTACAATCTTCTCCCCGTCGATACCGACTCCAGAGGTCGCGTATGCCCCGGGGAAATCAAGCGTCTTCCAGATCGAGCCGTCGCAGACAAAGGCGTGCCGCCGCAAAGCGTCCTCATAGACACCGACTATCTTTCCGCCATCAATTCCGCTCGCCGCGGTCCTCGTCGCTCCCGGGAAATCGAGTGTGACCCAGTTAGCTTGGGCCGTTCCGGCTGCGCACAGGACAGCCACGGGCAATAAGACTCGCATTTTGAAAAATCTCATAGCCGCGTCTCCATTTTTGTCACACTTCATCCGTTCTGGCCGCTGGCATCTTGCCGCCAAACAGCCCGATTCATCACATTCGCCAGTATAGCACCAATGACGCTGAAAAGTCAAGGAAGAACTTCTCCTGAGCCAGGCCTGTCCTGAGCTTGCCGAAGGATCGAAGGAGTACGCCAATACCCGATTATGACCCCAAAAGCGCAAGAAACCTCTGGACAAACACCCCTGAATCTGGTATAATACCGCCCAGTTGACGCAAAGTTGCGCAACTTTGGGAGAGCCAGAACCCCCAGAATCGACAATCCGTTTGCCCGTAAAATCAACTGATAGCCAACATCAACAAAGGAGGGTAATAGCAATGACAAAGCCATCTCTGCTTGAACCGCAAATTGACAGCAACATCGAAAGAGCAACGAGCATATACTCGGCTCTTAGGCGTGCTCGGCCCGGAACCAGGCGGGA